>Ga0134126_10007546_pt1 | contig 13657 bp, 8 predicted proteins | sample KB31752_FD_96881 | JGI IMG/M metagenome (GOLD analysis project Ga0134126, IMG submission 96881) | Terrestrial soil microbial communities with excess Nitrogen fertilizer from Kellogg Biological Station, Michigan, USA - KB3-175-2 | ecosystem: Environmental > Terrestrial > Soil > Unclassified ...
CCAAGGTGAACATGAGCAGCAGCTCGGCATTCATTCGCGGAGACGGCACCTGAGCGGAAGTCAGGCGCTGGATCGCAGAACTGAGCGCGTTGCCAAGGTGCACTCAACTATTTCACCACAAGCGAGTGCGCGCGAATGCTACGGAGATCAATGAAGATTACTGCGGCGGCTGCCCTGGAGCTCCCGGCGGCCCGCTTTGATTTTGCTGCTGTTGTTGTTGCTGCTGTAGTTCTCGCAACAACTGCTCGGGAGTCTTCACTACCGGCCCGTTCCCGTTCTGCTGGTCCTGCGATTGATCGCCCTGGTCGGCCTGAGGTTCTTCTTGCGGCTGCTCCTGCATATTAGGAGTCGCTTCGCCCCCATTTTCCACCGGATTCTCGCTCTCTACGTCGGGCACCGCCTGCAGGTTTTCATTCTCTCCCTGCTGCTGATTCGTCTGGGGAGTAGGCGCGGGCTCAGGGCCATTGGATTTTGCCATCAGCACGATTTTGTTCAACGCGTGCGGATCGGCGGCCGATCCTAACAGCACATAGTCGTAATGCGACCCATTCAGCAGTTGCGCCATTACATCGCGCGGAGCGCCAGGCCCGAATTGTCCGACGACGCGTTCGCCCGAGCCGGCTGGCATGTCAACATTGGCGCCCGTCTTTTGTCTGACTGCATTCAGGACGTCGCTCATGGTGGAATTTCTGGCGACGATGGTGAGCTGTCCACCTTGCAAACTTACCTGGGGCGGCGAAGACGGGCCGTGCTCTGGAGTCACCTCAGCCGCTGGTTGTGTGGGGGAGCTAGCTGCCGGTTTAGGCTGCGTTGGTGAGGGTTTTGCCGCTTTTTGGGATTTCACGCGGTGCTGAGTCTGGGCTGAAGCAGATGCAGCGCCGCACAGCAGAAGCAACCAAAGGAGATGAATCGAAACCCGCAACATATACAAATCAGATTTTAGCACTCGGCAAGAAGGAAGATTACTGCTGGGGAGCGAAGTAACCCTTGCGGGCGCGGATCTCTAAATCCTTTTTGAGAGAGGTGATTTCGATAGAGCGGAATCGGCCGTCGGGATCGAAATCTGCAGGATGGTACGAGATCACGTATTGGCTTCGCAATTCATCTTCGATAGCCGAAAAAGACGTCTTAATGTCCTTCATTTTGAAGGGAAAGAAGGCGCGACCGCCAGTAGCATCAGAAATCTGGTCAAGGATCTTGTCACCACGAAGAATCAGGCCACTATCGTCGGTTGAGATCGTATAAATGATGACCTGCGCGCGCTCGGCCATGTAGATAGCCTGGCCCAGCGTGTGTTCGCTCTGATTGTCCTCGCCGTCGCTAATGACGATCAATGCCCGCCGCACCGGCCGGTCCGAATCATCCCTCAGCATCTTCTCTTTGCAAGAGGTATAAATGGCGTCATACAGCGCCGTTCCTCCGCCATCCTGCATCTTTTGGATTCCGGCGCCGAGCAAACTCACGTTGTCGGTGAAATCCTGCATGACTTTGTTCTTTGCATTGAATGCCATTGCAAAGGCATGGTCGTAATGCGGACGCAGGGTGTGCTGCAGGAACCCGACGGCCGCCTCCTGCTCGAACTGGAAGCGCCCATGCACCGATCCGCTGGTATCGATCAACAGGCCAATCTGCAAAGGAAGGTCGGTTTCTTGCGAAAATCGCACGATCTGCTGCGGCGGTTTGTGATCGTCAAGGATGCTGAAGTCGTTCTTGTTCAGGTCGCGCACGAACTTGCCATGCTTATTCATGGCAATGAAGAGCACGTTCACTTCGTTGACGCGCGATTTTATGGTGACAATGGAGTTCGGTTCGGTGGATGCGACCGCAGGCGAAGAAGCAGCCAGGTCAACGCTGGGAGCAGCAAAAGAATTCTGCCCGTGCAGTGGCACTGTAGCCAGGAACATCACCGCAAGACAAGAAGCCCAATGTGTGTACTTCATTCCCAGTCCGCCTAAAATTTGCACGAATAGCCACGGCCAGAGGCTACCTCACCTCTTTAGATGCAAGTCCCTTGCCGAAGGCACTTCTGGTTTAACTCGACCGTTGGCTTGACTTTAGGCCACAGGCGCGGGATCTCCAAGTTACAAAAGGAGCACTCAAAGGGTCACCCCCGGCAAGATTTTGCTCAACTCCAAATATTGTCTGCCGGAATGTAAAATGCTGACTATTCACTCTCAACTGAGGTCAAAAGCATGAAAAAGCTGACTGCATTTTTGCTGGCACTTGCCTGTACTCCTCTAGCCTTTGGTGCAGGAAACGAAAAAGAAACCGATCGCGTGAAAGACGCCGGCGTCGTTCTAAAAGAAATTCTCAACATCCCCGATGACATTCCGAAGAATTTGTTGGACGATGCCGAGTGCGTAATCGTGCTGCCTTCTGTCAAGAAAGTTGCCATTGGTATTGGCGGGGCTTTCGGCCGCGGCGTTATGGTCTGCCGCACCGGCGAGCACTTTACCGGGCCCTGGGGCGCGCCTGCAATGTACGCCCTCGAGGGGGGAAACTTCGGCTTTCAGTTAGGTGCCCAGGCCACTGATTTTGTCCTGCTGGTAGTGAATCCGCGAGGGGCTGAATCGCTGATGGGCAGCAAGATCAAACTCGGCGCCGACGCCTCTGCCGCAGCCGGTCCCAAGGGGCGAACGGCCGCCGCCGCTACGGATATTGTGATGCGCGCGGAGATTCTCTCGTATTCCCGTTCTCGCGGGCTGTTCGCCGGCATCTCTCTCGAAGGCTCCACCCTTCGTCCAGACAATGGAGCCAACGAAAAGCTCTACGGGCGAAAGCTTACCGCGAAGGAAATTTTGCGGGAGGGCAAGGTGTCAATTCCTGCTTCTGCTCACCTGCTTGATGCCGAGTTGACCAAAGCATCACCGAAGAACCTGTCGGATCCGAACTCTTTACAGTAGCGCTCAATGCCTAGTGAGGACAGCCGCCCTCGGCTGTCCTCGGAACAAACTCTTTACAGTTTTCCAAACCTTGCGAGAACCGGCCCCCAAGCTAATTGCGACTAGCATCCCCAGATTTTTCCCCGGTTTTGCATCAGATTAAAACCGCCCAGAATTCATACGATGTTAAAAGACAGTTCATCAGTTCTTAACCAAACCAACGCTAGGATGTAGTACTCACGCCACTGAGAATCTGGCGGACTCGGGCCAAGTTTTTTGGCAGTGCTACTTTTTGTCAGGAGAAAAGAAAAATGAAGCGAGTCATGGCTTTAGCGCTTACGCTTATGCTCGGGGCATCGGCAGCGCAGGCTCAGCAGAGCACGACGACAACTACTGCTACGACTACCAGGAGAAGGACGACTGCCACACGGACCGATCCCGCCCTCGCCGAACAACTGAACCAACTCAAGCAGGCCATCGAAGCCCAACAACAGCAAATCCAGCAGTTGAGCCAGCAGATCCAGAGCCGCGACCAGCAGGTGCAAGAACTGCAGCAAAAGCTGGATCAAAGCCAGGCGGCAACTTCCCAGGCGCAGTCCAAAGCTGACGCGGCAGCCTCACAGTCGGCGGCCCAGCAGGATGCGGTAACGTCCTTAAAGAGTGATGTGGCCGACCTGAAGAGCAATACCACAAACTCGGCTCTTGCTCTGCAGGAAACGCAAAAGCTGATCCACGATGCCGAGAGTCCTCTGGCGATCCACTACAAGGGCATAAACATCACCCCAGGCGGATTCCTGGCGGCTGAAAGCGTATGGCGTGCCCATGCTCTCGGGTCCGATATCAACACTCCGTTCAATTCAATCCCTATGCCTGGCGCAGAAGCCGACAAATTGAGCGAGTTCTTTGGCTCGGGACGTCAATCGCGAGTTTCGATGCTCGCGGAAGGCAAGTTGAGCAACGCTACACTTCGCGGGTACGTCGAGGCAGATTTCCTCTCGGCCGGCATCACCTCCAACAATAACCAGAGCAACAGCTACACCATGCGTCAACGGCAAATGTGGGGGCAGGCGGCATTGAGTAATGGGCTCAGCTTCACCGGCGGACAAATGTGGAGCCTGGTTACCGAGACCAAAAAAGCTATGGACAACCGCACCGAAGCTCTTCCGATGACCATCGACCCGCAATATAGCGTCGGCTTCAGCTGGGCGCGGCAATATGGATTCCGCGTCGTCCAAAACTTCGGCGATAAGTTCTGGCTGGGCGCCTCGATTGAAAATGCTCAGGCAATCTTCTCTGCCAGCGGGAATGCGCAGAATTTTGTATTAGGTTCAGCCGGCACAAACGGTGGCTTGTACAATGCGTCGGCAACTTATAGCTTTAATCCCTCGCCCGACTTTGTATTTAAAGCTGCAGCTGAACCAGGCTTTGGACACTTCGAAGTCTTCGGTGTCGTAAGACGCTTCCGTGACCGCATATATCCGGGCGCCACGGCGACTACCCCAAGCGCAGCTGGAGCGTCTAACTTCGCGACTACTGCTGGTGGCATCGGCGCTAATGCGCGCGTTTCTCTGGTGCACAAGCATATCGACATTGGTGGCCACTTTCTGGGTGGCGACGGAATGGGACGCTACGGCAGCTCGGGCCTTCCCGATGTGACGGTCAACCCAAATGGCACGCTTGCGTTGCTCAAGAGCGCTCAGGGTCTTGGCACTTTGGAGTTCCATGCATCCAAACTCGATGTTTACTTCAACGCAGGTGGAGAGTTCGTCGGCCGGCACTATCAGTTCAACTCAGCGGGTAAAACCGTTGGATACGGTTCGCCCACGGCCAATAACCTGGGGTGCTACACAGAGGTCGTTCCGGGCACCCCAGTGGGCGGTCAGTTACCTACCTCGTCCAGCGGATTTTTGCCCGCAAATCCGGCCAATTGCACGGCGAACACGCGCAACGTTCTCGAAGGCACAGCAGGCTTCTGGTATCGCTTCTACAAAGGGCCGAAGGGCACCATTCAGGTGGGTCCGCAGTACTCCTATTTCATGCGCAACTCCTGGGAGGCCTGCGGTACCTCGGCGCTAACCGGTCCGTGCGTAAACTCCCACTTTACTGAGCCCCATGGAAACGAGAACATCTTCGAGACCTCATTCCGCTACTACCTTCCCTGACGGCAACTCAGCTAGCAAACGTGGCTTCGGTGTTTTGTGCCGAAGCCATTTTCTTTGTACCCTCACGGCCGTCTTCTATGTTCGCGATCTCTGAGGTATTTACTGCAGCTTTTAGCACTTTCTCGCCTTGGAGGAGTTTTCCACCACTTTCGTGCCAAGACCTTCGTGACTCAATATTCACAACCGACTAAGGTGTTCGTCTGATTGTTGGTGTCCGGCAACGTTTGTACTTTGCCTTTAGGGCCCATCTACTATTCCTGAGTTTTGGAGATATCCCGTGGTAGGGAGAAGCATTCTCGTGCGCAATCAATACAAAATTGGGAGGACGGATGAAGTTAGCGGCGTTAGGGGTAGTGTTGGTAAGTGCGATCGCGTGGGCGCAGGTTCCGCAATCAAAGCATGTTTGGGTACTTACTGAAGAGAACCATAGCTACGAGGCGACGATTGGCAATTCGAGCATGCCATATTTCAATTTGCTGGCAAACAAATATGGTTTAGCCACTCAGTACTACTCGGAGCAGCACAACTCTATTTCGGCTTTGATGTGGCTGGTTTCAGGGCAGCCAATCACTGGCAATAACTCGACTACGACCTGCTACAACGTAAATAACCTGGGTCGGCAGTTGATCGTGCAGGCTTATAAGTGGCGTTCTTATCAGGAAGATTTGCCGTACGCGGGTTTTGAGGGAATTAGTAACCTGAATTACGTTCGCCGCCACAATCCGATTATCGACTTCACCGACACTTGTGCCGCTAGTCAGAAAATCAATTCCGTCCCGTACACACAATTGGCCACAGATATCGCGAATCACACAACTCCCAACTTTGCATATATAACTCCGAACCTTACTCACGATGCGCACAACGGCACCCTGGCAGCGGCAGATGAGTGGATGTCACAACACCTTCCCGCCATCCTCGCATTACCCGAATTTCAGCCAGGCGGCGACGGCATTTTGTTCATCGTCTGGGATGAAGCCGATCTTTCGAGCGACGGCTACACCCAAGACAACCGCTGCTCTTCGAACATCTCCTCAGGTTGCGGCGGACGATTAGCGACCCTGGTGATTGGCCCACAGGTGAAGCCTCACTACCGCTCCACGACCCGTTATGACCATGCCAATTTGCTAACCACGATTTGCGCCGCAATGGGACTTTCCACCTGCCCGGGAGCAGGCAGCGTCGAAAACCCCATGAGCGATTTCTTCAACACGGTCAATATTTCAACCCCTTTTGCGAATGCCGCAGTAGCTTCGCCGGTGCGCATTCAAGCAACTACCTCGAACAACTCCCCCGTGCACACCATGCAACTTTATGTCGACAATGTTCTCAAGTATCAGGTTGCGGACAACTCCATAGATACGAGTCTCCCCATACCCGCAGGTAAGCACTTCGTTGTTGCTCAGTCGTGGGATTCCGCAGGCGGAATCCACAAGCGCGGTATCTATGTGAACGTCCAATCGCAGGCAGTAGTTGTAACCAATCCCGCCCCGAGGGAGGTAGTCGGATCTGAGGTCCAGGTGGGAGCAATCGCAGGCGGGCAAAGTAAAGTTAGCAAAATGCAGCTTTACGTTGATGGGAACTCACAGTTTCAGAGCAGCGGTAACACGCTGAATACTTCCATTTCGCTTTCGGCAGGCAACCACACGCTTAATGTGGAAGCGGCAGACAGCGCCGGGAACCTGGCCAGTAACAAGTTTTCGGTCACCTCGGCCAGGCCATCGATCCATATCCTCTCGCCGGCCTCGCCGACCGGGCTTCTATCGCCGATATTTGTTTCGGCGAGCTCGATTGACCCAAGTCCAGTCAGAACCATCCAGATTTATGAAGATCATAACTTGATTTATCAGGTCACAGGCACTGGAGTTCAAGCGACCATACCGATGTCGGTTGGACAGCACTTGTTGGCGGTGCAGGCCTGGAATACCGCGGGCCAGACATATAAACAGACAGTCAATCTGAATGTGATCGGTGTCCCAATCACTATTTCATCGCCGAAGCCGAACGCCACGGTAGATTCGCCGGTAACCATAACAGCGTCGGCCCCGGGCAGCAGCACGGTGAGGACCATGCAGATTTACATAGATGACAAGATGCTTTATCAGGTGTCTGCTAAAACAGTCAGCCACTCGTTCGCCTTGTCATCCGGCCAACACAAAATTGTGGCAAAGGGCTGGGACGCCAATGGCGTCGGTTGGTTCTCGACTGAATTCATCACGGTCAAATAGTTATCAAGCCAGGAACATCTGTATGGCGGTGTTTCTGCCTGTTCCTTATCTTCAGCTCATATCTGCGCTCAGGCTCTGGAAGAAACCACCCCTTACCTGAACCAAAACTGCCTGCGAAGGTTCCGCGACCCCGAAAAGCGGGTAGACACAGTCGCCCGCTTGGAGCGCCATGCGGGCTCATTTTCAATGCCAAATTCGTCCGGAGCGGTCGTAGGAAACGACGGCGATTGCCCGCCAGTTTGCGTTTGTGTTCCTGGTTTCCTGCCGACTGCACATTCCCCCGAACCAGCAGTCCTACGTCCGAAGTGCGAATGCGGTGGATTAGAATACATCCATTCGGCCTTAACCTGCATTCTTATCATGAAGATGGTAATCCAGGACAAGCCCGGGCGAATGAAGGTTGTGGGGCGTCCTTAGGAATTTTTCGGCTGCAGGCAGTTCGCTTTAGTCCCAATTTCTATGCACTTTCGGCACTTTCGATCATTTGCCCTGGCTGCTGTGTTTTTTATGCTTGAGGGTGCAGGCGTTGGACAGACTCCGACGCTCATAAATCTCGACCAGGCCATTGATCTGGCGCTGGCGCATAACCATGCCCTGCAAGCCACCCGTACAACGATCCTGCAAAATCAGGCGCTGGAAGTCACGGCCAACCTCCGGCCCAATCCAACTTTGGGGGCTGACACGCAATTCGTGCCTTTTTTCAGTCCACAGGATTTTTCGGGCGATAATCTGAATAACGTCCAGCAATTCGACATTGGGATCGGCTACCTATTCGAGCGCGGTCACAAACGCCAGCGCCGGTTGCAGGCAGCCCGTGATCAGACCGCAGTCACCCGCGCGCAAGTCACCGACGCCGAACGGACCCTGGCCTTCAATGTGGGCCAGCAATTCATCAGTGTTTTGCTCGCGGAGTCCACTCTTCAGTTCGCGTTACAAGACCTGCAAGGCTTTCAGCAGGCGGTCGATATCAGCGAAGCGCAGCTCAAGGCGGGTTACATCGGCGAAGGCGACTATCTCAAAATCAAACTCCAATTGCTGCAATTTCAGACCGATGTGTCTTCCGCCCGGCTGGCAAAAGCGCAAGCGCTTGTTGGCTTGCGTGAACTCCTCGGCTACAACGCGGTCCCGGCAAATTATGACGTCGTGGGAGATCTGGCTTATCAGCCGCTTAAAGCAAATGTGGAAGATTTACAGATGCGCGCCATGCGAGAACGTCCGGACTTTCGCGCAGCGGAACTGGGAATTACCGCAGCCCAAAGCCAGATTCGTCTCGCCCAGGCCAATGCGAAAGTGGACGTGACCGGCACCTACGATTTCACCCATGTCTCCGGCGAGAACACGGCTTCGATCTTTGCTAACTTTCCTCTTCCAATTTTCGACCGCAATCAAGGCGAAATTGCGCGCACCCGTTACGCGCTCACGCAGGCGCAACAGCAGCAGCAAGCGGCGAGCGACACCGTTCTCTCTGATGTCGCCAATGCCTTCGAAGCTGTGCGTAGTAATGATGAAGTGGTGCAGCTTTACACATCCGGATACCTTAAACAGGCGCAGGATTCGCGCGACATCAGCGAATATGCCTATAAACGCGGCGCCGCCAGCCTTTTAGATTATCTGGATGCCGAACGCAGTTACCGATCGATTCAATTAGCATACCGCCAGGCGCTCGCCTCTTATATGACGGCATTGGAGCAACTCAAAGAAGCGGTGGGAACGAGGAACCTGCCATGAAAATCCGCAAGCGCCTACGGCAACGAGTTGCAGTTGCCACATTATCGACGATCTTATTGTTGTTTGTGGGATGTGAAAGTTCGGGACCTAATCCCTCCGCCAACTCCAAGTGGGGCGGTGATCCGAATAGTCCCGAGTTATTCGATATCCCACAAAATCAGATGTCGCATGTGCAGGTGTTGACCGTTCAAACGACGACCTTGACGCGGTCCCTGAGGCTGACCGGCGCTGTGGCTTACAACGGCTTTCACACCACGCCGGTTATCACGCAGGTCAGTGGCCCCGTCAGTCGGGTGGTGGTAGTTCCAGGAGAACGCGTCACCCAATCTCAGCCCATGCTGTACGTCGCGAGCCCGGACTATTCGCAGCTTCGCACTAACTATCTAAAAGCCAAAGACGCCTATGTGCTAGCTCAGAAAGCTTACGCACGCGCTCAGGATTTATATCAGCATCACGCTATCGCCGAACAGAATCTGGAGCAGGCCCAGTCGGCAGAGGTGCAGGCGGGCGGCGATTTAGTCGCCGCGCAGGCGGCACTAAAAGTCATGGGAATCACCGATCCGGACGCGCTGGTGAAAGCTCCGCCGTCTTTTGAAGTTCCCGTCAAAGCCCCCATCGGCGGCTTAGTCGTGGAGCAGGATGTGGCCGTGGGTCAACTGCTTCAATCCGGCAGCACGCAATGCTTCATGATTTCGAACACCAACACGGTTTGGGTGCTGGTCAATGTGTACCAAAAAGATTTGCCCTATGTACGCGTCGGAGATCCTGTCAGCATTCAAACCGACGCCTACCCGGATGTTTTTCACGGAAAGATCGCGTACGTCGCGGCGTCTCTTGACCCCAGCACACGTACTTTGCAGGCGCGAATTGAAACTCCCAATCCTGGCGACAAGCTCAAGAAAGATATGTACGTGGTAGCGACGGTAAATGCCGGCGCGATCAAACACGCCATTGCATTGCCCGATGCCGCTGTCCTGCGCGACACCGAGAACCAGCCCTTCGTTTACGTCGCGGCCGCTTCGAGCCAGTTTTCCAGGCGCTCTGTCACGCTGGGCGAAAGCATAAATGGGCAAACGGAAATTACCAGCGGCTTGAAAGCTGGAGATCGAGTTATTGGGAATGGCAGCCTGTTCCTGCAATTTGCGAACTCGCTGCAAAAATAATTTGAGGGATGGAGCGACCGGCGCCTCGCCCGTCCTCGGTCCGGCATCAGCAGAGAACTTTGAATGACAGTGTTCACCACAGCTGAATGATCCACCGAATCGTCCAAGCGGCCCTGCGGCAGAAGTTCCTGGTGCTGATGCTGACCGCGTTCATCACTGTCGGTGGCATCATCTCGTTTCAAAGAATGCCGGTGGATGCCTACCCCGACCTTGCGCCGCCGCAGGTCGAAATCATTACCCAGTGGCCCGGTCACGCCGCGGAAGAAGTTGAGCGCCTGGTTACGCTTCCGCTTGAGCTCGAGATGAATGGTGTCCCGCACATGGTCGTGATGCGGTCCATTTCGCTGTATGGACTTTCTGACCTGATTCTCACTTTCGAGGACAGCACCAACGACTATTTTGCGCGACAGGTTGTCTTCGAGCGCCTCGCGCAAGCCACGCTTCCGACAGGTGTGACTCCCAGCATGGCTCCGCTATTCAGCCCGAGTGGCCTCGTGTATCGGTATGTGCTGCAGAGTCCGGATCGCAGCCCGCAAGAATTAAAAACCATCGAGGACTGGGTGATCGAACGTGCTTACCGTTCAGTTCACGGCGTGGCCGATGATTCAGGGTTTGGCGGAACCACCATGCAGTATCATGTGCTGCTCGATCCGGCGCGTATCTATGGATATCACCTAACCATTCCGCAGGTCACGGCGGCTCTCGCAGCGAACAACTCAAACGCCGGCGGAGGTTTTTATTCGCAGGGTGGACAGTTCTACTACGTCCGCGGCATTGGGCTGGTCCGAAACACAGATGACATCGCAAACGTCGTGGTGGGTGCTAACAAAGGCGTTCCCATCCGGGTGCGGGATATCGGCGAGGTCACAATTGGTCACGCTCCGCGTCTCGGCGAATTCGGTTTCCAGAAAAATGACGATTCGGTTGAGGGCGTCATTCTTATGCTGCGTGGGGAGCAAACGCAGAACGTACTAAAAGACGTGGAAGCCAAGACCGACGAACTCAATCGTCACATCTTGCCTCCCGATGTAAAGATCAAACCTTTTTACGATCGTAGCCAACTGGTGGATTTGACTACGGACACGGTCGAGGCCAACCTGCTTCGCGGCATGGTGCTGGTTCTGATTGTGCTGATCTTCTTTCTGGTCAGCTTCCGTGCCGCTATCATTGTCGCTCTAACCGTCCCGCTATCGCTGTTGTTCGCCTTCATCGTGCTACACGCGCATGACGTCGCCGCCAACCTGCTTTCTATTGGTGCGATCGATTTTGGAATCATCATCGATGGCACCGTAGTGATGATTGAAAACATCTATCGCGAATTGGCGCTTCGCGAAGGACAGCAGTACAAGCTGCACGAAGTCATCCTGGCTGCGGCAAAGGATGTGGATCGGCCTATCTTCTATTCGGTTGCCGTCATCCTGGCTGGATATCTTCCTATTTACGCCCTGAGCGGTCCTTCTGGCAAACTCTTTCATCCCATGGCCGAGACCATGGCCTTTGCGCTGGTCGGCGCGCTTATTCTGACGCTCACCCTGGTCCCGGTGCTGGCTTCGTATTGGTTCAGAAGTGGCGTGCGCGAAAAACAAAACCGCGCATTCGAGTGGATGAAACGGAAATACGCGTTTCAGTTGGATTGGGCGCTCGACCACCCCAAACTGACCATGGTGATCGCGTCCCTCATCTTCGGCGCCACCCTGTTGTTGATCCCATTCATTGGCGGCGAATTCATGCCGCATCTCGACGAAGGCGCGCTATGGGTGCGCGCCACCATGCCTTATACCATCTCGTTTGAGGAAGCCAGCAGCATCGCTCCGCAAATACGCGCCATTCTGATGTCTTATCCCCAAGTCACGGTGGTGGGCTCAGAGTTAGGCCGTCCCGATGACGGCACAGATCCCACCGGGTTCTTTAACTGCGAATTCTATGTCGGACTGAAGCCCTACAAAGACAAAGCTTGGCATGGCGAGGTAAGCGACAAAAACCAGCTCATCGAATCCATAAACAAGAAACTCACCGCTTTTCCGGGCATTATTTTCAACTACACCCAACCTGCCGAGGATGCTGTCGATGAAGCGCTCACCGGGCTTAAAAGTTCTCTGGCCGTAAAAATTTATGGCGAAGATCTGAACGTGCTGCAGGACAAAGCCATTCAGATCAAGAACACGCTATCCAAGGTGCCTGGGTTTACCGAGCTGACCGTAGTGCGCGAGCTCGGACAGCCGAGTCTGCTGGTTGACGTTGATCGAGATAGGATAGCGCGCTACGGGATTAATGTGGCCGACGTCGAAGCTGTGATCTCTGCCGCGGTCGGCGGACAAGCGGTTGCGCAAGTGATTCAAGGCGAAAAGCTGTTCGATCTCGTCGTGCGCATGCAGCCGCAGTTCCGCAGCAGCGCGAATGAAATTGGGAACCTGTTAGTCGGCACACCCGATGGCCAACAAATACCGTTGAGCCAACTCGCCAACCTTACCCAGGGAAACGGCGCTTCTTTTATTTATCGTGAAGACAACTCGCGCTACATCGGCGTGCAGTACAGCATCGAGGGTCGCGATCTCGAACGTGCTGTGCGCGACGGCCAGGCCGCAGTCAGCAAAGCTGTTGCCTTGCCACAGGGCTACACCATGCAATGGGGTGGAGAGTACAGCCAGTTTCTCGAAGCCAAATCGCAGATGTACTTTATCGGGCCGCTTGCTATCGGCCTGATCTTTATGATCCTGTTTGCACTGTATGGAAATTTCAAATTCCCTGTGACCATTGCCTTGGGAGTGATCATGACCGAACCAGTGGGTGCGCTCCTGGCTTTGAAACTGACGCACACTCCCTTCAGCGTTTCGTCGGTGTTGGGTCTTCTTGCGCTGCTTGGCGTTTCGGTCGAGACCGCCGTCATCCTGGTTTCGTACATCAATAAACTGAGGCAGGAAGGGATGGATATCCGCACCGCCACGCGCGAAGCTTCGTTGCTCCGGCTGCGTCCCATCATGATGACGGCACTCGTCGCCTGTCTTGGATTATTACCCGCCGCGCTATCCACCGGCATCGGATCAGATACTCAAAAGCCGTTCGCCATCGTGATTGTCGCCGGCCTGATCTCGCGCCTGTTCATCGGATTCTTCGTGAATCCGGTGCTCTATGAAATGGTGGCCCGAGAAGGCGATGTGCTGCAGGTGTAGCCACATTGTGTCCGGAACTCTTAATGCAATGGAGCCACAACCGCCACATCAAGCTTTGAATAATATTTTTTCACGTCGCCGGCGCCGTACTTCTCTCTAAATTTCTCAATCACCGATGCCACTGGTTTGGCATCGGTGACAGGCGTGACCTTCAATTCCGCCTCTGCGCCACCAGCCTTGACCTGAATCGACGGCTTCATAAGTATGTTTTTATACCACTGCGTGTCCGAACCCTTCACCGGGAGCAGGTAGAGTTTGTCTTCGTCCACAGCAAACCACACTGGATTCGAGATTACCCGTCCGGATTTTCTGCCGGTCACGCTA
>Ga0134126_10007547_pt1 | contig 13655 bp, 11 predicted proteins | sample KB31752_FD_96881 | JGI IMG/M metagenome (GOLD analysis project Ga0134126, IMG submission 96881) | Terrestrial soil microbial communities with excess Nitrogen fertilizer from Kellogg Biological Station, Michigan, USA - KB3-175-2 | ecosystem: Environmental > Terrestrial > Soil > Unclassified ...
AATCACATCGAAAGATGATTTTTCTTCAACGGCTGCTGCGCCACCACCATCTCCGCTTACAACAACAGCTGCTGCTGCAGGTTCAATACCATATTCTGTTTTTAAGAATTCAGCTAATTCCTGAACTTCTTTTACTGTTAAGCCTACTAAACTTTCGGCTAATGTTTTTACGTCTGCCATGATTTTTTAGTTTAATTTTTTCCACCTTCTTTTCAATTTCTGATCCGGTGGAGGGTTTTAAAAAAATTGTTTTTTTATTTAATGTGCTGATAAATAAATCAGCTAATGAAATACTATAATTACGCTTCAGGCTGTGTTTTCGATTCCTCAGTATCTGACTTTGCTGTTATCTCTTTTTTTACTTCAGCAGAAGTTGCAGCTGGCGTTTCCGCTTTTGCTTCCGGCGCAACTTCAACTTTCGGAGTTTCTACTTTTGATTCAGGAGCAGTTTCTGCTTTCGGGGTCTCCTGTTTTACTTCAGGTAATGATTCGGGCCGATTTTGCAAAGCGCCAATTACCCTTTGAATCGGTGACATCAACAAACCAATTACCTCACCAATTAATTCATTCTTGGTTTTAATTTTAGTAAGATTTACTAATTGATTGTCGCCTACAAAAATATCGCCGTTTAAAAAAGCTGCTTTTAATACTGGTCTGTCACCATTCTGCTCTTTACGAAAGCTACTGATAATTACAGCGGGATCCTTAGGACTTTCGCTAAACATTAAGGCAGTAACCTGTTGCAATGAATCGTAAACACCGGCATATTTTTCACTATCAAGGCTTTCCAAAGCTTTTTTTATAAGCGTATTTTTAGCCACTTTCATTTCTACCTGCTTATCAAAGCAATGCCTGCGAAGCTTCGTAACCTGCGCTACCGAAAGTCTTTCAGTATCAGTAATATAGAAATTAGAATACTGCGAAAATTTGCTTTTCAGCGCTTCTATCACTTCCTGTTTTTGTTCTTTGTTCATACAATTTGTTTTGCTGCTTATGAATAAAAAGATAATTCAGAAGCAAATAATTTTTTTTAGTTCTGTACAGATTTAGCATCAATCATAATGCCGGGGCTCATAGTACTTGCCATACTGAGGCCTTTTAAATAAGTTCCTTTCGAAGTAGCAGGCTTTAATTTTACAATAGCATTGATCAATTCCTGGCTATTAGCTTCAATTTTATCAGGAGAGAAACTTACCCTGCCAATAGAAGCATGAATAATTCCTACTTTATCCACTTTAAAAGCGATTTTACCACCCTTTACATCATTGATAGCAGCTACCACATCATTCGTAACTGTTCCTGTTTTAGGATTAGGCATCAGGTTTCTTGGGCCTAATACTTTACCAAGGCGACCTATTTTAGGCATTACAGACGGCGTTGCAATTATCACATCCACATCTGTCCAGCCACCTTCAATTTTAGTAATGAATTCATCAAGGCCTACAAAATCGGCGCCTGCGGCTTTAGCAGCGTCTTCTTTATCGGGAGTGCAGAGCACTAAAACCCTTTTTGTTTTTCCTGTTCCATGAGGAAGAGAAACAGTACCACGTACAGCCTGATCAGCCTTCTTAGGATCAACTCCAAGGCGGATGTGAAGATCTACAGAGCTATCAAACTTAGTGGTGTTAATATCTTTTACCAGCGCAGAAGCTTCCTTTAATGAATAAGCTTTATTGGCATCCACCTTGGCGTTGGCTTCTTTTCTTTTTTTACTAATCATTTTTCAAAAGTTTTCCCGTACAAACGGGATTTGTTTACAATTTAATTATCCCAGGGAGCTTTTCCGTCAACGGTTAAACCTATACTGCGTGCAGTACCGGCTATCATTTTCATAGCACTGTTAATGCTAAAGGCGTTCAGGTCTGCCATTTTATCTTTGGCAATTTCTTCTACCTGCGCCCACGATACTTTGCCAACTTTATTTCTGTTAGGCTCTTTACTACCTGACTGAACTTTAGCAGCATCCTTTAGCTGAACTGCAGCGGGTGGGGTCTTAATGATAAAATCAAATGATTTATCGCCATAAACTGTAATGAGAACGGGAAGAACTTTCCCTTGTTTATCCTGGGTTCTTGCATTAAATTGTTTGCAGAACTCCATGATATTAATACCTTTTGAACCGAGCGCCGGACCTATTGGTGGTGCCGGATTAGCCTGTCCTCCTTTGCATTGGAGCTTGACATAGGCTGTAATTTCTTTTGCCATTTTTTAAATTTTTTGGTGTTAACGTTTGGTTCCGATAATTACCGGAGCCGAAACTCCCAACGTCCCGATAGCTATCGGGATTCTATAAAAGAACTTTTTTGGGAGTGCAAAGGTATTAAAATAAATTATTCTGGCAATAAGTTTTTTAAAAAGATTTTTAGCTTACAATTTGAGCATTTCAAAGACACCACGATAGAGGCTTATCAAGCAGTTAAATATTTTCTGCTCTCTTTTTCAGGATTAGAAGTAACTAACTTGGTTATTAGCTTGCTACAGCAAACAAAGGAATAAGAATGATTTTCATTTTATACTTTTTGGAAATGGCTATTTTTATTTGCTTCAGCCGATTAACGAACATCAGTAAAGAAATAAATAACGAAGATTCTTATTTCCTTTAGCGTGAAAGTATTCCAAATAGTTTTTACAATTTTTGTTTGAATTGATTATTGTGAAACTCAGTTTTTAATTCTTTCATGCAATTGGCGCAAAGGCAATCGTCATATTTTTCGTGCAAATAATTTCTCTCTGGTTCAGTGAGCGTTACGCCCGCACATTGACACAATAAAATAGAACCCACTTTGCATTCAAAGCGCGTTTGGCAATGCGGGCAATATTTCTTTTCATGTTCACACATACATCAAAGATTTTGCAGGGACAGGCCTCGACCTGTCCCTGCAATTAATTTAACTGCCACAACTTATACAACCATCTTCCATGGAACAGGAAGTTCCTTCCGGAAAGGTATCACTTTCTAAAATATTCTCCCGGGACTTATCGACTAATGGTTCCACACTTTTACCGCCTTGCTTTTCTACTGTAAACTGCACTGCTTGTGTAGCAGCTTTGGAACGTAAATAATACATCCCTGTTTTCAAACCCTTACGCCATCCGTAAAAATGCATGGAAGTCAGTTTGCTTACAGAAGGCTTGTCCATAAATAGATTGAGCGATTGCGACTGGCAAATAAAAGCGCCTCTGTCTGCGGCCATATCTATAATATTACGTTGCTTGATTTCCCAAACAGTTTTATAAATTTCTTTTATTTCGGCAGGAATTTCCTGAATATTTTGTACCGAACCATTGTGTTGAATAATCCGGTTTTTCATATCATCATTCCACAAGTTCAGCTCAACCAAATCTTTCAATAAATGTTTGTTTACTACTACAAATTCGCCACTCAAAACGCGCCTTACGTAAATGTTGCATGTATAAGGTTCAAAACATTCATTATTGCCAAAAATCTGAGATGTAGAAGCAGTAGGCATCGGCGCTACCAGTAAAGAATTTTTTACACCAAATTTAATCACTTCATCCTTTAGCCTATACCAATCCCAACGTAAGGATGGTTCCACATTCCACATATCAAATTGAAAAATTCCTTTTGAAACCGGCGAGTCTTTGAAGGATTCGTAAGCCCCTGAAATTTTTGCCAGGTCTTTGCTCGCAGTCATTGCCGCAAAGTAGATGGTTTCAAAAATTTCTTTGTTCAGTTGCTTTGCTTCGTCGCTTTCAAAAGCCAATCGCAATAAAATAAAAACATCGGCGAGTCCCTGAACGCCCAGCCCAATCGGGCGATGTTTCATATTGGAATTCCTGGCTTCTTCTACCGGATAAAAATTATTATCAATTATTTTATTGAGATTTATAGTGGCTTCATAAGTTACCTCATACAATTTATCATGATTAAAACTTGCCTGACGGCAGTCAGGTTTTCCATCATTTACAAACCTTGGTAATGCCAATGAAGCCAGGTTACAAACGGCAATTTCATCAGGAGAAGTGTATTCCAAAATTTCTGTACAAAGGTTGGAACTCTTAATGGTACCGAGATTTTGCTGGTTGCTTTTTTCATTTGCCGCGTCTTTATACAACAAATACGGTGTGCCTGTTTCTATCTGTGATTCTAAAATAGCAAACCAAAGTTCCTGGGCCTTGATGGTTTTTTTTGCTTTGCCTTCTGATTCATATTGCGTGTATAACGCTTCAAATTTTTCGCCCCAGCAGTCCGGTAATCCCGGCGCTTCATTGGGACAAAACAAACTCCATTCGTCATCTGCTTCCACTCTTTTCATGAATAAATCCGGTATCCATAAGGCGTAAAATAAATCTCTAGCACGCATTTCTTCTTTGCCGTGATTTTTTCTCAAATCTAAAAATTCAAACACATCGGCATGCCACGGCTCTAAATAAATAGCAAATGCTCCTTTGCGTTTTCCACCACCCTGGTCCACATAACGCGCCGTATCGTTAAACACTTTTAGCATTGGAATAATGCCATTGCTTGTGCCGTTGGTACCACCGATGTAACTGCCGGTTGCTCTAATATTATGAATTGCCAAACCAATGCCACCGGCGCTTTGAGAAATCTTAGCTGTTTGTTTCAGCGTATCGTAAATCCCTTCAATGCTATCGTCTTTCATTGTTAATAAAAAGCAACTGCTCATTTGCGGCTTCGGTGTGCCTGCGTTAAAAAGCGTCGGCGTAGCATGTGTAAACCATCTTTCGCTCATTAGATGATAAGTCTTGATTGCACTTTCCATATCATCTTTATGAATGCCGATTGCCACACGCATATACATGTGCTGAGGACGTTCCACAATTTTATTATTCAATTTTAGAAGATAGGATTTCTCTAAGGTTTTAAACCCGAAATAATCAAATCCATAATCGCGGTCGTAGATAATGGTGCTGTCTAAAAGTTCTGCATTATCATGAATAATTTCCCATACATCATCAGCTATCAGGGGAAGATATTTTCCGGTTCGTTCGTCCCGGCATTCGTACAATGATTGCATTGTTTTAGAAAAACTCTTAGTGGTGTTTTTATGCAAATTGCTAACTGCGATGCGGCTTGCAAGCAAAGCATAGTCAGGATGTTTTACAGTGAGCGATGCTGAGGTTTCAGCAGCGAGATTATCCAGTTCCGTGGTAGATACGCCATCGTATAAACCTTCAATAACTTTTTTTGCTACATCAACCGCGCTCACAAAACGCCTGTCCAAACCATAACAAAGTTTTTCAATGCGCGCTGTTATTTTATCAAATTTTACGCTTTCTTTTTTACCATTTCTTTTTATTACTTGCATGATAATATTTTTTTGATGATGTTTTAATTAATTACCTGTAAATCAGAAATCTTCTTCCAAAGAAAATGCCTGCACCTCTTTTGTGCCATTTGTTACGCCCGCCTTTTGATAATCACCCACTCTTTTTTCAAAGAAATTAGTTTTCCCTTCCAGTGAAATCATTTCCATAAAATCAAAAGGATTGTTAACGTTGAACATTTTGGAATACCCTAATTCCTGCAACCACCTATCAGCGACGAATTCAATATATTGCTGCATCAATTTAGCATTCATGCCGATAAGCGCAACCGGCAAAGCTGAAGTCACAAACTCTTTTTCTATTGCCACCGCGTCACCAATAATTTTATAAACTTCTTCTTCTGAAAGCCTTGTAGACAGCATACCGTAGAGCAAGCACGCAAATTCGCAATGTAAACCTTCATCGCGACTGATGAGCTCATTGCTGAATGTAAGCCCCGGCATTAATCCACGTTTTTTCAACCAGAAAATAGAACAAAAACTTCCGCTAAAAAATATGCCTTCTACTGCCGCAAACGCGACGAGACGTTCAGCGAAATTTCCGTTTTCAATCCAGCGCAAGGCCCACTCCGCCTTCTTTTTTATTGCGTCAATTGTTTCAATCGCGTGGAATAAATGGTCTTTTTCTTTCGGGTTTTTTATGTAAGTATCTATGAGCAACGCATAGGTTTCTGAGTGAATGTTTTCCATCATTATCTGGAACCCATAAAAGCATCGCGCTTCCGGTATTTGCACCTCGCTCATAAAATTTACCGCCAGGTTTTCATTCACAATTCCATCGCTTGCAGCAAAAAAAGCGAGTACATGAGAAATGAAATGCCGCTCACCATCATTCAGATTGTTCCAGTCTTTGATGTCGCTGCTTAAGTCTAATTCTTCCGCTGTCCAAAAACTGGCCATGTGCTTTTTATATTGCTCCCACACTTTGGGGTAATTAATTGGAAGGATGACAAAGCGGTCTTTGTTTTCTCTTAATAAAATTTCATTTTCATTCTGCATAATAAAATATTTTGATGATGTAAAATTTACCTACAGGCAATAATAGTGGGCTGAATACAGCAGGAATTGAATCCATGAAATGTAGCCAGTTCACTGCCTTTCACCCGAAAGCATGATAACTTGTTAGTTGATTCGTGGCAGGTCTTCTGACTTTCCCGGTTTCCGGATACCTTCCCATCCAATAATTTTGAACAGTGGTTTGTAGATTCCGAAAATACAATGCAATCTAAGTTGCATCGGGATTACAGCTACGGGGATAGTTCCGGATTTTCACCGGATTCCCTTTTAATTCTGATTGCTTTTTTAAAACAAATCAGATAACCGCAAATGCATTGCAACATTAAAACAATAAAAAAAGGGAGCGTAAATTAATTATTAACCGGATGTTGAAAAGTGGTTTAAACTCATATGGTTGTTGGATTATAACTCGTTCGGGAAGTGTTCCTTTGATAGATTCTAAAATATATTATAGTAAAGAAACAAATAACCGGAATTTCTATTTTCATTTGAATGAACATATAAGTTTAACAAATGATAGTGCAATCAACAATTCCCTGGGAATAGGGTTTGAAAGACACCTCATCTTCTGCATCGGCAACAAAATTCCTTTTCGTACTTCGCTCATAAATGAAGCGTTTTTAATTTTACATAACCAGTCTATCGCCACTTAAACGTACTAAGATTTTAAATATAACTTTGACCTGATAAATTTAGATTTGTGAAAATAAAAAATGCAGCCTTCCATACCACATACAATTCCTTCTGAAAGCCTGGCAATTGCCGGGCTGGTTAAAAATAAAATATCATCAGCGGATGAAACTGCTTCTGTAATTTTGTTTGGTAGCCGCGCACGCGGCGATGCAGAAAATGACAGTGATTGGGATTTTTTGATACTTACAAAGCAAACAGATACAGACTTATTATCCGATAAATTCAGAAAAATCATACTTCGGGATGTCGAGCTGAAATACGATGTGGCCATATCGCTTATCGTAAAAAATGCAACATTGTGGCAAACTGAGTATGCAGTAACCAATTTTTATAAAAGTATAAATGAAGATGGAATATTACTTTGAAAAACAAATATGACTATATAAACTACAAGCAGCAAAAGGCGGCGCAATCAATAAAAGAAGCCAAACTGCTTATGGAAAATGGACTAAATGATACTGCTATTAGTAGATTATATTACGCAGCTTTTTATGTCATTAATGCATTGCTTTCAATTAACGGATTTAATCCCAAAACACATAGCGGCACCAAATCAATTTTCAACAAAGAGTTTATACTTACCGGTAAAATAGAAAGTCGCTTTTCAGATTTTTATTCTTTCATTATGGCCAAAAGATTTGAAGCTGACTATGATGATTTTGTTTTTATAGATGAAAATAAAATAGAGTCGTTACTCAAAGAAACTGAGGAATTTGTAGACACAATAAATAGTTTGATAAAAGGCAGTAATTGATTTTTAAAATTCACCAGTTTTTTCACAGAAAAACTCTTCTGGAATCAATAAATTATCTGCACTATTTCGCTTTTTATTTTTGCAGAAATATTTTAGAGCAAACCAATCAACGCGATTTAAAGGTAAAAAAAACGCTTAAAATTTCTTCAGCAGTTTCCTTTATTTTAATAAAACTAAACCTCAACTTTCTCTTTCACCGTCTCCCGCAATTCCCTCGCGGCCTCCACCATCGCTTTCAACGCAGCTTTTGTTTCCGGCCACGCCCTGGTTTTTAATCCGCAATCCGGGTTTATCCAAAGTTGTTTCGCAGGAATTACCTTCATCGCTTTGTGAATCAAATCCACCATTTCTTTTTTGGAAGGAACGCGTGGCGAATGAATATCATACACTCCTGGTCCAATATCATTCGGATATTTGAAAGCCGCGAAAACATCCAGCAATTCCATTTGCGAACGGGAGGTTTCAATGGTGATGGCATCAGCATCCATGGCGGCGATGTCTTCAATAATATCATTGAATTCGGAGTAGCACATGTGTGTATGAATTTGCGTTTCATCTTTTACACCTGATGAAGAAATTCTAAATGCTTTTACTGCCCAGTCTAAATATTCGCGCCAGTTTTCTTTGCGCAAAGGCAATCCTTCACGAATAGCGGGTTCATCAATTTGTATTACTCTAATATTCGCGCTTTCCAAATCAATAACTTCATCACGTATCGCAAAAGCAATCTGCATGCACGTTTCAGAACGAGGCTGGTCATTGCGTACAAAGCTCCATTGTAAAATAGTAACCGGTCCGGTCAGCATTCCTTTTACTAATTTGTTGGTAAGCGATTGCGCGTATTGCGTGTAATAAACTGTCATTGGATTTTTTCTTTCTACATCGCCCACAATGATAGGAGGCTTTACACAACGGCTGCCGTAACTTTGAACCCAACCGTTTTTGGTGAATACAAATCCATCTAATTGTTCCCCAAAATATTCCACCATATCATTGCGCTCAAATTCGCCGTGCACCAATACATCAATGCCCAATTCTTCCTGCCAACGAATAGACTCTTCAATTTCTTTTTTTATCAACGCATCATATTCTTCATTGGTTATCTCTCCTTTTTTCAAATTCGCGCGCCAACTTCTTACTTCTTTTGTTTGGGGAAATGAGCCGATGGTTGTGGTTGGAAATAAAGGAAGATTTAATTCTTTTTGTTGTATTGATTTTCTTTTTTTAAATCCACTATTCCTTTTAGTATCTTTTTCAGAAACCGATTTTATCCTATCTTTTATTTTTTGTTTGTGAACGAGAGAGGATTCTTTTTTACTTTCGATAGCTTTTTTATTATCCGCTAATTTCTTCAAATTCACTGCTGACGGATTTTCCGCTGAAAGTGCTGCCAGCACTACGACTTCATCAATTTTTTGTTTGGCAAAAGCCATCCAGTTTTTAACTTCTGCAGGAAGATTCTTTTCATCAGTTTCTAAATTTAAATCACAGGGAACATGCAGCAATGAACAGGAAGGAGCAATCATAATTCTATCCGCACCTATCTCTTTTTTTACTTTATCAATTAACTGAAGCGAATTGGTAAAATCATTCTTCCAGATATTTCTTCCTTCTACGACGCCCAATGAAAGATTGAGTTTTGATTTCCGAATATCTGTCTTCAGAATATCATCTAATTGATTGGGACAACGAACTAAATCAAGATGTAATGTTTGTACAGGAAGATGTAAAACTGTTTGCAAATTATCTCCATAACATTCAAAATAAGTAGCCAAAATAATATGCAAATTTGGAAATGCTTTTTTGATATCATTATACACTTTTACAAAAACTTTTCTTTCTGCATCAGTAAGATTCAATGATAAACAAGGTTCATCAAACTGGATGTAATGCGCATTGGCATCATCTAATTCTTTCAACACTTCCAAATAAACCGGAAACAGATTTTTAATCAATTCCAAACGGTGGAAGCCTTCTTCTTTTTCTTTTCCCAATAACAAATAGGAAACAGGTCCCAGCAAAACCGGCTTGGCGTTAAAGCCTTCTCTCTTTGCTTCCTGGAATTCATGAATTATTTTTTTGGAGAAGAAACAAAACTTTTGGTTGGATTTAAATTCAGGAACAATAAAATGATAGTTGGTATCAAACCATTTGGTCATTTCCATCGCAGTAATATCATAATCTCCTTTTTGATATCCTCGCGCCATCGCGAAAAGCAAATCAATATCAGGCAATTGTTTTTGATCCATCAATGAATGAAATCTTTCGGGAACGGCACCTACCATTAGACTTGTATCCAACACATGGTCATAAAAAGAAAAATCGTTGCATGGAATAATATCAATCCCTGTGTCTTTTTGTAATTGCCAGTTTTGATGACGAATATTTTTTGCCGTTTGTTCCAATTCAACAGCAGAAATTTTACCCACCCAATATTGTTCATTGGCTTTTTTCAGTTCGCGATGATTGCCTATTCTTGGATATCCTAAATTGTGAGTAAGCATAATAATGTTTTTAAAGATTTGTCAGCAAAGCTATTTATAAGACAAATATGCTTTTAATTACCTAAAAATTTAGAATTAAATGCTGTTATAAATTTTACTGAAGAAAAATATTCTAAATAGAACACCGAGGATTATCTTTGGTAGCAAAATAAACTTCTTTTAAATGTTAGATGCTATTGATAAATCCATCCTGAAAATGTTCAGGAAAATGCCCACATCACTAATCGTGAAATTTCTCTAAAGCTTCATTTAACTACCACGCCGGTGCATGAACGAATCAAGCGGTTAGAAAAAGATGGTTACATCAAAAAATATGTGGCGCTTCTTGATAAAGAAAAATTGGAAAAGGGTTTAACTGTTTTCTGTAACGTATCGTTAAAGCAACATACCAATGAAAATGGTAAAAAACTGGTACAGGAAATTCAATCTATTCCGGAAGTGGTAGAATGTTACAACATCGCCGGTGACTATGATTTTTTGTTGAAAATATTGGTGAAAGATATGCCGGCTTATCAAAAGTTTGTGTTGGGCGTGTTGGGCACGTTGAAGAGTATCGGGAGTGTAAAAAGTATTTTCGTGATGGGAGAAATAAAACACACCACTTCCGTTCCGTTTTAATGCCGGAAATATTTTTATTTCACTGTTTACTTTTTTTCGACAAAAAATAAGAAATCCTTTTATTTATTGTTTTACTGTTAGTTTGATAAATATATTGTCTTTCATTTTTCTACTTTCCTGCCCAATCTTAATCCACTATTTTTGCCATTTTAAAATTGATTGTTGCCAATATTTTGATGAATCATAAAATACCAACATTATTATTAACTCCGTGGTTAATTTCCCAAAAAAAACCTGCCATAAGTTTTCTCGATATCGAAAAAAATGGGAAGCTAATAAATTTTACTACTATAGAATTTACACGGTCAGAAGTAGCAAGAGCCATGAAGAATTATCCTGCGTCGATAAAAGATTTATTAACGGATTGCTGCGTGGAAGAATTAGAAAGAATCGCAATCAATACTAAATTCCGGCTTACGAATGAAAGGGCAGGAATAAAATTCGATGATCTTCTTGCGAAAAATTTGGTCGCACACTGGCACAAAGTTTTTGAAGCGTTAAAACCTTTCTCACACCTGATAAAATGGTATTATAAGAAAGAACAGCCCGGTAAAAAAACCTTGCTAACCGCTCCGTGCAGCTTCAGCAGTTTTAAACCAGGGCTTTCTTTTGAAGTAACGAAATCGGGCAAAACATTGCAATTGCAGGCGAATGTTACTTTAATGAATGGTTCTTATCCGCTGGAGACTTTTACGAGGCATCATTTTTTGCTGGCTGATAAAAATGAATTTTTCATTCTTAGTAACAAGGATTATCAAACACTCGAAAGACTGGCAAAAGCTAATATTTCCAAGTATGGAGATAATGCGGATGAATTTGCGAAGTATGTGTTGGCAGATTTGGAAGGTAATTATCCTGTAAAAAGAAATCATCACATTCCCGAAGTTGAAATTACCGGACCGCCCGTTAACAGGCTTTTGCTAACTGAGCTGAATAATACTTTTCTGATGCTTACTCCCCAATGGGTGTATGATGGTTTTGTAATTGATGGCTCATTTAATGAAAGCTCTCAAAAAATACAAAACGGCATTTTACATTCCATCAAAAGGGATAAAGAAGCAGAACAGGATTTTATAAAAACAATTGAATCGCTGCATAAGAATTTTGCCAACCAGCGAAATGGCTTTTTTTATCTCACGTTCGCAGATGCGATAAAAGGACAATGGTTTCTAAAAGTTTATCAACAATTTTTAGCAAAGAACATTGAAGTGGTTGGAATGGATATGCTGGTTCATTTTCGTTATTCACCGCATCCTCCGGTAACAAAAATGGTTTTAAAAAGCGAAAGTGAAGAGGTACTCATTTACGAAATGGAAATATCTTTTGGTAAGGAAAAAATTCCCTTGAATGAATTACAAAAAATGTTGCTTGCAGGGCAAAAGGCGGTAATGCTTAAAGACGGCGCACTCGGAATGCTCGGAGAAACCTGGCTGGGCCAATATGCTTTCATTATAAAGCACGGGAAAATAGATAAGAATGAGATATCCTTGCTTCGCTGGATGGCAGTAACTGAGCAGGAACAAAAAGATGAAACGTCCGTGCTAAGAGAAACATTAAGAAACGAATGGTGGCAAAAATGGAATCAATGGCAAACTGAAAATGAAGAAATATTTCCTTTATCCCCGAAACTTAATGCGTCGTTACGCCCATACCAGCATAAGGGCTATGAATGGCTGCTTCTATTGCAAAAGCTTGATGCGGGTGCGTGCTTGGCAGATGACATGGGATTGGGAAAAACGCTCCAGACAATTTCGGTCATTGCCCATTTTATAGACGGTCATCCGCAATCAAAGAGCATTATTATTTGCCCAGCCTCGTTGATTTATACCTGGAAAGAAGAGTTTGAAAAATTTGCACCATTAATAAAAACAATGGTATATCATGGCGTAGCAAGAGACAAAGCGCTGCTGGAAGATGCCAACGTCAATGTTACCATTACGACCTATAGCACAATGAGGAATGACGTTGACATGATAAGCGGCCAATCATATGGAATTGCCGTGCTGGATGAAAGCCATAATATAAAAAACCCTTCAACACAAATAGCACAGGCTGTGATGAGAATAAAAGCACGATTCCGTATGGCTTTAAGCGGCACACCTGTCATCAATAATACGTTTGATTTGTATTCTCAACTTCATTTTGCGCTGCCGGGTTTATTTGGAACCCGGGAATTTTTCAGGCGTGAGTATGCGAACCCGATTGACAATAACCAGGACGAAGAAAAGATTGCGGCGTTAAAAAAATTGACCTCACCATTTGTACTGAGGCGCACGAAAGAACAAGTTGCCAAAGACCTTCCTGAAAAAACAGAAACGATTTTATGGTGCACCATGGAAGGGCGGCAAAGAGAAGTCTACGAAGACATTTTGAACAATACACGCACAAGCCTTTTCCTGGAAATAAAAAGCAATGGCCTGGCAAAAAGCAAACTATCCATTTTGCAAGCTATGACTAAGCTGAGGCAGGTATGCAGTTCGCCGATACTATTAACCGGCGATGAGCAAAACAACTGCAGGGAGTCCATAAAAACGGATGTGTTGATGGATGAATTAGACCATATTTTGGGGAAACATAAAGTCATTGTTTTTTCTCAATTTACTTCGATGCTTCACCTTCTGGAAGATGAATGTAAAAAGCGTGGTATTGACTATTATCATTTCGATGGACAAACTCCTCCGGATAAACGGTCAGAAATGGTAAAGCAATTTCAGCAGGATGGCAATAAAGTCAATTTGTTTTTGATAAGCCTGAAGGCGG
>Ga0134126_10007550_pt1 | contig 13652 bp, 13 predicted proteins | sample KB31752_FD_96881 | JGI IMG/M metagenome (GOLD analysis project Ga0134126, IMG submission 96881) | Terrestrial soil microbial communities with excess Nitrogen fertilizer from Kellogg Biological Station, Michigan, USA - KB3-175-2 | ecosystem: Environmental > Terrestrial > Soil > Unclassified ...
ATTGCCGGTGACGATGACCTGGAACGACTCGGGCGTGCGCACGAGGTCCATGGCCATGGCATCGATGTATCGCGTGTCTCGCTGAATGCCCGAGTATTCGCGACCGACCTCCTCGAACACGCGCCGCCACAGATGATGGGCTTGAATGGCGTTGGCCTTGTCGGCCATCGTCACGCGGGTCTTCCCGTGTGCCTCGGCCCACGCGAACGCGTGCCGGATGATGCGCTCCACGCCTTTGCGCGTGTTGAGCTCTTCGGCGATGGCGATTTCGTCCGGCGTTCCCTGCTTGAACGTTCCCCCGACCGACACGTAGAGCCCTTCGGTATTTTCGCGGAACACGACGAGGTCGAGATCGCGCGGCGTCTTGCCTTTGAGCGGCGTTAGGCGCTCGTGGATCAGGCGCGCCGGGCGCTCGTTCACGTACAGGTCGAGCTGAAAGCGCATCCCGAGGAGAATGTCGCGCGCGTGCTCGTTGCCCGGGACGCGCGGGTCGCCTAACGCGCCCAACAAGATGGCGTCGAAGTCGGTGCCGAGGCGCTGCATCTCCGCGGGCGCAATGGTGACGCCGGTCTTGAGGTAGTGGTCGGCGCCGTGCGGGAGACGTTCCACGTCGAGTCCCACGTGGAACACGTCTTCGACCGCTGCGAGCGTCTTGAGCGCCTCCGCGACGACTTCGGGTCCGATGCCGTCGCCCGCGATGACCGCCAGGCGGCGCCTCACGGCCGCGAGGGGTGCGACGTGTCGCCGGCCGCTTTGCCTAACCGGGAGCCCGTGTCGGCGCGCGGCGCCGTCGAATCGGACGGCGTCGGGCTGCGGCTCACCGCCGACGGGTGCGACAGGGTGTAGACGTACGCGGCCAGCCGCGTCAGGTCCGAATCGTCCAACATTCCGGCATACGCAGGCATGGCGACCGAGAATTGTCGTGGCGTGGCGACGCCGATTGCGATCACCCCGCGGATGCCGGCGACCGAGCTGTCGCCGTTGAGCCACGTGGTGTCGGTGAGATCGGGACCTAACTTTGCCGTGCCGCGGCCTAACCCACCGTGGCACGTGAAGCAGCGGCCCTTTCCATGATAGAGCGCGAATCCCGCGGCCGAATCCGCGGGTCCGATCACGACCGGTGCGGCGGTGGACACGGTCGTGCTCTCGAGCGGCACCGTCGTCGCGGTCGCGGCAGCGCTCTCGGCGGTGTCGGCGAGCGGCATCACCGCCGCGGTGTCCACCGGAACGCGGCCGCTCCTCGATTCACCATGACACGCGGCCACCACGAGGCACGTCGAAATCATGAAGACGGCAGCGCGCCGCATTACGAGGTGGCGATACCGCGGCCGCAGGTGATGCAAAATTTCCAGCTCATGTCGAGCTCGGTTCCGCACGCTGGACACCGCTGGATGGTGAGGTTCTGACCGCAGTGCGGACAGAAGCTCACACGCCGGCCGTCGGGCAAGTTGCCGCCGCAGTACCGGCAATCCGAATCATTCCGCGCGGATGTCGACCCAGACGACGCGGCGGCGCTGGCCGTTGGTTGAATCGTCGTCGCGACGCTCGTGATCGACGATCCGCGCGCCGCCCACGATGCGCGCGGTGCCGGCGACGCCGCCCCGGCCGTCGCCCCACCTGGTGCCGCGTCGACCGGGACGCTCGCCGCTTCGACTAGCATCTCATCGGCGCGTCGCTGCGCACCCGCGAGGAGCGCCACGCGCGACGCGGCGAACTCACGGAAGATCGCCGTGTTAGGGTTGGGCGTCGCGAGCTCGGCGCGTAGCGCGCCGGCCATCGCGTCGTCAACTGCGAGATAGCCGCGCTCTCCGGATAGCAGCCGGCATAGAGCGACCTCGTAGTCCTGATTGGTCTCGATACCCATCTCGCGGCGGTTGTGCCGGTACGGGATCAGGTTCTGATAGAGCTCCGACACCTCGAAATGATGCGAGAGGTACGCCGGATACCCGTTACGTATGTTCTCCACGAGACGTCGAAAGAGCCGGTCGAGATCATCCATGTCCAATTTCCACGAAGAGGTGGGACGCGCCGTCCTGCCAATTATAGGCGCCACGGCCCGCGCTCGCGCAAGGGCGCGTTGCCGACGCCGGAGTCAACTCTACTGAAGCCCATCTTGTCAGTCCCGCGTCTGGTCGCGCGCGCTACGGCGCTGCTACTCATCTTGTTCGGTCTCGTGCCGGTGGCGAACCTGCTCGCCCCCGGCGCCCTGCCGTGGTGGTCCGGGGTCGTATCGTGGTGGCTCTTGGGCGGCGGCTGCCTTCTTGTCCTCGCATACCTGGCCGCGCGCGCTCTCGGCGACCGGGCGGAAGCGATCGGGACCCGGGCGCGCAACATCGTCATGGCGCCTTCGCCCCGCACGTTCGTGTTTTTTTCAGCCGGCACCGCGTTCTTGTTCGCGGCCGGTGCTGCCTGGTACTGCTTCAATCGACAACCGCAGTCGATCGACGAGATGGCGCAGCTGTGGCACGCGCGGCTCTTGTTGGCGGGACATTTCTCGATTCCGACCGAGCCCGACCCGGCGTTCTTCTCGGCGATGAACGTGATCGACGCCGGCGGCCGGTGGTACTCGCAGTTCCCCATCGGCGGCCCGCTCGTGTTGGCCGCCGGCCTTGCGTTAGGCGTGGTGTGGCTGGTGAATCCGCTGCTCATCGCGTTCACGGTGTGCAACGTCTATCGGTTCGCCCGGCGCGCGTATGGAGAATCGTTCGCGCGCGGCGCCACGCTCCTGCTGCTCGTGGCGCCGTTCTTCATCTTCATGGGTGCCAGCGAGCAGAACCACGTGCCGGCGCTGGCGCTGGCCACGCTCGCGATCGCCGCGCTCCCGGCGTGGGCCGACGCCTCCTCGCGCCGCACGCGATTCATCCAGGCGGGGATCATCGGCATTGCGTTAGGCGGGATGGCCACCGTGCGCCCGCTGGACGCGCTCGCGGTGGCCATCGCGTGTGGATTGTATCAGCTCGGCGTCCTCGCGCGCGACAAACAGCGATGGGTCGACATCGGCGTGCAGTGCGTTGCGGGGGTGCTTCCCGTCGCCGTGTTGATGTGGGCCAACGTGCACACCACCGGCGCCCCGTTGCGCTTCGGCTACGAAGTCATGTGGGGCGCGAATCACGGTCTCGGATTTCACGCGAGTCCGTTCGGCGACGCGCACACGCCGCGCCGCGCCCTGGTGTTGGCGTCGCTCTACCTGATGAAACTCGACTCGTACCTGTTCGAGTGGCCGATCCCCGCGCTCGCGGCACCGATCATCGCGCTCGCGCTCCTCCGCAGACCGTCCACGTGGGATGCGCTCTTGTGCACGATCATCGTGTCGACGCTGGTCGCGTACGCGTTCTATTGGCACAATGGCCACTTTCTCGGCCCCCGCTTTCTGTATACGGCGATCCCGGCGTTCGTGCTCCTTGCCGCGCGCGCGCCGTCCGCGATCGCGGAGCGCGCGGGCTCCGTTGGGCGAACGATGGCCTACGCGGTCATGTCGCTCGCGGTCCTGGTAGCTCTCACGGGACTCGCCGGGCCCATCGGCGTGCCTGCGCGTCTGGCCGAGTACCACGAGGGCCAGTGGGAGCTCAAGGAGGACATCGCCGCGCAAGCGCGCGACGCACATCTCGGGCACGCGCTGGTGTTCGTGCACGAAGGGTGGGGCGCGCGCCTCATGGCGCGGATGTGGGCCGTCGGCGTCACGCGCGCCGACGCCGAACACTTGCTGGCCACATCCGACGCCTGCGCATTGGAGCTGGCGACGGAAGCGGTCGAGCGGCATCCGCCGGCCGACACCGTGGGTCTCGCCGCGCGGCTCGCCGCCGCTACGCCTAACGCAGCGCGGCGCGACCTCCATCTCCGGAGCGACGTCACGCCAGACGTGACGCTTCGATTCGCCTCCGGCTCTGCGCTGCCGTCACAGTGCGTCGCCGAAGCCCAGGCGGACACGGTGGGGATGAGTCTCTATCCGCCGTTCCTTACGTTGAATCGCGTCGGTTCGGATGGCCGCGTGGGAGGCGACGTGGTCTTCGCCCGGGATTTGGGCGCGCGCAACGAGGAGCTCCGCGCACGCTTCGGCGATCGCACGTGGTACCGCTACCGCCCGCGCCAGTCGCCCCGCGACACCAGCAGCCCGTTCGTCCGGTACTGAGCGTTAGGCGGCGCGCCGCGCCGTCACGCGTGCGACGCGGGCAGCTGCTCTTGCGCGCGCCACGAGAGATGGGCCCGCGTGATGTGGTGCAGCGCCGCCACGCCGTCCCGCCACGTGATCTTTTTCCCCTCGGCGTACGTGCGACCGTAATAGCTGATCGGCACCTCGTAGACCCGCGCGCCCATCTGCGCCAAGCGGGCCACGATCTCGGGCTCGATTCCGAATCGCGCGTTAGTCAGGTGCATGCGCCGGAACGCGTCCATCGTGAACGCTTTGTACCCGACTTCCATGTCCGTCAGGTTCAGGTTGGTGAACATGTTGGACAGGAGCGTGAGGCCCTGATTGCCCACGCGGTGCCAGAAGTACAGCACGCGATGCGCGCCGCCGCCGCTGAACCGCGTGCCGACGACGGCATCGGCTTGGCCATCGAGCATCGGCTTGATCATCGCAGGAATGTCGGCGGGATCGTATTCGAGGTCGGCGTCTTGAATGATCGCGATGTCGCCCGTCGCCCGCTCGCGCGCCGTGCGGATGGCCGCGCCTTTTCCGCGATTCTCCGGGTGCCGGGCGACGATCAGCGCCGTGTCGCCCGCTTCAGCCCGCTTCGCAAGCCGGGCGTACGTCCCATCGGTAGACGAATCGTCCACCGCGACCACCTGCAGTCCGAGCCCTAAGGATTGGAGTCGGCTCCGTTGGGCGAACACCGCATCCAGCGTCCGCTCGATGGTGGCTTCTTCGTTGTAACAGGGAATCAAAACGCTGAGCAGCGAGAAGCGTGCGGGCATCGGGTGCCGAAAGCGGTGTGTGGAACGTCAATGTCGCTCGATACTATCCATCGTTTGGTCGGCGTTCGCTTTGAGCGATGAGCGCGTCTTGCCGCCCGCGTGGTTCACCAGTCGCGTCACGACGTCGTCCTGGTTCACCTGGGCGTCAGACCACCCCCACCAATAGCCCACTGCGACGCCAATCACTAACAACAACAAGACCTTCCGCATCGGAGTCTCCCACGGGACGGGACGTTACAAGAGACTCTCCGTCTGAACGGCCGGTAACTCTCGTGCCGGTTTGAACATGGTATGATCCGGCATTGGATCCGGCGCGATCGTCACCCGCCCCCGTGCCCGTTCGGCCGCCAACCAGGTGTCGAATTCCGAATCAATCATGCCGTTGGACCCAACCTGGCGTGCGGCAGCTCGCGTCGCCAGCACGTTCGCGTACTCGTTCTGCGGATGCCCCGCGTGTCCGCGGACCCAGCGCCACGCGACGCGATGGCGACGCGCCGTCTCGACCAACTCGCGCCACAGCGCGACGTTCTCGATCGCGCCGGTCTTTCGTCGCCACCCGCGCCGGGCCCAGTCGTAGACCCAGGAGGTCATGCCATCCACCAGATACCGCGAGTCACTCGTGAACACGATGTGATGTGACGCGCCGTCGAGGCCGACCAAGCGCAGCCCTTCGATCGCCGAGCGAAGTGCCATCCGATTGTTCGTCGTCGACGGCTCTGCCAGCCAATAGTCGCGACGGATGGGCTCGCGGTCCACGTCGGGCGGCATTTCGATGAGGCCGCCTGCTCCGCCTGGGTTGTCACCCTCGCGGCCGTTGCCGAGGCAGGACTCGTCGGCGTAGATCGCGATGAGATGGGAGGGAGCGTCAGTGCCGGGCATGATCTCGTGTCCTAACGGACGATGTGCACGGTGTCGATGTCATCGAGCGAGAACGAGAGCGCATCGCCCGTCGTCGGATTCGTCGCCTCGATGATCTCGTGCCGGCCGTCCGTGCGAAGGCGGCGCGGCACGATGACATATTCGGTTCCGCGTCGCATCACCACGATCCGCGACGCGTGCGCGATTGCGCGCTCCAACGCATCGTACTGTGCCGGGGTCAGGTGCGCCACGCCGGATCCTCGTCTCGGGCCCACGATCGGGCCAGCGCCGCGAGCACGCGCGTCGCGCGCTCGATCTCGTCCACTTCGATCCACTCGGCGGCCGCGTGCGCACGCGCGATGTCGCCGGGCCCGTAACAGATCGCGGGGATGCCTGCCTCGTTGAGGAGCGCGGCGTCGGTCCACGCGCTCAGACCTTCGATGCGCGACGACTCACCGCATCCTGCGAGCGCGTTCTCCAGACGACGCACGACGGGCGCGTCGATCGCCACATCGCTCGGATTCTGCGCCAGGTCCAACGTCACCTGGGCGTCGAAGCTCGGGCGACGCGCGCGCACCCGCGCGCACGCATCGCGTACTTCCTCATACGCCTGTGCCGGCGTCTCGCCCGGGAGCGTCCGACGCTCGATGCGCAGGGTGCACCGATCGGGATAGGTGGACATGCCTAACCCGCCATCGATGGTCGACGCGTGCCACGACGCGCGGCCCAAGAGCGGATGCGTGCGCATGGCGAGCTCGCGCGCTTCGAACGCATCGAGCTCGGCTAACAACAGGCCCGCGTGCCGGATCGCATCGATGCCGACGTCGTAGCGGCTGCCGTGTGCCGCGCGTCCACGAACCGTCACCGTGCTCCACACGAAGCCGCGGTGCGCCGGTGCGATGGCGAGACGCGTCGGCTCGGTCACGATCGCCGCGTCGGCGCGCACGCCGCGCGAGATCACCGCGCGCGTCCCGATGCTGTCGTATTCCTCGTCGCAAACGGCCGCGATGACGAGCTCGCAGTCGAGTCCGTCGTCGGCCGCGCGCGCGGCAGCAGCGCACATCGCGGCCACGCCGCCCTTCATGTCGGACGAGCCGCGTCCCCAGAGCGAGCCGTCGCGATCGTCGGCCGCGAACGGCGCGTGCGTCATGCCGTCGGTGCCCACCACATCGAGGTGCCCGTTGAACATGAGCGTGCGGCCGCCGGCCCGACCGACGCGCGCCACCACGTTCGGCCGGTTAGGCGCAGCGTCGTGGACGCCCACCGCGAATCCCCACTCGCGCAGCACCTCCGCCAGCACGCGTGCGACCGGCCCCTCGCCCGGCGCACCCGGCACCAGAGACGGATTGCGCGAGTCGATGCGCACCAGCGCGCGGGTCAGCGCGACGGCATCGCCGCGGTCCACCGTCATGCCGGCACCGCCTCGTCGACGAGTCGCGCACCGGTAGTGTCGATCGCGAACGGAAGCGGCACCGCAACCGACGCGACCGCCGCGCGCACCGCGTCGGCCGCATCCTCCGGTGCAATGACCAGCACGCTACCCCCGCCCGACGCGCCTAACGCTTTGCCTCCGGTCGCGCCGGCGCGACGCGCCACCTCGAGCAGGCGCTCGATGCCCGGCGTGGAGATGCGATCGTGCAGCGCGCGCTGAAATTGCCAATGCTCGTCCACCAGCGCCGCCAACTCGTCGATCGAGCCGCGGTCCAATACCTCGGCCATGCGGGCCGCGAGCGCCTTCATGCGACGCAGCGCCGTCGTCACGCGCCGTTCGCGCGCGCGATACGCATCGATCACCGCGGTGATCGTGTGTCCCGAAATCCGCGATTCGCCCGTGAACCCGATGATGCACCGCCGCTCGAGCTCGACGCGCCGCGGCGCCGACATCGGGATGTGCCGCGCTTCGACCGCCGCGCCGAAACGCAAGTCGAGCGCCCCGCCTAACGCAGCCGCGTAATGATCCTGGCTGCCGCCGGGCACGTGCAATCCCTCGGTTTCCACCGCGCGGCTCCGCTCGGCGAGCGACGTCGCGTCGGTGGTCTCGCCGCGCCACGCCGCCAGCGCCGCCTGAATCGCCACGCCCGCCGCCGACGATCCGCCAAGGCCCGCCCCGCGCGGAAAGTCGTTGCGGAGTTTGAGCGACACGTGCGCGATGCCGGCGCGCTCGAGCGCTGCACGCGGCAGCGCCTGGTCCTCGTCCTCCGCATCGATGTGCAGCCCAACGCCGCGCTCGGCGAGACGCGCCGTCGCGTAACGCGCGATGGCCAGGTTGCACACGCATCCGCCCTCTTCGTGCGGATACGGCGGCACGTCGGTCCAGCCACCGCCGAAATCGATGCGCACCGGCGCGCGCGCCGTTACCTCACGCACGGTTCAGCTCGAATGACGACATGACGCCTGCCATGCGATGCGGCAACGAGCGCCAAACCGTTGGAGCGAGTGCATATTCCATCGTAGGTAGCGGGGTCGCGGCGGAGAGAAATGGAAAGGTAGTCCGTGCCCGCTCGATTGCCAGACTGTTGTGTGCGGGCCATGATAGAGCCTCCAGTTCCTTCGTCCGTGCGCCGGGTGCCAGATGCCAGACCTCTCGCGATACCTCGTTGACCGGACGCTCATCATGCTGTCGAACCGCGAGCCGTACGAGCACCGGTTCGTGGAAGGCACGGGCGGCGAGCGCGTCATCGAGGTGAGACAGCCGCCGGGCGGATTGGTCTCCGCGCTCGACCCGACGATGCAAGCGACGCGCGGCGTTTGGGTCGCGTGGGGGTCGGGCAGCGCGGACGAAGGGACCGCCGATGCGCAGGGCCGCCTGCGCGTTCCGCCGCAGACTAACGCATACACGCTGCGTCGCGTGTACCTCGATGCCGCCGACGTCGACGGATTCTACCTCGGCTTCGCCAACAGCTCGCTCTGGCCGCTCTGCCATCTGCTCGTCCAACATTTCTCGTATCGCGACGAGTTCTGGGAACGTTATCAAAGCGTGAACGCGAAGTTCGCACGCGCCGTCGCCGACGAGATTCGACGCGCCGACAAGCAGCCCATCGTGTGGATCCAGGACTATCACTTTGGTCTAGCCGCGGCGATGATCCGCGACATCGTCGAGCCACAGCTTCTGCATCAATTCTGGCACATCCCGTTCCCGCCCGCCGACATCCTTCGCCTGCTGCCCGTCGACGTCGATGAAGCGTTGTTGCGGGGCCTCTTGGGTAACGACCTCATCGAGTTTCACACGGAGCGGTACGCGCTCAACTTTTTGGGCTGCGTGGCTGAATTCATCCCCGAAGCCGAAATCGATTCGGAGACATTCACGATTCAGTTCGAGGGGCGCGTGGTCGAGATCGGCGTCTATCCGATCAGCATCGACGTCGATCGCTACGAGCGTCTCGCGGCGACGCCCGTCAACACCGCGCTCGCCGAGCGCTTGCGGTCGCGCTACGCGAAAAACGATTGCCGGTTAGGCGTAGGCGTCGATCGGGTCGACTACACCAAGGGCATTCCGGAGCGGCTGCGCGCGTTGCGTTTGCTCTGGGAGCAGCACCCGGAAATGCGCGAACGATTCACGTTCCTGCTCGTCGCCACCCCATCGCGATCGGAGATCTCCGCGTACCGCGCGCTCGAAGAGGAAATGGTGCGCGGCGTGCTCGAGATCAACGCGCGATTCCGCACGCGCACGTGGACGCCGATCGTCCTCGTGCACGAGAACGTCAGCGCCGAGTTGCTTGCCGGCGTCTACCGTGCGGCCGACCTGTGTCTCGTATCGTCGCTGCAAGACGGAATGAATCTCGTGGCCAAAGAGTTCGTCGCCTGCCAGATCGAGGAACGCGGCGTGTTGGTGTTGAGTCGCTTTACCGGTGCCGCTGAAGAGATCGATGGCGCGGTGCTCATCAACCCGTTCAACATCGACGGCTTCGTCGAAGGCATTCGCCGTGCGGTGAGCATGGGAGACGGCGAACGACGCGTGCGGATGCACCGCATGCGCACGCAGCTCCGGAGCCGCACGATCTTCGATTGGTTGGCCGCCATTCTCAGTCGCACCGAAGCCATCATCGCGGAGCGCTCGCAGGAGACCGGCGCGGCGTGACGCGTCCGCTGCTTCCGGTCACCGCCGACGTTGCGACGCGGCTCGCCGGGGCGCCGCTGCTGTTGATGCTCGACGTCGATGGGACGCTGGCGCCCATCGCACCGCGCCCGGAAGATGCCGCCGTACCACCAGACACCAAGCGCGTGGTCGAAAGGCTCGCCGCGCATCCTCGAGTCATTGTGGCGTTCGTGTCCGGCCGTGCCGCCTCGGACGTCGCGCGCATCGCCGGTGTGTCGGGCGCGTGGGTGGTGGGCAATCACGGGTTCGAAATCGTCCGGCCCAACGGGAGTCCGCTCGATGCCGGAGCGTTAGGCACCGCGCGCGATGCCGTTGCCGGCGCGGTGCGTGAGATTGCCCGCGCCGTCGCGCTTGTGCCAGGCGCGTTGATCGAGGACAAGCGTTTGACGGCGAGCGTGCACTTCCGGCTCGCCGATGCGTCGGCGGTGCCCGCGCTCCGTGCCGCCGTCGACCGCGCCGCGGCGCACTACGGACTGCGGGTGATGGAAGGGAAGAAGGTATTCGAGATTCGACCTAACGAAGACGTGAACAAGGGCACGGTCGCGCTGCGCTTGATGCGCGAGCTCGCGAACGATGGCGGCGCCGTAGTCTACGTGGGCGACGATGCCACGGACGAGGATGCGTTCGCGAGTCTACGAGTGTCGGCACCGGCCGCGGTCACCGCACGGGTGACCGACGATGGCGACATGCGCACGGCTGCGGAGTTCTCGCTCGAGAACACGAACGCCGTGACGCGATTTCTTTGGTGGCTGGCCGCAGAGCGCGGTATCCGCGCGCCCAACGGCCCGTGACTCAGCGCTTCTTCTTGGCTGGTTTCTTCGACGCGGTTTTTGGGCGCGACGCAGCGCCTGCATGCTTCTTCGCCGCGGGGCGACTCGCCGCGTGCGCTGGACGCGCGGCCTTTGCCGCCTTGGCAGCCGGCTTGGGCGGCGCCGCGTGTGACATCGGTTTTTCCACTGCGACCGGCGTCGGCGCCGGCGGTGGCTTCTTCACCGCTGCCGATGCCATCGGCGCCGGCGTCGCAAGAGCCGGTGTCTGCTTGCCGACCGGCTTCCGCTTGCCGTGCGCTTCTTCCGCTTCTCGGATGATGCGGTCAGCCTCTTCCTGGGCCATCTGCCCGCGACGCACCATGTACTGCACGATGTCGCGCGCACTTTCTATGGTAAAGCCGGCGAGCCCAGCGGCAGCGTTGATGACGTCTTTGATGGCCGTCGCGATCTTACTGCCGGCCTCTTGACTGATTTCCTGCGCCCTCAGCGCCATCTCCGCGACGGTGTCGCGGGCGTCTGTGCTCCTGTGCCCGGGGCCGCGACGCGGAGCGGGCGGCTGGGTTGGCGGCGTGGCCGGTGGCAGGTCGGAGACCTCGGCGTCTGCGGCTTGCGGCTTGTCCACCATATGAGGAGTGCGCTCCCTATCGGGCAGTGAGGTGACGCAGCGTGTGTGAAGTCGCGGGCAACGACGGCCGGACCGCGGCCGCAGAGGGGCGCGAACGCCATCCTGGCCGAGCCATTGGGTTAGGCGCCGGTAAGTATATGATTTCACTTCGACTACGCAAGTCGCTCGCTCGGCGAACACTACGGCTTAATGGCTCGCAATCCGGCGGGAATCAACGACGTATTACTTCAGATTTAGCGACGACATAGCAGCTCTATGGCGACAGGAGAACAACAGTTGCTCCAGGGAGTGCGGGTACTCGACCTCAGTCGAGTACTCGCCGGCCCGCTTTGCACCATGATGCTCGGCGACCTTGGCGCTGACGTCATCAAAGTCGAGCGGCCCGGCTCCGGCGACGATACCAGAACCTGGGGCCCCCCATTCGATGGCCGAGGCGAGAGCGCCTACTATCTCAGCATCAACCGCAACAAGAAGAGCGTCGCCGCCGATCTCTGCATCGAGCGCGACCGCGCGCTCATCGAATCGCTGCTCGACCAAGCCGATGTCGTCGTCGACAACTTTCGCCGCGGCACACTCGACCGATACGGACTCGATCCTCGCGGGTTTCTCGCGCGGCAGCCGGGCCTCGTGTGGTGCACCATCACCGGCTTCGGGGCCGACAGCGACCGGCCTGGTTACGACTATGTGATCCAGGCCGAACGAGGATGGATGGCCATCACCGGCGAGCCTAACGGGCAACCGATGAAGGTGGGCGTGGCGCTGGCCGACGTGATCGCCGGCAAGGACGCCGCGATCGCGACCCTGGCGGCGTTGGTCTCGAGCGCGCGCTCCGGCCGTGGACGACACGTGGTCACGTCGCTCGCGCAGAGCGCGACCGCGGCGCTGGTCAACGTGGCCCAGAACGCGCTCGTCACCGGTCGCGACGCCGCGCGCTGGGGCAATGCCCACCCGAACCTGGTGCCCTACGAGCTGTTCGAGGCGAGCGACCGCCCGATCGTGATCGCCGTCGGCAACGACGCCCAATGGCGTGCGTGCGCCCGTGCGTTAGGCATCGACGCGCTGGCTGACGACCCGGTCCTCGCGACGAACGCCGGCCGCGTGACCCATCGCGACCGCATCGTGAGCGCCGTCGCGGAGCGGGTCCACGCGCGCACGGCCGGCGATGTCGCCGCCGCACTCGATGCGGTGGGCGTCCCGTGCGGTATGGTGCGGACGGTACTCGAGGCGCTTCGTGATGCCGGCGCCTCGGCGCTCACCGGCGTCGCACCGTCGGTGCCCGGCGCCGTGCGCTACCCGCCGCCGCGCCTGGACGAACACGGCGCCGACATCCGCGCCCGCGGCTGGGCGGTGTTCCGTGACTAACGCAACCACAGCCCCGGCGCGTGCGCTACATCGGTAACAAGACGCGGCTCCTGCCGTTCATCCTCGAGGCGGTGAAGTCGTTAGGCTTGGGGCCGGGCGCGGCGCACGATGCCTGCGCGGGCACCGCCGTCGTGGGCCGCGAGCTCAAAGCCTCTGGCTGGCGCGTCGCGTCGAGCGACATCATGTCGTACTCGTACGTGTTTCAACGTGCGTACGTCGTCGCACAGCGGGTGCCAAGCTTCGCCGAGCTGCGTGCGGGCGATTCCGATGTGCGACGCGCCATGCGCTCGCAGCGATTTCGCGCGGCGGTCGCGCGGCGCGGCTCGGGCGCACTCTCGGCGGTGTGCGAGTATCTGTCGCGGTGGCTCGAACCGCAGCGCGGATTCATCGCGTCGCACTATGCGCCGGCCGGCGGCCGCATGTATTTCACGGACGACAACGCGATGCGGATCGACGCCATCCGCGCGCGCTTGCACTCTTGGCACGCCGAGGGACTGATTGGGGACGACGGCTTCTACATATTGTTGGCCGCGCTGCTCGAAGCCGCCGATCGCGTCGCGAACACCGCCGGCGTCTACGCCGCATTCATCAAGTCATGGCAGCCCAACACCAAGCGCGCCGTGGATCTCGCGCCGCGTCCGCCCATCCGCGGCGCGCGCGGATCAACGGCGCATCTCGCGGATGCGGAGAAAGTCGCATCGCAGATCGGTCCGGTCGAGCTGCTGTACATCGATCCGCCGTACAACAGCCGCCAATACGCGGGGTACTATCACATCCCCGAAGTGATTGCACGCGGATGGTTCAGCGACATGCCCGTCGTACGCGGGAAAACGGGATTGATTCGCGACTCCGGAGGCACGACGCGCAGCGCGTGGTGTTCATCGAAAGGCGCGGAGCGTTCGCTGCGGGACCTGCTCGCCGCCACACAGGCGCGGCACGTGCTGGTGAGTTACAACTCGGAGGGAGTGCTAAACGAAGTGGCGTTGCGCCGTGTACTCACTGATGCCGCAATCGACGGCCGGAGCCG
>Ga0134126_10007551_pt1 | contig 13651 bp, 10 predicted proteins | sample KB31752_FD_96881 | JGI IMG/M metagenome (GOLD analysis project Ga0134126, IMG submission 96881) | Terrestrial soil microbial communities with excess Nitrogen fertilizer from Kellogg Biological Station, Michigan, USA - KB3-175-2 | ecosystem: Environmental > Terrestrial > Soil > Unclassified ...
CGGCGACGTCATGGCGCGCACCTCCACAGGCGCCAAGCTCACCGTCTATGCCTATGACCGCGGCCAGACCGCGCTGCTCGCGACCGGCACGCTTGCGACCGTCGACAACCAGATCGATACGACGACCGGCACGGTGAAGGCGCGCGCGATGTTCGACAACGCCGACGGCAAGCTCTTCCCGAACCAGTTCGTCAATGTGCGCCTGCTGGTCAACACGCTGCATGGCCAGACGCTGGTGCCGGTCTCAGCGGTTCAGCGCGGCGCGGAAGGCAGCTACGTCTTCGTCGTCCAGCCCGACAAGACGGTGGCACAGCGCTCCGTCACGCTCGGCCCGGGCAATGCCACCTTGGTGTCGATCGTCCAGGGCCTGAAGCCCGGCGACGTCGTCGTGGTCGATGGCGCAGATCGCCTGCGCGACGGCTCGGAAGTGACGTTGCCCAACGCCCCGGCACCCACCGCCAAGCCGAGCGCGCCGGCCGCCGGCGCGGCAGGCGCCCCCGATGCCGACCGTGCGGCGCGGCGGGCGAAATTCCAGTCCGCGCTGAAGCAATATTGCGCGACGGACATCGCCAAATATTGCCCCAGCCTGACCGGGCGCGCGGTAATGAAGTGCATTTTCCAGAACCGCGACGATTTCAGCGACACGTGCAACGCGGCGCTGAAGAAGCTGCGCCGCGGAGGTGGCGGTCGGCGCGGCGGCGGTTTCGGTGGCGGCGGCGGCCCGTAGGCCGGACCGCATGAACCCTTCCGCTCCCTTCATCCGGCGCCCCGTCGCGACATCGCTCCTGATGATCGCCATCATGCTCGGCGGTCTCGTCGGCTACTCCTACCTGCCGCTCTCGGCGCTGCCCGAGGTCGACTATCCCACCATCCAGGTGCAGACCTTTCTGCCCGGTGCCTCGCCGGAGGTAATGACCTCCTCGGTCACCGCGCCGCTGGAGAAGCAGTTCGGCCAGATGCCGGGGCTCAACCAGATGTCGTCGGTAAGCTCGTCCGGCGCCTCGATCATCACGCTGCAATTCGACCTCAGCCTCGATCTCGACGTCGCCGAGCAGGAGGTGCAGGCGGCAATCAATGCCGGCGGCAACCTTTTGCCGCAGAATCTTCCCGCTCCGCCGATCTATGCCAAGGTCAATCCGGCCGACGCGCCGGTCCTCACCCTGGCGATCGGCTCCAGGACCATGCCGCTGACCGAGGTCCAGGATCTCGCCAACACGCGCATCGCGCAGAAGATTTCGCAGCTCGCCGGCGTCGGCCTCGTCAGCATCGCCGGCGGCCAGCGCCCCGCGGTGCGCGTCCAGGCCAACCTCCAGGCGCTCGCGTCCTACGGTCTCAACATCGACGACCTCCGGACCACGATCGCCAATGCGAATTCGAATGCGCCCAAGGGCAGTTTCGACGGCGCGTCGCAGTCCTACACGATCGACGCCAACGATCAGATCCAGACGCCCCAGGACTACAAGAACATCGTCGTTGCGTACCGCAACGGCGCGCCGGTGCATCTCTCCGACGTCGCCAATGTGGTGCAGAGCGCCGAGGACGTGAAGCTGCTGTCCTGGATGAACAAGACGCCGGCGATCCTTCTCAACGTGCAGCGCCAGCCCGGCGCCAACGTCATTTCGGTGGTCGATTCCATCAAGGCGATGCTGCCGCAGATCAAGGCCGGACTGCCGGCCGGCGTCGACGTGACGGTGCTCACCGACCGCACGACCACGATCCGCGCCTCTGTTTCGGACGTCGAGTTCGAACTGGGTCTCGCGGTCGTGCTCGTGGTGCTGGTGATCTACCTCTTCCTGCGCAACGTGCCGGCGACCTTCATCCCGAGCCTGTCGGTGCCGCTGTCAATCGTCGGAACCTTCGCGGCGATGTATCTCATGGGATATTCGCTCAACAACCTGTCGCTGATGGCGATGACGATCGCGGCCGGTTTCGTGGTCGACGATGCCATCGTGATGATCGAGAACATCACCCGCTACATCGAGGCGGGCGACACGCCGCTCGAGGCGGCGCTCAAAGGCGCCGGCGAGATCGGTTTCACCATCGTGTCGCTCACCGTGTCGCTGATCGCCGTCCTCATCCCGCTGCTCTTCATGCGTGAAGTGGTTGGCCGGCTGTTCCGCGAGTTCGCCGTGACGCTCGCCGTGACCATCCTGATCTCGGCGGTGGTATCGCTCACGCTGGTGCCGATGCTCTGCGCCAAGCTGCTGCGCCGTCACCAGGTGCCGCCACAGGGCTCGCTCGCGGCGCGGGCGGAAGACTATTTCAACCGCGTCATCGCGGAGTATGACCGATTGCTGCAATGGGTGCTCGACCGCCAGCCGCTCACGTTGCTGATCGCGATCGGCACGCTGGTGCTGACCATCCTGCTCTACATCCTCATTCCCAAGGGGTTCTTCCCGACCCAGGACACCAGCCTGGTACAGGGCATCACCGAGGCGGGACCGACCGTCTCCTTCGCCGAGATGTCGCGGCGCCAGCAGTCGCTGGCCGGCGCGATCCTGGACGACCCGAATGTTGCAAGCCTCTCGTCCTTCATCGGCGTCGACGCCAACAATGCGACGACCAACAGCGGCCGCTTCCTGATCAACCTGGTACCGAAGGACGAGCGCAGCGACAGCGTCACCGACGCGATCGGCAGCATCATCGACCGTGCCCAGCGCGTGGCGGGCATATCGCTCTATCTCCAGCCCGTGCAGGACATGACGATCGATTCCACCACAAGCCGGGCGCAGTACCAGTTCGTGCTGGAGGATGCGAGTGCGGCGACATTGACCGCCTGGGTGCCGAAACTGCTGCAGGCTCTGTCGGCGCGGCCGGAACTCAGGAACGTCTCGACCAGCTTCCTCGACCGCGGCCTGTCGGCGACGGTGGTCGTGGACCGCGATACCGCCGCGCGTTTCGGCATCACCGCGGCGACCATCGACAACGCGCTCTACGACGCCTTCGGCCAGCGCATCATCTCGACCATCTTCACGCAGTCGAACCAGTACCGCGTGATCCTCGAAGCCGATCCGGCCGTGCAGAATTCGCCCGGGTCGATCGGCGACATCCACCTGCCGTCTGCCGGCGGCGGCCAGGTGCCGATCTCCGCCTTTGCCCGGGTCGTGTCAAAGCCGTCCCCGCTGGAAGTCGATCATCTGGGCCAGTTCCCGGCCGCGATGATCTCCTTCGACGTCGCGCAGGGCTATTCGCTCGGTGCGGCGGTCGATGCCATCCAGGCGGCGGAGGTCGAGGCGCAGCTCCCGGCCAGCATCTCGACCGTGTTCCAGGGATCGGCTCTCGCCTTCCAGTCGGCGCTCGGCAGCGAACTGCTGCTGATCCTGGCCGCGATCGTGACTGTTTATATCGTGCTCGGCGTGCTCTATGAGAGCTTCATTCATCCTGTCACGATCCTGTCGACCCTGCCTTCGGCGGGTGTCGGCGCGCTGCTCGCGCTCATCCTGTCGGGCAACGATCTCGGCATCGTCTCGATCATCGGCATCATCCTGCTGATCGGCATCGTCAAAAAGAACGCGATCATGATGATCGACTTCGCGCTGGAAGCCGAACGCAACGAAGGCAAGAGCCCGCGCGATGCGATCCACCAGGCCGCGCTGCTGCGCTTCCGCCCCATCCTGATGACGACCGTCGCAGCGCTGCTCGCGGCACTGCCGCTTATGATCGGCAGCGGCACCGGATCGGAGCTGCGCCATCCGCTCGGAATTACCATCGTCGGCGGTCTTCTTGTCAGCCAGCTTCTCACCCTGTTCACGACGCCGGTGATCTACATCTATTTCGACCGACTGGGTGCGGACATCCGAGCCTGGCGGGCGCGGCGGCGTGAAGCGACATGAGCTTTTCGGAGACCTTCATCCGCCGCCCGGTCGCCACCACGCTCCTGACCATGGGGTTGGCGCTTGCAGGCGCGGTCGCCTATTTCCTTCTGCCGGTCGAGCCGTTGCCGAACATCGACGTGCCGGTGATCTCGGTCTCGGCGGCGATGGCCGGCGCGAACCCGGAGACAATGTCGACCAGCGTCACGACCCCGCTGGAGCGTCACCTCGGCGTCATCGCCGGCGTCGACGAGATGACCTCGACCAGTTCGGTCGGCTCGTCGCGCATCACACTGGTGTTCGAAGACAGCCGCGATATCGACGGTGCTGCGCGCGACGTCCAGGCGGCGATCAATGCGGCGCGCGCCGACCTGCCGGCGTCGCTGCGCTCCAATCCGACCTATCGCAAGATCAACCCGGCGGACTCGCCGATCCTGATCCTGTCCCTGACCTCGCCGACGCTGACGCCGGGTCAGATCTACGATTCGGCGTCGAACATCCTGCAGCAGAAGCTCTCCACGGTGAACGGCGTCGGACAGGTGCAGCTCGCCGGCGGCTCGCTGCCGGCGGTGCGTGTCGAGCTCAATCCGCACGCGCTGTTCAAATACGGCATCGGATTGGAGGATGTGCGCGCCGCGCTGTCGGCGGCCAACGCCAACGCGCCCAAGGGCGCGGTGGAGCAGGGCACGCGCCGCTACCAGGTCTATGTCAACGACACGGCGATCAATGCGGATCAGTACAAGACCCTGATCGTCGCCTACCGGAACGGCGCCGCCGTCAGACTGCAGGACGTCGCGCAAGTCGAGGACAGTGTCGAGGATGTGCGCAATCTCGGCCTGTCGAACAACCGCCCGGCCATTCTGGTGCTGCTGTTCCGCACGCCGGGCGCCAACATCATCCAGACCGTCGACAATGTGAAGGCGATATTGCCGCAGCTGAAAGCCGCGTTACCGCCCTCGGTCAACCTGGAAGTCGCGATCGACCGCACCGGCAATATCCACGATTCGCTGCGCGACGTGCAGCGCTCCATGATCGTGTCGATCCTGCTGGTGATGCTGGTCGTCTATTTCTTCCTGCGCGACGGCCGGGCGGCGATCATACCCTCTGTCGCCGTGCCGCTGTCGCTGATCGGGACGTTCGGGGCGATGTATCTGCTGGGTTACACGCTGAACAATCTGTCCCTGATGGCGCTGACTGTCGCCACCGGATTCGTGGTCGACGACGCCATTGTGGTGCTGGAAAACGTGTCGCGCCATATCGAGGGCGGCATGTCGCGGTTCGAGGCGACGCTGCTGGGCACGCGCGAGGTCGCCTTCACCGTGCTGTCGATGAGCATTTCGCTGGTGGCGGTGTTTCTTCCCGTCCTTTTGATGGGCGGTGTCATCGGACGCTATTTCAGCGGCTTCGCGGTGGTGCTGACAATCGCCATCGCGATCTCGCTGGTGGTCTCGCTGACGACGACGCCGATGCTGTGCGCCGTGCTGGATCTGCGTCGTCCCGACCGCCACCAGGGGCCGCTGCTGCGGTTTTCCGAGCGCATCTTCAACGCGGCGCATCGGTTCTACGCCCGCTCGCTCGCCACGGCGCTGCGCATCCCGGGATGGATCGCGCTGATCCTGCTGGCGACGATCGTGGCAAACTTCTACCTCTACTATCAAATCCCCACGGGCTTCTTCCCGAACGAGGATACCGGCCAGGCCTTCGGCGGCATCCGCGCCGGACCGACGATCTCATTCCAGCTGATGAAGCAGAAGTTCGCGCAGTTCATGAAGATCGTCAGCGAGGACCCGGCCGTCGCCACCGTGACGGGCACGGTTGGCGGCGGTGGCGGCGGTCCGCGCGGCGGCGCGACCAACACCGCCAATGTCTTCATCCAGCTCAAGCCGCTCAGCGAGCGCGGCGGGTTGTCGACCGATGCGGTGATCGAGAGGCTTCGGCCGAAATTCGCCGCCGTCACCGGGGCGCGTCTGTTCCTGACAGGCGGACGCGATGTGCGCATCGGCGGCCGGCAAGGCAACGGCGCCTATCAGTACACGATCACCGCCGACACGCTGGAGGAGTTGCAGCAATGGCTGCCCAAGATCACCGATGCCTTCAACGACATGGACGAACTCGAAGAGGTCAATTCCGACCGCGGCGACCAGGGCCTCGAGGTGGCGCTCAAGATCGACCGCGCCACGGCGGCCCGACTCGGCGTCAACACCACGCAGATCGACAACACGCTCTATGACGCCTTCGGCCAGCGCCAGGTCTCCACGATCTACGAGGATCTGAACCAGTACCATGTGGTGATGGAGGTGGCGCCGGCATTCTGGCAGAGCCCCGAGACGCTCAAGGACATCTACATCAGCACCTCTGGCGGCTCGATCAGCGGCACCCAGGTGACGGGCACGGTGGCAGGCACGACGGTCGTAGCGCCGTCTGCGACGTCGTCGTCGGCGGCGAGCGCAGCGGGGCTGACCGCGGCCGACATCGCCGCCGACCTCGTCCGCAATCAGCAGCAGAATGCGCTGGTGAATACCGGCCGCGGCGGCGCCTCGACCGGCACCTCGGTGTCGACCCGGGTGGAGACCATGATCCCGCTCGCGGCGGTGGCGAGTTACGAACCGTCGACCGCGCCGCTCGGCATCAATCACCAGGGACCGTTCGTGGTGACGACCTTCTCGTTCAATCTCGCCAAAGGCGTCACGCTCGGTCAGGCGACAGTGGCGATCCAGAAGAAGTTCGCCGACATCAAGACGCCCACGTCGATCCAGGGCATGTTCGCCGGCACCGCCAGGGCATTCACCGATTCGCTCAACAGCCAGCCGATCCTCATTCTGTCCGCCCTGTTCACGATCTACATCGTGCTCGGCATCCTTTACGAGAGCTACGTCCATCCGCTGACGATCCTGTCGACGCTGCCTTCGGCGGGTGTCGGCGCGGTGTTGGCGCTGTTTATTTTCGGGGTCGAATTCAGCCTGATCGCGATGATCGGCGTGATCCTGCTGATCGGAATCGTGAAGAAGAACGCGATCATGATGATCGACTTCGCGCTCGATGCGGAGCGGCGCGAGAATCTTTCGCCGCGCGACGCGATCTACAAGGCGTGCCTGTTGCGCTTCCGACCCATCATGATGACGAGCTTCGCGGCGATCCTGGGCGCATTGCCGCTGGCCTTCGGCTTCGGCACCGGAGCGGAATTGCGCCAGCCGCTCGGCATCTCGATCGTCGGCGGGCTGCTGGTGAGCCAGGTCCTGACGCTTTACACGACGCCGGTGGTCTATCTCTATCTCGACCGCTGGCGCGGCCGCCGCAAGGCAGCCTGGGACAAGTTCTATTCGCGGCTGATGGGCGATGCTCCGCCGGCGCCGGCGGAGTGATCCCGCAAGCGGGTCGGGCTACAGATTCGGCAGGTTTTCGGTGTCCGGCGCGCCGTTGCGGATTTCGGCATTGCGGTGCTGGCGGTACAGGCTGCGCGTCGTCGCGTAGAGGTCGACCGATGTGCGCTCGATCTGGTCGAGATTGTCGACATTGCGCGCGCGCAGGTCGATGACGCCGAGGCCCGCCCGGACAAAGCTGAACGTCCTGCTGCCGTGGAATCGCGCCCAGGTGAACGGGTCCATCGCGGTGTCGCCGCCCATGCCGACGAGATCGCGCGGATTGCTCGGCCCGAGGAGCGGAAGAACGAGATACGGACCTTCATCCGCACCCCAGACCGCGAGGGTCTGACCGAAATCCTCGTCATGGGCGGGAATGCCGATCTTGGCTGCGAAGTCGACGAGGCCGCCCAGGCCCAACGTCGAATTGACCACGGTGCGGCCCAGCGTCTGGCCGCCGCGTGTCGTCTCGCCCTGGAGGATGTCGTTGGCGAAGATAACCGGTGAATCCAGATTGGCGAGCACATTGTGGATGCCGTCGCGCGCGATCTGGGGCACCGCGTGGTTGTAGAACACGGCCACGGGACGGGCTACCGCGTGATCGAGCTTCTGGTCGAGATCGAAGATCTGGCGGTTGGTCTGCTCATAGGGGTCGTTCTGACCGGAGGTGTCGGTCGTCGCGCACGCCGAAAGCCCGGCTGCGAGTGACAGGGCCGCGATCGTCGAAAGAATGTTTTTCATGCCCTGCCCGTGCGTTCCAGAATCAGTCGAGGTTCCAAATATAACTCAGTATATTGAGATTAGTGCCTATAAGGGGCAAGGGGCCGCGACAACAGGTCAGATTCCCGCATACCACTGATACCCCTGGTCCTCCCAATACCCGCCCTTGCCGCCTCCGATACGGGCAAAACTGTCCACCAGACCAATCCGCTGGACATATTTAGCCATCTTGTAACCAAGCTGCCGTTCCGCCCGCAGCCGGATGGGCGCGCCGTGCTCGACCGGCAGCGTCTGGCCGTTCAATTCATAGGCGAGAATTGTCTGTGGATGGGTGGCTTCCAGCAGGTCGAGGCTCTCATAGTAGAACGGCGCCGGGATGGGATTGCCCTGCGAGTCAACATCGCCCGCGCCCATCGGATCGGCGCAATAAAACACGACATAACGCGCCTCCGGCTTCGGCTTCGCTAACGCCAGGATGTGGGCGAGTGGGGCGCCGGTCCATTGCCCGATGCAGCTCCAGCCCTCGACGCAGTCATGGCGCGTGATCTGGGTGCGGGCGGGGAATTTCCGGATGTCGGCCAGAGTGAGCTTCAGGGGCGTCTCGACCAGCCCCTCCACCGGGATGACCCAGTTCGCGAAATTCTGCGACATATGGATTGCGTAGTCGTTGGTACCCGGATTGAGTGTGCCGTTGGGGCGGAAGACCGGCGCGATGTCGGCCTTGGCGAATTCCGGCGCCAGCGCGTGGCCGCCGGCGAACAGGCGCTGGGCGCGCCGGGTGAGGTTTTCGACCTCGCCGAGCAGGCTTACCGCCCAGGGTGCGTCCGCAATTCCGGTGCAGCCGGCAAGCGCCAGGGTCGCGGCCGCCGCGGCACCGCGCCCGAGGAAGGATCGGCGGAGCATCCCGTCAGGCATCTTTCGTTTCCTTCTCGATCGCAAACCAGCCCGTGATCATCGAGCGCAAGCCGTTGAGCGGCGCCGAGGCGATCAGCGCGGCCATGTGAACGATGAAGAAGCCGAGAAAGGAGAACGCCATAAGAAAATGGATTGTGCGCGCACTCTGGCGGCCACCGAACACCCAGGGCAGGAAGGGGAAGGCGCTGTCCATGGTGGGCGACATGGTGAGGCCGGTCAGCACGATCAGCGGGCCCAGCACGAAGATGACGATGAAATAGCTGAGCTTCTGCAATGCATTGTAGTGCCGCGCCGCTTCGCCTCTGGGAAATTGCAGCCTGGCATGGCTGACGATCTCGTGCGGAATGCCGGCGAGGTCCGACTTCTTCGGCAGTAATTCGCGCCTGAAATGGCCGCTCCAAAATGCGTAGGCGGCATAGGCCAGGCCATTGATCACCAGAAGCCAGGCGAAGGCGAAATGCCACAGCCGGCCCAGCGCGAGGTTCGGCGAGGCGCTCGGGATCGTCGCCCAGGCAGGAAAGCCGCGCACCGTCTTCACGCCGTCGGTGTCGGAGGCGCCAAACACGCCGTCGGTATCGAAGCTCCACGAACCGATTTGGGTGACGCCCCGGAAATTGTCGCTGGTGCCCTGCGCGGTCATCGACAGGATCGGGTGATCGAAATCGGACGATGTACCCCAGTAGAGTGCGGGATGGGCGTTGAAAATCTGCAGTCCCGTCATCAGCATGACGGCCAGGCAGATTGCGTTGATCCAGTGCAGCGCACGTACAGGGATCGAATGGCGGTAAAAGAGATAGGTGGGCTTGCGCGGCTTCAGGCGCAGGGCGGCGCGCAGGCGGTCGACCAGGCCGTCGCCAAGATTCCCCTGCGGCAGAGGCTCGCTCGTTTCCGCCATTCCAATCTCCGGTTTTCGCGACCGCACCATAGCAGCCCCGCGAAACGAATTCGCCACAGTTGCCGCTTTCGTTACAGCCGCTCAAGATCGTGGGGAGTGGCCCGGGAGCGGCCCTCAGGCGGGAGAAACGCATGGCAAGGCTCGAGCGCGACGGCGTCGGCATCTACTACGAAGTCCATGGCGAGGGACCGGTCATCCTTCTGACCCACGGTTATTCGGCGACTGCGGAAATGTGGCGGGGCCAGATCGCGCCGCTGTCGAAGAAGTACAAGCTCGTGCTGTGGGACATGCGCGGCCATGGCCGTAGCGATTATCCCGAGGATCTGAGCGAATACAGCGAGGCCAAGACCGTCGCCGACATGGCGGCGCTGCTGGACGCGGTCGGCGCCCGCCAGGCGATCGTCGGCGGGTTGTCGCTCGGCGGCTACATGTCGCTCGCGTTCCACGCCACGCATCCAGAACGCGTCGAGGCGCTGCTCATCATCGATACCGGCCCCGGCTACCGAAAGGACGAGGCGCGCGACGGCTGGAATCGCAATGGAATCAAGACGGCGGAGCGCTATGAAGCGGAAGGCCTGAGCCTGCTGAACAGTGGCAGCGCCGAGCGGCGCACGGCGCAGCATCGCGACGCCACAGGACTGGCGCGCGCCGCGCGCGGCATGCTCGCGCAGAAGAATGCGCGGGTCATCGAATCCCTGCCAGGCATCAAGGTGCCGTCCATTGTCGTCGTGGGCGAGAAGGACACCCCGTTCCTCGCCGCCTCCGACTACATGGCGGCGAAGATACCGAACGCGGAGAAGGCCGTGATCCCTGGCGCCGGCCACGCCGCCAATATCGACAATCCGGCAGCGTTCAACGCCGCGCTCGAAGCATTTCTCGCAAAACTCAGCTAGGAGCCGTTCCATGTATCGCGTCAAAGGCAAGGTCGCCCTCGTCACCGGCGGGGCGAGCGGTATCGGGCGCGCGAGCGCAATGCTGCTGGCAAAGGAGGGAGCGGCGGTCGCCGTTACCGATGTCCAGGACGATCAGGGCAGGGATGTCGCCGCCGCGATAAAAAAGGCGGGCGGCGGTGCGGTTTTCCTGCATCACGATGTCGCGAGCGAAGACGCCTGGATGGGCGTCGTCGCGGAAGTGAATGCGCGCTTCGGCAGGCTCGACATCCTGGTCAACAATGCCGGCATTGCCATCGCCGGTTCGGTGCTGACGATGACGCTTGCCGACTGGCAGCGGCAGCAGGCGATCAATCTCGACGGCGTATTCCTGGGCGTGAAGCATTCCCTGCCGCTGATGCGCGCGTCCGGCGGCGGTTCGATCGTCAACATTTCCTCGCTGGCCGGTCTCAAGGGTGCGGCCACGCTCGCGGGCTATTGCGCGACGAAGGGCGGCGTGCGGCTCTTCACCAAGGCGGTGGCGCTCGAATGCGGCGCGGCGCGCGACAATGTCCGGGTGAATTCCATCCATCCCGGCATCATCGAAACGCCGATTTGGCTCGGCATCGTCCCCGGCGCGTCCGGCGCCAATGCGCCCAACCTCGACGCCATGTCGGAGACCGTCGTGCCCATCGGCAAGAAGGGTCTGCCTGAGGATATTGCTGCCGGCGTGCTCTTTCTCGCCAGCGACGAGTCTCGCTACATGACCGGCAGCGAGCTCGTCATCGACGGCGGCATGTCGACGCGCTAGCCGTCGTCCGGAGTCCATACGCACGACGCGTCACCGGTGCTACCAGTTTTGGCGTCGATCCAGACATCGACGCGCACGCCACCATGGCGTTTCCAGACGTGCCATATGCCATTCTTGAGATTGACCGCCCATCTCTTGTGCGGCGCCGGGTTCAGCTCCCGGCAATTCCTGTCGGCGATCGCCGCCGCCTGGTCGCGGGTTGCAATCGCGCCGTCTGCGTAGCGTTCGGTGCATCCGTTCAGGACAAGTGCTGCAATGAGTGCGAGACAGTTCACGCGCATGGGCCAGCCTAACCGATCAGGCCATTGCCGGACAAAGTGACACCGGTTACCATGGCCTCGAAATGACAAGCCTCGGGCGGCGGGGCAGAGTGCGCGCCAACGGCGAAACCGGAGCGGAAACATGGCCAGGGACCGTCTGAAGACACTGGCCGCGATCATCGAACAGGGGGTGATCCCGGTCTTCTATCACCCCGACGTCGAAATCTGCTCCCGGGTCATCCAGGCTTGCGCCAATGGCGGTGCGAAATGCATCGAGTTCACCAACCGCGGCGACTTCGCGGCGCACGTCTTTTTGGAGCTGGCGCGCCACTTCGCCAAGGCGGATGACAGCGTCGTGCTGGGCGTGGGCTCGGTGGTCGATGCGCCCACCGCGGCTCTTTACATCGCGAACGGCGCCAATTTCGTCGTCGGCCCGACGACCAATCCGGATGTCGCACGGCTCTGCAACCGCCGCGGCGTTCCCTACAGCCCCGGCTGCGGCACCGCGACGGAGATCGCTAATGCGCAGGAGATCGGCTGCGAGATCGTCAAAGTATTCCCTGGTGAGAGCGTTGGCGGCCCTTCCTTCGTCAAGGCGGTGCTCGGACCGATGCCCTGGACCAAGATCATGCCGACCGGGGGCGTTGAGCCAACGGAAGCAAGCCTGCGCGAATGGTTCGGCGCCGGCATTGTCGCGGCCGGCATCGGCTCCAACCTCATCACCAAGGCGCTTCTGGATGCCAAGGACTATGGCGGCATCGAGAAGAAGGTCCGCGACACGCTGCGCCTGGTCCGGGAAATCCGTGGAAGCAAGTAGATGGCCGAAATTCTGAACATTCGTCCGGCGAAGGACTGCACCTGGGACTGCGTTTCCCTCGGTGAGGTAATGCTGCGCTTCGATCCGGGCTTCGGCCGGGTGCGCAACAGCCGCCAGTTCGCCGTGTGGGAAGGCGGCGGTGAGTACAACGTCGCCCGCGCCATGCACAAATGCTTCGGCAAGCGTGCCGCCATCGTCACGGCGCTGCCGGTCAACGATCTGGGCTGGCTGGTCGAGGATTTCATCGCCCAGGGCGGCGTGGACATGCGCCACGTCATCTGGCGCGAGCACGACGGCATCGGCCGCAACACGCGCGTGGGTTTGAACTTCACCGAAAAGGGCTTCGGCATCCGCGCGGCGCTCGGCTGTTCCGACCGCGCCAATTCCGCTTCCTCCCAGATTCGCCCCGGCGAGGTGAACTGGGAAAGGATCTTCGGCGAAGAGGGCGTGCGCTGGTTCCACACCGGCGGCATCTTCGCCGCGCTGGCGCCCAACACCTCCGAAGCGGCGATCGAGGCCGTGGAAGCGGCGCGCAAACACGGCACCATCGTGTCCTACGATCTGAACTACCGTGCCTCGCTGTGGAAGAGCCAGGGCGGCCAGGACGGCGCGCGAAAGGTCAACCGCGCCATCGCCAGATATGTCGACGTCATGCTCGGCAATGAGGAGGATTTCACCGCCTGTCTCGGCTTCGAGGTCGAAGGCATGGACGAGCACATCTCCACCATCGACCCGGCCAATTTCAAGAAGATGATCGCGGCCGCGGTGAAGACCTATCCGAACTTCAAGGTCGCGGCGACGACGTTGCGCAACGCCAAAACCGCCACCGTCAACGACTGGTCGGCGATCCTTTATGCAGGCGGCGCGTTCTACCAGTCGACCATGCGCGACAATCTCGAAATCTACGACCGGGTCGGCGGCGGCGACGGTTTCGCGTCGGGCCTTGCCTACGGGTTCCTCGAAAACAAGGGGCCGCAGGCGGCGGTCGAGTACGGCGCGGCGCATGGCGCGCTCGCCATGACCACGCCCGGCGACACCTCGATGGTCAACGTCAGGGAAGTCGAGGCCGTGATGAAGGGCAAGGGCGCGCGAGTCATTCGCTGATGGCGGCATTGACGCTCCATCCCGACCGCTTCTTTCCGTCCGATCCGGCGACGCGGGCGGTCGCGCGCACGCTGTTCGCCCGTGTCGAG
>Ga0134126_10007553_pt1 | contig 13649 bp, 11 predicted proteins | sample KB31752_FD_96881 | JGI IMG/M metagenome (GOLD analysis project Ga0134126, IMG submission 96881) | Terrestrial soil microbial communities with excess Nitrogen fertilizer from Kellogg Biological Station, Michigan, USA - KB3-175-2 | ecosystem: Environmental > Terrestrial > Soil > Unclassified ...
CCTCCACCACAGCACAGGAGATCCAATTTACCGGCCCGGCATCGACACTCGGATTGCATTCTATGCCCTGCCCTTCCAGCCCATGCCTGTACATGGCAAGAAGATCGGCACGCTGACGGATGAAGTCGTCGATCTGCTCCAGCTGCGCCAGGCCCAGCGCGGCCTGGATGTTGGTCATGCGGTAATTGTAGCCGACCTCGGTATGCCAGTAACGGGTCTCTTTGGACATGGCGTGGTCCCGCAGATAGCGGGCCTTTTCATACAATTTGACATCGTTAGTTGTGATCATCCCACCTTCGCCCGATGTGATGATTTTGTTACCATAGAAGCTGAAAACGCCGCACGCACCGAAACTGCCCACCCGGCGTCCTGCGATGGCGGCGCCATGCGCTTCCGCGGCATCCTCGATCACCTGCAGGCGATGCTTGGCTCCGAGCGCCTCGATGGCGGGCATGTCGGCGGGATGGCCGTAAAGATGCACGGGTATGACCGCCCTTGTTCGTGACGTGATGGCGGCGGCGATGCATGCCGGATCAACGCAATAGGTGTCGCGGCGCACATCCACCATAACCGGCGTGGCGCCCGCGGTCACGACGGCATTGGCGGTAGCGACGAACGTGAGGTCGGGTACGATGACTTCATCGCCAGCGCCGATGCCCAGCGTCTCAAGCGCCAGATGCAGTCCAACCGTGCCGTTACACACCGACAGCGCGTAACGCGTGCCGCAAAAGGCGGCAAAATCTTCCTCAAACTTGGTGACGTAACGCCCCAGCGAGGAAACCCAGCCCGATTTCACCGCGTCGGTGACATAGTCGATTTCAAGTTGGGAAATCTTTGGCTGAGAAATCGGTATCACGGCGTCTCACCGATCCGGGGACCAATGCCGCAGTTCTCAACCACTTCTAGCTTCGTATCTTCCCGTCCCAGTTCCATTTCCTTGTCCTCTTCACGCCTGCCAACCGGACAACACGGTCGAACGCCCCTTTTCTGTCGCAAGACCTCGCGGGCAACCTGCGTGTCGCCCGGCAGAGCTGACAACGCGTTATGCCATAAAATCAATTATTTCCGCATCGGCGGAAACGTCATCACCCACCATCCAACCCCAAATCTTGGACGTAACCATCAGTATATAGTCACCACGAATTTTGCCAGCAAGCCGCGCTTTCCCAATAGCGTCAGTCTCTTCGCTCGGGACATTGCGGTTGACGTTCATATCATGAACGCTGTATACTGCAACCCGTTGAGGTAATGGTGGCGATGCAGCGTCAAGACGCGGAAAAGTCGCGCATAATTCTTGACGTTCTCGAATCTGTCGGCCGGGACGGCCAGCGCTCACAGCGCGTTCGCGCTTCCGAATTCGGCATCGCACTGGGCCTGCTCAATGGCTATCTCAAATATTGTGTGCGTAAGGGATATATTAGAATCAAGCGCGTCCCGGCGCAGCGCTACATTTACTTCCTAACGCCCAAAGGGTTTGAGGAAAAGTCGAGGCTTGCCGTGCTGCTGCTATCCAATTCCTTTGCCTTCTTCCGCCAGGCGCGCGCCGACTGTTCCAGCATGCTGAAAGAAGCGGAGGCGCGGGGCTGGCAGACGATCGTGCTGGCCGGCGCTACCGAACTGGCCGAGATCTGCGCACTTTGCGCGTTGGAGACGAACATTGAGATTATCGCCGTGGTGGACAGCGCGCATACGGGAAAACACTTCCTCGACCTTCCCGTCGCCCTGTCCTTCGAGGCGGCAGGCGCGTTTGACGGCGCTATCATCACGGATCGCTTCAAACCACAGGAAAGTTTCGACCACGCCGTCGCGTTACTGGGCGTCCAACGTGTGCTCGCCCCGCCCGTTCTGGGAATCAGCAGATGACAATAACCAAATAGGACGCATCGAATATTGCCATAAGTGCGCACCCGCCCCATCAGGGAGTCTGATAGGAGTCCACTTAGGTCGGGGCAGGAACGAAATGCTATATGACGACCAGCTCAACGCTTGGCATCTGTGGCGGCCTGCGCGGCTTCGGGAGATTGACGAATGAAAAAAACTGCATTCATCACGGGCGTGACCGGCCAGGACGGCGCCTATCTCGCGGAGCTTCTGCTCGACAAGGGCTATGAGGTTCACGGCGTTATGCGGCGTTCTTCCTCGTTCAACACCGCGCGCGTGGATCATCTTTACCACGATCCCCATGGCAGCCCCCAGGGCTTCTATCTGCATCACGGGGATGTGACCGACTCGACCAACCTTATCCGGTTGGTGCAGGAAACGCAGCCGGACGAGATCTACAATCTGGCCGCGCAGAGTCACGTCCAGGTGAGTTTTGAAACGCCGGAATATACTGCAAACGCCGACGCCATCGGGACCCTGCGGATTCTGGAAGCCATCCGCATTCTAAAAATGGATTCGAAGGTTAGGTTTTATCAAGCCTCAACCTCTGAGCTTTATGGCAAAGTAAATGAGATTCCGCAGAGCGAAACCACACCCTTCTATCCGCGCAGTCCTTACGCGGCCGCAAAGCTATATGCCTATTGGATCACGGTGAACTACCGCGAGGCCTACAACATGCATGCCTCTAACGGCATTCTGTTCAACCATGAGGGCCCGACGCGCGGCGAAACCTTCGTGACGCGCAAGATCACCCGGGCGGTGGCAGCGATTCATCATGGATTGCAGCAAAAACTGTATATTGGCAACCTTGACGCCAAGCGCGACTGGGGCCATGCCCGCGACTATGTCAATGGCATGTGGCGGGTGCTGCAGCAGGACAAGGCGGATGATTATGTCCTCGCCACAGGCGAAGCCCATTCGGTGCGTGAATTCATCGAGATCGCTTTCGCCCAGACGAGCCGCGAGATCGCCTGGGAGGGCAAAGGCCTGAAAGAGTTGGGAGTCGACGCCAAGACCGGCGAGACGCTGGTGGAAGTTGATCCCCGCTATTTCCGCCCTACCGAGGTGGAACTGCTGCTGGGTGATCCTTCTAAGGCCAACAGGGTACTGGGCTGGAAACACACGACCTCATTTCGCGACCTTGTCGCGGAGATGGTGAAGTCGGACCTCAAAACCATTCCCGAAGAGATGAAGAGGCGCGGCGCGCAACTGCCATGACGGGAGCAACCTGTATATGGCGGTAGAAAACAATTCCCGCTTCGGGCCCTATGGTCTGCGTGGCAAACGTGTCTGGGTGGCGGGTCATCGTGGGATGGTGGGTGCCGCATTGGTCCGCCGCCTGAAACGTGAAAGCTGCGATGTTGTGGCGGTGGACCGAACGCAAGTTGATCTGCGCAATGCGCGATCGGTTCAGAACTGGATTCGCGACGCAAAGCCCCAGGCCATTTTCCTGGCCGCTGCCAGGGTTGGCGGCATTCACGTCAATAACATCTATCCGGCCGATTTCCTCTATGACAATCTAATGATCGAGGCGAATATCATCCATGCGGCGTTTTCCGCGCGCGTGGAGAAGCTGCTGTTTCTTGGTTCATCCTGCATCTATCCAAAACTTGCACCACAACCGATTCCGGAAGAGGCGCTATTGACCGGCTCGCTGGAACCGACCAACGAAGCCTACGCGATCGCTAAGATCGCCGGCATCAAACTGTGCCAAGCTTATCGCCGCCAGCATGGCAGCGATTTCATCTCCGCCATGCCGACAAATCTTTACGGCCCCCACGACAATTTCGACCTCACCAGTTCGCATGTGCTGCCCGCGTTAATCCGAAAGATGGACGATGCAAAGCGCGAGAAAGCCCCTCATGTCACCATTTGGGGTTCAGGCACGCCGCTCCGCGAATTTCTTTATGTAGACGATTGCGCCGACGCACTGGTCTATTTGATGACCCACTATTCAGGCGACAGTCATGTCAATGTGGGTTGCGGCGAGGATCTCACAATCATGCAGCTCGCTGAACAGATCAAATCGGTGGTCGGGTTCACTGGTGAGATGGAGATGGATCGCTCGAAGCCCGACGGAACGCCGCGGAAACTGCTCGATATCGCCGCCCTGCGGAGGCTGGGCTGGTCGCCACGCATCTCCCTTAAAGAAGGTTTAAAAATGACCTATGAATGGTATCTATCCAACAACCACACCCGCATGACGTCGGCTGCCAGCCGGTAGTCATCGCAGACCAAAAGCGTTCCGCATGCATATTGTTCATGTCGCCGGCGCCCTGAAAGGTGGCCCCCTCAGCGCCGTTGCGGGATGGATCAGGCTCCAGAAAGTCGCCGGCCATCGGGTTTCGCTAATCTATTCTCCCCTACGCGATGCACCGGAAGGCTTTCGTGAAGATCTTCCGCCGGGGGTCGCTCTATATCCCCTCGATATTCCTCGTGACATCCAGCTCATCGACGATTTTCGCGCCTGCCGGAGTCTGACGCGCCTATTGAGGATAATTCAGCCGGATATCGTCCATCTGCATAGTTCCAAAGCGGGTGCTTTGGGGCGGATTGCGGCAAGGCTTGTCGGCGTTCCCACCATCTATTCGACCCATGGCGTCGCCTATTTGCGCACCGATGTCGGCATTGGGACGCGGGCGCTATTTTTCGCCCTGGAATGGGTGCTGGGCTTAGTCGGGACGGTAACAGTGGCGTGCTCGTCTTCAGAAATGGCGACCATGCGCGCCATTCCGGGTCGGAAGATGGTTATTTCCAACGGGATAGACCTGGCGTCCATCCCAGCCGAAGACCACATCAGTTCGGTGCAGCCGGGGCTGCAAATTGCCCTTTGCGGACGAATCACGGCACAGAAAAACCCCGAACTCGCGTGCCAGATTGCGCAAATTTCCCCGCCGGACTGGCGCTGGGTATGGTTGGGGGACGGTGACTTACAAGATCTCGTCACGCGCTCAGGTCGCATCGAGGTGCTGGGCTGGATGCCTCGCGCGTCCGCGTTGGCCCATTTAAGCGCTAGCGATATCATGGTGCACACGTCTAGTTGGGAAGGCATGCCATTCGCGATCTTGGAAGCCATGGCGCTAGGTCTTCCGGTCGTCGCCACCAACATCGTCGGCAACCGCGATCTGGTTATTCCTGGCGAAACCGGGTTTATGGCGGACGACGCTCCCGCTTTCCTGCGGGCCCTGCAATCCCTAGCGAATTCCAGAGACTTGCGACGCAAGATGGGCGAGGCAGGCCGCCGCCGCGTTGTCAATGAGTTCGATCAGGTCAGGCTCAGCGAGCGCTGGATGGACCTGTACGGGCAGATAAGCAGGAAAAGGCGCGCCGCCGCGCCTGCACGCAAACTCTAAAAAAATGGCAGTATGTTGAAAACAGCCAACTGCGGGGCGCACATGTTTCATGAAACATCATACGAGCGTCACAAACAGGGTTTCCTCAATGACCTGATTAACCCTGATAGAAAGCGCATCGCCGCGAGTTGGTTCGATACCGAAACCGCAAATTGGTGGAGAGATTCTCGAGGATACGAGATTGCCGACTATTTGGGCGGAGTTCTCGGCGAACGCTGGCTGACGATTGGAGATGGCCGTTTCGGGCTGGATTCCATACGCCTGAAGAACCGTGGCGTGAACTATGCATTCCCCACCAATATAGAAGACGCATTACTGCGGACAGCAAAGGAGAGCGGGAAAATCTCGGAATACGGTATCGAAAATGCCGAGCATCTCTCTTTCGGGGACAAGAGTTTTGACTACGCGTATTGCAAGGAGTCGTACCACCATTTTCCTCGTCCAATGGTTGCCCTTTACGAAATGCTTCGCGTGTCGCGCAAAGGCGTCATTCTGATCGAGCCAAATGATAGGAAATGGTCGCCAGCGCGGCGATTGGTTGCCCTGTTGAAATGGATTTTGGGGCGTTGGAAGCACATGGACATAAGCAACTACGAGGACGGCGGTAATTATGCCTTTCCAATTTCCAAGAGAGAAATCGAAAAGGTGGCACTGGGAATCAACCTACCGCAGGTCGCGTTCAAAGGATTCAACGACGCATATGTTGTCGGAATGGAGTTTGAGCCAGCAGATGTGCGAAAATCCTCCATGTACCGCAAAATGCGTAGGACCATTTTATTTCGAGACTTCCTTTGCCGGATCGGGTTGGATCATCCGATCATGCTGATGGCGTGTATATTTCACGAGCCTGTTACGAAAGAGCAGCGCAAACGCATGAGCGATAACGGCTGGTCCATCATCGATTTGCCTCGCAATCCCTATATCACGGGTTAGCCATGGGCGCGCAAAACCCAAGTCAAAACCTACTGAGCGTCACACGCCGACAAACACGCGAGGTCTGTCAGGTATGAGATCGCCAAACAGATGCGGACCACAATAGTTGAATGGTGGCGGCGACGGCGGCCGTCAAGCCCGCAAGCAGAAAGGCGAACAGAAGCGCGATGGCCGGTTGGGGCGAGAAAGCCAAAGCCGATACCGCGGGATGCTCGACATAATCAAAACTGGTATTTTCACTCGCCGAATCGAAACCGCTTTGTAGCTCCCGCGCGGCGCTTTGCGCCAGCAGATCCCGGCTCGTGGCAAGATCCAGTTTTTTTTCGATGATGAGTTGGGAAAGCTGAGCCGCTTGCGCGCCGCTCGCTGTTGATATGGCCGCAATGCCGTGGTCTGTTTCATCGAGCGCCGCAACAAGAAATCTGTCTGCTAGCTTCGGGTCGGGATTGCGATACTGGAAGGTGAGCGTGGTCTGATCGTCCTCCATCAGGACGGTCACGTTCCATTTGATGTAGTCCGCAAGGACAGACGGTGTAACCGGCTCGTCCGTCTTAAGAGCCGCCCGCACGAGGTCTGGATGCGCCGCGATGATTCGCGCAGCCACGGTGCGGGACGCCCAGAACACACGCAGCAGCTTGAAATGCGCGTCCTGATCTCCGCCCAGCGCGACGGATGTGCCGCTGTCGTCGAGGCCTTCGGAGGCGGAAATTACGATTCCGCCGCTCTTGGGCAAGACCGTGGCGCTGGCCTGGTACGAAACGGGCCGCCAAAGGATCAAGCACATGACCACGCAGAAGGATACAGCGGCGACGGCACCGAACAGCGGCCAGATACGCTGGGCGGAGACATTCCCGCGCGCAACGCCCTGTCGCGCCGTTACGGTTTCATCCATGCAGGCCAACGCCATTGCGAGCGCCGCCCACATGTCCAGATTGATGAAACTGTCACGGTGAAAATCGAAGGCGACAAGGCCAGACATGATGGAAAACACCGCAACGTCGCGCGACCAGGTTCCGCTGCTCCTGCGCAGAAGACGCGCGCCGACCCCGAGCATGAGAACCAGCCGGAGGGCCATATAGGCGGTAAAGCCCGGACCGCCTATTTCCGCCAGCAGACGCGTATAAAGATTGGATGTCGACGGCCAGCCCTTAGTGTCGTTGGAAAGCCATGACAGTGTTTCGGGATTCAACCCCCATAACGGGATGTAATTGTAGACCTTGAAGCCAAACTGCCCGAGACCGACGCCGACAAACGGGTGATCTTGCCCCATCGAAGCGCCGGCCGACGACATTCCGAAGCGAGTGCTGATAGAAATCAGATGCTTGTCTTGGTTCAACAGCGGCTCGAACAGCTGGTACGCGAAGAGTGCCTTGCTGACAAACGGCCCCGTAACTTTGGTGAAAGCGGCCGGCGAGAGAACCGCCAGTGTGAAGAGCGCCGTGACAACCACGATCAGTCCGAAAAAAAACTTCCCGATCGTTCGCATCGGCCGGTAAGCAATAAACAGGATAAGACCGCCCACCGCGATTTCGGTTGCCAGGGCGGCAAGCGCCGATTTCGACAAGCCGAAGACGACGAACAGCAGCAGATTGCCAATCGTGCCCGAGGCCGCCCATTTGCGCCAGACACTTTTGGCCCGCGATCGGCTCATGATCAGAAAGGGAAGAATGACGCAGGCGAAGCTTCCGAACCACGACGATTCACGCGCGACCGAAGTGAGGCGGAAAAAGCCGCCCTCATACGCGCCACCGACATAGGGCAGATGGGCGAAGCCATGGATCCCGGCGACGTTGGCGAGTTGCAAAAATCCGACAAACAAAGGCACTGGCAATGACCACCAGGCTGCCCGGATAATCAGGGATTTCCAGTCCGGATGCCGGCGCAGGCAGAAGGCCAGGTAAAAAGGGTACGTCATCGAGATGAACAGCAGAAGCAACTGCTCAATGCCGCGCGTCCAACCGTTCTCCCCCTGGAAGGTCGAATCCAAAATGGCGTTGATGTTGCCGTAAAGGCTCACAACAGCCAGGGCGCAGATCACCACTGTCAGCAGCACGGGGACCGGTAACCGGCGCACGAATGCGAGAAACGGTCTGAGATCGCCTCGGGTGATCATCAGAAGGACGCCGATGCCAGCCAACGGCAAACAGGCTTGATGAATCACGGGCAAATCGTATGGAATGAGAATGATGGTCCCGTAGATCAGCGCGCAATCAAGGAGCCGAACAATCCGGTCGGTACCCGTGGAAACTGACGGCGATGAAACATCCTGGACGATAACCATTGTCATTGCCCCGCTCCATCATGCCGCTTGCGCAGCAGTAGCCAATTGGTCATCACCATGAGCTGATCCGCGGGCATGCTGGCGAATGGTTCACTCATCGCCTGCTGTGGCGTGGGCAATCCACCCGGCCACAAGTCCGTATCGCAGACTTCTACCGCAAAACCGGCCTTCTCGAACAACCCGCGGATCGCAAGTTCCGGTAGGCGGTTGGTATAGAAGCCCGAATTGGCCATGAACTCACTTTCCCAAATCGGCTCGGAAAAACGCAGATTGTTCAGCTTCATATCGAGATGATCGCGGTAATCAATCCAGTGCGACGCCACGCCGTCCGTCTTCATTATCCGACAAAGCTCGCGCGCGGTTTCCAAAAAGTCGCGCTTGCGCACATGCTCGATCACTGCATTGGAAAATATAAAATCCACGCTCGCGTCAGGGATCGCGCGTAGGGATGCCAGACCCTCTACGAGATAGGAACAGTTCAGCCGCGATAGCACGTCCGACACAGAACTGGCGTTCGCCACGCCCGGCACCGGCATCTGCTTGCGGGCCAGCATGGCTTCGGCCTTTACGAACAGATCCACCTGCAGTGTCGCCAATGACGACTGATCCACCAGGATGGTGCACTCCGCGCCTGCCGCCTGCGCGAAAAGCGCGGTCAGCAGGCTGTCGCCGGGTCCGAGCTCCAGGACGGTGTAGCCCTTGCGGTCGCCAAACCCGGCCGCTTCATTGTGCATGCGAAAAACCCGGAAGGCGGTTTCGGGATCGTCCATCTGGCCGGCCCGGAAAAGGTTAAGGCTTCGCCATCTGTCATAACGAACCGGCAATCGCGACAATGCGATTTTGGCTGGAATTTTTAAAAACCAGGGGACCGTCATCCGTCCGCATCAAAAAGGGTGGCGGCGTGGCCGTTTCGGCTTCGCCGATCGGAGCAAATTAGCCGGTTCGCAGGGGGCAAAACCAGCAAAAAATCCTCGCTTCGACAGTGGGATAGCACGCTAGGCAGGCCCGATATGGTATGGTAGTTACGGTCGCCCGTGCCCAGGCGCGGATCCCGGGAGTCGAAGGATAAATGTTCAACAGACAATTGGCTTTAGCCTACGGGTTGACCACTGGTCTTTGCTTCCTGGTAGCTTTCAAATTCGCCCTTGGTATCTCTCCGATATATAAGACTGACGCTCTCCTCATTCCCAAAGAACAAGCGGCCCCGTCCCAGCTTTCGGGCGGCCTGGCCACTGCGTCAAAGCTCCTGGGCATTGGCGGCGGCGGCGACCACAGCTCCAACTTTTCGAAATTCCAGAAATACTGGGGTTCACGCGACGTTGCACAACAGCTTGTGACAAAGTATCCGGGCCTGATGCGGAAGATGTTTGGTGCGGACTGGGATGCGGCGCACAATCGCTGGTATGACCACCCCCACACGTTGCAGCAGATCGTGGCAATTCCGCTTAACTGGGTATTCGGCGTTTATCCCAGCTATGCACCGTCGGTCCAGGAGCTCGCGAACTACATCAAGGGCTCGATGGCGCTCGATTACGACGAATCGAACGAAGAAATTCACGTCACCTACAGCGCATCCGACGCCAAGTTCGCGCAGTGGTTCATGACAGCGGTCATCTCTCAGACCGACCAGGCAGTGCGCGACGCCGAACAACGCCGCGACCAGGACTTCATCAACTTCTCAAGAAACCGGCTGGAACGGGAGACCAACGTCTCGTACAGAGACGCATTGACAGACTCGGTGCGCCAGTTCGAGATTTCGAACATGTATTCCGAGGCGGGCGACAATTTCAGCTTCCAGTATGTGGAAGCGCCCGCCTTGCCTATCAACCACGCCGCGCCCCGACCGCTGACCTACACCGTGCTCGCCTTCATCTTCGCCAACCTGATGGCGGCTTGCCTGGTGGGCGCGATGATGCTGTGGCCCCAAAGCATGCTGACACGCCGGGTGAACGCCATGACCAGCTGGCTGACGGACCGTACCGCGCCCTATCTGGGCGGGCAGCGCCAGCAGCGCCCCACTTGATGTCGCTAATCCGCTCGGTCGCGAAAGCGGTGTTGCCGCCGCCCCTGACCATTCGGTTGCGCGCCGTCTTCAAGCAACATGAGCCGGAGCTCGCGCTGCTGCCGGCATTTTGCGATCCGACGCGCATGGGTGTGGATATTGGCGCGGCGCTGGGCGCCTATACATGGCCGCTGTCGCGGCTGTGCGTCGGCTGCGTCGCCTTCGAACCCAATCCTGATCAGGCGCGCTATCTTGGCCGCGCCCTTGGTGGCAACGCGCGGGTGGAAAATCTCGCGCTATCCGACCATGACGGCGAAGCAGAGTTGGTCATTCCGCAGGGCCATGGCAACGATCAGGCCGGGCTTGCCACCATCGCTCCCGGAGCTTGGCTGACCGGCAAGCCGGTGCGGCGGGTCAAAGTGGCGATGCGCAGGCTGGACGGCTTCGTCATCGCGCCAGTAGGTTTCATCAAGCTGGACGTGGAAGGCCATGAGCTGGCGGTGCTAAAAGGCGCGGCCCTACTGCTGGCGCGGGACCGGCCTACGCTGTTAGTCGAACTGGAAGAACGCTTCGGCGAAGGTAGCATCGCGCGGGCGCGCGATTTCCTGACGCCGCTGGGCTATCGCGGTCTTTATCTGGATGGCAAGCGGCTTCATTCGATTGCCGGTTTCGATCCTGCGCTTCACCAGCAGATGGTGCGTTGGGGCACGCCCGGCGCCTATATCAACAACTTCATCTTCGTCGCCCAGGACGGTTTTGTGGCGGCGCGCCAGCGCGTCGCCCGGCTGGGTTATGCGGTCGAGGCCTAAGTGAACATCGCGCGCGAGCCGCTGCGCGTGACCGTCGTCGCCATGACTGTGGGTTTTGGCAGCGCGCCCTATGTCCAGATGCTGCCCGAGGCGCTCAGCCGATATGCCATGGTGAGCCTGGTCGCGCCGGAGCATTTCAACGACTCGGTACTGGGCGCTGACGTGATCAAGTTTCGCACTGGCGTCTCGCCGAAATACGCGTTGCTTCAGAGCCTTAAGCCCTGGAGCCACGCGGACTTGGTGCGCAAAGTGCGCACCACCCGGCCCGATGTGATCCACATTCTCAACGGCTATGGCTATCCTTGGGCGTTGGCGATCGCCGCTTTCGGCGGCGCGCCCATCGTCACCACCCTGCACGATCCCTCTCCCCATCCAGGCAACCGAGTGGATGCGCTGGCCTTCCACACCGGCAAGTTCACCTTGGTCCGCAGCGCCGGCATTCATATTCATGAAGGGATGTTTCGCGACGAGTTGAAACGGCGCTTTCCCGATAAGCCTATTTTTGTGATCCGCCATCCCAGTTTCGCGAGCCGCTATCTGAAACATGCCGAGCCCGGCGTGACGCGAGGGCGTAGCGTGCTATTCTTTGGCCGGGTGGAATATTACAAAGGCATCAAGGTATTGCTTGAAGCGGAGCAACTTCTCCCGCCGGACGTCAGTCTGACCGTGGCGGGTGCAGGCGCGCTGTCAGACAGCGAGAAGCAACTCGCCGCGGCGCTGGGATCGCGCCTGACATTGCTCAACCGCTTCATTAAGGATGGTGAGGCCGCACTTCTGTTGCAGCAGGCAGGTGTATTGGCCATGCCCTATCTGCAGGCGACGCAATCCAGCCTGCCGCTGATCGCGGCAGCTTTCGGCCTGCCGGTTGTGGCTTCGTCGGTCGGCGCCTTCACCACCGAAGTGCCGCAGCTGGGTGGCGTGCTGGTTCCGCCGGGCGAACCACGGGCATTGGCCGAAGCGCTGCTCAAACAGCTCGACACGCCAGCGCCGATTCGCAACAATCAGGAGACTTTCGACGATCTGGCGCCGCGCTTTATAGACATGTACCGCGAGGCTACGCTCTGATGCCGCTGGTTTCCGTCATCATCGCCTGCCTCAATGACCTCGAGCACTTGCCCAAGGCGGTGGACAGTGTGCTGGGCCAGAGCTTCACCGACATTGAGCTGGTGATCGTCGACGGCGCATCTAAAGATGGCACGCCCGATTATCTTAAAGCCCTCGCCGATTCGCGCGTCATTTGGCGATCGGAACGCGATGACGGGCTTACACAGGCCTGGAACAAGGCGGTTCGGCTGGCGAGGGGCGACTGGCTGCAGTTCCTGGGCGCCGACGACTATCTCTGGGATCGGGAGGTCATCACCCGGGCCGCGCCCTATCTGAAAGAAAGCGGCGCAATATTGGCCTTTGGCGGGGTAAACATCGTGGCAGAGCAGAGCGACGATGTGGTCCAGACGGCGCGCTTCGACAAGGACAGGTTGCTGGCGCAACTGAGCGGCCCCAGGGGGTTGGGCCTGCCACACCAAGGTTTCTTTCACAGCCGCCGTGCCTTCGACACCGGCCCGTTCGACGCCTCCTTCCGGCTGGCGGCAGATTATGAATTCATCAGTCGCTTTTCCGCCGGCAAAGATTTCTTCTTCCTGCCCATTGGCCCGGTGGCGGCTTTCCGCATGGGCGGCCTCAGTACGAACCCATGGGTGACCCTCGAGGCCTATCGGGAATTCGCCAGGGTCCATCGGCTGCGCGGCCGTGGACGGCTGCACGGCGCCGGGCAGATGACCAAGGCGCATCTCAAAATCTGGATGAAGGCACTGTTTGGAACTTATATTGCGCGGTGGCTGGTCAATATCAGCCGCAGCGTGCGCGGCATGCCGCGTTACAAATAATCCGGCTGGCGGGCTGTGCCCGCCGCCAGAATCCGATATGAAACGGGGCCGCTTCGCGCAGCCCAGGGACCATGTCGCTGAAGAAAATGTTGGCCAATGCCTTTTTTCCGCGCCCGGTTCCGTCACTGGAAAAGATCAGCTGGAACGCCCGCTTCAACGCCTGGTGCGCCGCCAATGCGGGCATACCGGTATTTGCGCAACGCGCCGGTTTCTATGACTATGTCGGAGGCCTTATCGGCAGCCAGCCAATCGATTACCTGGAGTTTGGCGTCTTTCGCGGCGCAAGCCTGAAGCACTGGATGAGGCTGGACGCGCATGCCGGCAGCCGCTTCTTCGGCTTCGACACTTTCTCAGGCCTGCCGGAAAAATGGTTGGACTTCGAGCAGGGCGCCTTCGATACCGGCGGCGCGTTGCCTGACATCCGCGACCCGCGCGTGCAGTTCGTCAAAGGCATCTTCCAGGACACGCTCTACGACTTCCTCCTCAGCTTCGCGCCTCGACCGCAGA
>Ga0134126_10007555_pt1 | contig 13648 bp, 12 predicted proteins | sample KB31752_FD_96881 | JGI IMG/M metagenome (GOLD analysis project Ga0134126, IMG submission 96881) | Terrestrial soil microbial communities with excess Nitrogen fertilizer from Kellogg Biological Station, Michigan, USA - KB3-175-2 | ecosystem: Environmental > Terrestrial > Soil > Unclassified ...
AGCGCCCTCCACAAGCCGGCACCCATCATCATGACCATCGAACTACCAACGCTTCCGTACGACTTCGCCGCGCTGGAGCCAGCCATGTCGACCGATACCCTGGTGTTTCATCTGTCTCACCATCAGCGCGGTGACTTCGATCGAATCGCATCGCTCACTCGGGGCACAGAACTCAACGCGCTGCCTCTTGAGGAGTTGGTCTGCGTGGCCGTGCGGATGCCGGGCCGCCGCACCCTCTACCGGTGCGCGGCCGAAACCTGGAATCACAATTTCTTCTGGAAATCGATGCGGCCGGGCGGGGGTGGGGCGGCTCACGGGTTGATCGGCGAGTGCATTGGCGCGCACTTTGGTGGCTACGAACAATTCGTCCGCGAGTTCAAGAACGCCGCGGCCGCGCTGTTTGGCAACGGCTGGTTGTGGGTAACGTTGAAGGATTGCGTGATTGAGATTCTGACCACTTCGAACGCCGACACGCCGCTCGTTCGTGGCCACACTCCTTTGTTGGCGCTCGATCTCTGGGAACACGCGTACTATCTCGATCATCAGAATCGCCGCTCAGCGTATGTCACCACCTTCCTCGATGAGCTGGTGGACTGGGACTGCGCGAATCGCATTCTGCACAAGAGGACTGAAGCCTCCGAGGTGCTCGCAACACGAGTCGGGGCTGTCACTTCGGACATGACCCCACGCGGGAGGCGACCGTATGAGGCGCCCGGAGATGTTCGCAATGTGGAATCTGCCGCGCATTAAGGGTGCAAGGCGGGCACGCGCCTCACGGCAGCCCTTTGAAGAGGAGCCTTACATCATGCCGAAAGACATCTTCCCCCAGACCACACCGGCACTCGCTGCGACCCGTAAGCAACTCGCCCCGGGGATTCACGACGCCTTTACCAGTTTCAGTGAACGCGTCTTCGCCGACGGCGCACTGCCGGTGAAAACCAAGCAGCTCATTGCGGTGGCCGCGGCGCACATCACGCAGTGTCCCTACTGTATCCGCGGTCACACCAAAGCGGCGCTGCGCCACGGGGCGAGTCCGGAGGAGATCATGGAGGCGATTTGGGTCGCCGCGGAGATGCGCGCAGGTGCGGCCTACGCCCACTCAACCCTCGCCCTGGATACGATCGACGAGGTGAGCCGCCCGCACGGAGCGTGATGCTGTGGTCGATACGCGTCAGAGGTTGGAGTTGCCTTCGGGAGCTTCCGCTGTTGACTCGGTCGGCCTCCTTGTGCGGATCGACACTCCGACCGAGGCGGCGTACATGGCGGCGGGCGGAATCCTTCCATATGTTCTCGAGTGAACCCCATGATACGCATCAAACGCACCTATGAACCTCGAGCGCGCGGAGATGGGCGGCGCATCCTCGTGGAGCGACTGTGGCCGCGCGGGATGAAGAAGGCGGATCTGCATGCGGATGCGTGGATGAAGGACGTGGCACCCAGCACAGAGCTACGCCAGTGGTTCGGCCATGAGGTGGAGCGCTGGGATGAATTTCGCCGCCGATATCAGCGAGAGCTGAATGCCAAGCCCGATGCCTGGGCGCCCGTTCTCGAGGCCAGCAAACGCGGCACCGTGACGCTGCTCTATAGCGCTCATGATGTTGAGCACAATGGCGCCGTCGTGCTGCGTGACTATCTGATCGGGAGAAGTCGGGTTCGCGCGCCGCAGACAAAGCGTGCAAGCGCGAGATCATCGATTAGGACGTGACCACATTGCTCTGCACAAAGGTTCGGCGCTCGCAAAGCAACACGACCAGGCGTTCCGCCGATTCCGGCGCACATCGTCTCGATACATCGAGCTTCCAGGGGATCTCAGCACAGGGTCGAGGTCCAATTCACGACTTCAGCGAGCATGCCTGTCTGCCGCGGCGGAGTGACTCGATTCCCTGGCCAGCAGCATCCGGCGCAGGACCTCATCACGTAGGGCAAAGTGATGGAACATCGCTGCCGCCGCGTGGAGACCTGCGACGATCAGAACCGCGTTCGCGGTGAGCTCATGCAACTCGCCCATCGTTTCGCGCAGTCCGGTGTTGCCGGCCATCAGCTTGGGTATGGAAAATAGACCGAAGATCGAATCTCCGCGAACCCAGGCGTTCGTGATTCCGAACACGACTGCCGTTGCGACCAGCACGTACAAGCCATAGTGGACGATCACAGCCGCGTATCCCATTAGCCCTGGAGTAGCCAGTGGCAAGCGCCTGCCAGAGCGCAGGCGCCAGACAATGCGCGTCACCAGCACAACCGCGAGCACTACTCCCAGGAGGATGTGAGCCGAACGTGCCGTCACGCGCGGTGTCCCACGTGGGAAGAAGTCGATCACCTGGCCAATTGCCCAAAGCAGAACCACGAGCGCGGCAGTGGTCCAGTGCAACAGGATGCTGACCCGATCATAGCGGACCGTGGGTTCGGCGATGATAGCGGAGGCTTTCGCGAGCTGGATCGTAGACACTTTCATGCCAACCTCCCGGGTTCGCGGTGAATCCTCTTCCGATCCGGGCGTCCCGGCTATACGGTTAAACCACAATTGTCATGAGCCCTGATGGGGGCATCCTGGAGTGCACCTGCCTCCTCAGCCGGCCGAGCTGCGGACCTCGCTCTATGCCATCGCCCATGTTGGAGTCCCGTTCGTCATGCCGGTGCATTTGCCGCTGCCAATCGATGCCCACGTGACGCAGGCGGTCCTTGATGAAGTGACCTCGAGATCGGCGCGCGTGTAAACAGGTGGCGAGGAGTGACGTCGCCAGTAGTCTAGGGTGTTGCTTTCGTATCCAGCATCAGGATGGCGAGCAAACCTGTCGTACACAGGGTTACACAGAGGAAGCGGCACCCCACGAGTACGGGTAACTTGGCGGCCGAATGCACGTAATCCTCGATGATGACTTCCAGGCCGAGCGCCGTGTGGTGAAAGAGCGCGACCAACGAGAGCACCATGAGCAAACTGGAGGCGGGTTTGCGGATCCAACCGACGAAATCGGTATACGCCCCGCCGTGCAGCATCACCAACGAGATCACGAGCCACAGGGTCAGCGGTATCAATGCCACGGCACTGATGCGCTCGGCGAGCCAAGCCTCCGATCCGCGGCGCGCCGAGCCGAGTCCTCTGGCTCGGGCGCCGGGCGAGCGCAGTGGGGGAGAGCTCATCAGCTGTGGGCTCCCAAGACAATAGCTGCGGTCCAGGTCGCAATCGTCAGCAGCCCGCTCACGACGACGATGATCCAACCCGACACGTAGATCGAGCGCAGCTCAAATCCGATACCCAGGTCCCAGATCAGGTGCCGGATTCCACCGCACAGGTGCAGAAACACTGCAAAGGTCATGAATAGCAGTGTGAGCTTGCCGAGCGGACTGATGAGGGTGCGGCGCAAGGGCTCATACATCTGCGGGCCAAGGGCTGCAGCAGCCAGCCCTGCGACGAGCACGATGGCACCGAGACTCAGTGCGACGCCCGTGATCCGGTTGACAATGGATAGAACGGAGGTCAGCTGCGGCCGATAGTTCCGGATGTTCGGCGATCTCGGGCGAGCCGTGTTGGAGCCTGTCACGCTGGGTCCCTCCGTGCGCTCAGCGCCCCCGCGCGGCGATGAGTTTCTTGATCTCCGCGATGGCCTTGCCAGGATTCAGACCCTTGGGGCAGGTTCGCGTGCAGTTGAGAATCGTGTGACAACGATACAGCCGAAACGGATCCTCCAGTGCGTCGAGGCGGTCCCCAGTGGCCTCATCGCGGCTGTCCGCCAGCCAACGCCAAGCCTGCAGCAGTGTTGCCGGCCCCAGAAAGCGCTCCCCATTCCACCAGTGGCTCGGACATCCGGACGTGCAGCAGAAGCACAGGATGCACTCGTAGTACCCATCGAGTTGCTTGCGATCCTCGATCGACTGAACCCGTTCGCGCTCGGGCGGTGGCGCTGGTGCTTTCAGCCACGGCTCGATGGCAGCGTACTGCGCCAGCACGTGGGTGAGGTCGGGCACGAGATCCTTGATCACGTGGAGGTTCGCAAGTGGATAGATCGAGGCGCGACTGTTGGTCTCCTTGATAAAACGCGTACACGCGAGCCAGTTCGTACCGTCGATGGTCATTGCGCACGACCCACATACCCCCTCGCGGCAGGAGCGGCGGAACGTCAGCGTGGAATCAACCTTGCTCTTGATCCAAATGAGGGCGTCGAGAACCATCGGCCCGCAATCGTCCAGATCGACCTCGAAGGTGTCCAACCGCGGAGGGCCGCCGGAGTCAGGATCGTAGCGATAAACCTCGAAAGCCTTGACCCGCCGCGCTCCGGCTGGGGCGGGCCAGTGCCGTCCCTGCTCGATGCGCGACCGCGGTGAGACGCCAAGCGCACGCGGTACAGGGAAGCGGCGCGGAAACCGCGCGCGGGAGACTTGATTGGAGGATCGGATGATCACGTGTAGGGTGGGGAGGATACCGGAGCGCGCCGGAAGAATGGATTGATTCAGATCGTTAAGACGGATCAACGTGCGCCGGAGAGTAATTCGATACGCTGCTGAGGGGAAGAGGACGCAACGATGCCGGAAATCGACTCAGCTTGGCATTTGGAGGAAGTGCACCGCTTCTTTCCCGAATGGGCCGATCGGCCGCTGTCGCGCCTGTCGTTGCCAGAGCTCGACCGAAATTCGTACATGGCGGGAGGCTACTCGGAGGAATTCGGCCATTGTGCTGGTGCAGAGAGTACGTCGCTTGATTCGCATTCCGCGCAAGAGCCGGAGCGATCCCCTCAATGGAAAGTGCAGGCCGGGGGTCTGCACCCGGGCTACCCCGAGTGCCCCCGCCCCAGTGATCGGGACCCGGGTCGCCCCGCCGCGAACGTGCTGCCGATTCGCGCTGGGTTCAACATCGGGAGCTTGGACCGAACTGGTTTCGTCGATGTGGTGCGCGGTACACGAGGCGGGATGAACACGATTCAGGTAGGGCAGAACAATCGGGCACCCCACGGGTGGCTCACTGCGCGGCTCGCGACGCTGTGGGTGGCGATGCGGGCCCGCCGACGAGACCTCGGCGGCATTTTCTGAGCGAACCCGCCGCGCCCGCAGACCGATTACTGAGCGAGCAGCCAGTCCTCGAACTCCCGGATCGCTTGCTCGAACCGCGAGCGATACATCGATCCCGCCGCATAATTGGTGGGGTTTCGCAGAGCGTCCCGATAGATCTGGAGCGTGCGCCGAACCCAGGCGCGAGCCGCCTCTGGACCATCGCGCCGTAGGCGCGCTTGATGCGAACTTCAGCGTGGGAGTGAGCCATCTTGACCTCCGCAACCTTCCGCAGGCAATAGTCCCTTGGTGTCACGCGCCAGGAGTGCATCCCAACGCGAGTCCCAGAGCACCTTGATGACATTCCACCGGGCCCCGAGAAATTCAGCCTCTCGCCACCGCGACTGAGGCGCACAGTGCGGACTCCGCCGCGCTTCAAGGCTTGGACGATTTGTGTGATCGCCTGTTGGTGGACGTGATAGACACGGCGCCGCGCAGTTGGCGATCTTGAGTGCCGGAAGTCAGTGCGCAGATGCTTGGACAATCTCGGTCTCGGACGGCGGGGTCTCCCATGAATGATGGGGCGGAGGAGAGGATAGTTCCCATTCGAGTCCGCGTGCACCCTCCCATACGCGGTTTTCCGCGCGCTTCCCTGCACGGACGCACTTCCAGATCACATACGCGAACAGAATCTGCGACGCGCCATACACGAAGCCGCCGATTGAGGAGACCATGTTCCAGTCGGCGAACTGCGAGGGGTAGTCCGGAATCCGGCGCGGCATTCCGGCAAGACCGAGAAAGTGCTGCGGGAAGAACAGCACGTTGACGAAGATCGCCGACAACCAGAAATGCCAGTTGGCGATACGCATGTCATACATATGGCCCGTCCACTTGGGCAGCCAGTAATACACCGCTGCCTGGATGGCGAATAGTGCGCCGGTGACCAGCACGTAGTGGAAGTGGGCGACCACGAAGTACGTGTCCTGATACTGGTAGTCTGCCGGCACGATAGCCAGCATCAGACCGGAAAAGCCGCCGATTGAGAACAGGAACACGAAGGCCACGGCAAATAACATGGGTGGCTCGAAGCTCAGCGAGCCCCTCCACATGGTCGTGGTCCAGTTGAAGACCTTCACTCCTGTGGGAATGGAGATGAGCATGGTCGAAAGCATGAAGAAGAGCTGAGCGGCGAGCGGCATACCCACGGTAAACATATGATGGGCCCAGACGATGAAAGACAGAAATGCGATGGACGCGAGTGCATACACCATGGTTTCGTAGCCGAAGATTGGCTTGCGCGAGAACGCGGCAATGACCTCCGAGATGATACCGAAGGCCGGCAGGATCATGATGTAAACTTCCGGATGCCCGAAAAACCAGAAGATGTGCTGATACATCACCGGATCACCGCCGCCGGCTGCCGAGAAGAAGGTCGTGCCGAAGTAGTGATCTGTTAGGAGCATGGTAACCGCGCCGGCGAGCACCGGCATTACGGCAATCAACAGGTACGCGGTAATGAGCCACGACCATACGAACAACGGCATTCGCAGCAGCGACATGCTCGGGGCCCGCATGTTGAGGATCGTCACGATGACGTTGATCGCGCCGAGAATGGAGGAGATTCCCATCATGTGAATGGCGAAGATCGTCATCGGAAAGGAGGCACCCGTCTGGATCATCAAGGGCGGATACATTGTCCATCCTCCAGCGGGGCCGCCGCCGGGCACGAACAACGAGGACAGTAGCAACAGGAAGGCGAAGGGCAAGATCCAGAAGCTGAAGTTATTCAGGCGGGGCAGCGCCATGTCGGGGGCCCCGACCTGCAATGGAATCATCCAGTTCGCGAGCCCCACGAACGCCGGCATGATTGCGCCAAAGATCATGATGAGCCCGTGCATCGTCGTCATCGAATTGAAGAACGCCGGGTCGAGCAGTTGCAGCCCCGGTTTGAAAAGTTCAGCGCGAATGAGCATCGCCATTCCACCGGCGATGAACCACATCGTGCACGAGAGGACCAGATACATTGTGCCGATGTCTTTATGGTTCGTGGCATACAACCAGCGCCGCCAGCCGTGCGGTGGGTGTGTGGCCGCGACAGCTGCATCGGTTCGTGTGCCAGGTGTCGTCATCATGGCTGTGAATTCCTCGGCGTGGGACTCTAAGACGGTCAATCGCGTCGGCCGCGACAGTCTACGCGCATAATGACGCCGCACAACGGGCGGTTCATATCGACAAAACCGATTACAGACATCAATAATGTTCTCTTGTCGGAGCGGTGGCGAGACGCTAGGTTGGCAGTCACGTCGCCCATTGCGGGTAGTGCAGTGTCTCTCACCGGAACCCCCGCCGGAGAGTTTGTGTGGTTGGGTAAAATCGCTTGCGACGATCGTCTAATGAGGCGTACGTTCTGGCTCCGGCTTGAGCCTGTCGGTTGGAGCGGGAAGCAAAGCGCTGCCGCAACGGGGAAGGCCACGACCAAATCGATCGCGGATTGTTTGATATCTTTGCGGCAGGAGTCAAACTCCCTCCAGCGCCACCAACACCCACTGACCGGGCGAAGCCGGGGTCGTCCTTCGAGAGCGAAACGCGTGACCGTGAGATCATGGGCAAGGGCGTGAGGACAGCACGCAGTAGAATCCAGAACAGCAAGACCGACTGCATTCCCCTGCATAAAGGCTCAGCGCTCAGGAAGCAACACGACTTAGTGCCGCTGGCGCGATAGCATCACAGGTGATCTGGGCATCCCCACGAGTCGTGAGCGCAGTAGTGCCTTGTTGGAGACATCATGAGCGACGTCGAGCAACTTTCTCCGCGCTGGAGATACGGTGTGATCGGCACCTTCGCCCTGGGATTTGCCGTCCTCATCCTGCTGACTTTCACGGCTTATCAGAACGCTCCACCGATTCCGGTGCGCGTCGTCGATACCGCCGGGGCCGTCGTGTTCACGGGCAACGATGTCCGCAAGGGGCAGGAAGTCTTCCTCGAGTACGGGCTGATGGACAACGGCACCATCTGGGGACACGGCGGCTACCTCGGCCCCGACTTCTCGGCGACGGTACTGCACGATTGGGCGCTCGCCCTGGCGCAGCAGCGCGCGCGGGCTCGCTACTCAAAGGAGTACTCGGAGTTGTCAGGACAGGAGCGTGGTGATATCGATGCCGAGGTGGCTCAGCTACTGAAAGCCAACCGCTACGATTCGCACACCGCAGTGCTGACCGTTCTGCCGGCGGGGGCGGAAACCTTTCAAGCTGAAATTGCCCGCTGGAAAGGCTACTTTCGCGATCCGCGTGGCAACGGCGGATTGCCGGCAAATCTCATCCGCGCCCCCCGGCAACTGCACGACCTGACGGCTTTTTTTACCTGGGCGGCGTGGGCATCGGTTGCCGAGAGACCGGGTACGGGGCATTCGTATACTAACAACTTCCCCTACGACCCGCTGGCCGGAAATTACCCGCCGAGCGCGGCGCTCCTGTGGACCGCGATCAGCTTCATCTTTCTGCTCGGCGGCACGGCCATTGTGCTGCTTGCGTTTGGCAAGTTCGACTACCTCGGCTGGCACGGGACACCGGTGGTGCGTGAGGCCTGGGTCTTGAGCAGTTCGCAGAAGGCCGCACTCAAATACCTGACGGTGGCGGCGATTGTGCTGTTGGGACAGAGCTTCTGCGGCGCCGGCATCGCCCACTATCGAGCCGATCCGGGCACATTCTACGGCATGGATCTGTCGGAGTTTCTCCCGAGCAATCTCTTGCGGACCTGGCACCTGCAAGCGGCGATTTTCTGGATCGCGACCTCGTATGTCGCCGGTGCCCTGTTCGTGGCGGAGCTCCTGGGTCGCACGAGCCCGCGCGGCCAGCGGCTCGGTATCAACCTGCTTTTCGGTGCGCTCGCGTTCGTGATCGTCGGCAGTATGCTGGGTGAATGGGCCGGCCTGCTGCAATGGTTGCCGCGCAGCTGGTTCTGGTTCGGCAACCAGGGCTGGGAATATCTGGAGATCGGCCGCTTCTGGCAGGTGTTGCTCGTGCTCGGCCTTGTGTTCTGGTTCTTTCTCATCTGGCGTGCGGTCGCACCCGCCCGGCGCGATCCGCGGATGCGTGGCTTTGCTAACTTCTTCCTCATCGCGGCGTTTGCGATCCCGCTGTTCTATCTGCCCGCGCTGTTCTACGGATCGCAAACCAACTACACGATTGTCGATGCGTGGCGGTTCTGGATCGTCCATTTGTGGGTCGAGGGTTTCTTCGAATTCTTCGTCACGGTGATCGTGGCCGTCATCTTCCATGAGATGGGCCTCGTCCAGCGGCTCACGGCGCTGCGCGCTATCTATCTGGATGCCATTCTCTATTTCGGCGGCGGCCTCATCGGCACCGGGCACCATTGGTACTGGACCGGGCAGACGGAGCTCAACATGGCGCTCTCCGGCACATTCTCCGCGCTCGAAGTCGTTCCGCTGACCCTCATCACCCTGGATGCGTGGGACTTTGTGAAGGTAACGCGCGGCCGAGAAGCCGTGGTGGACCGGCATCGCTGGACGTTCTACTTCCTGATGGCGGTGGGCTTCTGGAACTTCGTTGGCGCGGGTGTGTTCGGCTTTCTGATCAACACGCCGATCGTGAGCTACTACGAAGTCGGTACCATCCTCACACCGAATCACGGACACGCCGCGCTGATGGGTGTCTTCGGAATGTTGGGCGCGGGATTGATGGTGTTCGTTTTGCGCGAGACCGTTGAGGACGAAGTCTGGGCAAGGCTCTGGCGCTGGGTGCGAGTCGCCTTCTGGGGGTTGAATATCGGCCTTGCCATGATGGTGGTGTTCAGCCTCTTTCCAGGCGGCATTCTGCAGGTCGTGGACGTGATCGAGAAAGGCTACTGGCACGCCCGCGGACTGCAATACATAGCGAGTCCACTGGCGCGCACACTGGAATGGCTGCGGATGCCCGGTGACCTGGTGTTCATGTTTGCCGGCGCGCTGCCGCTGGCCGTGGCCATGACACTGGGTTACCTCACGCTTTGGCAGCGCGCGCGCGGCCCTCGCCAGGAGGTGCTCCCACTCACGGCCACCTCGAGGAGTGACGGGAATCCGTGAGGGAGTTGCAAACTGGCGGCAAGCAAAGAGTCGCGTGGGTTCGGGCATCCTCAGGGAGCCCCGAGGAGGCTCCATTGACGGGCCGGAACAACGGATACAGTTGCAGAACCCCGGGTGTGGCGATGTCGCAATCACTCATCTCAACAGCCCGGCAGCGCATGGCTAGCGCAGCGACCCGGCACCCTTATGCAGTTACCACCGTGATGATTGCGGGGGCAACTGCGCTTGGGTTGGTCGTTCACGGCGTCTTGCATCCGGCGAACCTGGATGCATTATTCCTGCTTGTCGTGTTCATCAGTGCCTTGAAGTGGGGACGCGGACCGGCGCTTTTTGCTGCGTCGGGCGGTACCTTGGTCTTCGATTTCTGCTTGATCCCGCCCCGGTTCAGCTTTGCGGTCTCGGACCTCTCCTATTGTGTCACCTTGGTCGTGTTCGTCATTATTGCGGTGACCACCAGCGAGCTTGCCTCGCGCGCTCACGATCTACTTCGTGAGCAGGGTGCTCGCACCCGGGCCGAAGCGGTCCTTCACGCGAAGGACGCCCTCCTCAATAGAATCGCCCACGAATTGCGCCAGCCGATGACCCCGATTCGTGCTTGGGTGCAAATCCTGCGGCTGAGTGCGGGCGATGCGCAGCGTACAGCGCATGGTGTGGCGGGGCTGGAGCGCAATGCGGAGCTGCTGGCGCGGTTAGTCGAAGATCTGCTCGACGCCTCCCGCATTCATGTGGGAAAGCTCTCGGTGCAGCGCAAGCACATAATGCTAGCACCTCTCATCGAGCGCTACCTGGAAGACGCAACGATTGCTGCGGCCGAGAAGGGCATGACGCTTCAATGTGCCGTCGAACCCGTTGGAACCGTGCTTGCCGATGAACATCGGATCGAACAGGTCGTTGGCAATCTGGTATCCAACGCTTTGAAATTCACGCCGGCCGGCGGACGCATCACAGTCAGCCTGTCTAAAGCCGGCGCGGTCGCTCGACTCGTCGTGGCCGATAGCGGCGAAGGCATTGCGCGGGACTTCATTCCTCAGGTGTTCGAGGCGTTCAGCCAGGCCAAGGCTCGTGCGTCCGGGCATACCCCTGGTCTGGGTTTAGGATTGGCCATTGTCAAGCACCTGGTTGACGCGCATGAGGGTCGCATCAGTGTCGAAAGCGACGGACTTGGGCAGGGGACCACCTTCGTTGTCGAACTGCCCCTCGAAAGCCCATTCTCCGAAGCCGCGGCGATCCAAGATACTGAGCGCATGGAGCCCGTCGTGCGCACGACCAACGGGACCGTGCTCCATTAGGGCGTTTAGCCGTCTACCCGCATCACGGCATCCACCCGTGGCTTCCTGCGACGGAGTCCCGCAGGGCCTGCCCCGATGATCAGCACATCAAACTTCATGACCTCCCGATCCATCGTCTTACTCATGTGCGAGCGTGTCGGACGCTCTCATGACCTGCCTTTGCGATCAGACAGCAGGCCGACACCTGCTGAAGGTGAGTGGTCCATGCGAGTTTCTGAAAAGGACGCGGATCCACAAGCGACAAATATTGGTGCTTGATATCGATAATCTGCGCGCCCGTTCTCGGACACGCGCGTGGCGAAGCAGTCGTGTCGTGCCTGTACGGGAGATGAGGTCGAAGTCGAATCGTGCTGAATCCTTAACTTTAAGGAGGCTACGCTCGCGTTGCTCAAATCGTAGATTCCGATGGTTCGCGCCAATATTCGTCGTTTGCCCAATAATGAGTCCACGAGCACAATCCCCTTGAGCGCCGTCCCGGATGGCGTGGACCCATCAACAAGCGTGCAGGAGGATTTATGGACAAGCATGAGCCATGGCGGCCCAAAATCAAAAACGCTCCTCTATACAACCCCTTTGAGCCTTCGACGCAATGGACTGCTGAATTGGGTGCTGGCGATCGGATCGAACTCGAAGACGAGGAGGGAATGGAGGAAGCCGCGCCCACCAATCCTCCTACGGAGAAGACCGCCGATAAGTGATGCGCGAAGGCGCTACCGGGACGAGATCCTCGCTGGAGCGCCACGAAGGAAACAGGCCTGCGAGCCCACGTAGGGCGTGTGATTGCTATCGCGACCTGAGGCTCGGGCGAAATTGGGTTCGCCATTGTGTTGTGAACCAACAGCTCGACCCGGCCGGCTCGTCCAGAGGCTGACCTGGCAAGCGCCACCGTTTCGGAATCCATCGCAAATGCCGATATCAAGCACCAACATTTGTCGCTTGTAAAATACATGCCGAGCACTACGCTTGAGAAAAGCCCGAATCGGCGCGCTTCGTGGCTCATATCGGCGCGCAGCGGAATTGGGTGAGGCGCTTAGGAAGCCGACAGACCGAATTTGACTTTCCCCGAGAGACACGCTCATGAACCCGACGACACAACTGGATCGACTCGGCCAGCGCCTCTGGCTGGATAACATCACGCGCGACCTGCTGGTGAGCGGCACCTTGCAGCGTTACATGCGGGATTTCGCCGTCAGCGGGCTCACCTCCAATCCGACGATCTTCGATCACGCGATCCACCATACCAACCTGTATGACGAGGCCATTAGCGCGGGGGCCGCCCACGGACGCTCGGGCGAAGCACTGTTCCTGGATCTCGCGCTCGCGGATGTGACCGCGGCCGCCGACCTCTTTCGTCCCATTCATGATGCGACGGCGGGGATCGACGGCTGGGCATCCCTCGAGGTGTCGCCCCTACTGGCGGACGATGCGGCGGGGACCGTGCGCGAGACGCTACGCCTGCATGCGTGCGCGCGGCGCCCCAATCTTTTTATCAAGATCCCCGGGACGCGCGCCGGCATTACCGCGATCGAGGAGTCGATTTTTGCCGGCGTGCCGGTGAATGTCACACTGTTGTTTTCGCGCGAGCAGTACGTCGCCGCGGCCGAAGCTCACCTGCGGGGCCTGGAGCGACGGATCGCCGCCGGGCTTGACCCGAAGGTCGCCTCGGTCGCATCGCTGTTCGTCAGTCGCTGGGACGTGGCGGTTCACGATACGGTGCCATCGACGTTGCGCAACCGCCTGGGTATCGCCATCGCGCAGCGCACCTATAAAGCCTACCGCGAGTTGCTGGCCTCGGCGCGCTGGCGCAAGCTCGCCGCGGCCGGTGCACGACCGCAACGCCTGCTCTGGGCCAGCACCGGCACCAAGGATCCGCAAGCCTCCGACACGTTGTACATCGACGCACTGGCAGCGCCAGAGACGATCAACACCCTGCCTGACAAGACGCTGCTCGCCTTCGCAGACCACGGCCGGCTGCGTGGCGAATTGCCGGCGGATGGCGGAGATGCCGAAGCGGTGCTCGGCGAATTCGCGCGGGCGGGCGTGGACGTTGTGGCGCTGGGCGAGCGTCTGCTGTGCGAGGGCACGCAGGCCTTCGACACCTCGTGGGCCGACCTCATGGAGTGCATCGCCTCCAAGACGCGTGTACTCGGCAAGACCGCACCCTCGCAGGCGACGATACGATGATTGACCGCGCACGAAGCGGTTTGTGTCCCGGATCCCAGGAAGCGTCGATGAGCATTCCGACACGCCTCAACGAGCGTTTGCCGATACCGACAGAGGCGCCCTGATGCGGCTGGAA
>Ga0134126_10007556_pt1 | contig 13646 bp, 10 predicted proteins | sample KB31752_FD_96881 | JGI IMG/M metagenome (GOLD analysis project Ga0134126, IMG submission 96881) | Terrestrial soil microbial communities with excess Nitrogen fertilizer from Kellogg Biological Station, Michigan, USA - KB3-175-2 | ecosystem: Environmental > Terrestrial > Soil > Unclassified ...
AGCCGGGCCAGGACCGCCGACACCTCCTGGTCGGTGCTGCCGGGCGCCAGGGCCTCGTCGAGGTGAGCGGTGATCTGCTCGGTCAGCTCGTCGGCCCGCTCCGATGGCAGGGCGGCCAGCGCCCCGTGCAGTTCTTCCAGGTAGTCGCGGACCAGGGGATGGTCCATGGCGGTGCCGCTCATCGCTGGCCCTTCGCTCTCAGTCGCAGGGACCCTGGCTGGGGCCGACGACAAACCACGCCTGGCGGAGCGGGATGACCTCGACGCGGTCCACCCAGCCGAGGCGCAGCTGGAGGCGCAGCTCGTCGTTGCCCTGGCCGCCGCCCTTCATCAGGCAGGTGTTGGAGACCCACAGCAGGCGGACCCACCGTGACTGGTGCGGCGGGATGGTGGCGGGCCGGGCGTAGCGGAGGTGGCGGAAGTCGCTGCCGGGGCCTGTGGCCACGGTGATCCGCGACCGCAGGGCGTTGCCGGGGGCGTTGGAGCCCTGCCACTGGCCGAGGATGGTCTGCGTCCAGTCGGTCGGGTTGTACAGGGTTACGACCAGACCCTGGACCTGATTCGAGCGGACGGGCACCGTGGTCTGGCGGGCGCCGTCGGCTTCGGCGTAGGTGGCTCGCGCGGCATCCTGCCGGAACCACCAGCTCGACGGTCCGCGGGCCTGGAGCGGCGGGACGCTGGTGACGATGAGGACGTAGCCGATGATGGCCGCCGCGACCGCGACGGGGGCCACGATGGCGGTCCAGCCCCGCCAGCCCAGCCGGCGCCTGCGCACCGCGGCTAGCTCTTTCGCCGCACTAGGCCCGCTCTCGCTGCGGGTGGCTGCCTCGGCGGCCAGGTCGGCCGGGCGGCCTAGCCGGCTCAGCACCGCCGCGACCTCCTCGTCGCCCGCGCCCGGCGTTAACGCGTCGTCGAGGTGGGCGGTGATCTGCTCGGTCAGCTCCTCCGCCTGCGCGGCGGGCAGGCCGGCCAGGGCCTGGTCGAGGTCGCGCAGGTAGTCGCGGACCAGGGGATGATTGAGTGCGGTGCCACTCATCGCTGGCGTCCTCCTTGCTGCCCGGCGATAACCCCCGTGCGGTGGTGATTGAGCACCCCGCCGACCGTGGCGGAGAACTGCGCCCATTCGGCCCGGAACGCGGTCAGCGTCTCCTGCCCCGCCTCGGTCAGCGAGTAGTAGCGCCGGGCCCGCTGACCCTCCTCGGCCTGCCATTCGCTGGTCACCAGCCCGGCGTCCCGCAGCCGGTTGAGCAGCGGGTACACCGTCCCGTCGCTGGTCAGCAAGCCGTCCGCGTCGGCCAGGTCGCGCACCAGCTCCAGCCCGAACCGCGGCCGGAGCTCCAGCAGCGCCAGCACGCACGGCCCGAGCACGCCGCGACGCAGCTCGGTCAGGCCACCCTCACTGGGCATGTCTCACACGATGTCTTGTCACGCAAGACATGTCAACCCAGGAGTGGTTCGGGTTTTACGTGTCCTGGCACGTAAAACCCGAACCATTGTTGGCTGTCCACAGGCTGAGCCGAGTAAGCCCGCCGCGGCCGGTCGGACCGGGGCCCGCTCCCGGCCTAGGGCATGCGCTCGTAGGCCGGGATGGTCAGGAAGTCGGCGTAGTCGTCGGCCAGCGCCACTTCCTTGAACAGCGCCACCGCCTCGTCGTAGCGGGCCGCGTCGAACAACGGCCCGGCCTGCTCGCGGATCGTCGCCAGCTCCTCGCCGATCACCCGCTCGACCAGGTCCGGCGTCACCTTGGGCCCGTCATCCAGCGTGATGTCGTTGTGCAGCCACTGCCAGACCTGGGACCGCGAGATCTCCGCCGTGGCCGCGTCTTCCATCAGGTTGAAGATCGCCACCGCCCCGTTGCCGCCCAGCCAGCTGGCCAGGTACTGCAGCCCCACGCTGACGTTGTTGCGCAGCCCGGCCTCGGTGATCACGCCCGGAGTCTGGTCGATCGACAGCAGGTCGGCTGCGCTCACCGACACATCCGAGCGCAGCTTGCCGAGCTGGTTCGGCGCGTCGCCGAGCACGCCGTCGAACACTTCGCGGCAGATCGGCACGAGGTCCGGGTGCGCGACCCAGGAGCCGTCGAAGCCGTCGCGGGACTCGCGGTTCTTGTCCTCGCGCACCTTGGCCAGCGCCTTCTCGTTGACCTCGGGGTCACGGCGGCTTGGGATAAACGCGGCCATGCCGCCCATGGCGTGCGCCCCGCGACTGTGGCACGTCCGGACCAGCAGCTCGGTGTACGCGCGCATGAACGGCGCCGTCATCGTGACCGAGTTGCGCTCGGGCAGCACGAACTCGCGGCCCCTGGTGCGGAACTTCTTGATGATGCTGAACAGGTAGTCCCAGCGACCCGCGTTCAGCCCGGCGCTGTGCTCGCGCAGCTCGTAGAGGATCTCCTCCATCTCGAACGCGGCCGGGATGGTCTCGATCAGCACCGTGGCCCGGATCGTGCCGTGCGGCAGCCCGAGGGCGTCCTGAGCCAGCAGGAAGGCGTCGTTCCACAGCCGCGCCTCCAGGTGGCTCTCCATCTTGGCCAGGTAGAAGTACGGGCCCTTGCCCTTCTCCAGCTGGCGCAGCGCGCAGTGGGTGAAGTACATCCCGAAGTCGAACAGGCTGCCCGAGACCCGCTGCCCGTCCACCAGCAGGTGCTTCTCGTCCAGGTGCCAGCCCCGCGGCCGGACCACGATGGTGGCCAGCTCGTCGTCCGGCTTGAGCCAGTACGACTTGCCCTCCTCGCTGGTGAAGTCGATGGCCCGGTCCAGCGCGTCCTTGAGGTTCAGCTGGCCGCCGACCATGTTGTCCCACAGCGGGGTATTGGCGTCCTCGAAGTCGGCCAGCCAGACCTTGGCCCCCGAGTTCAGGGCGTTGATGGTCATCTTCCTGTCGGTCGGCCCGGTGATCTCCACCCGCCGGTCGACCAGGCCCGGCGCCGGCGGTGCCACCCGCCAGCCGGCGTCCTCGCGGATGGCCTGGGTCTGGGGCGGGAACTCGAGCATGGCCCCGGCCGACAGCTCGCGCTGGCGCTGGACCCGCGCCGCCAGCAGCTCGGCCCGACGCGGGCCCAGTTCGCGCTGCAGCGTGGCCACCAGGCGCAGCGCCTCTGGCGTCAGGATCTCGTCGTAACGAGGTCCGACCGGGCCAGCGATCTCCACGCCTCCCGGCATGCCGCCGGCAGGCGGCGCGGGGGGGTTAGGGGGGTCGCCCCCCCTGGACTGCATAGTCATGTCGCTTGCTCCTCCCATGGCCTGCGCCGGGCTAGTTACCGGCCGGTAATAAAGCTAGCTCACACCCGGCCCGCGGCCCAGCCTGGCCTCTAGGCAGGAGGGTACGAGGCCCGCCGGGCACATCCGGACTCGCCCAGGCGTTATTGAGATGAGGATGGCTCCGATCAGTGGCACCATCAACAGCATTGAGCCCAGCAGCTGCGTGCTGAGCTGGACGAACCCAATCCGCCGGGTGAGCAGCCACCCGGCCCATGGATGGCAATGACAGTAACTTCCGAGCAGTACCCCGAGGACACCCCCTGGCTCGAGACCGAGCCCGATGACGAGCCCGACGCTGGCGAACTGGACCTGGACGACCGGCACGCCCTGCGCCGCGTCGTCGGCCTGTCGACCGAGCTGGAGGACGTCAGCGAGGTCGAGTACCGGGCCCTGCGGCTGGAGCGCGTGGTGCTCATGGGCGTGTGGACCGAGGGCACCCAGGCTCAGGCGGAGAACTCGCTGCGCGAGCTCTCCCAGCTCGCCGAGACGGCGGGCTCGCAGGTTCTCGACGGCCTCATCCAGCGCCGCGGGCGGCCGGACTCGGCCACCTACGTCGGCGCGGGCAAGGCCGCCGAGCTGGCCGAGGTCGTCGCGTCCACCGGCGCGGACACCGTGATCTGCGACGGCGAGCTGACCCCTGGCCAGCTGCGCCGGCTGGAGGGGATCGTCCGGGTCAAGGTCATCGACCGGACGGCGCTGATCCTGGACATCTTCGCCCAGCACGCGCGCAGCAAGGAGGGCAAGGCCCAGGTCGAGCTGGCCCAGCTCCAGTACCTGCTGCCGCGCCTGCGCGGCTGGGGCGAGTCGCTGTCCCGGCAGGCGGGCGGCCGGGCCGGCGGCGCCGGCGGGGGCGGCATCGGGACCCGTGGTCCCGGCGAGACCAAGATCGAGACCGACCGGCGCCGGATCCGGACCCGGATTGCCCGGCTGCGCCGGGAGATCGCCGAGATGTCCGTCGGCCGGGAGGTCCAGCGCGGCCAGCGCCGTCGCGGCGAGGTGCCGTCGGTGGCCATCGCCGGCTACACCAACGCGGGCAAGTCGAGCCTGCTCAACCGGCTGACCGGGGCCCACGTCCTGGTCGACAACTCGCTGTTCGCCACCCTGGACCCGGCCGTGCGCAAGGCCAGGACCGCGCTCGGCTGGCCGTTCACGCTGACCGACACCGTCGGCTTCGTCCGGCACCTGCCGCATCAGCTCGTGGACGCCTTCCGCTCCACCCTGGAGGAGGTCGCCGACGCCGACCTGATCCTGCACGTGGTGGACGGGTCCGACCCCGAGCCCCGCGCCCAGCTCGCCGCGGTCCGCGAGGTGCTGGGCCAGGTCGGGGCCAGGAACGTGCCCGAGCTGGTGGTCATCAACAAGGCTGACGCGGCCACGGCGATCGACTTGGAGTGCCTGCGGCTGGCCGAGCCCGAGTCGGTCGTGGTCTCGGCCCGGACCGGCGAGGGCATCGACAAGCTGCTCGCCGAGCTCGAGCAGCGGCTGCCGCGCAAGCAGCGCGAGATGACCGTCCTGCTGCCCTACGACCGGGGTGACCTGGTCTCGCGGGCCCACCGCGAGGGCGAGGTACTCTCCGTCGGGCACAGCCAGGACGGGACCGAGCTCACCGCCAGGGTCCCGCTGGGCCTGGCCGCCGAGCTCGACCGCTTCACCGTGACCTCCGCCTCTAGCTGAGCCACCCAGAAGTGTCCGCCGGCCCGCGTATCGCGTTGTGGGAATCACATTTTCGGTAACGCACGGTGCGCTAGAGCCGGGCAATAGTCTCGCCGGGGCTACACATGACTCCGGGTCGAATTGCTAGACGCAAATGCCTGGGCGACGAGGCCGCCCACCTGCGGCGAGGGGACAAAAATGGCCCTGTACACGGATCCACTTGTGCAATACCGTGACTGAACCGATATGTTAGCTAGCACCATCCGCAGGGCTTACGGGCGCCACGCTTCGAGCGTTCCGGCCAGCTGGCTTTGCCGGAGTTCCACCATCGGCATGACTTTCATGGCAGGTGACTGCGTATGGCGATCCCGGCGCCCTGGCCGCGCGCGGGTCAGGCAGTGAGGTAGGCCGGAATGACCGTTCGGCTTCTCACCAACATCGGTCGGCTGTGGACCGGCACTGAGGTGTGGAGCAACGCGGCCATTTTGTCCGTCGACGAGCGTATTGCCTGGGTCGGCCACGCGTCCGACCTGCCGTCCAGCATCCCCGGCGTGATCTCCGACATCGTCGACGTCGACCACGTCGAGAACCTCAACGGCGCGCTGGTCACGCCGGGCCTCATCGACGCGCACAGCCACCCCGTCTACGCCGGCAACCGCTGGGCCGAGCTGGCCATGCGGGCCAACGGCTCCACCGCCGCCGACATCGCCTCGGCCGGCGGCGGCATGGCCTCCACCGTCACCGTCACCCGCGGGACCGATCCCTGGACGCTGTGCAGCGGGGTCCGGGACCGGCTGCGTGACTGGCTGCTCAGCGGCACCACCACCATCGAGGCCAAGACCGGCTACCACCTGACCAGGGACGGCGAGCTGGCCGACATCCGGATGCTGCGCTCACTCGAGAAAGAGCCCGGCATGCCCCGCGTCCACGCCACCCTGCTGGCCGCGCACGCCGTCCCGCCCGAGTACTTCGGCCGCCGCCACGACTACGTCGACGCCGTCGGCAGCTGGTGCGGTGACGCCGCCGCGGTCGGCGCCGACAGCGTCGACGTCTACTGCGACGACGGCCGCTTCACCCGGCGCGAGGCCCAGTGGATCCTGGCCGCCGGCCGGGCCGCCGGGCTGCTGCCCCGGCTGCACGCCTGCGGCGAGTCCGGCAGCGGGGCCGCCCAGCTCGCCGCCGAGATCGGCTGTGCCTCCGCCGACCTGCTGCACGCCGCCTGCGACGACGATGTCGCCGCCCTGGCCCAGGCCGGCGTGGCCGCCGTCGTCTGCCCGGCCGTGTCGGCCGAGTCCGGCCGCACCCCGCCCGTCCGCTCCCTGCTCGACAAGGGCGTGGCCGTGGCCCTCGGCTCCGACCACTCGCCCGGCGGCAACGGCATCACCTCCATGCCGCTGGTCATCAGCATGGCCATCGCCAACTTCGGGATGAGCGTAGCCGAGGCCCTCCGCGCCGCCACCGTCGGCGGCGCCCAGGCCCTGCGCGCGCCCGACCGCGGCGTTCTCGTCCGCGGCCGGCTGGCCGACATCGTGGCCTGGGACGCCGACCACGAGGGTGCCTTCGCCTGGGCCTACGGCCTCAAGCCCTACCGCGTCTGGCGCGGCGCCGACCTCGTCTCCAGCTAGCCGCCATGCCCGGCTCCCGGCCGGCGCCAGCCCCCGTGGCCGTGGTGACCGACTCCTCGGCCGCGGCGACCTGGCCGGCCGGCCTGCCCGTCGTCGTCGTGCCGCTCCGGGTACTGGCCGGCGGGGTCGTGGCCGACGACGCGGCCGGCCCGCTGCCCGCCCCCATCGCCGCCGAGCTGGCCCGCGGTGAGCGGCTCAACACCGCCCGCCCGGCCCCCGAGCGCTTCGCCGCCGCCTACGCCGCCGCGGCCGCGGCCGGCGCCCCCGCCGTCGTCTCCGTCCACCTGTCCGCCGAGCTGTCCGGCACGCTCGGCTCGGCCCGGCTCGCCGCCGCCAGGGCCCCGATCCCCGTGCACGTCGTGGACTCCGCCACCATCGGCGCCGGCCTTGGCCTCGTCGTCGCCGCCGCGGCGCGCGCGGCCGCCGCCGGCCAGCCCGCCGGGCAGGTCGTCCAGGGCGCGGCCGACCGCGCCGCCCGGCTCGGCTCGTTCATCGCGCTCGACAGCCACGAACAGCTCCGGGCCGGCGGCCGCCTGAGCGGCGGCACCGGCCGGGGCACCACCGTCGCCATGCTGCGCTCGCGCCCCCTGCTGACGATCTCCGGCGGCCGCGTCGTGATCCTCGAGCGCGTCCGGACGCTGGCCGCCGTCCATGATCGATTGGTGCAACTGGCCTCGGTTCATGCCGCTGGCCGCCGCTCAGAACTCGCCGTCCAGCACATCGCGGATCCGTCCGGCGCCGAGGCCGTCAGTCGCGCCCTCGCCGCCGCCATCCCGGCCGCCGGCCCTATCACCGTGACCGAGGCCGGCGCCGCGATCCTGGCCCACACCGGCCCCGGCCTCCTGGCCGTCGTCGTGGCCCCCGAAGACTGACCGGTAGCCAGACCACCCTTGTCACATCAGCCCCAAAAGTACACCCGGCAACGCCCCTGGGCTGACCACGCCGCGGAGGCCGCCGTGGATGCTTACTTACCGACATCCCGCTGTCGGTAAGTAAGCATCCATAGCCCGGGCCGGCGGCCGGCCGGGCGAGCCCGGCCCGACTCTGCGCTCCGGCTCCGACATCTCCGCGGAAACGCCGCCCCCGGCCCGCCACTCGGCGCTGGCGGCTGATAACAGCAAGAAGCCAGCGGCCTGACGAGCCACGCCGCCCCTCCAGTCAGCGACGACTATGAGTTGACTAGATTTCAAATTTAGTCATATTCTGAATCTATGACCGAGACGGGACGAGCGCCCGCGGGGTCGGCGGCGCGGCGGGCCAGGGCCGAGCGGATCCTCGACGCCGCCGCCGACCTGCTGGGCCTGTATGGCTACCGGCGGGTCAGCATCGACGACGTGGCGGCCCGGGCGCGGGTCGGCAAGGGGACCATCTACCTGCACTGGAAGACCCGCGAGGTGCTGTTCTGGGCCGCCCTCCAGCGCGAGGCCATGCGGATGCTGGATGACCTGGTGGGCCGCCTGGACGAGGATCCGGGGCTGGCCGTGCCGCACCGGCTGATGCCCGCGATCTTCCTGGAGGTCGTGCGGCGGCCGCTGGTCAAGGCGGTGCTGCTGTCCGACGCCCAGGTGCTCGGCGCGCTCGCCGTGGACGACTCGGTGGCTGAGACTCAGCGCGAGCTGGCGGGCAACCCGGACTACCTGGCCCTGCTGGCCGGGCACGGGCTGCTGCGGCCCGGCCTGACCCCCAAGACGGCCGGTCACATCCTCAGCAGCGTGCTGCGCGGGTTCTTCCTGGACCAGGACGACGACGCCCAGCCGGGCGGCGCGAGAGAGCTGTCGGCGTCCGAGCGCGCCGGGCTGCTGGCCGATGTGCTGGCTCGGACCCTGGAGCCGGACCCGCCCGCCCCCGAGGCCGCGGTCGCCGCGCTCGGTGCCGAGGTGACCGGGCTGTTCCGCGGGATCACCGCGGTCCAGCGAGTGCAGTTGGAGCGGGCCTACTGACCGCTCCCCGACAACGTGTCCCGCCAGCCGGCGGCGCCCGACAGTGGCCCGTCTAGCCGGTCATTCCCGCCGCCCGCCGCCCGTCCTCGGCAGTCAGGGAAACGTGGCATGCTGCGGGCATGGCTTCTGCTTCCAAGGCGTCAGGCGGGGCGGCGCCCGGCCCCGGCCCGCGGCCGGTCACCGTGGTCGTGGGCGAGGAAGACCTGCTGGTCGAGCGGGCCGTCAGCGCCATCGTGTCGGCGGCGGGAGGCTCGGGCGCGGCCCCGCCCAGCGCCGAGGGCACCGACGTGCATGACGTGACCGCCGCCGAGCTGTCGCCGGGTGAGCTGACCGGGCTGACCGCGCCGTCGCTGTTCGGCGGCGGCGCGGTGGTCATCGTGCGCGGCGCGCAGGACGCGAACAAGGACCTGGCCGCCGAGATCACCCGGCTGGCCAGCGACCCCCCCGACGACGTCGTCCTGGTGCTCACCCACGCCGGGGGCGCCAAGGGCAAGGCCCTGCTGGCCAGCCTGACCACCGCGGGCGTGGACCGGGTGAACTGCCCGGTGATCAAGCGCTTCGGGGAGCGGATGGACTTCCTGCGCGGGGAGTTCCGGCGGACCGGCCGCAAGGCCGACGACGGCGGGCTGCGGACGCTGCTCGACGCGGTCGGCAACGACCTGCGCGACCTGGCCGCGGCCTGCAGCCAGCTGGCCTCCGACACCGAGGGGGTGATCAGCCAGGAGGTCGTGACCCGGTATTACCGCGGCCGGGCCGAGGCCACCGGGTTCACGGTCGCCGACCGGGCCGTCGAGGGGAAGCTGGCCGAGGCGCTGGAGCAGCTGCGCTGGGCGCTGGCCACCGGCACCAGCCCGGTGCTGATCTCCAGCGCGCTGGCCCAGGGCGTCCGGGCGCTGGGCCGGGTCGGCTCGGTGCCGCGGAGCAAGCGGGCCGAGTCGGTGGCGGCCGAGCTGGGCATGCCGCCGTGGAAGATCGACCGCACCCGGCAGCAGTTGCACGGCTGGACGGCCGAGGGGCTGGCCGTGGCGCACGCCGCCGTGGCCGAGGCCGACGCCCAGGTCAAGGGCGAGGGCGTCAGCGCCGGCTACGCCCTGGAGCGGGCCATCAACACGATCGTCGCCTGCCGTTCCCGCGGCTGACGCCAGGCCAGAGCCTGGCCGCGGGGGTCAGGGGTGGTGGAGGGTGCGCACGTCAAGGACCTGGTCGATGGCCAGGGCCTCGGCTAGGCGGCGGTCGTGGGTGACCACGATCAGGGTGCCGGCGTAGGCGGCCAGGGCCTGCTCCAGCTGCTCGATGGCCTCGATGTCGAGGTGGTTGGTCGGCTCGTCGAGGACCAGGCAGTTCACCCCGCGGGCCTGCAGCAGGGCCAGGCCGGCCCTGGTGCGCTCGCCGGGGGACAGGGCGGCGGCCGGGCGGAGGGCGGCGTCGCCGCGCAGCCGGAACTTGGCCAGCAGGGTGCGGGTCTCCTCGGGGGTCAGGCCGGCGGCGGCCTGGACCACGTCGGCCACGGGGTCGCTGACCGCGAACTCGCGGCGCGACTGGTCCAGCTCCCCGAACACCACGCTGGGCCCGGCGTAGCGCTCGCCTGCGTCCAGCGGCTGGCGGCCGAGCAGCGCGTCGACCAGGGTGGTCTTGCCGGAGCCGTTGGGCCCGGCGATGCGGATCCGGTCGGCGGGGCCAACGCTGAGGTCGAACGGGCCGAGCGTCACCTGGCCGCGGCTGATCACGGCGCCGCGCAGGGCGACGACCACGTCCCCGGCCCGCCCGGCGGCGGCGATGGACAGCTGGAGGCGCCACGGCTCGCGCACCTGCTCGGGGGCGTCGTGGTCGAGCCGGGCGATGGCGCGCTCGGTGCGGGCGGCACCGGCGCCGGTGTTTTGCGCCCCCGTGGTCCGGTAGTGCTTGATGTGCTTATCGGGATCCAGCTGGCGGCGGGGGTCAGCGGCCCGGCGGGCACCGGAGTCGGCCCACTGACGCTGGGTCCGCGCGGCGTCGACCAGCTTGTCACGCTGCTGCTCGTAGCCGGCGTAGGCCTCAATGGCACGCTGCCGGGCCCGGTCCCGCTCGGCCAGGTAGGCCTCCCAGCCGCCGCCGAACTCCTGGGCGCGGCGGGTGAACTCGTCCAGCTCGAGTATCCGGGTGACGGAGGCCGCCAGCAGCGCCCGGTCGTGGCTGACCAGCGCGATGCCGGCCCGGCTGGCCCGCAGATGAGCCTCGAGCCGGGCCAGGCCGTCGTCGTCGAGGTCGTTGGTCGGCTCGTCCAGCAGCAGGATGTCGGGCTGGGCCAGCAGCACGGCGGCCAGCGCGAGGCGGGCCTTCTGGCCGCCGGACAGCTGGGCCGCGCCGCGGCTGAGCAGCCCGGCGGGCAGGCCCAGCTCGGCGGTCACCTGGGCGGAGCGCTCGGGCAGGTCGGCGCTGCCCAGCGCGAGCCAGCGCTCCAGCGCCTCGGAGTAAGCGTCGTCGGCGCCCCGGTCGCCGCGGGTCAGCGCCTCGGTGGAGGCGTCGAGAGCCTCCTGGGCGGCGGCCACCCCAGTGCGCCGGGCCAGGTGGTCGGTCAGCGTCTCGCCGGGCCTGATGTCCGGCTCCTGGGCCAGCCGGACCACGGTGGTGCTGGCCGGGGAGCGGGTGACAGTGCCGGCGTCGGGCTCAAGCTCGCCGGACAGGATCTCGAGCAGGGTGGACTTCCCGACGCCGTTGGGCGCCAGGATGCCGATGCGGTCGCCGGGACCGATGGTGAGGTCGACACCATCGAGGACGGTAAGTCCGCCGAAGGTGATCTGAATACCGTGCGCGGCCAGCCTGGACATGAGCGCTCTTTCTGCCAGGCGGTCACCGCTGCTGTCTCCGGGCCGTGCCCGGGTCGAGCGGAGCGGGAGCTGCTGGCTAAGCCTGCTTGAGCTGCTCGGCGCGCTGAGCGATGGCGGACTTGCGGTTGGCGGCCTGCTTCTTGTGAATCACGCCCTTGCTCGCCGCCTTGTCAAGCTTGACGGAAGCAGCGCGCATAGCCAGGGTCGCCTCGTCGACGTTGCCCGCGTCAGCGGCCTCGCGGAACTTGCGCACGGCGGTCTTCAGCTCAGACTTCACAGCCTTGTTGCGCTGCCGTGCCTTCTCGTTCTGCTTGTTGCGCTTGATCTGGGACTTGATGTTTGCCACGCGAGTGCCTCGCTCGAAAGTCGTTAGATGTGGTCCGCGGCATACGCCCGGCCCAGCACACGCGACATAGCAGCACGCGGGCATAGCAGGCAGCCAGCAGTGAAGGATAGCCGACATCGGCCCGACCCCTCAAACTGATTGGCTCCGCGGCCTGCTGGCGTGGGCATCGAGCCGGGCATGCAACCATAGATCGCTGGACCGTATGCCGACCACCTGGCGGATCTCTGTGCCATCAAGCCCTGCGCCGCAGGCTCCTGTGCCGCAAACACCGGGGCCGCAAACACCGGCCGCGTCCCGGGTCTCACCCGCGGCGCTGCCCGAGCCTGCCCACACCGATCAGGCGATCATCCGCAATTTCTGCATTATCGCCCATATCGATCACGGCAAGTCGACGCTCGCGGACCGGATGCTCCAGCTCACCGGCGTGGTGGACGGCCGTCAGATGCGCGCGCAGTACCTGGACCGGATGGACATCGAGCGCGAGCGCGGCATCACGATCAAGAGCCAGGCCGTCCGGCTGCCCTGGCGGGGCGAGGACGGCCGTCAGTACGTCCTCAACCTGATCGACACCCCTGGCCACGTGGACTTCTCCTACGAGGTCTCCCGCTCCCTGGCGGCCTGCGAGGGCGCCATCCTGCTGGTCGACGCGGCCCAGGGCATCGAGGCTCAGACGCTGGCCAACCTGTACCTGGCTCTGGGCGCCGACCTGCACCTGATTCCGGTGCTGAACAAGATCGACCTGCCCGCGGCCCAGCCGGACAAGTACGCCGCCGAGCTGGCCAACATCATCGGCTGCGAGCCGTCGGACGTGCTGCGGGTGTCGGCCAAGACTGGCGAGGGCGTCAGCGAGCTGCTGAACGAGGTGGTGGCCCAGGTGCCGCCGCCCAGCGGCAACCTGAACGCCCCGGCCCGTGCGCTGATCTTCGACTCGGTCTACGACACCTACCGCGGCGTGGTCACCTACGTCCGGGTGGTGGACGGGCGGCTGTCGCGGCGCGAGCGCACGCTGATGCTCTCGACCAAGGCGGTGCACGAGACCCTCGAGGTGGGCGTGATCTCACCCGAGCCGGTCCCGTCCGAGGGCCTGGCCGCCGGCGAGGTCGGCTACCTGATCACCGGGGTGAAGGACGTCCGGCAGGCCCGGGTCGGTGACACGGTGACCACCGTGGCCGGGCCGGCCACCGACCCGCTGCCGGGCTACGCCAACCCCAGGCCGATGGTGTTCTCCGGCCTGTACCCGATGGACGGGGACGACTACCCGGAGCTGCGCGACGCGCTGGACAAGCTGCGGCTCAACGACGCCTCGCTGGTCTACGAGCCCGAGACCTCCAGCGCGCTGGGCTTCGGCTTCCGGTGCGGCTTCCTGGGCCTGCTGCACATGGAGATCGTCCGCGAGCGGCTGGAGCGGGAGTTTGGCCTGGAGCTGATCTCGACCGCGCCCAACGTGGTCTACCGGGTGATCACCGAGGCCGGCGAGGAGATCGTCGTCACCAACCCCAGCGAGTTCCCCGACGGGAAGATCGCGCACATCTTCGAGCCGGTGGTCCGGGCCACGGTGCTGGCCCCCAGCGACTACATCGGCGCGATCATGGAGCTGTGCCAGGGCCGCCGGGGTGTGCTGCTGGGCATGGACTACCTGTCCTCGGACCGGGTCGAGATCCGCTACACGATGCCGCTGGCCGAGATCATCTTCGACTTCTTCGACCAGCTCAAGTCCCGCACCCGCGGCTACGCCTCGCTGGATTACGAGCCCGACGGTGAGCAGGAGGCCGACCTGTCCAAGGTGGACATCCTGCTCCAGGGCGTCCCGGTCGACGCGTTCAGCCAGATCGTGCACAGCAGCAAGGCCCGCGAGTACGGGCTGGCCATGACGGCCCGGCTCAAGGAGCTGATCCCGCGCCAGCAGTTCGAGGTGCCGATTCAGGCCGCCATCGGCGCCCGGATCATCGCCCGCGAGAACATCCGCGCGATGCGCAAGGACGTGCTGGCCAAGTGCTACGGCGGTGACATCACCCG
>Ga0134126_10007558_pt1 | contig 13645 bp, 12 predicted proteins | sample KB31752_FD_96881 | JGI IMG/M metagenome (GOLD analysis project Ga0134126, IMG submission 96881) | Terrestrial soil microbial communities with excess Nitrogen fertilizer from Kellogg Biological Station, Michigan, USA - KB3-175-2 | ecosystem: Environmental > Terrestrial > Soil > Unclassified ...
CCGTTGCGCGATCGCATGGAGATCATCGAGCTCACCGGTTACACCGAGGAGGAGAAGCTCGAGATCGCCAAGCGCTACCTGGTCGCGCGCCAACTCAAGGCGAATGGCCTCGAGCCCGAGCAGGCGAGCCTCTCCGATGCAGCCCTCTCGCGGCTCATCCGCGAGTACACCCGCGAGTCGGGGTGCCGCAGCCTCGAGCGGCAGATCGGCGCGCTGCTGCGGCGCGCGGCCATGCGCATCGCCGAAGGCAAGGTCGGGAGCGTGCGGTTCGATGCGCCGGATGTCGCCGAGGTGTTGGGACCGACACGGTTCGAGAATGAGGTCGCGCAACGCACCTCGGTCCCGGGCGTCGCCACCGGCCTCGCCTGGACGCCCGTGGGCGGTGACATCCTCTTCGTGGAGTCGGCCCGCATGCCGGGCAACGGCAAGCTGATCCTGACCGGACAGCTGGGCGATGTCATGAAGGAATCGGCGCAGGCGGCGTTGAGCCTCATCAAGGCGCAGGCCGCGGAGCTCGGGATCGATCCCAAGCTCTTCGATCACAGCGACATCCACGTGCACGTGCCCGCCGGGGCGATCCCGAAGGACGGCCCGAGCGCGGGCGTCGCGATGGTCATCTCGCTCGCCTCGCTCCTGAAGCGCAGAGCGGTGCGGCCGGATGTGGCCATGACCGGCGAGATCAGCCTGCGGGGCCTGGTGCTGCCGGTCGGCGGCATCAAGGAGAAGACCATTGCCGCCGCGCGTGCCGGGATCCGCAAGGTCATCCTGCCGGCGCGCAACCGCCGCGATCTCGAGGATATCCCGCAGAGCGCGCGCTCGGCGCTGGAGCTCGTATGGGTCGAGCGCGTGTCGGAAGCCCTGGAAGTGGCGCTGGCAGCGCCCGCAGAGGCTCAGAAGCCCGCGGCGAAATCGGCGGCCTGAGCTCTGCCGGCGATTTCAGGACAGGGTGGCGAAGAGTCCCGCTGCGCCGAGGAATACGACGAGGAGACCGACCGCCGTGGCGGCCGCCCGCGCCGGGACGTGGCGGGTGACCCATGCCGATAGCGGGGCGGCGACCGCTCCGCCGATCAGGAGGGCGATGACCATGTCGTATCGCATGTGCCCCATCTGCGTCCACAACGCGATGCTGGTGGCGAGCGCGACGAAGAAATCCACCGCGTTCGCCGTACCGATCGCATAACGCGGTGTGACCCCGCGGGCGATCATCGTCGAGGTGACGATGGTCCCCCAACCGCCGCCCCCTATGGCGTCCAGGAAGCCTGCAATCAGTCCCAACCCGGGTCCTGGTGCTCCGACACCGAGAGGTGGTGCGCGCTTGAAGACGACACGGCCCACGACGCAGAGGCCGGTGACGATCAGGTACGCCCAGACAAATGGACGAATTGCGTGAGTTGCAACATGCGCGAGTACCGTCGCCCCAATCACGCCGCCGACAACTCCCGGGGCGAGGAGGGAGAGGAAAATCTTTCGGTCCAGGTTGCGGAACCAGGCATGCGAGGCACTCGAGATCCCCGATGTGAACACTTCGGCGGCATGTACCGTGGCGCTGGTGATGAGGGGTGGCATGCCGAGGGTGGCGAGGATGGCGCTGGCCGAGATCCCGTAGCCCATGCCGACGCAGCCATCGACCATCTGGGCGATGAAGCCCACCGGGATCAGCCACAATACGTGCGGCGACAGTGTCACGGCGCCTGCTCAGGCGACCATGACGTCATCGAGCGCGATCGGCGGCCGGGAGGCTACCGTGCCCGCGGCGGACAGAAGGCCCTTCTGCTGCAGCCACTCGGCGTTGAACAAACGCGATTGATACTTCGCGCCGCCGTCGCAGAGGACGGTCACGATGGTATGGCCCGGACCCATGGCGCGCGCGACGCGCGCAGCCGCAGCGACATTGATGCCGCTCGTGCTGCCGAGGAACAGGCCTTCCTCCCGCAACAGGCGGTAGACGTGCTGGACGGTTTCCGGATCCTCGATGTGCACGGCATCATCGATCTGAGCGTCCTTCATGTTGGCCGTCACCCGTCCGATGCCGATGCCCTCGGTGATGGAGCCCGAGCCTGTCGCCTTCAGTGTCCCGCTGCGCACGTATTCATAGAGGCTGCTGCCCGGCGGATCGGCCAGCACGCAGCGGATGGAGCGGCGGCGTGACTTCAGGTAGTCGGACACGCCGCCGAACGTGCCGCCGGAGCCCGAGGCGCAGACGAAGGCGTCGACGCGGCCTTGGGTCTCCTCCCAGATTTCCGGCCCGGTCGTCTCGAAGTGAGCCTGCCGATTCGCGGTGTTGTCGAACTGATTGGCCCAAATGGCATTCGGCAGGCTCGCGGCGAGCCGCTGCGACACTTTCTGGTACTGGTTGGGATTGCTGTACGGGACCGTCGGAACCTTGTAGACCTCGGCGCCGAGGGTCTCGATCAGCCGGTACTTCTCCGGCGACTGGTTGTCGGGCATCACGATGACGCAACGGTAGCCGCGCGCGTTGCAGACATGGGCGAGGCCGATCCCCGTGTTGCCGGCGGTGCCTTCGACGACCGTGCCGCGCGGCGCCAGCTCCCCGCTGCGCTCGGCGGCCAGCACGATGCCGCGCGCGGCGCGGTCCTTCACGGACCCGCCAGGGTTCATGAACTCGGCTTTGCCGAGCACCTCGCAGCCGGTCTCCTCGCTCACCCGCCGCAGCTTGATGAGGGGAGTGTGGCCGACCGACCCGACGAACCCGTCACGCATGCTGGACCTCTGCTGCTCAGATCGGTTGTATCAGGTCCGCGGCGGTTTCGGCCGCGGCCGGCGCCGTGGCCTCGGCGGCGGCCGCGGGTCTCGCCACCTCACCCACGATCAACAGGGCCGGGGGCGATAGGCCCGCCAGGCCGGCGAGGCCGGCGATCTGTCCGAGTGTACCGCGAAGGACCCGCTGCTCGGGCAGGGTCGCGCGCTCGACGAGCGCCGCCGCGAGCGTGTCGGCCGCTCCGGCCGCGCGCAGCCGCGCCACGATCGAGCCCAGATGACCGACGCCCATGTAAAAGACGACCGTCTGTCCGGTCCTGGCGAGCGAGCGCCAATCCAATGAGTCGTCCTCCGGAACGTGTCCGGTCACGAAGGTCACGCTCTGCGAGCAACCCCGCTGGGTCAGCGGGATTCCGGCGGCCGCCGCGGCGCCGAGCGCCGCCGTGATGCCAGGGACGATGAGATACGGAATGCCGTGACGCGCGAGCACCTCCGCTTCCTCGCCGCCGCGGCCAAAGATGAAGGGATCGCCGCCCTTCAGTCGCGCTACTTTGAGACCCTCGCGCGCGCAGCGGATCATCAGCTGGTGGATGTCTTCCTGCGGCGTGTGTCCCGCCGCCGCGCCGTGCACTTTGCCGACGAAGATGCGCCGTGCCTCCCGCCGGGCACGCTCCAACACCGCCGGCGGCACCAGCCTGTCGTAGAGCACCACGTCCGCCTGTTGCAGGAGCTGCAGCGCTCGCAGGGTCAGCAGATCCGGATCGCCCGGGCCGGCGCCGATGAGATAGACCTCCCCGAGAGCGCTGCTGCGCGTGCCGGCCGGAGTGGTCAGCTGTGAGAGCAAGAGCTCCGCGTCGAAAGCGCGCTGGGCGCCGGGCGCATCGCCTGCCAGCACACGGGCGCCCGTCCGGCCGCGCACGATGCGCTCCCAGAATGCGCGGCGAGCCGCGGCCCCGAGGGCGCGCTGCACGCCGCGGCGCCGCTCTCCCATGAAGCGGGCGAGGGCGCCGAGGCCCGAGGGAAGCACCGCCTCGATCTGCTCCCGCACCCAACGCGCGAGCACCGGCGCGTGGCCGGCGGAGCCCACGGCGACCATGACTGGCGAGCGGTCGATGAGGGCGGGGAAGATGAAAGTTGAAAGCGACGCGTTATCGACGACGTTGACGGGCACGTTGCGCGCGCGCGCGGCGTCGGATACCGCAATGTTGACTTCCTCGAGCCCGGTGGCGGCGATCGCGAGGGCGGCACCGTCCAGGTGCGCGGGGACGAAGCTCTCCGCGAGGTGCGTCAGCTCGCCGCGGGCGGCACGGCCATGGAGATCCTCGTGCAGTTGCGGCGCGACCACCGTCAGGCGCGCGCCGGCCCGCAGCAGGAGCTCCGCCTTGCGCGCCGCGATGCGCCCGCCGCCGACGATGACCGCGCGCGTCGCGCGCAGTTGCAGAAAGACCGGCAGATAGTCCATCGCGGCCGGATCGCTCAGGCCTGCGCGGCCGCCTGGCGTACTCTCGGATGTAAGCCGCATTCGCGAGACTCGGGTTGCTCCCACCACCAGCGGCCGGCCCGGCGGCTCTCGCCCGGCTGGATCGCACGGGTGCAGGGAAAGCAGCCGATGCTCGGGAACTGGCGATCGTGCAGGGAATTGTACGGCAGCTTGCGGGCGCGGATGTACTGCCAGATCTCCGCCTCGGTCCAATCGAGCAGCGGGCTGACCTTGTAGAGGCCGTATTCCGAATCCCATTCCACGGGCTGCGCCTGGGCGCGCGCGGCCGACTGCTCGCGGCGCACGCCGGTCACCCATGCCGTGTAGCCCTCGATGGCGCGCTTGAAGGGCTCGACCTTGCGCACGTGGCAGCAGGCGAGGCGCGCCTCCAGACTGTGGTAGAAGCCGTTGATGCCTTGGCCTGCGACCAGTTGCTGCAGCGCCTGCGCGTCCGGATAGACCAGGTGCAGCGAGCGCTTGTACCGCCGCTCGAGCTTTTCCAGGAGATCGTAGGTCTCCTGATGCAGCCGCCCGGTATCGATGCTGAACATGTCGATCTCGGGCACGTGGGTCCAGATGATGTCGGTGAGCACCATCGCCTCGGCGCCCAGGCTGTTCGAGTAGACGAGCCGCCCGTGCTCGCGCACGGCGGCGAGGAGCTGCTCGCGCACGCCGACCGCCTTCTGCTCGAGATCGAGATTCAGTAGCTCTCCCATAGTGCGAGTGACTATAGGGGCGGGCCCCGGCCGGCAGAACGAATGATTTCTTCTGAGGCACTGCAGGCCGGTTATGGTGGATCTACCCCCTTGGTGGAGTCGCGGGCGCGGCCACGGTTGCGCTAGTCTCTGCCCCCATGAAGCTCCATCAGCTCCGTTATCTGGCCGCCGTGGCCCAGAGCGGCCTCAACATCACGGCGGCGGCGCAGAAGCTGCATACCTCCCAACCCGGGGTGAGCAAGCAGATCAAGCTCCTCGAGGACGAGCTCGGTTTCCAGATCTTCGTGCGCGAGGGCCGCAATCTCACCCGCATCACCCCCGCCGGCCAGCAGGTGATCGAACGCGCCCTGCGCATCCTGCAGGAGGCCCAGAGCATCCGCGCACTGTCGACGGAGCTGCGCGACGAGGGCAGGGGCAGCCTCTCGATCGGCACCACCCATACCCAGGCCCGCTACGTCCTGCCGGGGGTGATCCGCGAGTTCCTGGCGAAATACCCGAACGTGCGCCTGAATCTGCACCAGGGCACCTCGGAGCAGATCGCCGAGATGGCGGCGCAGGACCGCATCGACTGCGCGATCAACACCGGCTCGGAGCGTCTGTTCTCCGACCTGACGATCCTACCCTGCTATCGCTGGAACCGCGTGGTCATCGTCCCCCGCGACCACCCCCTCGCCAGCGCCGGCAAGCTCACCTACCGCGCGCTGGCCGCATACCCCATCATCACCTACACGTTCAGCTTCTCGGGCCCGTCATCGCTCATCGATGCCTTCGCCAAGGCCAGCTTGACACCGAACGTTGCGATCACCGCCCGCGATTCCGACGTGATCGTCACCTACGTCCGTCTCGGCATGGGCGTGGGGATCGTGGCCCACATGGCGGTCGATGAAAACGACCCCGATCTGGCCGTCATCGATGCCTCGCACCTTCTCCCCGCTCATACGACGTGGCTCGGCTTCCGCCGCGGGACCCTGCTGCGCAAATACATGTTCGACTTCGCCCAGCTCATCGCCCCCCATCTGGATCGTCGTCTGGTCGAGCGCGCCCACCGCGCCAACTCCGCCGCGGAGGTGGCGGAGATGTTCGCCGACGTTAAACTCCCGGTGAAATAGCGCGGGATCAGTGCGCCGCGGCGACCTGCCGGCGCCGTCGCACCCAGATGGGCGTATGCGCATCCGCCGCCGCCTGATAAGCCACCCTGATCTCATCCAACGCCTCCCTGCACGCCTCGAGATTCTGATCCTTGCGCGGCACGATGCTGTCGAACCCGCACCGCCCGAGCCAGAACACCAGATCCCGGATCACATCCCCCACCGCCCGCAGCTCGCCGCGATATCCGAGTCGCTTCCTCAGCACCACCGCCTGGGACAACGCCCGCCCATCCGCGAATGCCGGGAACTGCAAGGCCACCACCGGCCGGTCCGCGATCTCGGGGTAGACCGCCTCGATGTCCGCCGTGTTGGGCACCAGCACGCCCACCGCCGCATGCCGCGCCAGCAGCGCCGCACGCTCCGCCCGCCAGCGCGCCAGCGTCACGATCACTTTGCCGCCGTCCGGCTCGATCTCCGTGCGCCCGTCCTCGATCACCGCCCAGTCGTCACCGACGAGCTCACCTTCGCGCAGAATCACCGTCATGCTGCAGCCGCCTCGGACTCGTTCACGTAGAGGCGCGCCTTGAACGGCTCCATCCCCAAACGCCGGTAGCACTCGATGAAGGTCTCCTCCTCATCGCAGCGAAACTCGAGATACGCATGGATCAGCCGCTCCACGCCCTCCGCGATCTCATCCCGCGCCAGCGCCCGGCCCACGCGCTCGCCGATCGCAGCGTCATTGCTCGGACTGCCGCCCAGAGTGACCTGATACCACTCCTCGCCGTGCTTATCGACGCCGAGAATGCCGATGTGACCGACGCTGTGGTGTCCACAGCCATTCATGCATCCGCTGATCGTGATGCGGATCGCACCAATCTCGTACTGTGCCTCGAGCGTATCGAACCGCCGGTAGATGTCCTGCGCCACCCCGATCGAGCCCGCATTCGCCAGGCCGCAGAAATCCAGTCCCGGGCAGCTCACGATGTCGGTGACCAGCCCGATGTTGGGCGTCGCCAGCTTCGAGGCATCGAGCTTGCGCCAGACTTCGTGGAGGTCGCGCTCGGGGACGTCGGCCAGCACCAGATTCTGATCGTACGTCGAGCGCAGCTCCCCGAAGCTGTGCGCGTCGCAGATGTCGGCCAGGGCCTCGAACTGCTCCGCGGTGCAATCGCCCGCCACGTGATCCGGCGCCTTGAGCGACACGAAGACCACCCGGTAGCCCGGCTTCTTGTGCGCCCGGACATTGCGCTTGATCCAAGCGGCAAATCCGGCGTCACGCGCGGCTATGGCGGCGACGTCGGCGCCGACCTCCGCGGCCGGGCGATAGGCGGGCTCGGTGAAATATCCACGCATGCGCTCGATGTCCTGCGGCAGGAGCAGCAGCTCCTCGCCTTCGACGCTCGCGTTGATCTTGGCGTATTCCTCCTCGATGGCGGCGCGGAAGCGCTCGATGCCCCACTCGCGCAGCACGATCTTGATGCGCGCCTTGTGGATGTTGTCCCGGCGCCCGAAGCGGTTGAAGGTGCGCAGCACCGCGCACGCATAGCGCAGCAGGTCCGACTCCGGCACGAAGGAATTCATCTCCTGGGCGAGGAGGGGCTGGCGGCCGAGGCCGCCGCCGACGTAGAAGCGATATCCGATCGCACCGTCCGCATGACGCACCAGATGCACCGCCACGTCGTTGGTGCGGCTTGCCGCCCGGTCCACCGCTGCGCCCGTGAACGCGAATTTGAACTTGCGCGGCAGCCAGTAGAACTCCGGGTGGAGCGCAACGAACTGGCGCAGCAGCTCGCAATACGGCCGCACGTCGATGTGCTCATCGGCCGCCACACCCGCCAGATAGTCGGCGGTGATGTTGCGCGTGTCGTTGCCGCAGGCCTGAATGCCGTGCAGCTGTACTTCGGCGAGCTCGCCCAAAAGGTCCGGCACCTGCTCGAGCTTCGGCCAGTTGAGCTGGATGTTCTGCCGCGTGGTGAAGTGACCGTAGCCTTTGTCGTACTTGCGCACGATGTGGGCCATCTTGCGCAGCTGCCGCGACTCGAGGAGCCCATAGGGCACCGAGATGCGCAGCATGGGCGCGAAGCGCTGCTGGTAGAGGCCGTTGCGCAGCCGCAGCGCGCGAAACTCATCCTCCGTGAGCTCGCCGGCGAGATATCGCCGGGTTTGATCCCGGAACTGCTCGACGCGCTGAGTGACGAGCGCGCGGTCTGTCTCATCGTAGCGGTACATGCCGCCGGACTATAGGCGGCGGCCGGCGCCCGGCTAAATACCGTGTGGTTTGGTATCCCGCGCCACGGGTTATGAGTGCGATAATCGCCGCTCGTGCGGCAAACCGAGGATGGCTTCCGTGAAGCTCAGAATCAAAGGCGACTCGCTGCGGTTGCGCCTCTCGCAGGGCGAGATGCGGGCGCTCGCCGAGCGTGGCGAGGTCGAGGACCGGGTCGCGTTCCCCGGTGGCGCGGCGCTCCGGTACCGGCTGCGGGTGGACGCAAATAGTAATGTCATTTCAGCTAGTTACGGATCAAACCTAATCGATATTATAGTCCCTCGAGCGCTCTCCGAGCGCTGGTCCGCCACCGATCTGGTCACTTTGAGCGCGAGCCAGCCCCTCGGGACTGGCGAGCTGCGCCTCGTGCTGGAAAAGGACTGGGCCTGCCTCGCGCCGCGGGAAGGCGAGGACGAGTCGGACAATTTCCCCCACCCCGAGGCAGGGCGAGGCGCCAAGAGCTAAGACCTGTTGAGCTCGAGCAGGTCATCGGGCGTATCGAGATCGAAGGTCGCGCTCGGCATCCGAACTTTCACCAGCCGGTCGGCATGGCGATTGAGCAGCACCCTGGCGCCGCGGTCGCCCTTGAGCTCGCTCAACTCGCCGAAAAGATGCCGCGGAAAGATGGCGGGTGCCCCGAGCGTCGCGCCGTACTGGGCGGCCGCGACCGCGAGCGGTTGGCGGCGCCAGGCCCCGGCGAGCCGCCGCAGATCCTCCGCCGTGACACAGGCCTGATCCGCCAACACCAACATCACACCGGCGCAGGAGGCGGGCAGGTGCGCGACACCGGCGCGGATGGAGCTCGCGAGTCCCTCGCGCCAGTCCCGGTTGACCACCATCGAGCCGGGAGAATGCTTGAGGAGCGGGGTGAGCTCGGAGGCGCGCGCCCCGAGCACCACGATCAGCGCATGGCCGACCACTTCCGCGGCACGGCCGGCGATGAGGCTGAGGAGCGGCCGGTCGCCGATGCGCACGAGCTGCTTGGCGGAGCCGAACCGGCTCGAGGCTCCCGCCGCGAGCACGATGGCGTGCAGATCCCCGGCATCGCTCTCGATGCTCATGCCGGGGCGGCCGTCGGCCGCAGCTGGATCCCGGCGGGCAGGAGCGCCGCGACGCGCGCGAACCGCCGGCGCTCATCGAGTATGGAATCCGCATCGATCGCGCACACCGCGCGCCAGTCGGCCACGCTCGAATGCTCCGCGAGGGCTCCCTCGAGCGCCGCGCGCCGCGGTGCCCAGGAGGAGTTGAAGAAGCGGGCAAACTCCTGCCAGGCCGCCCGCGCGGCCTCGGAGCTGCCGGCGTCGAGCGCGGCCTCGAGTCGCGCGAGCGCTTCCCGGCTCGTGCCGAAGCGGCCGATCAGGCTGCTGAGGTGCCGCGCGCCGGCGGTTGCGGCGCCGTTGGTCGATGACAGTCGGGCGGCGAGCAGCTCCGATAAGCTTTGATCGCGTTCCTCGAAACGCGCGAGGACCCATACGAGGTAGCTCACGCACGCCTCCCGGAAGAGCGCCATCGCTTCCTCGGGCGCGCCAACGGCTGGCGACCCGAACGCTGCCGCGCAAGCATGGGCGACCTCCGCGGCATGAGATTGCTCCACCGCGAGCTGCGCGCGGATGATTTCGAGCTCGTTCATGGGCCGCTCCTGGTTAGCTGCATACCGTGCATGAAAGCGTGGATCTCGGCGACGATCGCGAGCGCGATGCCCTCCGGCGTCCGGCCTCCGAGGTTGAGGCCCACCGGTGCGTGCAGACGCGGCCTCAGACGCTGCGACTCAGAGCCCAGCTCCGATAGCAGCTTCTCGCGCCTGGCGTGAGGGCCCAGCAGCCCAACGTAGGCCACGGGGCTGCCGCCCAAGGCCCGCAGATACTCGAGATCGGAGGGCAGGTGATGGCTCATCACCACGGCCGCATCGAAGCGGCCGAGCTCCACCGCTTGCGCGATCTCATCCGGGCGCGCCAGCAGCACGCGCTCCGCCCCAGGGAAGTGGGACGGGACGGCGTACGCGGGCCGATGGTCCACCACCGTCACCCGCCAGTGCAGGCGGGCGCCGAACTCCACAACCGGGAGGGCATCGGGACCCGCCCCGAGGAGGAGGAGCCGCGGCGGCAGGGCGAGGGGCAGGAGCAGCAGCTTCCAGCGGCGGCCAGGGCCTTCCAGCCAGCCGACGGAGTCCGCGCTGGCGGCGGCTTCGAGCGCCGCCCGCGATCCATCGAGCGTCTGGCATCGATTCGAGGTTTGCGACCCCTCCGGTGCCGGCGGCAGGATCAGCGCGCCCACCGGCAGCGCTTCTTCCCGGGATTCCGTGACCACCCCGACCGCGGTCGGCCGATGGGCCGCCAGCGCCGCGGCCAGGTGCGCGAGCGGCTGCCACTGCTCCTGCGGCCCGACGCGCAGCAGCAGGATGTGCATCGCGCCCTCGCACCCGAGTCCGAGGCCCCAGACGAGATCGTCGGAGTTGCGCAAATCATAGGTCACGAGCGAGGCCCGGCCGGTTGTGATCACCGTACGGGCGCGCTCCGCGAGATCCCCTTCCAGGCATCCCCCGGAGATGAGACCGGCGTATTCGCCGCCTTCCGCGATGAGCAGCATCGCGCCGGGCTTGCGATAGGTCGAGCCGACCGTCTGCACGAGCACGCCAAGCGCCATCGAACGGCCGGCGGCCTGCTCGCGGTCGAAGAGGGGGAGGAGGGGACCTAGAATGGAATCCATTGCGGTGAATTATGCATGGCGGCGCACAAAAACATCATTGCGCGCACTCGGGCTGGTCAGTAGAGTCGCACGGCCTTTCTCCTCTGGTCGATTTTTCAATTCCATGCCCAATTCTCCTCCCTGGGTCGTGCATAAATTCGGCGGCTCGAGCGTCGCCGACGCCACCTGTTTCCGCCGCGTGGCCGGCATCATCGATTCCTTGTCTGCCGCCCGTGTCGGTGTCGTGCTCTCCGCCTGCAAAGGGGTCACCGACGCTCTGCTGGGTCTGATCGCCCTGGCGGAGAATCAGGACGACCGCTGCCGCGTCGAGCTCAGTGCGTTGCGCTCGAGGCATGCGGAGATCGCCGAAACGCTCCTCAGCCCGGAATCGGCGCGTCTCTATCTCGCCGGATTCGACCGGGACTGCCACGATCTCGAGGGCATCCTGCACACGGTGAAGCTGACCCGCTCGGCGGCCCGCAACGTGAGCGATCTCATCGCCGGCTACGGCGAGATCTGGTCGACGAGGCTCTTTCACCGCTTCTATGAGGAGCGCGGCAGCCCGCGCGGTCCGGTGCAGTGGATCGACGCCCGGCGGGTCGTGGTCGTGGAATGGGGACCGCTCGGACCCGGCGTGCAGTGGGCGCGGTCGCGGGCGAATCTCGCCGATCTCGTCGACCGCGACTTCAAGGGCACTCTGATCATCACCGGCTTCATCGCCTCCGACCCGCGCGGCGTGCAGACCACGCTCGGCCGCAACGGCAGCGACTTCTCCGCCTCCATCTTCGGCGCGCTGCTCGATTCCGCGGAAATCCATATCTGGACGGATGTCGACGGCGTCCTCTCGGCCGATCCGCGCCGGGTGCCGGATGCGACGGTGATCGACTCGCTCACCTACAACGAGGCGATGGAGCTCGCCTACTTCGGCGCCAAGGTGATCCATCCGCAGACCATGGCCCCCGCCGTGGGCGACGCCATTCCCATCTGGATCCGCAACACCTTCGCGCCGCAGAAGCCCGGGACGCTCATCTGCGCGCAGCCGACCTCGAAGCTGCCGGTGAAGGGCATCGCCAGCATCGAGCAGATCGCGCTCATCAATCTCGAGGGCGCCGGCATGATCGGCGTCCCCGGCACCGCGCACCGGCTCTTCGGCGCGCTGCGCGAGGAAGGCATTTCGGTGATCCTGATCTCCCAGGGCAGCTCCGAGCACTCGATCTGCTGTGCCATCCCGCGCGAGCAGGGCGAGCGCGCCGCGGCGCTGGTGCGCCAGGCGTTCGAGCGGGAGCTGAAGGAAGGTCAGATCCAGAGCGTCGAGATCGACCCGGACCTCGCCATCCTCGCAATCGTCGGCGATGGCATGGCCGGCACGCCGGGCGTCGCGGCGAAAGTGTTCAATTCCCTGGGCGCCGCCAGCGTGAACGTGCGCGCCATCGCGCAGGGCGCATCGGAACGTAACATCTCCGTCGTGGTCGAGGGCCGATCCGCGACACGAGCGCTGCGCGCGGTGCACGCTGGACTTTATCTCTCGCCCCACACCCTCTCCGTCGGCGTCATCGGACCCGGCACGGTGGGCAGGGTGTTCCTCGATCAGCTGGCCTCCCAGAGCGAGCGTCTGCGTGAGCAATTCAAGATCGACCTGCGGGTGCGCGGCATTCTCGGCTCCCAGCGCATGGCGCTCGCCGAGACGGGCCTGGCGCTCGAGCGCTGGCGTGAGGAGTACGAGGAGCACGGCGTCCCGGCGGACCTCGAGCGCTTCATCGAGCACGTGCGGGTCGATTATCTGCCGCATTCGGTGCTCATCGACTGCACGGCGAGCGCCGCGATCGCCGCCCGCTATGGCGACTGGCTCGGCGCCGGCATGCACATCGTGACACCCAACAAGAAGGCCAACAGCGCGGACCTGGCGTACTACCGCGCCATCCACGAGGCGCGCCGCGCCAGCGGGGCGCACTACCTCTATGAGGCGACGGTCGGCGCCGGCCTGCCGGTGGTGCACACTCTGCGCGACCTGAGAGAGACCGGGGATGAGATCACGAGCATCGAGGGGATCTTCTCCGGGACGCTCGCCTATCTCTTCAACATCTATGACGGCCGCACGGCGTTCTCCGACATCGTGCGTGATGCGCGCCAGAGAGGCTACACGGAGCCCGATCCGCGCGATGATCTTTCCGGCATGGACGTCGCCCGCAAGCTCATCATCCTCGGCCGTGAGATGGGCCTCGAGCTCGAGCTCGCCGACGTCAGGATCGAGAGCCTGGTGCCCGCCGGACTCGAGAACGGCTCGATCGAGGAGTTCATGGCGCGCTTGCCGCGGCACGACGCGGCGATGCGCGAGCGGTTGGAAAGCGCCCGCGCGCGCGGCAAAGTCCTGCGCTATGTCGGCCGCCTGACCCGCGAGGGGGTGGCGACAGTGGGTCTGGTGGAGCTCGATGCGAAGCATCCCTTCGCCAACATCGCGCTCACCGACAACGTGGTGCGCTTCGCCACTCGCCGGTACTGCGACAATCCGCTCATCGTCCAGGGTCCCGGGGCGGGACCCGAGGTCACCGCCGGCGGCGTGTTCGCCGACCTGCTGCGCCTCTCCGCTTATCTCGGAGCGCGCCTATGAGCGCCCACCGTTGGGCGACGGCATTTGCGCCCGCGTCAGTCGGCAATGTTGCGATCGGCTTCGACATCCTGGGCTTCTCCGTCG
>Ga0134126_10007560_pt1 | contig 13642 bp, 12 predicted proteins | sample KB31752_FD_96881 | JGI IMG/M metagenome (GOLD analysis project Ga0134126, IMG submission 96881) | Terrestrial soil microbial communities with excess Nitrogen fertilizer from Kellogg Biological Station, Michigan, USA - KB3-175-2 | ecosystem: Environmental > Terrestrial > Soil > Unclassified ...
GCAGGTCGCCACGCTTTCACCGGACAGCCAGCAGCAGCTCGCTGCGAACCGGCGCACTGCCGCTCTGCTGCAGGCCGTCTCGCGGCAGGCGCTGGCGAACGCCAGCGGCCGTTTCGCCGATCTCCAGCAACTCATCACCAGCATCGGCACCGCTAGCGACCAGAAGGGCATTCTCGACCTGACCGCACGGATCGGCGCGGAGCAGGCGATGCTCCAGAACGAGCAGACCAAGCTGCTCATGCTGGTCGCCGCCGCCCAAGCCCAGCGCTGGACCGATGAGGAGCAGGACCGCGAGCGGGCCATCGATGGGCTGGGTCGGTTTGCCAGCCGCTTCCAGCCGACGCCTTGATGGCAGGGGAAGGTCGTGGACTTCTTCCAGACGTTCTGGACGTGGCTGAACGGTCAGCTCGCGAGCTACATCGGCGAGAACACGGCCCGAGTGGCTTCGATCCTCGAGCCTGCCGTCGTCACACTGGGGACTGTTTACGTCATGATCTGGGGCTATCTGCAGCTCACCGGGCGCATCGAGGAGCCGTTCGTCGCGGGCTTGAAGCGGGTCGTGACTCTCGCAGTCATCCTGGGCGTGGCGCTGCACTTGTGGCTCTACAACACGCTGCTGGTCGATACCTTCTACAGCGCGCCGGCAGAATTCGCCGCGGCGGTCGTAGGTGCGTCCGACCCGGTCCAGACCATCGATGCCATCTGGAATGCGGGCGGGGCCGTGGCGGACCAGCTGTTTCGCGACGGTGGTCCCTGGACCCATTTCGGTTACACGCTGGCCGGCATGGTGGTCTGGCTGATCGTCGGAGCGCTCTGTGTCTATACGATGTTCCTCCTCGCCCTGTCCAGCGTTGCTCTCGCCGTGCTGCTCGCCCTTGGTCCCCTCTTCGTGGTCTTCCTGCTGTTTGACACGACCCGCAGGTTCTTCGAGGCGTGGCTCGCGCAGCTCGCCAATTACGCGCTGATCACGATCCTCACCGTGATGGTGGCCGCCCTGATGCTGCATCTCGTCCAATCCTACGCGCAGCAAACGCAGGCTCTGGGCACCGCGATCCGTACCGTGGACGCGATCAATATGATACTTGCCACCGTACTGGTCTTCCTCTTCCTGCGTCAGGTCATGCCCATCGCCGCGGGGCTTGCCGGCGGGGTGGCGCTCAATAGCCTGGGGCTCGTCAGTCGGACGATTGGGGCGCCTACGCGGGCCGTCATGAGCGGACTGGCGATCGTCAATCACATCAGGAATGTTCGATCGGCAAGGGCTGCTCCGACAAATACGGCCGGGATTCGAGGAGGTGCATCGTGAAGACGGTTCTTATCTTGATCGTCCTGTTGTTCCTCATGGCCTGCGCGGCAAAATCTCCGCGCTGTGATCGACGGCTCACGCCGATAAATGCATCCTGGACTGCGGCGCACGCAAAGCCGGTGCATCCATGAACACGGATCGAGCGCCAAAGGAGTACTTGGAGGAAGCGGCTTCGTGGGATGCCGACCGGATGGCGCAGGCGGCCCATGCGGCGACGGTGGCCTGGCGGGTGGCGATTGCCGGCTGGCTCTGTGCCGTCGCGAGTAGCACCGCGCTAGCTCTGATGACGCCGCTGAAGCGGGTGGAGCCCTATCTCATCCGGGTGGACAACTCCACAGGAGTCGTTGACACGGTGCCGGTATACACCGGACATGCGGCGCTCGGCGAAGCCGTAACCCGGTATTTCTTGACGCACTACATCACCATCTGCGAGCGATTCGATTATTCGTTCGCGGAAAGCGATTACGAGGAATGTGGAGCCTTCAACTCCGCCCGGCTCAACCAGGCGATGTACGCGAAGTGGAGCAGAGCCAATCCGAGCTCGCCGCTCAACGTGCACAAGGATGGCAGTTCGGAGACGGTTCGCATCGAGTCGGTGAGCTTCTTCAAGCCACCGACCGGTGCCTCTGGCCTCGCACAGGTACGCTTCGCGCGCATCGGGCGTGAAGGAGACACGGTGCCGCGACACGTCACGCACTGGATAGCCAGCATCGAGTACCGGTATGGCAAGCCACCGGAGGATCCGCGCACGCGCAGCTGGAACCCGCTGGGTTTCGAGGTGCTGGATATCGGCATCGAGCCTGAGGTGTTGGGTACAGGTCAGGAAGCGGCGGGTCGGTGAAGTCTTGGAGGAGTGCGCTCATGAAGCGTCAACCGCTATTGGTGTCCGTATCCATCTGTTGTTTCTGCTGCCTGGCGGCCGCGCTCGCCCGCGCGCAGTCTTCGCAGGCGACTTCGCTGCCGGACCCGCGGATAAGGGTGGCGCCCTATCACGCAGATGCTATCTACCGGCTCCGAGGCTATGTCGGCTACCAGATCGACATCACTTTCGCTCCGGGGGAGCGATTCGTGGGCCTCGGTGTAGGTGACTCCAAGGGCGTCACGTTCGCAGCCGAAGCCAATCACCTGTTTCTCAAGCCCAAAGCTGGCCGCGTGGCGACGAACCTCACCGTGCTCACCAACCGGCGGACATATCTCTTCGACTACGAGGCGGAGCGGGGCCCTCCGGACCCGGGCGGCGCGGACGTCATCTACGCGCTCAGATTCGAATACCCCGAAGCGCCTATCCGTGACGCATCACGCTTGCGGCAGCAGGTCGAGACGGATCTCGCCGCTGCGCGCAGGACCCGGGCGCGCAATTACGACTACTGGTACTGCGGGGCTCCCTCGTTGCAGCCCGCAGCAGCCTGGGATGACGGCGTAGAGACGACGCTGGTGTTCGGGGCACACACTGAATTGCCGGCAATTTTTGCCTCGAACGAGGACGGCAGCGAATCACTGGTGAACTTCGATGTGCAAGCGGGCCGGATCGTCGTTCAGCGGCTCGTGCGCCGCCTGATCGTTCGGCGCGGGAAGCTCGCGGGCTGCATCGTCGATCGGGCCTTTAAGGGAGGCGGGGAACGGCTGTCTTCCGGAACGATCGCGCCCAACGTGGAGCGTGTGACGCGAAGAGCCGATGGCGGGGTCGAGCCATGATTCGGTTCTCGCGGCGAAGGAATGTCAATGAGCCGGAGACAGGCGGCTCCCCGGACGCGTCACCTCTGCAGACCGACATGTCTCGAACGGGCGAAATTCCGGGCGACCGCGCCAAGTCGATCGCGAGCGGTGCGCGTTCCCTGCAGTCGAGAATGACCAGTCTCGTCGCGGCGGGATTGATGATCAGTGTGGGCGCCGGCATGTTGGCTTGGTACTACGCGGAGGCACTCTCTCGGCCGGCTCCCGCGCCTGTCCATGCTTCACTGCCGGAGATCGCCGGAGGAGGCATGACACTGCCTGCGTTCGGGACCGCCGCTTTGCCGCGCGTACCGGGCTCCCTTGTCTCAGTGCCGAGAGCGTCTTCGACGCTGACAGGCACCGCGGTGCAGTCATCCACCACGGGAGGATCCTCACGGGCAGTCGCGCCGCCGCCGGATCCTCTGCTCGAGCCGCCGCTGGAGAGGGCCACAGGCGGACTGCCGCGCGGCTATGACGCGCCGGCGCCGCTGTCTCCGCGCCAACGGGCGCTCGAGCGCCGCTTGTCCGGTCAGGTGTTTGCGGGGGCCAGGAGCAGGGTGTCATCCGACGTCGCGACAGGTGGGCCGGCTGAGGAGCCGACCGCGGCCCTTCGGTCGGGCCGCGCGCCGGCGCCGGATCCGACGGTGGCTCTGCGCGGGGACGCGCTGGAAACGCTGTTGCGGCCCAGCGTCCTGAGCGCGACTCGAGCGCAATTGCTTCCCACGCAGCGCCTGCTCCTGCCAAAGGGGGCCTTCATAGACTGCACCTTGGAGACTGCGATGGACTCGACGCTGCCGGGCATGACGACCTGCATCACGGCCACGGATACATTTGGCGCCGACGGATCGGTCGTATTGCTCGAGCGTGGCACCAAGCTGATAGGGGAAACCCGTGGCGAGGTGCGTCAGGGCGAGGCACGAGTGTTTGTCGTATGGACCGAGGCCCGAACGCCTTCGGGCGTCGTGGTGCAGCTCGATTCGCCCGGTACGGATGCGCTGGGGCGCTCGGGACTCGAGGGTAAGGTGAACCGTCACTTCTGGCAGCGCTTCGGCGCCGCCGCGCTGGTCTCCACGATCGGCGGTGTCGTGCAATCCCAGGTGCAGTCTTCGTCGCGCAGTGGCACGGTTGTTCTCGACCCCACGGCCTCGGAGGACGTACTCACCGAAATCCTGCGCAGTACGGTCGGAATCCCGCCCACGATCCGGGTGCGCAACGGCGCGCGCATACAGGTGCTCGTGGCTCGCGATGTCGACTTTGGACCGGTCTATGAGCTCGAGCTTCGGTGAATGTCCCACGGCGCTCGAGCTCACCTTGCGTCCGTTGCGCCCGCTGCTCACGAGCCCTGACGTGATGGAGATCTGCATCAACCGGCCATCGGAGGTGTTTCTCGAGACGCATACCGGGTGGCGCCGCGAGCCTGCCGCTTACGCGGACCTCGACTGGTGCCGCCGCTTCGCCAAGCTGGTCTCGAATTTCAGCCGGCAGCGGATCGATGAAACGGCACCGCTTCTTTCCGCTTCCCTTCCAAGCGGAGAGCGCGTGCAGATCGCGCTGCCACCTGCAACCACCCAGGGCTGCGTGGCCATCAATATCCGGCGTCCCTCGGAGGAGGTCTGGTCCGTCGGTGAGCTCGCGGACCGCGGGATATTCCGCCACACCCGCGCCGCATCTGCCGGACCGGAGGAGGTCGAGGTCGAGCTGGGCAGCCTGATCGCCGAGCGGCGATACGAGGCGTTCATGCGCCTCGCGGTACGCAGCCGGCGCAACATCGTGGTCTCCGGTCCGACAGGCTCCGGCAAAACAACATGGACCAAAGCCCTGATCCGTGAGATCCCGCCGCACGAACGCCTGGTTACCATCGAGGATGCGCCAGAGCTCGTGCTCGACTCGCATCCCAACCACGTGCGGCTTTTCTACAGCAAGGACGACCAGGGACTGGCGCGCGTCACACCGAAGCAGCTGCTCGAGGCCACTCTGAGGATGAAGCCCGACCGCATCCTGTTGGCTGAGCTGCGGGCGGAGGAGGCCTTCGATTATCTGCGCAATGTCAACTCGGGGCATCCCGGCTCGATCACGAGCGTGCATGCATCGAGCGCCGCGCTGGCTTTCGAGCAGCTGGTTCTGTTGGTCAAGCAGAGCGAAGGCGGCAGGCAGCTGGCGCGCCGCGACATCCGCAGCCTTTTGCGGCGGCTCATCGATATCGTCATCCAGTGCGGCGTGGAACGGCACGAGCGCTTCATCCAAGAGATCTGGTATCGACCGCGATCGCTGCCGCCAGTGTCGAGTCCGAGTGCCTCATTGTCCAAGGGACGAAGTGGATGCTGACCGAGATCGGTTCCTCGGTCCACGAGCTGCTGCACGGATGGTCGGGGCTCGCGCTGGATTACACCACCGTGCAGGCTCCGATGTGGGTGGCGATGGCGAGGCGGCACGCAGGCTTGCGGGCATTCGGTGTTTCGCCCGTGTTGGGGGGAACGCTCATGGTTGCCACGGGCATCGGCATGTCCCTGGCTGGTCCTCTCCTGCACGCGCTCGGTGTCGCCGACGGCGGACTGATGGAATTTGCGATCGGTGGAGGCGTTGGAGGTCTGCTGGGCTATGGCGCTGGCCGCGCGCTCGCCACCCCCCATTCCGACGGACAGGGTTACATCAGGGGCGCGACCGTGATCGCCGCAGACGAGGTTGCGGCGCAAAGCGGCGCGCGGCACACGGGAGGGCGCGCGCGCGGCGCCTCGATGCCTGTCACGATCGCCGGCATTCCGGTCCCGGCGATGGATGAAACCAAGCATTTCAAACTGATCGGCACGACTGGCGCAGGCAAGAGCACGGCGATCACCGAGCTGCTTTCGGGAGCACTTCGTCGCGGCGATCGCGCAATCATCGCCGACCCTGACGGCGGCTACACGAGTCGTTTCTTCGATGCGGGCCGCGGGGACGTGGTCCTGAGCCCCTTCGAGCCCGGAGGCGCCAAGTGGAATCTTTTCGGAGAGATCCGCGAGGAGTACGACATCGATCAGCTCGCCCTCGCGCTCATCCCGGATCATGAGGGCCAGGACCGCAGCTGGCGCGGCTATGCGCGCACACTCTTCACCGCCGTGACCAGCCAGGCGCGGGCGGCCGGAGTGTCGGATGTCAAGAAGTTGTTCGAGCTCCTCGTGGTGGCGAAGAAGAGCGACCTCGCGATGCTGGTGGCCGGCACCCCCGCGCAACCCTTCTTCGAGGAGCACAACGACAGAATGCTCGATTCAATCCGATCCGTACTCACTTCGGCGGTAGGTGCCTTGCAGCACGTCGCGCGGCAGGAGTCGCGGCCGCTCTCGGTCAAGCAGTGGGTGAGGTCGGGCAGCGGAGTGCTCTTCATTCCGTATCGGGCAGGCCAGATTGCCGCGCTGCGCTCCACGGTCTCGGCGTGGATGCGCCTCGGCATATTCGAGGCGATGAGCCGGCCGGCAAGCGAGTCCACGGACGGGCGAATGGAGGATCAAAGGTTGTGGTTTGTAGTCGATGAGCTCGACGCGCTGGGCCAGATCGATGGCCTGAAGGATGCGCTGGCGCGGCTACGGAAGTTCGGCGGGCGCTGCGTCCTGGGGTTTCAGTCGGTCGCGCAGGTTTCCAGCACCTACGGCAAGGGCGAAGCGCAGACGCTCGTGGAGAACTGCGGGAACTCGCTGATCCTTCGCTGCTCGGCGAGCGAGCATGGCGGTACGTCGCAGTTCGCATCGCGGCTCATCGGCCAGCGTGAGGTCGTGCAGATCTCCCGTTCGAAGTCTCGCAGTCCGACTAGCTTTCTGCCCTCCATCACCGAGTCGGAGCACCGCCACATCGAGCCGGCGGTGATGGACTCGGAGATCGAGCGACTGCCGGATCTCGCGGGATATCTCAAGCTCGCCTCCCACCCCGACTGGCTGCGCGTCACGCTGCGCCTGCCGGAGCGCACACGCGAGGTGCCGCGAGTGAAGCACGAGCAGACCTCCGCGGAGACGAACCGCGAGCGAGATACCACGACGGGCATCGACGAAGCGTGGGAACATGACTGACACCGCATTGAACGAGGCGATGAAGTTCGGCCTGCTGATGGAGACCGCGCAGGCGCAGCAGCGGCTGAGCCAGGAGAGCCTCGACCGGCTGGCAATGCACACTCGCGATCTCGACGCCATTGTGCGAGATGAGGTCCGGCGCTCCGTCGCCGAAGCGCTCGGGAATGTGATGACCGAGAGCCGTCGCGCCACGGAGTCGCTGCAGCGCGTGCGGCGCGCCGCCAACCTGCGGACTCTGTTGTGGACGGTGTCCATCGCTATGATCTGCTCGGGCGTCTCTATGGGCGAGGCGTGGTGGATGCTGCCCTCGCAAAGCCAGATAGCCGCTATGCGAGCTCGACGCGATACGCTTGCCGCCAACATTGCACGTCTGGAACGGCGCGGCGGCTCGCTCGATCTGAGAGCATGCGGCGCGCGTGCGAGGCTGTGCGTCCGCGTCGATCGACGTGCCCCGGCTTACGGGCCCGGCGCGGACTATCTGGTCGTAAAAAGCTACTGAGGGGCGCTGCCGAATCATGTCAGCTCCATGGACGGAATCCTGGGATCTGATCGCCCTCGGCCGCCCGGAGATCGCGGCCTTGCTGATCGTGGCGGTACTCATCGCCGTGGTGGTCTCACGCCGAGCCAGCGCGCGCGAAGCTCATAAGCGTGGCGCGAGGATACTCGACGGGAGGCCGGCGCAGAGGCGCACCGCACGCTTGCAGCTCCTTCGGTCGGCGCCGCTGCTCACGATCGCGGGCGTGGGCATCGCTCCAGGCGATGAGGTCAAGCACTTCAAGCTGATCGGCACGACGGGAACGGGCAAATCGACCGTGATCCGGGAGCTGCTGGCGATGGCGCTCGATCGGGGCGATCGCGCGGTCATCACGGATCCAGACGGCGGATATCTCGCTCGCTTGTACGATCCGGGGCGAGGCGATGTGATCCTGAACCCGTTCGACTCGCGCTCAGTGCAGTGGGACCCCTTTGCCGAAGTCCGCCAGCCCTATGATGCCGAGCAGCTCGCCAGCAGCCTGATTCCCTCGACCGAGGATGCTTCCGCGCGGGAATGGCGCGGCTACGCGCGGACTTTCCTGACTGCCGTCGTGCGCCGCTGTCACGAGATGGGCCATCGGAACGCCGCGGAGCTCTGGCGGCTCATCGCCATGGCGCCGACCGCGGAGTTGCGCCCGATCGTCGCCGGCACGCCGGCCCAGCCTTTTCTAGAGCCGGAGAACGCGCGCATGTTCGGGTCCATCCGCTCCGTAGCGGGATCGGCAGCTGCCGCTTTGGAGTACGTGCAGGCGCAGCGCGCGCGTGCGTTCTCCGTGCGCGATTGGATCGAGAGCGGTCGCGGCGCGTTGTTTCTGCCCTACCGGGCGAGTCAGATTGCGGCACTGCGTACCATCATCGCAACGTGGGCTCGTCTTGCAATTTTCCAGACGATGAGTCGCGAGGGCGTCGAGAGGCGCCTCTGGCTGGCTGTCGATGAGCTCGATGCATTGGGTGCAATCGACGGTCTCAAAGACGCATTGGCTCGGCTGCGAAAATTCGGTGGCTGTTGTGTGCTTGGCTTTCAGTCGCTTGCGCAGGTCTCGAGCACGTACGGAGCCGGGGACGCTCATACGATCGTCGAAAACTGCGGAAATACCCTCATCCTTCGCTGCTCGGCGAGCGAGCATGGGGGCACCTCGCAATTCGCCTCGAGACTGATCGGCGAGCGGGAAGTGGCGCGCCGCACTACGACACGCGGCCGCGACAGCGGCGGATCTCCCTGGGGACGCGGGTGGCGCCGGTCCACGAATGTCAGCGAGCAGCGCGTCATGGAGCCGGCGGTGCTGCCAGCGGAGATCGAGCAGCTGCCGGACCTGACGGGATACCTGAAGACCGCCTCCTCGGCCGCGTGGCTGAAGGTGCGCCTGCGGCGCGGGTGTCATTGAAGGACGAGGACTACGTGCCATGGCCATCTATCGCCTGGAAATCAAAGCTGTCACTCGCGGCACGGGCCGCACAGCCACCAGCGCGGCCGCTTACCGGGCGGGCGAGCGGATCCGCGACGAGCGTACGGGCGCGCTCTATGACCATAGAAAGCGCACTGATGTCCTGCACAAGGAGATCTTCCTTCCCTCGCGACTCGAGGGCTCGACGGCTGAGACGGTATGGGCGCGCGACCGTTCGACGCTATGGAACACGGCGGAAAAAGCCGAGCACCGGAGCGATTCCCGGGTGGCACGGGAATTTCAGGTCTCATTGCCGCCGGAGCTGTCGGCTGAGCAGCGTGTTGCCCTGGCGCGTACCTTCTCGCGGGAGATCGCTGATCGCTACAACGTCGCGGTGGACCTTGCGATCCACGCGCCGCGGCCGGAAGGCGATCCGCGTAACCATCATGCGCACCTGCTTGCCACGACGCGCGAAGTGACACCGGAGGGGTTGGGTCCGAAGACGGGCCTGGACAGAAAAGGAGAGATTCGCAGTGAGCTCGGGTTGCCCACGTCGCGTCAGGAGTTCACGAATCTCCGCGCGCGGTGGGCGGAGCTGGCCAACGCGGCTCTGCGCGAAGCCAACGTAGAAGCCCGTATCGATCATCGCAGCCTCGAGGAGCAGGGCATCGACCGTGAGCCCACTCCGTGGCTTCCTTGGGCGGCCATCGCTGCGGAGAGGAGAGGTGAGCGCAGCGAAGTGGCCGAGCGCATCCGGGCGCAGTACCGGCAGCGAGTCGCGGCACGAAGAGAAAAGGCGGCGCAGAAAGAGATGCAAGGCGCTGCAGAAAGGTCCGCGACTGGCGCCGCTGTCGCGCCGCAGCCGCATCAGGATCCCGCGCTCGCGCAGGATATGGACGCGCGCCGCAGGCAGGCGGTCCAGGACTGGCTCAAATATCGCTCGAGCCTCGAGAACACCGGCGGCGGGCAGGGCAGCGAGACCTCGCCGCCGCTCTCCATGGACGAAGTGCGCCGGCGAGCCGTCGAGCAATGGCGGAGCCTACAGGCAAGGGGGGCGGAAAGTCTGGCCTCGGAGTCGGGCCGGCGAGGTCGCGATGCCGGGCGTGACCGGGCAGAGGCCGAGCGGGCGGGCGAGACGCCGGGACTCGGCGACGAATAGCGACGGACCGTCGTTTCCGGTCCTGCCGTTCGCTTCGTGTTTCGCGTATCTGCCGGGCGGTCGCGGACCTCTTTGCAGGGAGGGAAGATTGTTGTGTTCACACCTGAAGGCCGCCGACGCGACTTGGCTACCGCGACTCGTCGCGCGGGTGTGGCTGGAGGCGGTAGGTCACGGCCGCTTCGGCACGGCCTTCGGAGGCCGTGTGATATTGGTTCCCGTTCCGGGTAGTGCGCCGGTGCAGCGCGCGGAATGGGTGGGAGAGCGCGTGGCGTGGTGTCTGAGGGAAGTGGGTCTGGCAGCGGAGGTCTGGCCACTGCTGCGGCGCCGACACGCGGTGAAGAAATCCGCCTTCGCGACTGCAGGCGAGCGTCCATCGGTGCTCGAGCACTACGCCTCGTTCACTGTCGAGCGAGCCCCATCGAGCGGAGTATCAGTCAGTCCATGCAGTTGCGTTGGCGAGCCCGAAGCAAATCGGCTGCGGCTGACACTCGTGGACGATGTGATTACGCGCGGCCGTACGCTACTTGCCGCTGCGAGCCGGCTGCGCGAAGCCTTTCCGATCGCCGACGTCTGCGCATTCGCACTCCTGCGCACCCTGAACCGAGACGAGATGCTGCATCAGGTTCTCGACCCCTGCGAGGGCGAGATCCGGTGGTTATGGGGAGATGCGCGAAGAAGTCCCTGAGATCAGCGGCTCGACCAAGGTGAGTTCACTCGCGTAGGGCCGATACGAGTAAAAACGTCGGCCGCTGCAGTTCCTCGGCGAGCGCCGGCCGGGCGGCAATCTGCTCCGCGGTGGGGCAGAACTCCTCGATGCGCTCGATCTTGAAGCCCGAGCGGATCAGTAGATTCAAGGTCGTCGCGGTAGTTCTGTGGTATTTGAGAACGTCCTTTGCGATCCAATCCGTTCTGCGCTGACCTTCGGCGAAGTAGCTATCGACGGGCCAGACTTGTGCTCCGGAGTCGCTGGTCAGCCATCCCGGTTTCGCGGCAGCCATGAAGATAGGGTGCTCCGTCGAGAAAACGAGATGGCCGCCGGGTTTCAAGCATCGGGCGATCTGCGCGTAGAGCCGGGCCGCATCCGAGACGTAGTGGAATGCCAGGGAGCTGTACGCCAGGTCGAAGCTCCGCGCCGGTAGCGTCAAGTGTTCGAGATTCCCAATCTCGTACACGATGGCCGGATCCGACGTGTTCGCACACGCCTGCGCAAGCATTCGCGATGACAGGTCAATCCCGAGGACTTGTGCGGCGCCGTTCTCTCTCGCCCAGCGACAGAACCAGCCCCAGCCGCAGCCCAGATCGACGACGTGCAGCCCGCTCATTTCGGGCAGCATTTCCTGCAGGACGGGCCATTCAGCCGCACCCTTCAGCCCATCGAGCGATCGGGGTAGCCGGCTGTAGCCTTCGAAGAAGGATGGGTCGTCGTAGATGTTGGGATGGTCATCCACGCGGATATCCGGGCGGCCAGTGGAGATCGGCGGTCGTGCGGCACCCGCCATTATCTTGCAGATTCGGCGGAATGGACAGCCGGAGAGCGTCCCTCAGTTCGGAAACTGCGCGCTGTAGGCCAGCATCACGCCGCCCTGCACCGGCACCAGCGAGATTGACGCGCTGTCCGCGTCCTCACGCTGCGCATTGCGATTCATGACGAAATGCGCGCTCGCCGCCCCGAGCGCTGCCCCGGCGATCGTGTCGGAAAGCCAATGGGCATTGTGTCTCATGCGCAGGTAGGCGGTGCCAAACCCGACGCCGTAGCCGATCGTGCGTCGGAGCCAGCGGTACTCCGGATTGCCGGATTCCGCAAGCACGGTGCCCACCGCAAAGGCCAGAGTGGCGTGCTCGGAAGGGAAGGAGCGGCCGCCGCCGAACCACCGATTGGAATCGGTTGTGGCATCCGGTCCTGGCCGGCGGATGATGTACTTGACTGCGTAGGCGCTCACCAGGCTGAGTCCGCTGGATTCCACCATGTTCCAGGCCTCGCCCTCGCCGGCGTGACTGCCGATCAGCGTGGCGTAACCCCACGTGCCGACGAGGAGCGCCGCGCTGGGCAGGACATCCGTGAGCTCACCGGACTTCTTGGGCCCGAGGACCGAGGCCGACCCTTGGACGTAGTGCGTCCGAGCCTGCGTATCGTAGTGGTGGGTGATGGCGATTGCCGCCAGCGTGCCGCCGAAGTACGCCCAATCGCGCCCGTCCCAGCGCAGCGGTGCGGTGTAGTACGCCTTCGCGTCCTCGAGGGTGCGCTCGGCCAGGTTCTCGCGCGGCGGCGGATACTCGATCGAAGATCCCGGCTCTACGGAACCGATGGACTGCTGCTGCGCCGAGCCTGAGGCCGTGGCGGGACTCGCCTGCTGTGCCTGCAGCGCGGGTGCGATGAGGATGAAGGTGAGGGTAGCGGTCAGGACGAGGCCGCCACGGGCGCCCATTCTAGTTCTCATCGGTGGATTCTACGGGAATTGCCCGGTCGCAGATAGCGTCAGTACCTGCTTGGCGGCGCAAAGTCCCACATCGTAGCTGCTGCTTGAAGACGGCGGGGACGACCCCCGCACGGCCGGTCTCGATGGCGATCCCCGCAAGAATTACAGCTTCGCCGCACGGCGAAAAACGGGCATAGGGGTTGCTGTCGCGAAACGATGCAACTGCTCCAACAAGGTGCAACAACAAACGATGAGCTCCACCGCAATCTCGGCACGTCTGACGTACCTGTGGGAGACGCCGCGGACACTGTGGGGCACGCTCACTACCGTCGATCATAAAACACTCGGCATTCGCTATCTGATCACGTCGATGGTGTTCCTGCTCGCGGGAGGCATCGAGGCGCTGATCATGCGGGTGCAGCTCGCGCAGCCAGGGTTGAAGTTGCTGGCGCCCGAGACCTACGACCAGATCTTCACGATGCACGGCAGCACCATGATCTATTGGTACGCCGCGCCGATTCTCTCGGGCTTTTCCGTCTATCTGGTTCCCCTCATGATCGGCGCGCGCGACATGGCATTCCCGCGCGCCAATGCCTTCAGCTATTGGACGTTTCTCTTCTCGGGGATTTTCATCTACACCAGCTTTCTCGTCGGGCAGGCGCCGCATGCCGGTTGGTTCGCCTACACGCCTTATACGCTGAAGACGTACTCCCCCGGGCTCGGCATGGATTACTTCGCCATTGCGCTCATCTTTCTGACGATCTCCCAGACCGTCGGCGCAATCAACTTCCTGGTGACGATCTTCAGGCATCGCGCGCCGGGCATGTCGGTCAACCGCATGCCTCTCTTCCTGTACAGCACCAGCACGAACTCGGTTCTGTCCATCCTCTCCATGCCGACGCTGTGTGTCGCGTGCGTCTTTCTGCTGCTCGATCGCAACTGGGGCACGCACTTCTACGACATCAGCCACGGGGGCAGCACGCTCCTCTGGCAGCAGCTCTTCTGGTTCTTCGCGCATCCGTGGGTGTACATCATTTTCCTGCCGGCCACGGGCATGATCTCCATGCTGCTGCCGGTGTTCAGCCGCCGGC
>Ga0134126_10007561_pt1 | contig 13641 bp, 13 predicted proteins | sample KB31752_FD_96881 | JGI IMG/M metagenome (GOLD analysis project Ga0134126, IMG submission 96881) | Terrestrial soil microbial communities with excess Nitrogen fertilizer from Kellogg Biological Station, Michigan, USA - KB3-175-2 | ecosystem: Environmental > Terrestrial > Soil > Unclassified ...
CGCCAGCCTTCAGCGGCATCCAGCAATGGCTGAACACCCCCGGCGGCAAGCCGGTGACCCTGGCCTCGCTCAAGGGCAAGGTCGTCCTCGTCGACTTCTGGGCCTACTCCTGCATCAACTGCCAGCGCGAACTGCCGCACGTCGAAGCCTGGTACAAGGACTACGCCGCCGACGGGCTTGAGGTCGTCGGCGTGCACACCCCCGAATACGCCTTTGAGCACGTCCCGTCCAATGTCGCCGCCGGCGCGAGCAGGCTCGGCCTCACCTTCCCAGTCGCGCTCGACAACTCATACGACACCTGGGACGCCTACGACAACCAGTCCTGGCCCGCCTCCTACCTGATTGACAGCGCGGGCCATATCCGCCACGTGTCCATCGGAGAAGGCGACTACTCACAGGAAGAGCAGTTCATCCGTCAGCTGCTTACCGCCGGGCACCCCGGGATCGCGCTCCCGGCGGCGACAGGTCTCCCCGACACCACTCCCAACGACCCGGCGCAGACGCCAGAAACCTACCTCGGCGCCGAACGCGTGCAGAACTACAGCGGCAGCACCGCCTACAAGACGGGCCAGTTCACGCTGCCCGCCAGCCTCGCCGCGAACTCCTTCGCCTTGTCCGGCGCCTGGACCATGACGCAGCAGTCGATCACCGCAGGCAAGGACGCCGACATCAAGCTCGCGTTCCATGCCGCCAACGTCTATCTCGACACCGGCGGCACTGGCACGCTTACCGTCTCGTCCGGCGGCACCACCAAGGTCATCCGCGTCTCAGGTGCCCCCAACATCTACACAGTCGCCGCCGGGCAGCCCGCGAAAGACGGCACCGTTACCATTCGGCTCTCACCCGGCCTCCAGGCTTACTCGTTCACCTTTGGCTGAGCCCCGCGCTAGCCGCTGATCACCTGCGGGACGGACACGGACTTGAGGCCTTCCACGCCGAATTCAAGGCCGTAGCCTGAGCGCTTCGCGCCGCCGAACGGGATCATCGGGTGGATGCCGCCGTGGCCGTTGATCCAGACCGTTCCGGCCTCGAGCCGTTCGGCGATCGCCTTCGCCTGGTCCCGGTCGGCCGACCAGACCGAGGCGCCGAGGCCGACGTCCACGCCGTTCGCCCACTCGATCGCCTGCTCCACGTCGGTGTAGCGGATGATCGGCAGCGCCGGGCCGAACTGCTCCTCCTGAACCAGGGGCGCGTCGTTGTCGATGTCGGCGATGAGCGTCTTCGACGAGGCGGTTGACCACGTTCCACTGCATCTGGTTCTGCAGCGGGCCGAGCGCGTTGCTCTCGTCCAGGCCGGGGCCGGTCGGCATCGTGGCGGTGAACGCGGCTAGCGAGTCGATGACCTGGTTGTAGATCGCGTCGGGAACGTAGAGGCGCTTGAGTGCGGCGCAGGTCTGGCCGTTGTTGATGAACGCGCTCCAGAACACGCCCTCCGCGATCTTGCTGGGGTCGGCGTCGGGGAGGACGATGCCGGCGTCGTTGCCGCCGAGTTCGAGGGTGAGCCTGGACAGGTTTCCCGCGCTCGCCTGGACGACCTTCATGCCGGTCTTCACCGAGCCGGTGAACATGACCTTGCCGATGCGCCTGTCGCGGACGAGGGCGTCGCCGACGTCGCCGGAGCCGGTGACGGGGACCAGGACGCCCTCCGGGAGGACCTCATTCCAGACCTCGAGGAACGCTAGGGCGCAGAGCGTGGTGTACTCGCTTGGCTTCTGCACGACGGTGTTGCCCATGCGCAGGGACGGGGCGAGCTGCCAGGTCGCGATGATTAGCGGCCAGTTCCACGGGGTGATCGCGCCGACGACACCGGGCCCATCGCGTCAAGTAGGGCAGGCACCGCTCCGCGCTCGGGCACAAACACGTCCCCGAATTCTTGATTTATCCCTTAAGTCCGTAGTAACACTGGGACTACTGAGTCAGGCGGGCCGTCCTCAGCAGGGCCCGCGACGGATTCGGAGGGCAGAAAAGGTGCGGATCTGGAAATCAGCGCTGATCGCTGTGGCGGTCATTGCCCCACTAGGGGCAGCCGCCATCCCGGCAGCCGCAGCCGAGAGCGGGTCGGCGCGACCCGTGCTCCAGATCGGCGGTGAAGTCTCTTCGCCGGCTGCATACACGTCGGCGCAACTGGCCGCGCTCCCGCAGACCACGGTCACGCTGACCGCAGGAAAGCGGCAGGTCACCGACACGGGCGTGTTGCTTGAGACACTGGTCACCGCTGCCGCCCCGGCCTATCCGGCAGCCCTGCTGAACACCAAGAACGAGTTGCTGCGGGTGACGGTCACGGCGCGCGGCGCTGGCCATGACGCGATCACGTTCGCAGCTGGCGAGCTTGACCCCGGCTTCGGCGACCATCCGGCGCTGGTCGCCCTGACCCAGGACGGGCGCCCCGTCCCCGGCGGCCCCGAACTGGTCGTGCCCGGGGACCACGCTCCCGTTCGGTCGGTGCCGCATCTGTTCGCGGTAACCGTCGGGATCGCGACCACGCCCGCGACCAATACCGCGCCCACGGCTGACAGCCCGGTGAAGATCATCGACGGCCGCCGCGTAGTCACGCTCAGCGCAGCGCAGCTAGCCCGGTTGCCCGAGGAGACGTTGACAGTGTCGTTCCAGGGCCCAGGAGGCGTGCAGACCGACACCGAGACCGGGCCGCCGCTCCTCAAGGTGCTGGCGCTGGCGAGGATACCGCTGACGCCGAATACCTGGGTGGCGGCGGTGGGCGACGACAACTACACGGCCACGGTCACCCCTGCCGAGCAACTCGTGGGTGGGCGGCCGCTGCAACTGTCCCTGGCCGAGAACGGCGCTGTGCTCCCGCAGCCGCGGTTGGTGACTGACGGCGACGTCAAGGGCGGGCGCTACGTGTCCAGGGTCGTCGACCTCTACGTAGGCAGCGGTCCCGCCCACTGACCAGGTTCCGGCAACCGCAAGCTACTTGGTGATGTCCCATTGCTGGCAGAGGTTGTCGAGCGAGGACCATAGATCGGTCAGCGTGCCGTCTAGGAATCCGCAGTTCACGGAGTCGAGCACGGTGCCGCTGTTGGCGTTCGTGATGACGTAGTGGCCGTTGCCCGCGCTGGTGAACGTCCACTGCTGGCACGTGGTCGCGCCGGCCGTGTCCAGTTCTATGCCTGTGCCGTTGGCGGTTCCGCAGCTCACCGGCTGTACGTTCTTGCCGCTGTTGACGTTCGTGATCGTGTACTGGGGGCCGGCCGCCGGGAACGTCTGCGCCACCCACTGGTAGCCCGCCGCGATGATGTTCGCCTGGACCGCGGCGTCGGTCGCGTCGGACGGATAGCCGGCGGTGACGACGCCCTCGAAGAAGTCGCCGTCGGAGCCGTTGCTGTCGTCACCGCCCGTGCCCAGCAGGACCGAACCCTCCTGGTGCATGGGCGTGTACCCGCCGGTATCGGGCAAATGGCCCGTTGTAGCTGTATACGAGCGAAGTGATGTCCCGGATCGCCGCCACCTATTCCGACTTGGCGCTCAACGGCTGGTACCGCACGCAGCACAAAAGCGAGGACCGGGGCCAGCTACTGGAGCTGAGCGGTCGTGCTCTTGATCTGTCCAGGCGGTACATGCGCAATGCGGACACCGGGCTTACTAGGGAGCTTGTCGCGGGCTTCTTGGTAGCCGGGCCAGGTCGAGGACATCGGCCGCCGGACTTCTCGGCTTGCTGATCAGGGTCAGCTCTTGCCCATGCGCGGCGAGTTGCGTCGCTGTCTCGTACAGCACCCGCACTCCGGCGATGGCCAGGATGGTGACGGCAGAAAGATCGACAGTGAGCGGTAGCACACCCGCCCGGCTGGCCGCTAGCAGCCGACTGGCTAGCTGGTCGGCGGTGGTGAAATCCACTGGCCCCGATACGCGGACGTGCGGCGCGGGTTCGGCCGCGGCCACTTCGACGGCGAATTCAGGCTGGACCACGCGGGTGCCCGAGGGACGAACAGCCAGCGGGGCGAGCATGGGCTGACGGTGCAACCTGTGCCGCATCGCGACGACCGTCCCCCGGGCCCCGTGCGGTTCGCTCGCATTCTGCGGCGGGTGGATAACCCGGAGCTGGCCGGCGAATTGCGCCGCAACCGACAGCCCCTGCCCACGGACTTCCTCGGAAACGTCAGGCGGACGCCAGCGTCCGCGATCGCTGATCCGGGTCTCCAGGTGCCCGTCGGGGCTCACCACGGCCTCAAGGCGAACTGGTCCTGGCCTACCGGGCTGGTAAGCGTGTTCAACGGCGTTGGCCACCACCTCGGCAATGGCCAACTCGGCGAGCTGCCGATCTCCGAAGGCGACGCCAAGGGTCTCGAGCCACTTGCTGAATGCACGGCGCAGCGCGTTCACCGTGTCCGGGCCGGCCGGCGCCTCGACGCCGAGCGAGGTCAACGGGAGCGGCTGGCGCCATATGGCCAGCGTTGTCACATCATCGACATATCCGGTGCTGGTCAGCAGTTCAACGGCAAGCTGACCGACCCGCTCGGCAGGGGTTCCCGCTGCCCAGGTCGTCAGCGTCCGGTTCGCCACCGCATCCCCGGCCACTATTGCCAGGTCCGCCATGCCGTCGTCCAGCGTGCGGCCTGGCCGTTTGACCAACCCGTCGCTGTATAGCAGCAAGACCTCCCCAAGAGCCAGTACTGCCGACCTGAAAGCGAAGGTGGCACCAGAGGGAGTGTCTGCGGGCGCGGCAAGGGGGGTGAGCGGAACGGCATCGGTGCCCAGCGGTCTCGCCTCGGTACCGGGCAGGGAGCGGGTCGTCCCGGCCGCGTCAACCAGGAGCGGAGGCGGGTGACCACAGGTGGCGTACGAGAATCTCCCGTCCGCAGGACTCAGCACAGCGATGCATAGCGTGGTCGCCCGCAGGGTGGCATCACTGGCCGCGCACCGGTCCGCCTGGCCCAGGGCGGCGGCCAGGTCTGGCTGGACCGTGAGAGCGTGCCTGAGCAGTGAGCGCAGCCTCCCCATGGCCGCGGACGCGGCAGTCCCTCGATCCGCCACGTCCCCTACCATCAGCGCAATCTGGCCATCGAGCAGTGGGAACGCGTCAAACCAGTTGCCCCCTGCGGGTTCATCACCGGCAGGCAGGTAGCGGGCCGCGATTCTCACCTGCGGGAGAACTGGCAGTTCAGACGGCAGCATCGCCTCCTGCACGGCAAGTGTCTCGCGCCATGCGCGGGACGAGTCCCCTGGTATCGGCGATGGCTCCGTCACCGATCGTTCCTGTACCTGATCGATCACCTCGAGTCCAGTAACCAGGACCCCGCGCACACCGGCGGGGCTAAGCCACGGAGTGAGCGTGAAGTCCAGGTAATGGCCTTCCAGAAGCTGCCATCCGCGCGCGCTGAATGGCTCTCCTGTCGCATAGACCAGGTCGAGCAAATCGGCGATGCGCTGCGGGGGGAAGCCAGCGAACGCCTGCCAGGCTGGCTTGCCGACCAGATCCGGCTGGCGGGCTAGCGCACGGCAGGCGGCATTCGCAGCCACAATCGTGTGCCCGGACCCCTCCGCGGCGGCCATGGGTGTAGGCACGGCCTCGAAGGCATCCCGGATGACGGCGGCATCGCCAGCTCGCTGCCGCAGGTTCTCCTCGTCGTTCGTGCTCACGGCGGCACCACAGCGCCGTAGCTTACGCTTCCTGCGCTTTCACGGCGACTACGGGCGGTCATGCCGTGCACTAGGACACGGCGTTTGGGCCGGTGACCTCGGGTAGGGGCGGCACATGGACCTCAGTTTCCTGCCGTCTAGTGGCCTGGGTTCTGCGCCGCCGACCCGCCGACTGCCTCCTGGAGGGTGTCGCGGATGGTGACCATCGTGTCCGCCCCGGATAGTTCCAGGATCCGCCGGACTTCCCCGGAGGGTCCGGCGAGAACCAGGGCGCCTCCGGCGTTACGCAGGGTCCGCCAGGCGGTCAGGATGGCGTGCAGTGACCACGAGTCCAAGAACGTAAGCCGGGACAAGTCAAGTACTACCAGCGGCGGGGCTGCCGCCACCTCGGCGTCCAGCAGGTCCTTCAAGTGCCGGCAGGTCATGTCGGCCTCGCCGATCAGCTCGATGAGCCGGAGCGGCCCTTCAGCTGATTCAACCGCCGTAGCGGAAGCCACCAGGTGAGACACTCTTGAGGTCCCCCGCTTGAGCTAAGGGCAGGCGGCGCGCCTGCCGTTACGGTCCGGAAGGGCCAGCGGGATAGGGGCGCGACAGAAGCATCGGCCCTTCCCCACGCCCACACGTACACCGACGCGGGCGGTCAGCCTACTGGCCGAAACTGACGTGAAGCTGCATCTATCCCCACTTTGCCACCAGGTTCGCGGGAGAGCTATCCGCCATGCGAACAGATCCCGGCAGAAGGAGACGGATAGCGAACAGAGGCATCTGCCTGTTCCAGCGCACCGGAACCGCTGCTTTGTTCGTTTCGTGTGCATAGTCCTTCGTTTTGCGTGCGGCACTCTCTTCTCTCAGCGGCTTAAGGTGTCGTTCCGCTGGTAGCTGTCGGCCTGACAGCGAGGGAGTTATCAATGACAGGCGAGGATTCAGCGGCAAGGATCGTGCCGGTCCAGTTGGTCACCACGGAGTATGAAATCTCGCATGCCGACGCGATCGAGCAGTTCCTTGTCGAGGCGTACGGCACGTCCATGCGCATCTATGGTGACGACAATCAGCACCTGCTGCGGCACCGGCGCACCGACGCCGGGGCGTTCGCTACGGAGACCGCGTACCAGTCAGCCGACCTTGAATTCGAAGTGGAGCCGCTGCACAAGATCGTGGTCACCCGCACGTCGACCTCCCGGCTTGAGCGGGCCAGCGGCACCGCGCACCGGCGCTACGACGTCGGCGAGATCTTCATCATGAGCGAACCCGACCGGCCCTATACGGCGCGCTGGATGCCGGGCGAAATCCAGAACTGCATCATCGACCCGACCGTCCTCGCCAGGGTCGCCGCCGGTGAACCCGCCCGGCGCGCCCAACCGATCCGTTTCACCAGCCTCGACCCGCGCACTCCGGAGGCCGGCGCCCGGTGGTGGGCTACTCGTTCCCACGTCGCCGACCTGATCACTAGCCCGGAAACCGCCGCCGCGCCGCTGGTCATAGCTAGCGCCACACAGTTGCTAGCAGCGGTGACGCTGGCTACCTTCCCGAACACCGCCCTTACCGATCCCACTATTGAGGACCGGCACGACGCCCACCCGGCCACCCTGCGGCGGGCGATGAACTTCATCGAAGAGAACGCCCACCGCGACATCGCTGTCATCGACATCGCCGCCGCCGCCTTCGTCACAGTCCGCGCGGTCCAGCTCGCCTTCCAGCGGCACTTGGGCATCACCCCGCTGGAATACCTGCGCCGGGTCCGGCTCGACCACGCCCACCAGGACCTCAAGCGGGCTGCCCCCGGCGACAGACTCACCGTCACCGCCATCGCTTACCGATGGGGTTTCCGCAGCTCCAGTCGGTTCGCCGCCACTTACCGCGAGGCGTACGGTGTTCCGCCTAGCCACACTCTCCGCGAGGGCTAAGGGAATCCATGGTCGCGGGCGCCACGCGGCACTCCCAGTAGAGGTGCCGCGCAGGCCCGCGCGGATATAGCATGCCAGCCCCGCACGGCGGCGGAAATGCGCGAAACGAAGTCTTGCGGGCGCCGCTGCACGCAAAGCGAAGTCGTAAAGGCTGGACAGATCTTGGCAACTCTTGCCCGTCTGACCAGGCCGGTTCGGTTTCGACACGCGTAGCCCGGGTAGCCGACTCACGTGTCAGGTACCGCCAGGCCCAAGACAACCTCGATGGCAGGACGCTAACCGAGCCGCGGCGACCATGAACCTTGTCGCTGAGACCGCCGACCTGGAAACCGCTGAGGACATCCTCAGCGCCACATACGCGCCTGTGCACATTCACCCACGTGGGCCGCGGCGCGGGCTACGGCTTGAGCGGGCGGAACTCGGGCCCGTCCAGTTCCACCACGTCAGCCTCGGCATGGACTTCGACGTCGAAGGCACCCCGCTGGGGACCATGATCTTCGGTGAGTTGTCATCTGGCCGGATCTGCCAGGAGTCCGACTGCAGCGACCGGCCCTATCTGCCGGGTGATGTATTCCTGGCCGCGCGATCCAGCGATTCGTACACCTCGAAGGTGGACAGTGCCGACGTACGGCTCACTGTCATCCATCCGGAACTGGCCAGCCAGGTCGCCGACCCCGCGCCAGGCCGCGCGCAGGTTCCCGTCCGGTTCACCGGGTACGCACCCGTCTCGGTGCAGGCGAAAAGGCAATGGGAGTCCACCTGCGCCTACGTGCGAGAGAATCTCCTTGCTAACCCGGACGCCGCAGCCGCGCCGCTAGTCGCCGCGAGCGCTACCCGGCTCCTCGTCGCCACTGCCCTGGCCACGTTCCCGAACAACGCGCTCATCGACCCGACCAGCCAAGACCAGCACGACAGCTCTCCGGCTACGCTGCACCGGGCCATCGCATTCATGGACGAGCACGCTCACCAGGACATCACCCTCGCCGACATCGCCGCCGCAGCCCACGTCACCATCCGCACCGTGCAACTGGCGTTCCGCCACCACCTCGACACCACACCTACCCGTTACCTGCGGCGCGTCCGGCTCGACAATGCCCACCGCCAGCTGCTGACCGCCGACCCGGAGCGCGACACGGTAACGGCCGTCGCCTACCGCTGGGGCTTCACCAGCTCCTCACGGTTCGCTGCCTACTACCGCACCGCCTACGGCGTATCCCCGAGCAGCACGCTGCACACCTAGTGAGGCCTGCCGCGAGCCACCAGCAGAACGGAACGCTAATCCGCAGGGCGACCGACCTGCCGCGTTGAGCGATAAGGCGGTCTCGCCCTGGGACTGCGCCTCGACGTCGGGACCGAGGATCAGGTTCCGCAGCCTGGCCAGCGCCCTTGCCTGTAGCCGGGAGACGTGCATCTGGGAGATACCCAGCCTGGTGGCGACCTCCTGCTGCGTGTGATTGCCGTAGAACCGCAGGATGAGGATCCGCTGCTCACGGCGTGGCAGTTCGCCCCAGTGCTGCGCCACCGCCTCCATGTCCACCGTCTGGCCGAACGCGGCATCTTCCCCGCCGAGCAGATCACCGAGCTCGGCCATGTCATCTTCACTGCCCGCGGTGGCGTTCAGCGACAGGGCAGTGAATCCGTCGCCGGCCCGCCGGGCCTCACGCAGTTCCTCCGGCGTGACGCACAGCCGCTCAGCGAGCTCGTTGTCGGTTGGCAGCCGGTCCAGCTCATGGGTCAGATCCTCGATGGCATCGCGCATCTCGAGCAGCAGTTCCTGCAGCGGGCGGGTCACCTTGACCTGCCAGCGCTTGTCACGGAAATGCCGCTTGAGCTCGCCGCTGATGCAGGGCACCGCGTACGCCGGCAGCCCGTTCCCGAACGCCGGGTCGTAGTTGCCGATGGCCTTGAGCAACCCGAGGTAGCCGACCTGCATCAGGTCGTCGGCCGGCTCCGGGCTGTCCCGGAACTGTCGCACGCACGCCCGCACCAACGGCGTGAACCGCCGCACCAGCACCTCACAAGCGGCGGCCCACTCGGCGCTCTCGCGCGCATGCCCCCGGCAGCTAGCCAGCAGGTCGCTGTCAGAAAGCTTCTCGAGCACGGCGCGCCGAGGACGCAAGCCGTTCGGCTCGCTTGTGTCTTCTAGCAGACAAGTAGAGGGACTGTATACGTCCGGCTTCATCGGATACCTCCATGACGCGTAGCGGCAGCCAGGTTCCGGACATGGCCTAATCTCAGGCTCGCGAGCTGCGGCGGGCGGGGCTATCCCAGAAGCGCAGCGCCCCGCACCCTAAGCGAAGCCCCGCCCCCTGAGAGACGGTGGCGAGTTTGTCTGCTTCGCTTTCGGTGCATGCCTATACGCATCGGAGGTAGCCCTCGGCGGCGCCTACATGCTGTGCTGAAGGTTGAGCCGATGGTGTCACACATGGCGGCATCGCCTGGACCATGAAAGTGACCAAATGTGATGACTTACCCGCAGCGCCAGCTGGTGTCCGGCGCTGGACCGCCAGTAACTCGATCGGCTGCGTGACCGCCGTGACAGAGCCGCGCCAACCGGATGAATCGCTGATCGCCCTGGCCGAAATCCAGGTAACTGAGCAGAGCCTGGAAAAGACCCTACGTCAGGTACTCGAACTGACCTGTGCGGCGCTGCCGGGCGGGGACGAAGGCGGGATCACCCTGCTAGAGGCAGGCGGACCGGACACCACCATCGCCACTAGTGACTCCGCACGGCGTGTCGACCGCTCCCAATACGACGCTGAAAGCGGCGGGCCCTGCTTGGATGCCTACCGGCGACAGGAGATCCTACGGATCGACTCCACCGCCAGCGACGAGCGCTGGCCGGAGTTCGCGGGCACTGCCGCCGCCGAAGGACTGCGCTCCACTCTCTCGATACCGCTCGTCGTCGGCGGCGACGGACTCGGCGCGCTAAACGTGTACTGCCACCGCGAACACGGGTTCGCAGTCGCCGATGAGCGGCTGGCCACCACGCTAGGTTCCTGCGCTTCCGTGGCCCTCTCCAACGCACGCACCTACTGGCGTGCGGCCCGGCTCGCCGACCAGCTGCAGCAGGCACTGTCTATGCGCGGAATCATCGACCAGGCGACGGGCATCATCATCGCCCAGCACGCCTGCTCCGCCGATCATGCCCTGCACCTGCTCAACGTGGCCGCCCAGCGCAACCGCCTCACCCTCGCGGAGGTGGGCTCCGACCTCGTCGACCGGACTAGCAACCAGCAGCGGCCGGCCTGAACCGCCAGGCACTACACCGGGCTAGGGTCCCGGCCAGGGCCGCCCACTGATTCGCGCGGCCACCCTAACCGGCCAGGCTGGCTTCAGTCGGGAGAGGCACCTAAGGAGCACATCATGGCCACGATTCACCTGCATGAGACCACGACCGCGACGCCGGAGCAGTTCCTCGCCGCGCTCACCGACTTCGGGCCGGGTCGGTCGAAGTTGTTCAGCGCCACCTCGGATGGGTTCCTCAAGGTGCATGCGCAGGGCCCGACGTTCGCAGACGTAACCGAAGGCAACAAGAGCGCCTGGGAACGCCTGCGGTATGACTGGTCGGATCCGCACCGGGTGGTCATGACGACCATTGACTCCAACCTCTGGGGCGGCGCGTCCGGACACACCTACACCATCACCCGCAACCCCGCAGGGATGACGGACGTGGACGCCCTGGTGGTGCGCGAGGGCAAGAACGCCAAGGGCCGCGTAGTCGGGGTCCTGCTGAGCACGGTCGCCGCTGGGGTGCTGTCGAAGGCGCTAGCCAACACCGTCAAGGCCGTGGAGGCCCGTGCTGGCGCGGGGTCAAGCAGCCGCACCTGACGGCCATGACCGATGGCCTCCGGTATAACCTCCGGCCATGGACCTTGGCGTGAACGTCCCGAACTACGGGCCAGGAACCGATCCCGGCGTGCTGCGCGAGTGGGCGCAGACCGTGGAGGGGCTCGGCTTCGATCTGCTCATGGTGTCGGATCACGTGGTCGTTACCCCCGACGTGGCGGTGCGGTACCCGGAGCCGTTCTTCGAGCCGTTCACCACCCTGTCATGGCTGGCCAGCCTCACCACGCGGGTCCGGTTGGGCACAACTGTGATCGTGCTGCCGTACCGGCACCCGTTGCTGGTGGCCCGCATGGCTGGCAACCTCAACGCGCTCAGCGGTGGCCGGCTGGTCCTCGGCGTCGGCGTCGGCGGGGCGCAGCAGGAGTTCGAGGCGCTCGGCGTGCCGTTCGCCAAGCGCGGCCGGCTGACCGACGAGTACCTGACCGCGTTGCGCGAAGCGTGGGGTGCGGAGTCCTCGATCCCGATCTGGGTCGGCGGCAATAGCACGGCAGCGATCCAGCGGTCTATCCGCTTCGATGCCACCTGGCACCCGCTGCGCGTCACGCTGCCTTTCGTGCGCGACGCGGTAACCAGCTGCAAGCTGTCCGGGTTCGCGCCCCGTATCTCATTGCGGGTGACTGAGGCTCCGGTCCACGACCCAGAGCGGCTCGCCGGCGTTGGCAGCATCGAGCAGATCGCGGAAGATCTCAGTGAACTAGCGCGGCTTGGTGCCGATACCGTCGTGCTTGACCCCTACCACGGGGACCCCGAAGAGACACGCCAACCCGAGGTGGCGTGGCGGGCGCTCGCCACCGTCGCTACCCAATGGAGGACAGCCTCGTGATCACTCCCGCCGACGAGACCCTGCTGCGGCGTGCGATCGCCATCGCGGCCAACGCCGTCGCCTCGGGCGACGCGCCCTACGGCTCGCTGCTAGCCGACGCCGACGGCACGATCCTCGTGGAGGCCCACAACACGGTGCGCCGTGACAACGACATCAGCGCCCACCCGGAGCTGAAGCTCGCCCGCTGGGCGGCCCGCGAGCTCAATGCGGAGCAAGCCGCGCAGACCACGATGTACACCAGCTGCCAGCCCTGCGGGATGTGCACTGGGGGCATCGTGCGCTCCGGCCTTGGCCGGGTCGTGTACGCACTGGCCACCGAGCAGCTTGTCGAGCTCCATCCGGGCTCCGAGTGGCCTACGGTGCCCCAGGAAGGTCCGGCCCTCTTCGCCGAGGCACGGGTCCCGATAGAGGATTTCTACAAGTCCGAGGGATGACCCAGCCGGGGTGCGTTAACCAGCCGCGCGCAGGAGCAAGCGGTACAGGTCAGCGCGCTCTTGCGGCGTGAGCTGGCCAAGCGTCTCGTCGAGGACACCATCGAGGATGGCGGCGCCTGCGGTGTTGACTTCCCGCCCGCGCGGGGTGAGCTGATGATGCACGGCACGGCCCGGACCAGGCACCCGCTCGATGAGGCCGCGCTGGATCATCCGGGCGGCCAGCGTGCCCATCGACTGGTCCGTCTGAAACGTCAGCTCGGCGAGGGCATGCAGTGACGCGTCCGGCTGCTGGCTGAGGTGGCGCAGCACGTCCCACTGCACAAGCGAGACACCAAGCTCGGCCAGGCGCTCGTTTCCCGTCCGGTGGTGTCGCCATTGCAGGCGCTTAACGGCCAGCCCGACCTGCCCTAGGGACGGAACGGCCAACTCGACAGCGTGCGATGCGGAAGTCACGACGCTTATTATATCAGCTTGCTTATGTAAGCACTCTGATATGTGCAGCTCAGGAGCGGGAGTTGCCTGGGGTCGCGCCGTAGCGCAGGCCGTCGATGAGGAGGGTGACCATGCGCTGGCTGTAGCCGATGCCGTGGTCCGCTGCCGGCAGGCTGAGGTTAGCGACGGCGTAGAGGAGGTCCGTGGCGCTGACGTCGGCGCGGATCTCGCCGCTGGCTACCGCGGCTTCGAGCAGTGAACCGAGGGCGGGACCGAGGCGCTGCGCGAAGTAGCCCGGCAGGGCTTCGAATGCCGGGTCGCCCGAGTGCAGGGCGGGAGCGAGGCCCGGCTTGATCCCGAGGAACTCGGTGTAGCGGTAGACCCACAGCTCAAGCGCTTCGCCGGGCTTGTGCGTGGCGGCCAGTGCCGGCGCCGCGGCCGCGCAGGCGTCTACCTCGTGCTGAAACACGGCCGTGACTAGGTCGGAGCGCTGCGGAAAGTGCCGGTACAGCGTGCCGACACCGACGCCGGCCAGGTCGGCGATCTCCTTCGCGGGCGCGTCCACGCCCGCGGTGGCGAACACGGCCTTGGCCGCGTCGAGCAG
>Ga0134126_10007565_pt1 | contig 13639 bp, 14 predicted proteins | sample KB31752_FD_96881 | JGI IMG/M metagenome (GOLD analysis project Ga0134126, IMG submission 96881) | Terrestrial soil microbial communities with excess Nitrogen fertilizer from Kellogg Biological Station, Michigan, USA - KB3-175-2 | ecosystem: Environmental > Terrestrial > Soil > Unclassified ...
CCGAGGCGGAGCGGCTCATCGCCTCGGGCGCGCGCGAGATCACGCTTCTCGGCCAGAACGTCAACGCTTATCACGGCGAAGGTGTCGATGGCGCGGTGTGGGGCCTCGGCCGACTCGTTCGCGCGCTCGCCGAGCTGCCGGGGCTCGAGCGTCTGCGCTACACCACCTCGCATCCGCGCGATATGAGCGACGAGCTGATCGAGGCGCATCGCGATGTCGAGAAGCTGATGCCCTTCCTGCATCTGCCGGTGCAATCGGGCTCGGATACGATGCTCGAGGCGATGAATCGCGGTCATACGATCGACGAATATCGCCGCATCATCGATCGCCTGCGCGCGGCGCGGCCGGATATCGCACTCTCCTCCGATTTCATCATCGGCTTCCCGGGCGAGAGCGAGGACGATTTCGCGGCGACGCTCGCACTCGTGCGCGAGATCGGTTTCGCCCAGGCCTTCTCCTTCAAATACAGCAAGCGGCCCGGCACACCGGGCGCTGCGCTGCGCGGCCAGATCGCGGAAGGCTTGAAAGCGGAGCGGCTGCAGATCCTGCAAGAGCTGATCGAGGAACACCAACGGCACTTCAACGAGTCTTGCGCCGGCCGCGTGCTGCCGGTGCTGTTCGAGAAGCCGGGCCGGCATCCGGGACAACTCGTCGGCCGCTCCCCATATCTACAATGGGTCCACGCCCAGGCACCGGCGCGCTGCCAGGGCGCGGTGCTGCCGGTGCGGATCACCGGTGTCGGACGGAATAGCTTGGCGGGCGAGGTCGAAACTTTGACGGAAGTGGTGGCGTGATGGAGCAGAGCGGCGATCGTCTGCAGATGCAGTTCGACGATAATTCGCTCCTTCCGCAGCTCTTCGGTGAGCGCGACCGCCATCTCGATCGCATCGAGCGCGAGCTCGGCGTCTCGCTGGTCTCGCGCGGCAACCGCCTTGCCATTGGCGGTCCGCACGAAAGCGCCGATGTCGCGCGTAGTGCCATCGCCAGCCTTTATCAGCGCTTGAAGCGCGGTCTCGAAGTCGACAATGCCGCCGTCGATGCGGCGCTGAAACGCGCCAGCCTCCAAGCGCATGAGCAATGGGGCGAGGCGGAGGAAATCCGCACCCGCAAGCGCCGCATCAGCCCGCGCAGCGTCAATCAAGCAGCCTATCTGCGTGCGCTGCGCGCGAATGAACTGGTGTTCGGTCTTGGGCCCGCCGGCACCGGCAAGACCTATCTCGCCGTCGCCATGGCGGTCGACATGCTGATGAGCGGCACGGTCGAGCGCATCATCCTCTCGCGCCCCGCCGTCGAGGCAGGCGAGCGGCTCGGCTTCCTGCCGGGCGATCTGCGCGAAAAAGTCGATCCTTATCTCCGCCCGCTTTACGACGCGCTGCACGACATGCTGCCGGGCGACCAAGTGATGAAGCGCCTGTCGTCGGGTGAGATCGAAATCGCGCCGCTCGCTTTCATGCGCGGCCGCACCCTCGCCAACGCGTTCGTCATTCTCGACGAGGCGCAGAACACAACGCCGGTGCAGATGAAGATGTTCCTAACGCGGCTCGGCGAGCATTCGCGTATGGCGGTGACCGGCGATCTCTCGCAGATCGATCTGCCGCCGCGCACGCGCTCCGGTCTCGCCGATGCGCTCGAGACCCTGCACGGCGAAGATGGCATCGCCATGGTGAATTTCACCGATGTCGATGTCGTCCGTCATCATTTGGTGTCGCGGATCGTGCGCGCCTATGATCGGCACGACCGCAAGCGGCACAAGAAGCATGATGAGTCGAGCGACTGACCCTCCTGGGATCGCCATCGATCTCTCGATCACCTGCGTGGCATGGAAGCGCGCGCTGCCCTCTGTCGCGCGTGTGGCGCGTAGTGCGGCGCATGCGGCGCTGGCGCAATCCGGCAAGAAGACCGGCGCCGCCGAGCTCTCGCTCGTGCTCGCCAATGACGCGACGGTGCAGGATTTGAACGCGCGCTGGCGCGGCAAGGATGCGCCGACCAACGTGCTCGCTTTCGCCAGCGACGAGCCGCCGGCGAAGGGCAAACCGGTACTGCTCGGCGATGTCGTGCTGGCTTACCAGACGGTCGCGCGCGAGGCGAAGGAACAGCACAAGCGTCTGGCCGATCATCTCCGTCATCTCGTGATCCACGGCGTCCTGCATCTTCTCGGCTATGATCATATAAAGGCTACGCCGGCCAAGCGTATGGAAGCGCTCGAGACGCGCATCCTCGCCTCGCTTGGCGTCGCCGACCCCTATCGCATCCACGAAAGCGTTAATCGTGGCTGATACAGACCACACGGAAGAGCAGGACGAAGGTCCATTATCCGGCCTGCGCCAATGGCTCCGGCAATTGCGCGGCGAGCCCGAGCAGGCGCAAGGCTTGCGCGCGGCGCTGGTCGAGATGCTCGGCGAGCAGGATGAGGCGCAGCCGATCGATCCGCATGAGCGGACGCTGCTGGTCAACATCCTCAAGCTGCACAGCCTCGTCGCTTCCGACGTCATGGTGCCGCGCGTCGACATCATGGCGCTCGATATCGAGACGCCTTTCGCCGAAGCCACCAAGCAGATGATCGAAGTCGGTCATTCGCGCGTGCCGGTGTTCCGCGAAACGCTCGACGACATCGTCGGCATGATTCTCATCAAGGATCTGCTGCCCTTCGCGGTCGATGCGCGCGAGGTGCCGCTTGCCGAGATCGCGCGCAAGCCGCTTTTCGTCGCGCCGACCATGGCGCTGCTTGATCTGCTGCTGCAGATGCGCCTGTCACGGACGCATCTCGCGATTGTGGTCGATGAGTTCGGCGGCACCGATGGTCTCGTCACGATCGAGGATGTGATCGAAGAGATCGTCGGCGAGATCGAGGACGAGCATGACGATGCCGACCGGCCGAAGCTGGTGGCGCGTCCTGACGGGACTTTCCTCGCGCCTGGCCGCACGCCGCTCGAGACCCTCGAGGGTTATGTCGATGGCGCGCTGGTGCCTGACGGCTTCGAGGAAGGCGTGACAACGCTGGGCGGCCTCGTCGTCGCGCTTGCCGGACGCGTGCCGGCGCGCGGGGAGATTGTGAAGCATCCGCTCGGCTTCGAGTTCGAAGTGCTCGATGCCGATCCGCGGCGGGTGAAGCGGCTGCGGGTACGCGGCCTTACCAGGAAATCGAGCGAGTCGCCGCCAGCCGAACATGGGTAAAGCAATGGTGTTGGAATTGCGTGGCAGCGCGGGGCCGGCCGCGCCGCTGCAACGCTCGGCTTTGTGGCTGGCGAGCCTGACGCGTTGGCGTCGTCATCTGGCGGCGCTGCTCTTGGGCGCGCTGGCAGCGGCGTCCTTGCCGCCGATCGATATGACGCCCGTATTGCTGATCAGCTTTCCCGGTCTCGTCTGGCTGACCGACGGCAATACCGGCTATCGCTCCGCTTTCGCGCTGGGATGGAGCTTCGGCTTCGGCTTCTTCATCGCCGGACTTTATTGGATCGCGGCGGCGCTCTTCGTCGATATCGCGCAATTCTGGTGGCTGGTGCCTTTCGCCGTCGCAGGGGTGCCCGCCGGACTCGCGATCTTCACCGGCACGGCGCTTCTGGTGAGCCACGCCCTTTGCCGCGTGTTGCGCCTCGGCGGTACGGGCCGCGTGCTCGCGCTCGTCTTATGCTGGTGCGGCGCCGAATGGCTGCGCGGCCACATCCTGACCGGCTTTCCCTGGAATCTCATCGGCTACGCCTGGTCGGGCGCGTTCCCCGGGGCGATCGCCATGCTGCAACTCGCCTCGCTCGTCGGGATTTACGGCCTCAGCCTGCTGACGGTGCTCGTCGCCTGTCTGCCGGCGCGGTTCGGCGATTTCTCCGGCCGGCGCTCGCTCACGTTGCTCAGCGTAGTGCTGCTGATCGCGCTGCCCGCCGGCTGGGGCGCTTATCGCCTGGCGAATGGGCATCCGGGCGATGTGCCGAACATCAATCTCCGCCTGGTACAGCCGTCGATCCCGCAAACCATGAAGCAGGATCCGGCGGCGTTGCTTGGCAATTTTCGCCGCCTCTTCGCGCTCAGCACGTCGCCTGCCACCACCCCATCGACGGCGATCATCTGGCCGGAAGATGCGGCGCCGCCCTTTCTCGATCGCGATGGCGGCGCGCGCCAGGCGCTTGCGCAAGCCGCGCCGCAGAACGGCTATGTCATCACCGGCACGACGCGCACCGATCCCGCGCCCGAAGCGCCGACGCATGTCTGGAACAGCCTCGTTGCCGTGGATCACGACGGCAACATCCGCGCGAGCTACGACAAATTCCATCTCGTGCCATTCGGCGAGTATGTGCCGCTGCGCGGCGTCTTGCCGATGCAGAAGATCACCCCCGGCACGATCGATTTTTCGGCCGGGCCCGGACCGCGCACCATCACGCTGCCGGGTCTGCCGCCTTTCTCGCCCTTGATCTGTTATGAGGCGATTTTCCCGCACGCTGTCGTCGATCCTGAGCATCGGCCGGATTGGTTGCTCAACATTACTGATGATGCCTGGTACGGATTCACCTCGGGTCCGTTTCAGCATCTCGCGATCGCACGCTTGCGCGCGATCGAGGAAGGCTTGCCGCTCGCGCGTGCCGGCGACAATGGCATCTCGGCGATGTTCGATCCTTATGGCCGCGTCACGGCGCGACTCGCGCTCGACGATATCGGCGTGCTCGACGTGAAGTTGCCGCAGCCATTGCCGCCGACTGTGTACAGCCGCGTGGGCGACCTTCCCTTCTTTGGCGCGATGCTATTAATCGGGGCGGCTCTTTTGTGGTCGCGTCTAAGTGCTCTCGGTTTCGCGCGGAAAGCTTAGTATTTGACTACGCGCAGCGCGCGAGTAGCTATTCTCAATAAATTTATCCTGACGATTTCTACTAGCATGCCGTGCAAGCGCGTGTTAGTGCATAGCGTATTCGACGTGATCGTGGTGGTGGAGTCGGCACACATCCTTGTGCCGAGGCAAAGAGTGGAATGAGCAGTTCAGGGCGTAGACAGAAAAGCGACAAGCCCAATCCCGTTGACGTTCATGTCGGCTCGCGCGTTCGCCTTAGGCGCACGCTGCTCGGCATGAGTCAGGAAAAATTGGGTGATGCACTCGGCTTGACCTTCCAGCAAGTCCAGAAATATGAGCGCGGCGCCAATCGCGTTGGTGCCAGTCGACTCTACGATCTCTCACGCGTGCTCGACGTGCCGGTTTCATATTTCTTCGAGGAGTTCGGTGACGCTTCCTCGTCGCCGATGGGCGCGAGCGAGACGGCCGGCGATCCCTATCAGGCCAATCCAATGATGAAGCGCGAGACGCTCGAATTGGTGCGCGCCTATCTCCGGATTTCCGATCCACAAATCAAGCGCCGTGTCTTCGAGCTGACGAAGGCTTTGGCCTCGGCCTATCCCGGCCCTGGCGACGCCGACACGAGCGAGCCCAGTTCCTGACGCTTGACGGCGCCGGCCAGGCGCCGTCTTGTCCCTGGCGATGACGACTTCCGCAACGAGCGACCGTGGGAATGCGCCCCAGCGGCGGCTTTACGGCCGCCGTCGCGGCCGGCCGCTGCGCGCCGGCCAGCGCGCGTTGTTCGAGACGCTGCTGCCGCAATTGCGTTTCGCCTTGCCGGAGAGCGGCACTCTCGATCCGCGCAGCTTGTTCGATGCCGCGATCCGCGAGGTCTGGCTCGAGATCGGCTTCGGCGCCGGCGAGCATCTCGCCTATCAGGCCGCCGCGCATCCCGATTGCGGCCTCATCGGGAGTGAGGTCTTCGAGCCGGGCATCGCGCATCTCCTGACCGAAATTAAGGATCGCCCGCTCAACAATGTACGGCTCTTCATCGATGATGCGCGGCTGGTGATCGCGGCCCTGGCACCGCAAAGTCTTGGCCGCGCCTTCATTCTTCATCCCGATCCCTGGCCGAAAGAACGGCACAAGAAGCGCCGTATCGTCTCGCGCGAGACGCTCGACCAGCTTGCCGTGGCACTGCGCGACGGGGCGGAGTTGCGCATCGCGACCGATGATCCCGATTACGGCGAGTGGATCGCCGAGCGCGTCGCCGCACACCCCGATTTCGTGCCGTTGCCAACCGATCCGCGGCCGGCCGACTGGCCGCCGACCCGCTATGAGCTGAAAGCCCAGGCGCAAGGCCGCGTGGCGCGGCTTTTTAGCTGCCGCCGGCGCGCGCGGCCGGCGGGCCCGTGACCTTGCAAAGCGCTGGTAACGCGCTATATTCCCAGGGAAATAAGAGTCCATAGACCTAGTTCGCTAGGTTGTCTGATCGGTGGGCCGCGAGGCCCACTTTTTGTTTGTTATTGGCTCTTGTTTGCTATTGGCCTTTTGTCTGCGGAGCGTAAGCAAGGCTCGTGTTCGACGCCGGTAAGATCGAAAGCATGATCGGCCCGTCGCTGGAAGCGATGGGCTACAGCGTCGTGCGTATCGCCTTCACGGGCGGCCGGCGCCCGACGCTGCAGATCATGGCCGAGCGCAACGACAACGCGACGATGACGGTCGAGGATTGTGCGACCATCAGCCATACGGTTTCGGCGCTGCTCGATGTCGCCGATCCGATCGATACGGCATACCAGCTCGAAATCAGCTCGCCGGGCATCGATCGTCCGCTGACGCGCCGCGCCGATTACGAGCGTTTCGCCGGCTTCGAGGCGAAGATCGAGATGCAGCGCCCGGTCGAAGGCCGCCGCCGCTTCCAGGGCAAGCTCATGGGGCTCGAAGGCGATGACGCCAAGCTCCTGGTGGGTCCCGATATGCTGCGCCTGCCGCTCGATGCGATCGCGCGGGCCAAGCTTGTGCTCACCGATGAACTCATTGCGGCAACGCAGCCGCAAAATCACAGCTAACAACGTTCACAAAGAAGGTCGCCATGGCCATCGCCGCTTCCTATCCGAGACCAGAGCTTCTCCAAGTCGCCGACACTGTCGCACGCGACAAAGGCATCGATCGCGACGAAGTGCTCCAAGCCATGGAGCAGGCGATCCAGAAAGCGGGCCGCTCGAAATACGGCCTCGAATACGACATTCGCGCCGAGATCGACCGCAAGAACGGCGAGATCAAGCTGATGCGCTTTCGCGAGGTCGCCGATCCGGTCGAGAACGAAGCGACGCAGATCAAGCTCGAAGAAGCCAAGCATCTCAATCCTGAGGCCGAAGTCGGCGATTTCCTCACCGATCCTCTGCCGCCGATCGATTTCGGCCGCATCGCGGCGCAAACCGCGAAGCAGGTGATCGTGCAGCGCGTGCGCGATGCCGAGCGCCAGCGCCAATACAACGAGTTCAAGGATCGGGTCGGCGAGATCGTCAATGGCCTCGTCAAGCGTGTCGAATTCGGCAACGTCGTCGTCGACCTCGGCCGCGCCGAGGCCATCCTGCGCCGCGACGAACTGCTGCCGCGCGAGAGCTTCCGCCAGGGCGAGCGCGTGCGCGCCTATATCTACGATGTGCGCCAGGAAGTGCGCGGGCCGCAGATCTTCCTCTCGCGTACCCACCCGCAATTCATGGCGAAGCTCTTCGCTCAGGAAGTGCCGGAAATTTATGACGGCATCATCGAGATCAAGGCGGTGGCGCGCGATCCCGGCAGCCGCGCGAAGATCGCGGTCATCTCGAACGACAGCGGCATCGATCCGGTCGGCGCCTGCGTCGGTATGCGCGGCTCGCGCGTGCAGGCGGTCGTCGCCGAGCTGCAGGGCGAGAAGATCGACATCATTCCGTGGTCGCAGGATCCGGCGACCTTCGTCGTCAACGCGCTGGCGCCGGCCGAAGTCGCCAAGGTGGTGATGGACGAAGAGCAGCGCCGCATTGAAGTCGTGGTGCCGGATGACCAGCTATCGCTGGCGATCGGCCGCCGCGGCCAGAATGTGCGTCTCGCTTCGCAACTCACCGGCTGGGATATCGACATCCTGACCGAGGCCGAAGAGAGCGAGCGCCGCCAGGAAGAGTTCCGCACCCGCTCGAAGATGTTCATCGACGCGCTCGATGTCGACGACGTCATCGCGCATCTGCTGGTCACCGAGGGCTTCACCTCGGTCGAGGAAGTCGCTTTCGTGCCGGTCGAGGAGTTGGCGAGCGTCGAGGGCTTCGACGAGACCGTCGCCGGCGAGCTGCAGCAGCGCGCTCGCGTCTTCCTCGAAGAGCAGAACGAGCGCTACGAGAAGCGCCGTCAGGAACTCGGTGTCGGCGACGATGTCGCGGCGATCGATGGCATGACGCCGGCGCTGCTGGTGGCGGTCGGCGAGAAAGGCGTGAAAACGCTCGACGACCTCGCCGATCTCGCGGCCGACGAGCTGATCGAGATGGCTGGTGCGACCGCGAAGCTCGAAGAGGATCAGGCCAACGCGATCATCATGGCGGCGCGCAAGCACTGGTTCGATAATGAGCCGGCAGCGGCCGAAAAGCCGGCAGCGGGGGAGTGATGCCCCTTGGCCGCGCCCGCTTTGGCCGATGAAGGAGGCGATGAGGCGCTGACGGGCACGTCCCGCCGCTGCCTCGTCACCGGCGCGGTGCGGCCGAAAACGGAGCTTTTGCGCTTCGTGGTCGATCCGCAGAACCAGATCGTCCCTGACATCGCCGGCAAGCTGCCGGGGCGGGGTTTGTGGCTCACCGCGCAGCGGGCTATAGTGTCCGAGGCGTCGAGCAAGCGGGTTTTTGCCCGCGCTGCGAAGGCGCCAGTAGTCGTTGCGGAGGGGCTTGAGGATCGCGTCGCGGCATTGCTGGTGCAACGCTGCATCGACATTCTCGGGTTGGCGCGCCGCTCAGGTCTTGCCGTGGCTGGTTTTGTCCGGGTGAAGGAAGCTTTGACCGCGGGCAAAGCTGCGCTGCTGGTCGAGGCAACCGACGCGGCGGCGGATGGGCAAGAGAAGCTTGCGGCGCTCGCGCCGTCTCTGCCCCGGGTCGCCTGTCTCGACGCGCGGGAGTTGGGTGTGGCCTTCGGGCGTGAGCATGCGGTCCATGTCGCTCTCGGCAAAGGGCGGCTGACGGATTTATTCATTGCCGAGGCACGGCGGCTGCAGGGCTTCCGGGCCGGCGTAAAGGTGGAACTGAGTGAGCGATAGTACGGACCAGGATAAGCGGCCGCTGAGCCTCGGTCGCACCGGCGGGAAACTCGAACTGCGCAAGCCGATCGAGACCGGACAGGTGCGCCAAAGCTTTCCGCATGGCCGGACCAAGACCGTCCAGGTCGAGGTGCGCAAGAAGCGCGTCGTCGGACCGGGTGGCGACAAGCCAGCCGAGACGCCGGCCGCTGCTGCCACTGCGGCACCTGCCACCGCCAAGTCAGCGGCTGCCGCACCGGCCCGGCGTCCTGTCGTACTGCCGCAAGGCCTCACCGAGGAAGAACGGGCGCATCGCGTTCGCGCGCTGAAAGGTGCGATCGCCGATGCGGAAATCCGGCGCCAGGCCGACGCCGATCGCGAGCGTGAACGCGAGGAAGCCGCGCGTCTCGCCGCTGAAGAAGCGCACCGTCTCGATGAAGAGAACAAGCGCAAGGCGGCTGAGGACGACGCCAAGCGCAAGACCGAAGAGGCCGACAAGCGCAAGCAAGAAGACGACATGCGCAAACAGGAAAAGGCCGCCGAGGACTCGCGCCGCGAGGTCGCGGATCGCGCCGGCAAGGCCGCCGCGGCGAAAGTCGCGGCGCTGACCGCGGCCGGCAAGATCAAGGTCGTCGAGGAAGAGCCCGAGGAAGAGGCGCCCCGCCGCAACGCGCGTCCTGGTGCGCCGCCACCCCGTCGTCCCGCCGCCGCGCCGCGCCGCGACGACCACCGCCGCAACACCAAGCTGACCGTCACTCGCGCGATCAACACCGATGACGAAGAGCGCCAGCGCAGCCTTGCTTCGGTTAAGCGCCATCGCGAGCGCGAGAAGCAGCGTGCGCTGCAGATGCTGCAAGAGCAGACGAAGATCGTCCGCGACGTCGTCGTGCCCGAGACCATCACCGTTCAAGAGCTCGCCAACCGCATGGCCGAGCGCGGCGGCGATGTGATCAAGGCGCTGATGAAGATGGGCGTGATGGCGACCATCAATCAAAGCATCGACGCCGACACCGCCGAGCTCGTGGTCGGCGAATTCGGTCACCGCCTGAAGCGCGTTTCCGAAGCCGATGTCGAAGCCGGCTTGAAGCAGGACGACGATGCGGAAGCCTCGCTCGAGCCGCGGCCGCCGGTCGTTACGGTCATGGGCCATGTCGACCACGGCAAGACCTCACTGCTCGACGCGCTGCGTCAGACCGACGTCGCCGCCGGCGAGGCGGGCGGCATCACCCAGCATATCGGCGCTTATCAGGTCACGCTGCATAGCGGCCAGAAGATCACCTTCATCGACACGCCGGGCCATCAGGCCTTCACGGCAATGCGCGCCCGTGGCGCGCATGTCACCGATATCGTCGTGCTGGTGGTCGCGGCCGATGACGGCATCAAGGAGCAGACCGTCGAAGCCTTGCGCCACGCCAAGGCGGCGGGCGCGCCGATGATCATCGCGATCAACAAGGTCGACAAGCCGGGCGCCAATCCCGAGAAGGTGCGACAGGAATTGCTGCAGCACGAGATCGTGGTCGAAAAGCTCGGCGGCGACGTGCTCGATATCGAAGTCTCGGCGGTGAAGAAAACCAATCTCGACAAGCTCGAGGAAGCCATTCTTCTGCAGGCCGAAATCCTCGACCTCAAGGCCAATCCGCATCGTCCCGCCGAAGGCAGCGTGATCGAGGCACAGCTCGAGCGCGGTCGCGGCCCAGTTGCCACCGTGCTGATCAAGCGCGGCACGCTCAAGGTCGGCGATATCTTCGTCGCCGGCAGCGAATGGGGCCGGGTGCGCGCGTTGATCGACGATCGCGGCATGAACATCACCGAAGCCTTGCCGGCGATGCCGGTCGAGGTGCTGGGTCTCTCTGGCACGCCGATGGCCGGCGACGATTTCACCGTCGCGGCCGATGAAAGTCAGGCGCGTGACATCGCTACCTATCGCCAGCGACGCCGCCGTGAGCAGCAGGCCACGGCCGGCGCGCGCGGCACGCTCGAGCAGATGTTCGCTCAGGCGGCGGCCGGCGCGGCGAAAGAGCTTACGGTCGTCGTTAAATCCGACGTGCAGGGCTCGCTCGAAGCCATTACCGGCTCGCTTGAGAAGCTCGGCACCGATGAAGTCTCGGTGCGCGTGCTTCACGCGGCGGTCGGCGGCATCAATGAGAGCGACATCATCCTCGCCAAGGCGTCGCATGCGGTAATCGTCGGCTTCAATGTCCGCGCCAACCCGCAAGCGCGGGACATGGCGCGGCGCGACGGCGTCGAAATCCGTTACTACTCGATCATCTACGAGGTGATCGACGACATCAAAGCGGCGCTCAGCGGCCTGTTGTCGCCGACCAGGCGCGAACGCTTCCTCGGCAACGCCGAAATTCGCGAGGTGTTCAACATCACGAAGGTCGGCAAGGTCGCCGGTTGCATGGTCACCGAAGGGACCGTCAAGCGCGGCGGCAAGGTGCGGTTGCTGCGTGACAACGTCGTGATCCACGAAGGCACGCTCAAGACGCTGAAGCGCTTCAAGGACGAAGTGCGCGAGGTCCGCGAGGGCTTCGAATGCGGCATGGCCTTCGAGAATTACGACAATGTCGAAAAGGGCGACGTCATCGAGTGCTTTGAAGTGGAAGAGGTCGCCCGCGCTCTCTAAGAGGCGGAGGAATCTTCATGTCGATGGCCAAAGCGGCAGTTTCCGCACTGTCGCTCTTTTCTTCCGTCGCTGCCTTCGCGCGACGCGCCGAGTGTTCGAGCGCGATCCGCAACAGCAACGGCGCCCCGCCGATGGCGGGGGCCAATAGGTGCCCGCTGCAGCAAGTGCCGGCGGGGCAATAGGCTAAATTCGGTGTCGCAAACGCAGGGTCCCAGCCAACGTCAGCTCCGTGTCGGCGAAGAGATGCGGCATGCTTTGGCGCGCATCTTCGAGCGCGGCGAGCTGCACGATCCCGCTTTGCATGAAGCGCCGCTGACCGTGACCGAGGTGCGCGTCTCGCCCGATTTGAAACGTGCGACGGCCTACGTCATGCCACTCGGCGGCCGCAATGCCGCGGAGATCATGGCGGGGCTCAAACGCGGCGCCAGCCATCTCCGCCGGCTCGTCGCGCAAGAGGTGAAGCTGCGCGTCGCGCCGCAAATCTTCTTCGCGCTCGATCAGAGCTTCGATGAGGCCAGCCGGATCGATGCGCTACTGCGCCGCGAGGACGTCGCACGCGATTTGGGCCCGGGCGAGAAATCGGCCGTGAAGGACGAAGACGATGACGCGTAAGCGTCGCGGCCAGCCGGTCCATGGCTGGCTCATTCTCGACAAGCCGCTCGGCATGAGCTCGAGCCGCGCCGTTGCGATCGTGCGCCGCCTGCTGGATGCGGCCAAGGCCGGCCATGGCGGCACGCTCGATCCCCTCGCCACCGGCGTGCTGCCGATCGCCTTGGGCGAGGCGACGAAGACCGTCGCCTATGCCATGGGCAGCCGAAAAACCTACCGCTTCACCCTGCGCTGGGGCGAGGCACGCAGCACCGACGACACCGAAGGCGAGGTCATCGCCACCAGCGCGGCCCGGCCGAGCCAGGAACAGATCCTCGCCGCCCTGCCGGCTTTCGAGGGCACGACCCTGCAGCGGCCCCCCGATTTCTCGGCCATCAAGGTCGAGGGTGAGCGCGCCTATGACTTGGCGCGCGGCGGATCCGCCCCCGACCTGGCGCCGCGGCCGGTCGAGGTCGCGCGCCTCAGCCTCCTCGGCCTGCCCGATCCGGACCACGCCGACTTCGAGGCCGAAGTCGGAAAAGGCACGTATATCCGGGCACTTGGCCGCGATTTGGGCCTCGCGCTCGGCTGCTATGCCCATGTCAGCGCGCTGCGCCGCCTGTCTGTCGGGTGCTTCACACTGGACGCCGCGATTTCCCTGGATAAACTGGAGAGTCTGGGGCATAGTCCGGCCGCTTCCGGGCATTTGCTGCCGATCGAGACCGCGCTGGACGACATCCCGGCCCTGGCCTTGAGCGGTGAAGAGGCGGAGGCCTTGCGTTGCGGCCGTGTCGTGACGCCATTGCGCCCATCGGATCGGGCGCGCATCGATCTTCTCGGAGATGGCGCAACGATCCGCGCAACCAGCGACGGAAGGCTGGTGGCGTTGGCCGCAATCGATAAAGGCTTGATACGCCCCGTGCGTGTGATGAATCTTTGAGATAAGGAGAGACCGATGTCGATTACGCTCGCGCGCAAGCAAGAGCTGGTTCAGGAATACCAGCGTAAGAAGGAAGACACCGGATCGCCCGAGGTGCAGGTCGCCCTGCTCTCGGAACGGATCGCCAATCTGACCGAGCATCTGAGCCATCACCAAAAGGACTTCCATTCGCGGCGCGGCCTGCTCGTGATGGTCGGCCAGCGCCGCAGCCTGCTCGATTATCTGAAGCGCACGGACGTCGCGCGCTACAATCAGCTGATCGAGCGCTTGGGGCTCCGCCGCTGAGCGGTCGCCGACATCGTTTCGTTTCCACGGGCGCCAGCGCCGCGACGACCGCGAAGGTCGCTCGCGCCGCGTCCGCATGCCTTTCACCAGAGAGTAAAGAGAGAAGAGAGAGAACCCGATCATGTTCGAGGTATATCGAAAAGAGTTGATGTGGGGCGGCCGACGCCTCGTCCTCGAAACCGGAAAAGTCGC
>Ga0134126_10007566_pt1 | contig 13639 bp, 8 predicted proteins | sample KB31752_FD_96881 | JGI IMG/M metagenome (GOLD analysis project Ga0134126, IMG submission 96881) | Terrestrial soil microbial communities with excess Nitrogen fertilizer from Kellogg Biological Station, Michigan, USA - KB3-175-2 | ecosystem: Environmental > Terrestrial > Soil > Unclassified ...
CGGTTGTTCAAGCGGTGCGCTCGTCGTGGCAGTCGTTGTCGCCCGGGCATGCAGCCTCGCAACCGTCTAACATTTCGTCCAAGCGGACGGCCCATTCGGGCCGCCGCTTAACTCAAGCGTTAGCGCCCATGACCGGAACCGTTCTACGAGCCACGGGAAGTGCAAAGGCGGTACGCACTTTTCTTGCATCCACGCATTGGCAGCCTTGCGCCACATATTTCCGTGGCGAGCCGCGGGGTATACTCAGCACGCGCAAGCACATCGCCAGCGGTTTCAACCTCTCCATATCCAACGCTTCTGGTACCAACCTCTCTGCGCAAGTGCGCGCAGCGCTCAAGTTTCTTGGCAAGGAGTACGACGAGCTCGCGCGGCTTAGCTCACTTGGCCTCACGGGGGCACTCGACTTTGGCGTAACCTCTGGCGTGGAGGCGGCAGCTAGCTTCTACCGGTTTCCCGCCGAGCTTGTCGCCAGTTTGGCTACAGCGTCTCTTAGCCTCGAAGTCTCGTACTATGGGCCACAAGGCCGCTAACCAATCATTCGAGGCGGACGGCTACGCCGCCGCTTAACTCCAGCGTTAGGCAGCAGATGCGACGTCTTCTCATTCCACTGGCTCTTATCTTGGTAACTTTGTCTTGCCGGGCAATGGCTACAACTAAGTCCGATCCGCTGTGTGCGCCATTGCGAGCATTCGCTTCATCAGTTCAGCCGGATCAGACCAAGAGCTTGGAGCTCCATACGTCTTGGGGTGGCGGCTTTAAGGGCTCCGACAAACGAACCATGTATGAAGTGCAATGCATCGACCATGGCTATGCCCCTGCAAAAGCAGTTTGCAAACAACTTATGGAGCAAGGTGCCATTGAGTTTTCTGGCGAAAATGCCAAACGAGCTTTGGTTTGCTTGTCGCATGGAACACAGTTTGGTCAAAATCACCTGCAACTAGAGCAAGCAGAGTTCTCGTTTTACTTCGGCACAGAGCAACGTGGTAGCAATATCACCATGCAGTTCGAGCCAGACCCCAAAATGGGCGGCATGGTTCTCTCAATCACGGCAGAAGGTTACTAGCCATGCTGCCTAACCACTCATTCGAGGCGGACGGCTACGCCGCCGCTCAATTCCACCGTTAGATTTCATGAGCCTCGATGCACAAGGAAAGTCAATGCTATGGCACTTTCGCGAATGGTTCGGCGACTTCAGGATGGTTATAAACCGACGTGTCGGTGGCCAAAGAATTCCAACTTTCAGAGAAAGCATCCCAAACCTCGTCCCCCTTGCGCTGCTCATCTGGCTGTTCGCAGGGCATGAAATTTATGAGCGTGCTGCAATTTCGCTACACGGCACCGTAGTCTCATCCGAGACCAGTTGTGTTCAACCCTATAACAATCGCTGCGCCACCACGTACGTTGTAGAGGCGCAAGATCAAACGCGTTCCACTTATATAGCTGGCCCTATTGACGAATCCTTAGAGAAGCGCCTACCTGTAGGCACTCTTATCCGCAAAGACAAGTGGGCGCTCACATACTCAGTCAACAATCGAAAAATCAGTGACTTTCCAGTTGTATTCTATGGCGGCCTGATGGCTTTCGGCGTTCTATGCGCGTTGTTCGGGCGCCCCTCGGCCAAGAAGCAATTCTAACAATTCGTTCAAGGCGGACGGCTACGCCGCCGCTTAACTCAAGCGTTAGGCTGCAGAATGATGTTTGCGGTACGCCAAGCAGAACGACACGACGCAGACGCTGCGATGGGCGTTGTGCGGAGGTCGATTGCCGAGCTTTGTGTCTCCGACCATCACGGCGATGAGGAGACGCTTTCTACTTGGCTCGCCAACAAAACGCCCGAGACGTTCCATAGCTGGCTTACAAACCCAGACAATTTCTGCGTCGTCGCAGAATCAGGCGGTGAGTTGGTTGGTGTCGGGTTGCTTCGGCGCGGGGGCAAAGTGCTACTGTTCTACTTGGCCCCCGGTTCTCAGCGTCAAGGCATTGGTCGCGCCATCCATGCAGCGCTGGAAGCCAAGGCAATTGAATGGGGGTTGCCGTCCCTGCAATTGGAGAGCACCGCCGACGCTCGGCAGTTCTACGAGGCGCAGGGTTACCGTGCAACGGGTGAGCCGGTGCACAAATACGGTGTACTACAGTGCTTCCCATATCAAAAGCATCTGCAGCCTAACAACTCAATCCAGCGGACGCCCACCCGCTACGCGGGCGGTCGCCGCTGATTTCGGGCGTTAGGCAGCAAGGGAGAGACTCAAATATGACTGTACCTTTTAAAGGCGGTTGCGCGTGCGGAGCCATCCGCTACGAGTGCATGCAAGAGCCTGTCGCAATGCTCAACTGTCACTGCGAGGACTGCCAGCGTTCGAGCGGCGCACCGTTCGCATCAGGGGTAGTTGTCGCAGTTGCCGCCACGGAAATTACCGGCACTCCAAAAACGCATGTCGTTCGTGGCAGCACCGGAGGCGCTACCACTCGCAGCTTTTGCACCGAGTGCGGAACTCCGCTTTTCACTCGCGGCGAAGCGGTTTCGGAATTCATGTCCATCCGCTTCCCAACCTTAGACGACCAATCGTGGTTCAAACCCATGCTCGACATTTGGACTTCACGCTCACAGTCATGGGTTTGTCTAAGCCAAGAGATTCCTCAGTTCCCTGAGTCGCCCTAGTTCTTGGCAGGCACGATGCCGCCTAACATCTCGTTCAAGGCGGACGGCTTCGCCGCCGCTTAACTCCAGCGTTAGGACGCTATGCTCTACACCGACGGCAGCGAAGCGATGCTTGGTGACGAGGTCGCCATTTCCGGCAACTATCGTGGTGTTGTCGTCGCATCCATGGACCACGCCGAGTACTCAGCAGCCTATCCAGAGGCCCAATGGGCCTATCTCAAGAAGGGGGTACTAATGGAAACGGATTTTGGTGGCCTTGTGTACTACGAAGACTCCGAGCACGAGCACTTCGCTCTCATCAGGCGCGCAAAGTAAGTTCTAACAACTCGCTCAAGGCGCGACGATCCTCTTCTGGCCGGAAAGGTTTCGCCGTCAGCATCGCCGATCACCTCGACTATCCATCGCGGCCGCGCCTGTGCACTTGGTCCCTGGATTTGCGCCGCCGCTTAACTCCAGCATTAGTGAGCGCCTCATCGCAGGGACTTGCGGCATGCCGTCCTGTTGCGCCGGTACGAGCGGGCCGAAGCGTCGATGGCACTTGCGCGCCCTGCCACAACTGGCCGACGTGAAGCCGCGTGACACCGGCTTATGCATCGACTTAACCTGTCTGCATGCACGCTCGACGGGGTGAGCCTCGGCGTCCGGCGTGCCCACCTGCGCCACGGCGCCGTGCCGATCGCCGTCCGGCCGGCGCCACCCGCATCACCTTGACGATGGAGAACTTCAGCACATGGCCCTGCCCCGCTCGGATGCCCTGGTATTTTTCGGTGCCACTGGCGACCTCGCCTACAAGAAGATTTTCCCGGCCCTGCTGGCGATGACGCGGGACGGCGATCTCGACGTGCCGATCATCGGCGTGGCGCATTCGGGCTGGAACGTGAAGCAGCTGCGCAGTCGCGCCCACGACAGCGTGCGGCAGGCGGCGAAGGACAGCGGCGAAAAGCTCGACAAGGCGGTGTTCGAGCGACTTGCCGAGCGGCTGCAGTATGTCGATGGCGACTACGCCGATCCGGCCACGTTCGCGCAGTTGAAGAAGGCGCTGGGCAGGGCGAAGCGCCCGCTGCACTACCTCGCCATACCACCCGGCCTGTTCGGCACGGTGGTCGAGGGCTTGCAGCTGGCCGGTTGCGCGAAGGACGCGCGGGTGGTGGTGGAGAAGCCGTTCGGCCATGACCTGGCTTCAGCGCAGGAACTCAACCGGGTGCTGCGCTCGGTGTTCCCCGACGATGCGATCTTCCGCATCGATCACTTCCTGGGCAAGGAAGCGATCATGAACATCCTGTACTTCCGTTTCGCCAACTCGTTCCTGGAGCCGATCTGGAACCGCAACCACGTGGCCAGTGTGGAGATCACGCTGGCCGAGCAGTTCGGCGTGAAGGGTCGAAGCGCGTTCTACGACGGCGCCGGCTGCCTGCGCGACGTGATCCAGAACCATCTGCTGCAGATCGTGGCGCTGCTGGCGATGGAGCCGCCGGCCTACCAGGGCTTTGGCGCGGTGCACGCGGAGAAGACCAAGGTGTTCCAGGCGATGCGCCCGCTCACGCCGGACGACCTGGTGCGCGGCCAGTACCGCGGCTACCGCAAGGAGCCGGGCGTGGCGAAGGGTTCGGACGTGGAGACCTATTGCGCGCTGCGCCTGTTCATCGACTCGTGGCGCTGGGGCGGCGTGCCATGGTACCTGCGCTCCGGCAAGTGCCTGCCCGAGACCGTGGCGGAGATCGTGGTGGAGCTGAAGCCGCCGCCGCAGAAACTGTTCGACGACGCGGCGATCAGCGCCGGCCGCGCGAACTACCTGCGCTTCCGGCTGTCGCCCAACACGGCGGTGGCGTTGGCGGCGCGGGTCAAGCGGGTAGGCAAGCAGTTTGTCGGCGACCAGCGCGAGCTGTACCTGATGGACGAGCAGGCCGGCGAGGAGACGCCTTACGAACGCCTGCTCGGCGACGCGATGGCCGGCGATGGCGCTGTTCACCCGCGAGGAGGCGGTCGAGGCGGCCTGGATGGTGGTCGACCCCGTGCTGGAAAAGCATCACAAGGCAATTCCGTACACGCCGGGCAGCTGGGGACCGAAGCAGGCCGACGACCTGATCGCCGCCGACGGCGGCTGGCACAACCCGGTGCTGGAGCCTGCGGCATGAGCGAGGCCGCGGCCCTGGTGTTCCTGCTCGATGTCGACAACACCCTGCTCGACAACGACCGCTTCGCCGGCGACCTGGGCGACACTCTGGCGCAGGCATTCGACGCCGTCGAACGGGATCGCTACTGGTCGATCTACGAGCAACTGCGCGACGAGTTCGGCTATGCCGACTACCTGGGCGCGCTGCAGCACTTCCGGCGCGGGCTGGACAACGAGCCCGCGCTGCTGCAGATGTCGAAATACCTGCTGGAATATCCGTTCGCCGAGCGCCTGTATCCGCACGCGCTGGAGACGATCGCCCATCTGCGCACGCTGGCGCCCACGGCGATCCTCTCCGATGGCGACGTGGTGTTCCAGCCGCGCAAGATCCAGCACGCCGGGATCTGGAACGCGGTGCGCGGCGAGGTGCTGATCTACGTGCACAAGCAACGGATGCTGGTGGCGTTGCAGCAGCGCTATCCCGCCGCGCATTACGTGATGGTGGACGACAAGCCGCAGATCCTGGCGGCGATGAAGCAGCAGCTCGGCGAGCGGCTGACCACGGTGTTCGTGCGCCAGGGCCATTACGCCGCGGACAGCGAGCGCGAGACCATCGCGCCGGCGCCGGACCTCGCCATCGCGTGCATCGGCGAGCTGCGCGGGCGTAAGCTTGAGGACTTCCTGCCGAGCGACCCGGCGATTCTGCTGGCGGCTGAATGAAACCGATTGTGACCCATTGAAGCAACGCCCCGGAGCAAGCATGAAAGCGACCCGACACCTGCACGATCTCGGCCAGAGCCTGTGGCTGGACAACATCACCCGCACCCTGCTCGATGACGGCACGCTGGCGCGCTACATCAGCGAGGATTCGATCACCGGCCTGACCTCGAACCCCAGCATTTTCGACGCGGCGATCGGCGATGGCGACGCCTACGATGCCGGCATCCATGCCAAGACGCTGGCTGGCCTGAGCGGCGAAAAGCTGTTCGTCGAACTGGCGCTGGAGGATCTGCGCCGCGCTGCCGACCTGTTCGCGCCGGTGTTCCAGCGCACCGCCGGCATCGACGGCTGGGTGTCGATGGAGGTTTCGCCGCTGCTGGCCGCCGATACCGCCGGCTCGATCGCCGCCGCCCGGCAGATCCACGCCGCCGGCAAGCGCGACAACCTGTTCGTGAAGATTCCCGGCACGCCCGAGGGTGTGCCGGCGATCGAGGAGGCGATCTTCCTCGGCATCCCGATCAACGTGACCCTGCTGTTCTCGTGCGCCCAGTACCAGGCTGCCGCCGAAGCCTACATGCGCGGCATCGAGCGGCGCATCGAGGCGGGCATGGACCCGCGCGTGGGTTCGGTGGCCTCGCTGTTCATCAGCCGCTGGGACGTGGCCAGCAACAAGAGCTTGCCGGATGCGCTGCACAACACACTGGGCATCGCGGTGGGCCGGCAGACTTACCGCGCCTACCGCGAACTGCTGGCCTCGGCGCGCTGGCAGAAACTGGCCGCCGCCGGCGCGCAGCCGCAGCGCCTGTTGTGGGCCAGCACCGGAACCAAGGATCCGAACGCATCCGACACACTGTACATCAGCTCGCTGGCCGCGCCCAACACGATCAACACGATGCCGGAGAAGACCCTGCATGCCTTCGCCGACCACGGCCAGCTGAGCGGCGTGATGCCGATCGACGGCGGCGACGCGGATGCCGCGCTCGCGCAGATCGGCAAGGCCGGCGTGGATGTCGACGCGCTGGCGCTGCAGCTGCAGCAGGAAGGCGCGGATGCCTTCGTCAAATCCTGGAAGCAGCTGTTGCAGCGGATCGCGGACAAGGCCAGTGCGCTCGACGCCAAGGCCAAGGGCCCGGCGATGCGATGAGCCAGTCAGCCTTGCGGAGACTGCCGGCATGGCAGGCGCTGCAGCAGCACGCTGCAGCCATGAGCGAGCGCCACCTGCGCCAGCTGTTCGCGGATGACCCGGCGCGCGGCGAGGCTTTCAGCCTCGAGGAAGTCGGCCTGTATCTGGATTACTCCAAGCAGCGCGTCGACGCCGACACGCTGCGCCTGCTGCGCGAGCTGGCCACCGCCTGCGAGCTGCCGCAACGCACCGCGGCGATGTTCCGCGGCGAGCGCATCAATCGCACCGAGGATCGCGCGGTGCTGCACGTGGCGTTGCGGGCGCCGCGCGGCGAGCAGATCCTGCTCGACGGCCACGACGTGGTGGCCGAAGTGCACGACGTGCTGGACCGCATGGCGGAATTCGCCGACCGCGTGCGCGGCGGCCAGTGGCTCGGTCATACCGGCAAGCGCATCCGCAACGTGATCAGCATCGGCATCGGCGGTTCCGATCTCGGCCCGGTGATGGCGTACGAGGCGTTGCGCGACTACAGCGAGCGGGCGATGACGTTCCGCTTCGTCTCCAACGTGGACAGTACCGATTTCGTCGAAGCCACCCGCGACCTGGATGCGGCCGAGACGCTGTTCATCGTCTGCTCCAAGACCTTCACCACGCTGGAGACGCTGACCAACGCGCATGCCGCGCGCGCCTGGAGCGTGGCGGCCCTGGGCGACGAACGCGCGGTGGCGAAGCATTTCGTGGCGGTCTCCACCAACGCCGAAGGTGTGGCGAAGTTCGGCATCGACACCGCCAACATGTTCGGCTTCTGGGACTGGGTCGGCGGGCGCTACTCGATGGATTCGGCGATCGGCCTGTCGACCATGCTGGCGATCGGCCCCGAGCATTTCCGCGAGATGCTGGCCGGCTTCCACGCCATGGACGAGCATTTCCGGCACGCCCCGGCCGAGCGCAACCTGCCGCTGCTGATGGGCCTGCTGGCGATCTGGAACAACAACTTCCTGGATGCCGCCACCGTCGCGGTATTGCCCTACGAGCAGTACCTGAAGCGCTTCCCGGCCTACCTGCAGCAGCTCACCATGGAGAGCAACGGCAAGCGCGTCACGCTCGACGGCAGCGCGGTCGACTACGCCACCGGGCCGATCTACTGGGGCGAGCCGGGCACCAACGGCCAGCATTCGTTCTACCAGCTGATCCACCAGGGCACGCGCATCGTGCCGTGCGATTTCATCGGCTTCGGGCAGAGCCTGAACCCGCTGGGCGATCAGCACGACCTGCTGATGGCCAACCTGATCGCCCAGGGCGAGGCGCTGGCGTTCGGCAAGAGCGCGGACGAGGTACGCGCCGAAGGCACGCCGGAGGCACTGGTGCCGCACCGGACTTTCCCCGGCAACCGGCCCAGCACGACGATCCTGGCGCAGCGCCTGACGCCGCATGTGCTGGGCAGCCTGATCGCGTTGTACGAGCACAGCGTGTTCGTGCAAGGCGCGATCTGGGGCATCGATTCGTTCGACCAGTGGGGCGTGGAGCTGGGCAAGCAACTGGCGAAAACCACCATTGCCGAGCTGACCTCGAAGAACGAGCCGACGCTGGCCCACGACAGCTCCACCAACACCCTGATCCGCCGCTACCGCCAGCTGCGCGACCACCCGACAACGGAACGTCCATGAGCCAGAAGATCAGCCCGCTGGCCGGCAAGCCGGCACCGAAGTCGATCCTGGTCGACGTGTCGAAACTGCTGGCCGCCTATGTCGACCTGCGGCCCGATCCGTCGGTCGCCGCGCAACGCGTGGCGTTCGGCACCTCCGGTCATCGCGGCAGCTCGTTCGAGCGCGGCTTCAACGAATGGCACATCCTGGCGATCAGCCAGGCGATCTGCGAGTACCGCAAGGGCAAGGGCATCGACGGCCCGCTGTTCATCGGCGCGGACACCCATGCGCTGTCGCAGCCGGCGCTGGAGAGTGCGCTGGAAGTGCTGGCCGCGAACGGCGTGCAGACGATGCTCTCCAGCGGCGGCGAGTTCACGCCCACACCGGCGGTGTCGCACGCGATCCTGGTCTACAACAAGGGGCGCACGAGCGGCCTGGCCGACGGCATCGTGATCACGCCGTCGCACAATCCACCGGACAACGGCGGCTTCAAGTACAACCCGACCAACGGCGGCCCGGCCGATACCGACATCACCAACTGGGTGCAACAGCGCGACAATGCGCTGCTCGAAGGCGGCCTGAAAGGGGTGAAGCGGATGCCGCTGGCGCAGGCGCGCAAGGCCGCGACCACGCACGAGCACGATTTCCTCAACAACTATGTGGCCGACCTCGCCCATATCATCGACTTCGACGCGATACGCGGCGCCGGCGTGCACATGGGCGTCGATCCGCTGGGCGGTGCCGGCGTGCATTACTGGCGGCCGGTCGCCGACCGCTACAAGCTCGACCTCACCGTGGTCAGCGAGGTGATCGACCCGCAATTCGCGTTCATGACGGTGGACTGGGACGGCAAGATCCGCATGGACCCGTCGTCGAAGTACGCGATGCAGCGGCTGATCGGCCTGAAGGACACATACGACGTGGCGTTCGCCTGCGACACCGACCATGACCGCCACGGCATCGTCACCCGCAGCAACGGCCTGATGGAGCCGAACCATTACCTTTCGGTGCTGGTCGATTACCTGTTCCGGCATCGTCCGCAATGGAGCAAGGATGCCGCGGTCGGCAAGACCGTGGTCAGCACGGCGCTGATCGACCGCGTGGTGAAGCGGCTGGGTCGCAAACTCTACGAAGTGCCGGTGGGATTCAAGTGGTTTTCCGAGGGCCTGTTCGACGGCTCGCTCGGCTTCGGTTGCGAAGAAAGCGCCGGTGCCTCGCTGCTGCGCCACGACGGTTCGGTGTGGACTACCGACAAGGACGGCCTGGTGCCGGCGTTGTTGTCGGCCGAGATCACGGCGCGCGAAGGCAGGGATCCCGGCGAACTGTATGTGCAACTGGCCGGCGAACTCGGCAAGCCGTTTGCCAACCGCGTCGACGCGGCCGCCACGCCCGAGCAGAAGGCGAAGCTGGCCCGGTTGTCGCCCGCACAGGTGAAGAGCGACCAGCTGGCGGGCGAGAAGATCGAGCAGGTGCTGGACAAGGCGCCCGGCAACGGCGCGCCGATCGGCGGCATCAAGGCGGTCGCCGCCAGCGGCTGGTTTGCCGCGCGCCCTTCGGGCACCGAGGCGATCTACAAGATCTACGCCGAAAGCTTCAAGGACGAGGCCCACCTGCAAAGCCTGCTCGACGAGGCACAGAAGATCGTCGACGCCGCGATCGCCTGAAACCACGCCGTGGTTGGCGGTGGGAGCCCGCTTGAGGGCGATGCTCCTGCTCTGATGCACGACAAAAATCAAATCCAGAGCATCGCCCGCGAGCGGGCTCCTGCCGCCCTTCACCAGTCATCCAACGGAGAACCATCATGTCCCACGATCTGGACCAGCAATGCATCAACACGCTTCGCTTCCTGTCGGTGGACATGGTGCAGAAGGCGGACAGCGGCCATCCCGGTCTGCCGCTGGACGCGGCGCCGATGGCCTATGTGTTGTGGACGAAATACATGAAATACCATCCGGCCGATCCGCAGTGGGCCGACCGCGACCGCTTCGTGCTTTCGGCCGGCCACGGCTCGGCCCTGCTTTACAGCCTGCTGCACATGACCGGCTACGACCTGTCGCTGGACGACATCAAGCAGTTCCGCCAGTGGGGCAGCAAGACGCCGGGACATCCCGAGTATGGCCACACGCCGGGCGTGGAAGTCACCACCGGCCCGCTCGGCCAGGGCCTGGCCAACGCGGTCGGCATGGCGATCGGCGAGGCGCAACTGGCGGCGACCTACAACCGCGACGGCCACCGCGTGATCGACCACCGCACCTGGGTGATCGCCGGTGACGGCGACCTGATGGAAGGCGTGGCGTCGGAAGCCGCCTCGCTGGCGGGCCATTTGAAACTCGGCAAGCTGGTGTGCCTGTACGACGACAACTACGTGACGCTGGCCGCCGGCACCGACATCAGCTTCACCGAGGATCGCGCGAAGCGCTTCGAGGCCTATGGTTGGCAGACGATCAAGGTCGCCGACGGCAACGACGTGGCAGCGATCGACGCCGCGTTGAACGAAGCCGTGGCCGACACCACCCGCCCCACCCTGATCCTGGTCCGCACGCACATCGGTTACGGCTCGCCGAAGCAGGACAGTTTCAAGGCGCACGGCTCGCCGCTCGGCGTCGAGGACGTGAAGGCGACCAAGCAGAAGCTGGGCTGGCCGCTGGAGCCGGATTTCCTGATACCCGAGCCGGCGTTGCAGCATTTCCGCGAAGCCCAGGCGCGTGGGCAGCAGGCGCAGGCTGAATGGAATGGACGTCTGGACGGCTATGCCAGGGCCTTCCCCGAGCTCGCCGACGAACTTCGCGCGCGGTTGCTCGGCGAGCTTCCGGATGGCTGGGACAGCGACATCCCGGTATTCCCCGCCGACGCCAAGGGCATGGCCACGCGCGAGGCCGGCGGGAAGGTGATGAATGCGATCGCCCCGAAGCTCGTCGCGCTGTTCGGCGGTTCGGCCGATCTGGATTCCTCCACCTTCACCAACCTCAAGGGCTTCGGCGACTTCAATCCCGCCGTCAGCGCGGGGCAGGACACCCAGGGCTCGGACAGCGCCGGGTGGAGCGATGCCGGGCGCAACCTGCACTTCGGCGTGCGCGAACATGCGATGGGCGCGATCGTCAACGGCCTGGCCGTGCATGGCGGGTTCATCCCGTATGGCTCGACCTTCCTGATCTTCTCCGACTACATGCGCCCGGCGATCCGCCTGGCCGCATTGATGGGCGTGCACGCGATCCATGTGTTCACCCACGACAGCATCGCCCTGGGCGAGGACGGCCCCACCCACCAGCCGATCGAGCAGCTGGCCAGCCTGCGCGCGATCCCCCATCTCACCGTGATCCGCCCGGCCGACGCCAACGAGACGGCGGTGGCGTGGAAGGTGGCGGTGGCGACCCGGGGCCGGCCGGTGCTGTTCGCCCTGTCGCGGCAGAAGCTGCCCACCATCGATCGCACGCGCTACGCCAGCGCGGACGGCGTGCGCCAGGGCGCCTACGTGCTGAGCGACGCGAAGGACGGCAAGCCGGCGCTGATCCTGATCGCCAGCGGCTCCGAAGTCGGCCTGATCCTGGAGGCCGCCGCGCAACTCGAAGCGCGCGGCATCGCCGTGCGTTGCGTGTCGATACCGAGCTGGGAACTGTTCGAGGCGCAGCCGCAGAGCTATCGCGACGAGGTGTTGCCGCCCGACGTCACCGCACGGCTGGCGGTGGAAATGGGCGTGGCCCAGGGCTGGCGTCGCTACACCGGCGAGCAGGGCGACATGCTGGGCATCGACCGCTTCGGCGCCTCGGCCCCAGCCGACGCACTGCTGCGCGAGTACGGCTTCACCGTCGAGAACGTGGTGCAGCGGGCGAAGGCACTGCTGCAAAAGGAAAGCGCGGGGTGAAGCGCGCGCGGCGTGCCCGACCTCGTCAGAGGCGGGCCGCCTCGCGCGCCAGCAACTCGATGCCGGCCCAGTCGCCGGCGCCGAGCTTGTCCGCCGGGGTCAGCCACGAGCCGCCCACGCAGAGCACGTTGGACAGCGCCAGGAAATCCGCGGCGTTGGTCAGGCTGATGCCGCCGGTGGGGCAGAAGCGGATCTGCGGCAGCGGACTGGCCCAGGCGCCGAGCAGCTTGTGGCCACCGGCCGGCACCGCGGGAAAGAATTTCAGGTGGCGGTAGCCGCGTTCGAGCAGGCTCATCACCTCGCTGGCCGTGGCCGCGCCGGGCAGCAGCGGCAGCGCGCTGTCCTCGGCCGCGTCGAGCAGGTACGGCGACATCCCGGGCGACACCGCGAAGCGCGCGCCAGCCTGTTGCGCGGCATGCAGGTCGCGCGGGCCGAGCACCGTGCCCACGCCGACCATCGCGCCTTCCACTTCGGCAGCGATCGCGCGAATCGCGTCGAGTGCGGCCGGGGTACGCAGGGTGACCTCGATCGCGGGGATGCCGCCGGCGACCAGTGCGCGCGCCATCGGCACCGCCTGCCTGGCATCGTCGATCACCACCACCGGAATCACCGGCGCCAGCCGCATGAGGGCTTCGACTTGCTGCTGCTTTTGTTCGATGAGGCTGGTCACGAGGGACTCCGTTTTCCGGGATCCTGCCCCCCTGCCTTGCAGGGGCGGGAGCAAAGTTACAACACGCCGGCGCCGAGGTCGGCGTTGGCGGCGGCCTGGCGAAACAGGCCGAACAGTTCGCGGCCCATGCCGCTGTGTTCGCGCGCGAGGTCGGCCGTGTGCGGCAGGCGCGCATCCAGCTCCTGCGCTTCCATCAGGACGTCCAGACGTCCATTCGCCGCGTCCAGCCGGATCATGTCGCCGTTGCGGATCTTGGCGATGTTGCCGCCGGCCACCGCTTCGGGGGTGACGTGGATCGCCGCCGGCACGCGGCCGGAAGCGCCGGACATGCGCCCGTCGGTGAGCAGGGCGATGCGGTGGCCGCGGTCCTGCAGCAGGGCCAGCGTGGGGGTGAGCTTGTGCAGCTCGGGCATGCCGTTCGCGCGCGGCCCCTGGAAGCGCACCACCGCCACGAAGTCGCGGTTGAGCTCGCCGCGCTTGAACGCGCCGGTCACTTCGTCCTGATCGTCGAACACGATCGCCGGGGCCTCGATCAGCAGGCGATCGTCCGGCACCGAGGAGACTTTTATCACCGCGCGGCCGAGGTTGCCCTCGAGCATGCGCAGGCCGCCGTCGGCGCGGAACGGTTCGTCGATGCCGCGCAGCACGCCGCGGTTGCCGCTCTGCTTCGATACCGGCGTCCAGTGCAGCGCGCCGCTGTCGTCGAGTTTAGGGATCTGCGCGTAGCCGTCGAGGCCGGTGCCGAAGATCGTCTGCACGTCGCCATGCAGCAGGCCGGCGCCGAGCAGCTGGTCGATCAGGAAGGCCATGCCACCGGCGTCGTGGAACTGGTTCACGTCGGCGTAG
>Ga0134126_10007567_pt1 | contig 13634 bp, 12 predicted proteins | sample KB31752_FD_96881 | JGI IMG/M metagenome (GOLD analysis project Ga0134126, IMG submission 96881) | Terrestrial soil microbial communities with excess Nitrogen fertilizer from Kellogg Biological Station, Michigan, USA - KB3-175-2 | ecosystem: Environmental > Terrestrial > Soil > Unclassified ...
AGGGGCGCATGGTGCTGCTCGCCGGCTGCGTGCAGGCCGCGGCGGCCCCGCAGTTCAACGCGGCGGCCAAGCGCGTGTTCGCGAAGGTCGGGATCCCGCTCGCCGAGAGCCCGCGCGCCGGTTGCTGCGGGGCGGTGAGCTTCCATCTCGATGCGCCCGACGAGGCGAAGGCGCTCGCCCGGCGCAACATCGACGCCTGGACCGCCGAGCTCGACGCCGGCGCGCGCGCCGTGGTGGTCACCGCCAGCGGCTGCGCGGCCTTCATCAAGGATTACCCCGACCTGCTGGCCGACGATCCGGCCTACGCCGAGAAGGCGCGGCGCGTCGCCGGCCTGGTCCGCGACCCGGTCGAGGTGCTGGGCGCCACGCCGCTCGCGGCCACGCGCGCGCCGGCCGAGCCGAGGATCGCCGTCCACGACCCGTGCACGCTGCGCAACGGCCTGCGGCTCGGCGGCCGCGTCGATGCGCTGCTGCGCCGGCTGGGCTACGACCCGCAGCCGGTGCGCGACGCCCACCTTTGCTGCGGCTCGGCGGGCCCGTATTCGCTGACCCAGCCGGCGTTCGCGAACGCGCTGCGGACGCTCAAGCTCGCCGCGCTCACCGAGCACGCGCCGGCCGCGATCTGCACCGCCAACATCGGCTGCTGGATGCACCTCGCCGAGACCTCGCCGGTCCCGGTGCGGCACTGGATCGAGGCGGTCGACGAGGTCACCTGACGGCCGCCGCGGACACCTCTGGTCCGTTTTCCGCCAGCCGCCGAGGCCGGTTCGTGCGATGATCCCCTCACATCAGGAGATCGACACATGGCCTCGATTCACAAAGAGATTTCGCTCGTCGCGACGCCCGAAAAGGTGTGGGACGCGGTGCGCGACGTGGGCGCCGTGCACACACGTTTCGCCCCCGGTTTCGTCACCAACACGGTGATGGACAAGCCCGACGAGCGCATCGTCACGTTCGCGAACGGGTTCGTGGCCCGCGAGGTGATCGTGGACGTCGACGAGGCGCGCCGCCGCCTCGCCTACTCGGTTCGCAGCGAGCGGATGACGCACCACAACGCCTCGTTCCAGGTGCTCGCCGACGGCGCCGGCAGCCGCCTCGTCTGGATCGCCGACGTGCTGCCGGCCGAGGCGGGCGTCACGGTCGGCGCGATGATGGAAGAAGGCATCCAGGCCGCCAAGCGCGCGCTGGACGGGCTGGTGACGGCTTAGAGACCCAGCGAGGCCGCCACTGCCGGGTGCTTGATCTTGCCGGCCATCACGTTGAGGCCCTGCGCGAAACCGGGGTCGTCGGCGAGGGCGCGGTCGACGCCGCGCCCGGCCAGCGCCGAGACGTAGGGCGTGGTGGCGGCCGCCAGCGCGTAGGTCGAGGTCAGCGGCGCGGCGCCCGGCATGTTGGCCACGCAGTAATGCACGACGCCGTCGACCGCGAAGGTGGGGTTGGCGTGGGTGGTCGGGTGGCTGGTCTCGAAGCAGCCGCCCTGGTCGATGGCGACGTCGACCATCACCGCGCCGTCCTTCATCCGCATGACGTCGGCGCGCGTGACCAGCTTGGGCGCCGCCGCGCCGGGGATCAGCACGCAGCCGATCACCAGATCCGCCCCCGGCAGCAGCTCCGCAATGGCGTCGCGGGTCGAGAAGGCGGTCTTCAGCCGCCCGTCGAACTGGTCGTCGAGCGCCTCCAGCCGCGACGCGGAGATGTCGAACAAGGTGACGTCGGCGCGGTGACCGATCGCCATCTCGGCCGCATGCTTGCCCGACACCCCTCCCCCCAGGATGATCACCTTCGCCGCCGGCACGCCCGGCGCGCCGCCCAGCAGCACGCCGCGCCCGCCGTGCGGCTTCAGGAGGTGATAGGCGCCGGCGTCGACCGCCATGCGGCCGGCCACCTGGCTCATCGGCGCCAGGAGCGGCAGGCGTCCCCAGCGATCGGTCACCGTCTCGTAGGCGATCGCGGTGCAGCCGGATTCCATCAGGCCGAGCGCCTGGTCGCGATCGGCCGCCAGGTGCAGATAGGTGAAGAGGATGTGGTGCGGCTTCAGCCGCGCGATCTCGATCGCCTGCGGCTCCTTCACCTTCACGATCATCTCGGCGGCGTCGAACACCGCGTCGGCGTGCGGCAGGATGGTCGCGCCGAGGTCGGCGTATGCGGCGTCGGCGATGCCGATGCCGGCCGCCGCGCCCGCCTCGACGAACACCTCGTGGCCCTCGTGGACGAGTTGCTGGACCAGCCCCGGGGTCGCGCCGACGCGAAACTCCAGGGTCTTGATTTCCTTCGGAACGCCGATGCGCATGGGCCCAGCCTCTAGAGCACGATTGTGTCAGGCGAAACCCGGTTGGCGCGAGAATTGTGCTCCGGTTTCGCAAGTTCCGAGTGCGTTGGCGCCGCGGGCAGGGCCTGCCCTCGAACTGCGCGCTCTAGCGGCGCCGGCGCGGAGCAGATAGAGCCGCGCATCTAGACGCATCCTGTCGCGAGCTCCCGGGTTCTGGTCTTCAATGATCCGCAGGCGCCGAACCCGCATCGTCGCGACCCTTGGCCCCGCCAGCCGCGCGCCCCGGATGGTGCGGGTGCTGGCCGAGGCCGGCGTCGACGTCTTCCGCCTCAACTTCAGCCACGGGACCCACCAGGACCATTCGCGTGCGCTGCACGCGGTGCGCCGGGCCGAGGCCGAGATCGGCCGGCCGCTGGCGGTGCTGGCCGACCTGCAGGGGCCGAAGTTCCGGCTGGCGACCTTCAAGGACGGCCGCATCGCGATCGCGCCCGGCCAGCGGCTGCGGCTCGATCTGGACCCGGCGCCCGGCGACCGCCGCCGCGTCTGCCTGCCCCACCCGGAAGTGTTCAAGGTGCTGCGCGAGGGCATGCTGCTGCTGCTCGACGACGGCAAGGTGCGCCTGCGGGTGAAGAGCGAGACGTCGGACGGGGCCGAGGTCGAGGTCGAAGCCGGTGAGGCTTTGTCTGACCACAAGGGGCTGGCGGTGCCCGGGGTGATGATCCCGGTGCCGGCGCTGACCTCCAAGGACCAGGCCGACGCCCAGTTCGCGCTGCGCATCGGCGTCGACTGGATCGCGCTGTCGTTCGTGCAGCACGCCGGCGACATGGCGGCGCTGCGGCGCATCGCCGGCGGCCGCGCCGCGGTGCTGGCGAAGATCGAAAAGCCGGCCGCGCTCAACGAACTGGAGGCGATTCTCGACGTCAGCGACGGCATCATGGTGGCCAGAGGCGACCTCGGCGTGGAGTTGGCGCCCGAGGAGGTGCCGGTGATCCAGAAGCGCATCGTGCGCGCCGCGCGGCGCCGCGGCGCGCCAGTGATCATCGCCACCCAGATGCTGGAGTCGATGATCACCGCCCCCGCCCCTACGCGCGCCGAGGCCTCCGACGTCGCCGGCGGCGTCTACGAGGGGGCCGACGCGCTGATGCTGTCGGCCGAGTCGGCGGTGGGCGCCTTCCCGCGCGAGGCGGTGTCGATCATGGACGCCATCATCCGCAAGGTTGAGGACGATCCCAGCTGGCCCAGCATCATGCGGGCCGAGCACGGGGAGAGCGCCGACGAGGATGTCGACGCGCTGATTGCGGCGGAGACGCGCGCGGCGCAGGCAAGGTCCACCGCCTGTATCGTCGCCTACACCACCAGCGGCGGCACCGCCCGTCGGGTGGCGCGCGAACGGCCGCTGCACCCGGTGCTGGCGATCGCCCCCGACGACAAGGTGGCGCGCCGCCTCGGCCTGGTCTGGGGGCTGGAGCCGCGCGTCGCCGAGCAGCCGCGCGGCATCGCGGCGATGACCGACGACGCCGCGCACCTCGCCGCCGAGCTCGGCCTCGCCGGCGCCGGCGAACGGGTGTTGATCATCGCCGGCCCGCCGATGGGCGCACCGGGCGCCGCCAACCTCTTGCGCATCACCCACGCGCCCAGAACCCGCAGCGGCGGCCCGGCCGAGCAGGATCGGTAGTCGCCGACCGAACGGTCACGCCCTCCGGTCGATGCGGCGTCGCTGTCGGGGTTGCGCCGCAAGACAGGCCCAAATCGATCGTGACAGACTGCGCGGGAGGGCCTCCTCGCAGAGTCAGGCGCAGCCATGCGTATCATCGACCGCGCTCTCGGCTGGGGCGCCGTTATCCCCGCGGCGCTCGCGCTCGCGCTCGCCACGCCGGCCGGCGCCGTGCCCACGCATGCGCATGGCCCCTACACGTTCGACAGCCACGGCAAGTGCCGCGCGGCCGGCGGCCAGGTGGTCGTGCAGCAGCTCTGTCACGTGCCGCCGAAGGACTGCCGGGACCCCAAGACCCATCGGTACGTGAGCTGCAGCACGCCCGGCGCCGTCCCGGCCGACTAGCGCGCTCGCCCCGGGCCGCATCGCTCACCGGCCCAGGGGTCGGCGATCCTGGTGACCTTTTCGGGCTTCGGGCGCGAAAATCGCCCCAATTCAACCACCGCTGGCGAATACAGCCGAAATGTTTCAAGTCAGACACTCAGGGAGGCCCACATGGCTATCGAACCACGCAACGCCGGCAGGCGCCCGCCGAGGCCGCCCGTGCACATTCCTGTTCCCCCTCGGCCGCCGGCAGCGCCACCGGGCCCCCGGTTCGCCACCTTCACCATGGACAACTTTGGAATATCGAATACGCGGTCGCTCCACAACGACACCGATTTCGTCTTCCTGAGCGCCACCGTCGGCGCCAATCCGCCGGTATTCGTGCAGAAATCGATGGGAGATGTGAACAACGGGACGCACTCCGTTGGCCTCAGCATCGAAGTCGATATTCCCGACGACGATACGATCGTGGTGTTCAGCTATCTGATCATCAACAACGGTCATGGCGGCAACGACACCAAGGCGAGAGCCGCTCAGTCGGCGTTGTCCACGATCGCCAAGGAGATCATCGCGCATAAGGCCATCACGGCGACCTCCATCCTCGTCGGGACCATCCTGGTGCCGTTCTTCGGCACCGCCGTCGCGGCGATCGGCGCGGTCATGGGGCTGGTCGAAGCGGGCCTCATCCTGTTTGCCGACTGCGACGGGGCCGTCGCCTCGGGCACGCTGCCCTTCAAGTGCAGCGACCTCATCAACCGGACGAGCTCGGGTCAGAAGGTCTCCAACAACACCCACCACCCTGGCACCGACTCACCGACCGGCTGCGGCTCCAACTCCAGCTATTCCACGTCGTGCACGATCGCGACGGCGCCTGCGATCGAGACGGTCCTCGATGTGCGTGGCCAGTGGATCGGCGGCGGGGTCCCAGGCCCGTTTGTCACGCGGACGGGCAACTCGCTCTCGATCGACATGTCGGCGCTGAAGCGACCGACGGCGACCGGGACGGTCCTCAACAGCTCGGAGATCTCGGTCCACTTCCCGGACGACAAGACCTACACGGGCGCGCTGCAGGCGCCCAACCTGATCAAGTGGTCGAACAACTCGAGCTGGACGAAAGTCGGGGCGATCCAGACCGTGATCGACCTCAACGGCAAATGGATGGTCGGCGGCGTGCTCGGCCCCGCCTTCACGGTGCACGGCAACTCCATCTCGATCGACATGTCGGCGCTGAAGCGGCCGACAGCGACCGGGACCGTCGTCAGCAGCACGGATATCTCGGTCCACTTCCCCGACGACAAGACCTATTCGGGGGCGCTGCAGAAGCCGGGAACGATCGTGTGGTCGAACAACTCGAGCTGGAGCAAGTTCAACACCTCCGTCATCAAGCATCTCTTCGTGCTGGTCATGGAGAACCGCTCGTTCGACCATCTGCTCGGCTTCCAGGAGATCACTGGCAGAGACACGCAGACGGGGGCGGCGACAAAGGCCGAGGATCTGACCGGGCCTGGCGGCGCCATCATCGCCGGGGCCTTCAATGACTTCGACAACCTGAGATACGCCGTCACGCCGACTGCCGGCGACGTGATCTTCGGCAAACATGACGTACAGCATCAGTTTCCGGACGTGCTGACGCAGCTTTGCGGCCAGACGGAAGGCCAGGCTTTCGGGCCGAACGGCAACCTGCAAGGCGGCAGCTATCCGAAAGTCGCGAAGCCGGCAGAGACGGGCTTCGCCGCCGACTACTCGGCCAATTCGGACAAGACCAATCCAGGCGAGCCAATGCGGGGCTTCGCCAAGGGCGCGCTCCCGGTCCTGACCGCGCTCGCCAAGGAATTCGTGCTTTGCGACCACTGGTACAGCTCGATACCCGGGCCGACCGAGCCGAACCGGATGTTCGTCCACGCCGCGACGTCAGGCGTGTGGGACGACTCGCCTTCGAACAGCGACTACGAAGAGATCTTCGGCGGAAAGTCCGCCGGCGACACCGACGACGGCATCTCCTTCGAAAACGGCAACATCTTCGATGCGCTGCGCCGGGCGAAAGTCCCGTTCCGGATCTACACCGGCGACGGCTTCCCGCAGGTCGGCCTGCTGTCGGGGATCAGCCTCTATCACGACATCGATGACTTCGCGAACTTCGCCACCGACCTCAACGAGCCGACCTACGACGCGGCCTATACCTTCATAGAGCCACGCTACGACACGATCTCCCAGAACCTGGGGCTTTCGTTCGTCAACAACTCGCAGCATCCCGCCAACAGCGTGGCGCTCGGCGAAGCCCTCATCAAATCGGTCTACGAAGCGATCCGCAATTCGCCGCGCTGGAACCAGAGCATGCTGATCATCACCTACGATGAGCATGGCGGTTTCTTCGACCACGTGACGCCGCCGCCTGCCCAGCGCATCCCCACCAGGTCGTCTCCGGGCGGCATCGAAGGCCAGGCGCACGGCTTCATGTTCGACCAACATGGGTTCCGCGTTCCAGCCATCGTGATCTCGCCCTGGTGCCCTCAGAACATGATCGAGCATCGACCGCTCGAGCACGCTTCCATCCCGGCGACGATCGAGCAGCTGTTCGGTCTGCAGCCGCTGACCAGCCGGGATCGCGGGGCCCTCGGCCTGCACACGCTCGCCACGCTCAGTGCGCCGCGCAACGTGACGACGCCGATCCCGGACGCGCTGGCAGCCGCCGAGCCGAAAGATCCCGTGCCCGGCGGGCCGATCACGTCCTCTGTCTCCACAGTGGGCTCGGCTGTCGCGTCGGTCTCCGAGGCGACGCTGGCGGCGACGTCCGTCACGCCGGGCCCTGTGGCGTCACCGCCGGCAGCGCCGGTCGACCCATCGTCGCTTCTCAATCGCGACGATCCGTGGCTGGCGGCAGCGCTCGCCGTCGCCGCCAAGGCGCACATCGAGGCCACGCCAACGGACGCCGCGAGCATCCGGTCCCGGGTCGCCGGACTGAAGACTGTCGGGGATCTTGCGCAATACCACGGGGAGATGTCGCCGGTCGTCGAGAAGGCGCGGGCGGCGGCGCTTCTGGCGAAGGTCGCCGCGCGAAAGCAGGCCACGCCGCACCCCGTCCCCACCCATGAGGCCGTGGCCCAGCCCGTCATAGCCCGCGCGATCGAAAAGCCGATGTCGCGACAGTAGCCTGTCCGGGTCCGGAGCGGTCGTCGGCTAGAGCAGGATGGTTTCAGGCGGCATCGCCTGAAAGCTGAATCCTGCTCTAGATTGAAAAGTGTAGATCGCGATTCAGCGTTCAAGCTGAACCCATCGCGATCTAGGCCCGCATGCGCTCCTCGGAGGCGATCGAGCCGAACGTCAGACGGGCCACGTAGGCCCAGAGGTCGGCGATTTCCTGAGCGGCCTGCTCGGCGACGCTGCTGGCCAGCTCCTCGGCCGAACAGCCGCTCTCCAGCGCGGTCTGGTAGGCGGTGCGGGCGCGCAGGATGGCCGGAGCGAGCGGCAGGCGCATGATCCTGAGCGCCTCGTGCGCCTTCTTGACCAGCGGCGGCTCGGTCCCGGCGCGCGACACCGGCGCCTGGTTCAGCACGATCAGCCCGGGCTTCTTCAGCCGACGCAGCACCTCGGCGGTGCGGATCGCCGCGGCGAAGTCGAGGAAGGTCGGCCGGATCACCAGCAGCGACAGGTCGGCCAGCACGATCGCGTGGGCGAGCTCGTCCTCAGCGCCGGCGGCGGTGTCGATAAAGAAGGCCTCGACGCCGGCCCTGACCGCGCTGGTCTGCAGCCCGAGCAGCTCCACGCCGCTGGTCTCGCAGAACGCCGGCCCACAGGTCGCGCGCCCCTTGAGCACCGTGCTCGACGAGCGCTGCGGATCGGAATCCGCCAGCAACGTCTTCTTGCCTCGAAGATAGGCAGCGATGGCGAGATGAACCGCCACCGTGGTCTTTCCCGAGCCGCCTTTACGGGCAATGACCGCGATGGTCCGCATCCCGCCCCCCGTGCCGAGACGCCGTTGCTAAACCACCTTCGCGTTGAGTCGCGACCGTGAAGCGTGGCTGTGGGAGAAAGAATCAGCGTCACCTCGGCGCCGATCCCGCTTGGCCGGCTGTAGCTTTCCCGGCCGGCTGTAGCTTTTTGTAGAGCTTTGCTTGGGGGTTTACCGGCCCGGGGTTGTGTCTGCTAGGCTCGGGGCTGGACGGGAGATCTGAGGAGCATGGCGCGACCCGCCGACTTCACGCTCAGCCGGACCGACGCAGGCCGCACGGTGGTGTGCACCGGCGACTGGACGGCCATCGACATGGGCCTGGCCAACGAGCGCCTGACCGAGGCGCTGACCGGCGTGGGCGACGCCACCGTCGACCTGCGCCAGATCGGCCGCTGCGACACGGCCGGCGCATTCGGCATCCTGAGGGCCTCGCAGGCCGCCGGCGCGCCGCCGAAGCTGATCGCCCGCCCCGAGATCGACCGCCTGCTCGAGCTTGTCGAGCACGCCAAGCAGGCCGAGCCGACCCCGCACGTCGAGCGCAACGCCTACAGCGAGCTGTTCGAGCGGATCGGGCGTGGTGTGATCCACCTTGGGCTCGAAGCGTTCGACACCATGGTGTTCTTCGGCCACCTGCTGGTGGCCGTGGGCCGGGCTATCTCCAACCCGCGCAAGGTGCGCTGGGCGGCGTGTTTCTCGATGGCCGAACGGGCCGGGCTCGACGCCATCCCGATCGTCACCATCACCACCTTCTTCATCGGCGCGGTGGTCGGCCTCCTGGGCGCCAACATGCTCACCACGTTCGGGGCGCAGGTCTACGTGGTCGAGTTGATCGGCGTGGCGATGCTGCGCGAGTTCAACGTGCTGATCACCGCGCTGCTGCTGGCCGGACGCTCGTCGTCCAGCTTCGCCGCCGAAATCGGCGCGATGAAGATGAATCAGGAGATCGACGCGATGCAGGTGCTGGGCGTCGATCCGTTCGACGCCTTGGTGTTCCCGCGCTTCTTCGCGTTGCTCATAACGACTCCGCTGCTGACCTTCGCGGCGACCGTCGCCGGCCTCATGGGCGGACTGGTCATCGCGTGGAGCCAACTGGGCCTGGGACCGGTGTTCTTTATCCAGCAGATGGTCGACAACGTCGGGCCGAAGCACTTCTGGGTCGGCATGTCGAAAGCGCCGGTGCTGGCCATCATCATCGCCGCGATCGGCTGCCGGCAGGGCATGGAAGTGGGCGGCGACGTCGAGAGCCTGGGCCGGCGCGTCACCTCGGCGGTGGTGCACGCGATCTTCGCGACGATCCTGGTCGATGCGATCTTCGCGATCATCTACATGAAGCTGAACATATGACCGCGCCGGACCGCGACGACGAGGAGGTCCTGGACGACGCGGCGCCGCCGATCGAGGTGCGCGACCTGCATTCGGCGTACGGCGACCACGTGATCCACGACCACCTGAACCTCACCGTGCGGCGCGGCGACGTGCTGGGCGTGGTCGGCGGCTCGGGCGCCGGCAAGTCGGTGCTGCTCAACACCATCATCGGGCTGAAGCGCCCCGAGGGTGGCACGGTGCGCATTTTCGGGACCGACATCCAGCATGCCCGCCATCGCCAGTGGACGGCGATCGAGCGGCGCTGGGGCGTGCTCTTCCAGCAGGGCGCGCTGTGGTCGAACCTGACGGTGAAGGAAAACGTCGCCGCGCCGCTGATCGAGCACACCGAGATGGGGGTCAAGGAGATCGACCAGCTCGCCGACCTGAAGATCGCGCTGGCCGGATTGCCGGCCGGCGCGGGGGCGTTGAAGCCATCCGAGCTTTCCGGCGGGATGATCAAGCGGGCCGGCCTGGCGCGCGCGCTGGCGCTCGATCCGGAGCTGCTGTTCCTCGATGAGCCGACGTCGGGGCTCGACCCGATCAGCGCCGCGGCGTTCGACGAGCTGATCCGCGATCTGGCCGACAGCCTCGACCTGACCGTCTTCATGATCACCCACGATCTGGACAGCCTCTACACCATCACCGACCAGGTCGCGGTGCTCGCGGACAGGCGCGTCGTCGCGATGGCGCCCGTCCACGAGCTCGAGCGATTCGACCATCCTTGGATCCGCGAATACTTCATGGGACCGCGGGGACGGGCCGCCGCGCAAAAGCGAGACGCGGACGCCGGCCCGACTAGGGGAGCGCACTGAATGGAGCGCAACGCCAACTACGCGCTGGTCGGATTGATCTCGACCATCCTGCTCATCGGGATGATCGTGTTCATCTTCTGGCTCGCCAACTTCGCGCTGAGTGCGAAGTACGACACGTACCAGGTGGTCTTCCACGGGCCGGTCACCGGACTGACCCGCGGCGGCGACGTCCAGTTCAACGGCATCAAGGTCGGCGAGGTCTCCGACATCCAGCTGGACGCGGCCGACCCCAATAAGGTGATCGCCAAGGTGCGGGTGCGCTCCGACACGCCGGTGCGCGTCGACACCCAGGCGTCGCTGGAGCCGCAAGGCATCACCGGGGTGAACTACATCCAGCTGACCGCCGGCACGACGTCCAGGCCGCTGCTGAAGGAGGCCACGCCGTCCGGCCAGCCGCTGGTGATCCAGGCCAAGCCCGGCACCCTCTCCTCACTGCTGTCGGGCGGCGGCACCCTCGTGCAGACGGCGCTCGATACGCTGCAGCGGATCGACAAGGTGCTCTCCGAGGAGAACATCCAGAAGGTGACCGCCATCCTCAACGACGTGCAGTCGGTCACCGCCGAGCTGCGCGAGCGCAAGGCGATCATCGCCGACGCCCAGAAGACCATCCAGGACGCCGACGCCGCGGCGGTGCAGATCAAGTCGTTCGCGGCCTCCGGTCAGGCGCTGGTCGACAACAACGGCAAGCAGACGCTCGTGAAGATTGGCAAGACCGCCGACGAGCTGCAGGGCGCAGCCGCCGACCTGCGGGCGATGATGGCGAAGCTGAAGGATCCCACCTCGGACTTCGCCACCCATGGCCTGCCCGAACTGACCCGCACGATCGAGTCGTTGCACAAGACCAGCAACGACCTCGACACGCTGCTCAACGAGGTCGAGCGCGATCCTCGCGGCTTCGTCGCAAAGCCGCCCGCCAAAGAAATCCAGGTGAAGCCATGATCCATCGCGCCATCGCCCGCCAGATCATCGCGCGCTGGGCGGCGCTCGCGGCGGTGGCCGCGCTCGGGGCCTGCATATCCCTGTTGCCGAAGGCCACGCCGACCCAGCTCTACCGCTTCGACGCCGCCACCCAGTCGATGCCCGCCGCCGGCGGCGGTCCGCCGATCGCCGTGCGCGCCGCGATGATCGAGTTCGATCCGGCGGCGGCCGGCGACCGCATCCTCACGGTCGACGGCGACCAGGTGGCCTACGTGCAGGACGGCCGCTGGGCGCTCCCGGCCAGCCAGCTGTTCCAGCAGGCGCTGACCCACGGCTTCCATGCGTCCGGCCTGCGGCTGGTGGACGTCGGCGAGGCCAGCCAGGCGAAGCTGCGCCTGCGGCTGCAGGTGACCCACTTCGAGACGCGCTACCTCTCCGGGCCGAAGGCGGCGCCGACCGTCGTGGTCACCGTGCGCGCCACGCTCGATGGCGCGAACGGGGCGCTAATCGCCGAGCAGCCGTTCGAGGCCAGCGTTCCAGCCGGCGACAACCGGCTCGGCGCCATCGTCGAGGCCTACGACCAGGCGGTCTCCAAGGTGATCGGCGCGCTCGTCGCCTGGGTCGGCCAGAGCGGGACGACGTAGAGCGGATAGATTTGGTGCTGGATCAACCTTGGGCTTTGATCGACCGGTTCGCATCCCCTCGCCCAGATCGAACTTCTGAAAAGCCGACCACCCTATGGTCTCAGTTGGGGGGTTTGCGGACCTCGGACTAGCGCCGCAGCGCCTTGGTTGACCGCGCCGCCGCGAACCGTTTCGGTGTAGCCATGCTGGTCGCGTTCGATTGGAACCATGCGCTGCATCGCCTCGATGCGGCGCTTGCTCCCTTTTGGCTGCTCCCATTGCTCGTGGCTGTGGGCCTATGGCTTGTCGGGATGGCCGGGGTTGTCCGCTTCGGCAGCAGTTGGGAAGCTAGCGGCCGCGTCCGCTGGGGCCTTTTCGCAGTCGGGTTCGCGGGCTTCACCGCCGTCGTCGGGTCAGGCATAGGGATCGTGGAGCTTGAGCAGGCCGCCGTCTCGGGTGAAATCGCGCCCCGCTTGAACGCTCAGATACTGACGGTCCAAGTTGACGGGCGCCCGTGCCGCAGCGCTAGGACACTTGTCGAGGCGCTACGCTCCCGCACCGATGATCACCCGGACCACTCGTCGGCCAGCGACGTACGCCACGACGTCCTACTCCAATCGACCGCTGGCCCGCTGCGCTTAGCCATAGCTCGCGATGATAAGGACCCCCGCAATTGGTGGGTCTTCTATGACGGCTTTCACCTGACGACGATGAATGACATTGGGCATGCGCTCACGGATGCGCCCGATCACTGCTAGTCCGCGACCTCAGGCGTCCGCTAGGGGTCGGTAGTCGCCGATGGCGGGTTGCCTCTGAAACCGGACATGCCGACGGCCCTGCTGACCGACCTTACGTGTGGTGGAAGCCAACATAGATCGAGAGTGCCAAGTCGCCCGCGATGATCGCCGCCTTCAGCAGCCATATCGGGGCTCTTCGCGCCCAACGGCGCATTTCCTCCGCGTCGCGCCGTTTGGCGTCAGCAATCATCGTTGCAAGCTCGGCCTGACGGACCGGGCTACGCCAGCCGGCGCTCTCTTCAGCCCAGAGCTTGAAACTAGGACTCTGGATGGCTGCAATCCGCTGTTGGCCGCCCTCGGTCGAGATCGTCGCCAGTACCTCGTCGTAGTGCTGAAGCAGCTGGTCACACAGTCGCGCTGTAGACATGTAGGCTGGGTCGCCGCCTCTAGCGATTTCCAGGGCGTCATGCGCGTACCACGAAGGCGAGAACTCGCCGCTTAGGGCAAGAAATGCGATGGCGCATCCCTTCTCGGCGTCTAGCCTCACGTAGAGCTTTCGATATCTGAAGTCGATGAGGCCCCAGCCATTGCCAAGGCCTTCGGCGGCGTAGAGCACGACGGGCTGCTCGCTCGCTCGCCTGAAAGCCCGAAGAACCTCCCGCTCGATGTACGGCGCGCGCGTCAAGCCAGGGGCGACAGTGTGGATCGAATCCGACTTCACGCAGCGACACTAGGTTGAGCCGACAGAGGGCGAAAGCTCCCGGCGGCCGGAGGGTCTTGAGCCGCCGATAGCAGGTTGCCGGAGGCGGTCGTGGGCGTGGGCGTCCGCTTTGGGTCGGATTGCGACCTTGGCGCGAGACCCGCAAGCGGACCTCGCGCCTCGGTGACTGCACGACCGCAAGCCGCTGCCGGACTCCCGCGCC
>Ga0134126_10007569_pt1 | contig 13633 bp, 11 predicted proteins | sample KB31752_FD_96881 | JGI IMG/M metagenome (GOLD analysis project Ga0134126, IMG submission 96881) | Terrestrial soil microbial communities with excess Nitrogen fertilizer from Kellogg Biological Station, Michigan, USA - KB3-175-2 | ecosystem: Environmental > Terrestrial > Soil > Unclassified ...
CACTGGCGGATACTTCGAGCGTCTGGGTTGGCGTGAGGTGCCGGTAGCGGAAGTTGCTGCCCGCCTGCCACGGGCGCCGCAGGTTCGTCGCTACGAGGAGATCGGGTGGTACCCCGATGAGCGTGCGTTCGTGCGCAAAGGGGGAGCAAAATGATCAGAGCCCAGCCCCAAGTGTCACCGCAACTCTATGCGCGCGCAATCGGTGTTCTTTACCTCACCGTGATCGTCGTGGGTTTCTTCGCCTATGGGTACGTGCCCGGGAAGCTGGTATCGGCCAACGCAGCCGTCACGGCCAACAATATCCTCGCCCACGAGTTTTTATGGCGTGCAGGAGTGGTCGCCGGCCTCATCGTGGTGGTTTGTGCCGTTCCGCAGCTGCTGCTCGAGTATCTGCTGCTGCGTCCGGTGCAGCGCAATCTCGCGCTGCTCGGGCTGCTGTTCAACGTGATCTCTCTGGCCATCGAAAGTCTCTCGGGCCTCGGTCACCTTGCTGCGCTCGCCATCGTGGCGGGGCGGGACTCGCTCAAGGGCATGGCGGTACAGCAGCTGCAGGCGTGGGCCTCGCTCGCCATCGGCGTTCACGATGCGGACCTGAACGTCAGTTTCCTGTTTTTCGGATGTGTGTGCCTGCTCTATGGCGTCCTGATCTTCCGCTCGAGGTTCTTACCGCGGTTCCTCGGCGTACTCATGGTGCTCGCCGGCCTGTGCTATGCAGGCAACAGCATACTGGTGTTCCTCGATCTGCATGTCGTCCCGATGTCAGGCGTTCCTCTGTTGCTGGTGCCCGCCGGACTGTCTGAGCTGATCCTGTGCCTCTGGCTGTTGATCATGGGAGTCGATGTGCCGAAGTGGCACCTCTGGTCCGCTCAACCGGCCGGTCATCCGGCGTAGATCACAAAGCCGCCACGCGGCGTCCGACTTCGGCCAGAACCGCATCGCGGGCGGTGCTCGGCGCATTGGAACCGGTGTAGTACGCTGCGACGAGTATGGGAGCTCGCCGGGGCGGCCAGAGGATGGCCACGTCGTTGGTGGTGCCGTAGCTTCCGGTGCCCATTTTGTTGCCGCTTCTCCACCCGACGGGTAACCCCGCGGGAATGCGTGGAAACGGCGTCTGCCAATTTGACAGCCACGTCGTGAGTCGCGCTCGGGAGGGCTTCGACAGGGTGTTGCGCAACGTGAGGCTCTGCAGATCAGCGAGCATTGCTCCCGGTGTGGTGGTGTCGCGTGGATCGCCGGGAATGCAGGTATTGGCCAGGGGCTCCATGCGGTCGATGCGCGTGCTCTGATCGCCGAGTGAGCGTGCGAAGCGAGTGGCGGCCTGGGGTCCACCCAACTCTCTGAGCAGCAGATTGGCCGCGGTGTTATCGCTGTATTCGATGGCGGCGGCGCAGAGCGCCTCCACCGTGAGGCTGCCCTCGCGCACATGGACGCGCGTCACGGGCGCTGGGTCGACAAGGTCGAGCGGCCCGTATGCAATGTGACGATCGAGCCATTCCTGTCCGTGGTCGGCACGCGCGAGGACGGCGGACACCGCGATGAGCTTGAATGTGCTGCACATCGGAAAGCGCTCATCGGCGCGGTAGGAAAGCGCCTTGCCGCTGCCCGTGTCGAGAGCGGCAACACCCAGACGCCCCCCGTGACGCCGTTCGAGAACATCGAACGGTGTTTGGCCCGACTGCGTAGCGAAGGCCACCGCAGGCAGTGTGATCAGCGCGGCAAGCGCCTTCCGGCGATTCCAGATCGGCTTAGCGCTTCCATCCTCAGGTGACCGCATCGGAGAGCTACGCGGCTGAAGGCGAGGCTGCCGGCAGCGCGGCCGTCAGACCGAGTACGCCGGGAACGTTCAGGCTGTCGACCATAGAGGAGGGGATCAGTACGGTGGAGCCGCGCTCCTTCGTCGCCTCGTAGATGATGTTCATGGCGCGAAGCTGCAGGGCAACCGGGTTGCTGCCGTAAGTGCTCGCGGCCTCGAGAAATTTCGCAGCGATCTCCACCTCGGCGGAGCCGAGAATGACCCGCGCCTCCTTCTCGCGCTCGGCTTGCGCCTGGCGGCTCATTGCATCCTGCAGTTGCGCGGGAATCGCGACGTCCCGGATTTCCACTGAGACTGCCGATACGCCCCATTCGGAAGTCTTGCGGCCGATCTCTTCCTTGAGCTGCAGGTCCGCCGCCCTGCGCTCCGAGAGGAGGGCGCTCAGTGGGGAGGAGCCGATCATCTCGCGTAGAGAGGTCTGCGCGACCCGCAGGATCGCCTGCCGGTAGTCGGCGATCTCCAGTGCTGCCCGCTCGGCATCATGGACCTGCCAGAAGAGTATGGCGTCAATGTTCGTGGGGACCGTATCGCGGGTGAGCGCCTGCTCGGCGTTGAACTCCGTCGTCTGAATCCGCTGATCCACCCACGAAGTCACGGTGTCGACGAAGGGCACGATCATGAAGAGGCCAGGACCCCGCAGGGCATGCAGCCGCCCGAAGCGCAGGACGACGGCCTTCTCCCACTGTTTCGCCATGAGCAATGAGAGCGGCAACAGCGCGGCGCAGAGGACGAAGAAGACCGGGACGGCTATGGCGAGCGGCCACCCCGTGCGACGCGCAAGCAACGCAATCAGCGCAGCCGCCACCAGGAGCAGAACCGAGATGACGGTCGCGGGAGCGTTCTGACCGTAAGTAACTGTGTCGCTTTCGATGTTCATTTCCTGCCACCCTGTCGTTTGGTGAGTTGCAGCATTTCGTGGGCAACCTCCGACGGATCGAGTCCCGCGGATGCCGCCAAGGCGATGGCCTGTTGCGCCAGTGACTGAACCTTCTTCGCTTCGCGCGCCCCATCCATTGGCGGAGGCTTGTCCGCTACGTAGGTCCCGCGCGCTCTGACGATGACGATCGCGCCGGTCTGCTCGAGCTCGTCGTAGGCATGGCGCACGGTGTTCAAATCGACCTTCAATTGCACGGCAAGCTGGCGCATCGTTGGCAACTGCTCACCCGGAAGAAGCGCGCCGCTGCCAATGGCCCGCAACAGCTGGTCGCGGACCTGCACGTAGATGGGAACTCCATTGCTTTCGATCTGAAGAGTCAGCACTCGTGGAATCTGTATGACAATATGCATACAGTACAGCACGGGCTCGGCTCGCAGTCAAGCCGGGGAGGCGGACTGGCGATCCCCTGGGGTCACTCGTGCCCGCGGAGCATGCAGGTAACGAGCAGCATGCGAAGCGCGTCGCGGAGTTGGGGGAGCGGGGGTGGGCTGCTTCGAGCCCACGGAGCCTCATGCGCGGCTCAAGGCGCTTGGGTTTCTGGAGATCGAGGGTCTTGTGGCGATGCAGCTCGTCGAGCGCTACTCACCGGTCGCTCGAGCGAGCTCGCGGCGCCGGGGCGCGCATGTACCGCGCCCACCAACACCTGACAGGGGAGGGCACGGCTGCTCACTGCACCGTGCCCATCCACTCGGGTGTCATCAGAACACCTTGATCACATGAGTGGCGACGGGCTGCGCGGCGGCCAGCACCAGGGGAGCGGTCGCGAGGGTCGCGCCAACGAGAGTGATGGTAAGGGACATGACGGCGGCGGCGGCTTTCTGGAACGGATTCATGATGACTTCTCCTCTGTTGCGGTGGCCTGCGAAGCTCGGCGTCGTTGCTGGCAGGGTCCTCATGCCATTAGATGCAGAGTTCGCGAGATGGTTGGAAGGGTTGAGCATGTCGTGCCTCTCGATTCGGTCTTTCACACCGGGAGAAAGGCAAATGCCGTGCCAGCCGCTCGGATGCGCTAAGTCATTGGTTCTGGAAAGATATCTCTCGCGGCACTGGTGTCCGGATGTGTCCGCGGACAAGTCCGCGACCGTACGCCGCGCGGACAGATCCGCGCTCGCGCCAGAGAGAGGCGTCGGTCACTCTGACAGTGGACTCGCCGCGATCCGCGGCTCCTGGAAGCCGCGAGCCCCTTCAGGAGCGGAGAGAAGGCTTCCGAGGACGGCGACGGTGAGGTTGATGCAGAGGGCCAGGAATCCGGCGTTGAGGCCGAACAGCGGATCCAGATGGGCGGACATCAGTGATACCGCGAGCAACACGCCTGCGATCATGCCGATGAAGACGGCACGGCCTGAGGCTCGCCGCCAGTAGAGTCCGAGTATGACGCCCGGGAAGCACTGTGTAACCACCGCATAGCCGGTGAGGAGCAAGGAGACGAGCGTGCTCGAGCCGTAAATCGCGAGAGCCAAACTGGTCGCGCCGAGGAAGAAGACCATACCCCGCGCGAGTCGGGCAACACCATCGTCGGTCATCGCCGGCGCAAAGAGCGGCCGATAGAGGTTCTTGGCAAAGAGAGTCGCCGCCGTGAGGATGAGAACGGCTGCCGGCACCATTGCGGTCAGGGCGCCCGCCCCGCCGATCACGCCGAGGAGCCACGGCGGAAAGATCCGGCCGACGACCGTCAGCAGCGCAAGATCGCCGTTCTGCAGGTGAGGCGTGATGAGCACCACCGCAAAACCCGCGAAGAACATCAGTGCGAGCGTCAGGGTGTAAAGGGGCATGACGACGGCATTGCGTCGCAGTGTATCGGCGCTCTTGGCGGTGAACGTCGCACCGAATGTGTGCGGCCACATATAGAAGCCGAGGGCAGTGAGCAGCACGGTGGAGATGTACCAGGAGTGCCCCAGATTCGCGGTAGCGCCTGGCATCGTCAGGTGATGGGGCCGCGCATGTGCCAGAGCGGTGAACATCGCGCCGATACTCCCGAAATGCGCCAGCGGGATCCCGATGCCGATCGCGACCGCTGCAACCACCATCAGGACGTCTTTGATGACGCTCACCCACGCTACCGCACGCACGCCATTCGCGACTACGAAGGCGATCACGAGAACGGTTGCAACGGTCATCGCCGGGACACGACCGATGTGGCCGAAGCTCGCCACGGATACGATGATGCCGACGCCATCCAACTGCAGCTGCAGATAGGGAATGAAGGCGAGGATTCCCACCACGCAGACGAAGCCTGAGAGATATTTGTTGCCGTAGCGCGTGTTGAAAAAGTCCGGCTGGGTCTGCATCCGATGCTTGTGGCCGACTTCCCAGAGTTGCGGCAGGAAGAAAAACGAGGCGGCATAAGCGAGCGAGAGGTATGCCAGCACGTAGAGGATGGGGCCGCCACGGCTGTAAGCCCAACCGCTTACGCCAAGAAACGCGAAGGTGGTGTAGATCTCCCCCGCCATGAGCAGGAAGACGAGCGCGGTCCCGAAGCCGCGGCCGCCGACCGCCCATTGCTCCAGGTCCATGCGCTGGCGGGAGCCCGCGAGGAAGCCAACAGCCGTGCCGATCGCGACGATGGCGATGATCACCGTGAGGGCGGTCGCAGCAGGTGTCATGAGCCGCGCTCGGTCCCGGGGGCCTTGGTGTCGAGGCGGTATGCGCCCCACAGGCAGCAGGGCGTCAGCAGGATCCAGAGAATCAGCCAGAAGAGGTTGAACGGCAGGCCGAGCATCATCGGCTCGATACGGTCCCACAGCGCGACCGAGAAGCACATGGCGATAAAGGGAATGATTCCCAACGCGAGCGCGCCGATGGAGGGTGGTTTCACGACTATGAGCCCGTTGACCTCGATTCAGTCTATCAGGCGGCGCCATGGGCGCGCGCGGGGCCGCCAGGCGATTGCGGGCGAGCAGCCGAAGCCTCTACTCTAGTGCTCGGCCGACACACGCTCGGTGAATTTGCGGAGGCTCCATGAATCCCCATCTCTTCGTGACCTACTGCCTCGCTGCCATCGTGCTGGTGATCCTGCCAGGCCCGATCGTGACGCTGGTCGTGGCCAATTCTCTGAGCCACGGCACGCGCAACGGCTTGGCCACCGTGGCAGGCGCGAGCGTCGGCAATGCGATCCTCATCGGCGGCGCGGCCATCGGCTTGATGGCGTTCTTCTCGCTGCTGAGCGAGGTGTTCTCGGTCGTCCGCTGGATCGGCGCCGGCTACCTCATCTGGCTCGGCATCCATGCGTGGCGCGCACACGGGAGCGAGGCAACGGAGAGCGCGAAGGTGCCGGCGGCGCGATCCGCGCGTGCGGTGGTTCTACAGGGATTTCTGATCGCGGTGACCAATCCGAAGGCAATCATCTTCTATATTGCATTCCTGCCGCAGTTCGTCGATCCCCGGCTGCCCGCAGGTCCGCAGCTCTTCGTGATGAGCGCGGCCATGACCGTAATCGCGTTGATTTCCGACAGCTGTTACGCGCTCCTGGCCGGCCGTGTGCGCGGCTGGTTCAGCACGCATGCGCGGCGCCGCCTGCAGGGCCGAATCGCCGGGACCCTGCTCATCGGCACGGGTTGCGGGCTGCTGCTCGCGCGACGCGGCAGCTAGCTACCCTGGGCTATCTTCCGGGCTATCTTCCGGGCTGCCGCAGACCACGCGCCGGAGTGATGAGGGCGATCACGCCGAATGCCGGGTGGTCGTAGTAGTTGCGTTGGTAGAAGCGCACGCGCCGCGTCTCGTTCATCACGAAGGTCGTGCCGGGCGGGGCATTCAGGCTGGTCGGGGGGTCCTGCATGGTGTAGTTGAGCGTCATTCCAAGATGCAGGTACTGGCCCCGCTCCAGGTATATGACGCCGCTGAGGCCGGGTACATTGATCCCGAGATCCTCGAGGGGAAAGCCGCCTCGGGTTCCCCAGGCACTCGCCGTCTGCACCCAGGCGGCATGTGCCACCGGCTCATACGTCCCGCTCGTGCGCAACCTCGTGGCAATGGATGTGAGTCGGTAGTCGGAAGATGACAGGACCGTCAACAGCTTGCCGACCTGGCCTGAGCCGTTCGAGGCTTCCCCGCCGGCCACAGTTGCGCTGGCGCTCGTCTCGGACGTCCAGTTCTCCTGTTGGCCGAGCGCAGCTTTGGCGCGAAAGATGACGACCTCGATGTCATATGCCGGCCCGCTGAGCGCGGGCGCAGCCTGAGCGGCTTCACTCCCGGGAGCCGCGGCGGGAGTGCCTGCCGCAGCTCCCGCCGCGGGTGACTGGGCCGGCGGCTGACCGCCTGTCCCCGTCACAGGGGGCACAGCAGATTGCGCCGGAGCGGCCTGAGTGGGAGCGCCCTGAGACGGCGCTGGCGGCGGTGAAGGGGTTTGCGATGGACGGGCCTGTGACGCCGGTGCAGCGGTCTGCGATTGCGCGGGCTGCGCAAGCGCCGGCATCGGCATGAGAGGCGCCAGCGCGAGAAGCGTGGCGAGCGCATGGAGCATGGCGCGTCGTGCAATCATCCGGTGAAGTTTACCCGATCAGCGCGCCGCTCCGCGGCCGGCTGCCGACTTGCCGGCCAAGCGCTTCATCAGACTCGCCCCGAACTCGAACCGCGCCTCCTCGGTGGGGATGGCGCGGCTCACCCGCAGGCGCAGTGGTCCTTCCAGCCGGTACTCTCGCGGGGCCTGCTGCATGAGCCGCACGACGGCGGCCGGCTCGACGGCATTGCGCTCCTCGAAGGTCACCGAGCCACCTTGCGGCCCGAGATCGAGCCGCCGAATGCCGATCTCCCGCGCGGTGAGCTTGAGTTTCGCGATGCGCAGGAGGCTTTGCGCGGGCGGGGGAAGAGTGCCGAAGCGGTCGTGGATCTCGGCCGTCAGGTCATCGAGCGCCTCGGGGCTCTGGGCGGCGGCAATGCGCTTGTAGAGCCCGAGCCGCACGTGTACGTCCGCGATGAAAGCCTCCGGCAGGAACGCGGGCAGGCGCAGCTCGACTTCCGTGGCCGCGGCGAGCGGCTTGTCGAGTGCGGGCTCGCGACCGGCTTTCAGCGCCTTGACTGCCTCCTCCAGCAGATCGAGATACATGGCGAGGCCGATCTCGGTCATCTGTCCGCTCTGTTGCTCTCCGAGAAGCTCCCCGGCGCCACGGATCTCGAGATCGTGAGTCGCGAGCACGAAGCCCGCGCCGAGCTCCTCCATCGATTCGATCGCCTCGAGGCGCTTGGCCGCATCGCCGGCGAGCGCCTTGCGCGGCGGGGCGACGAGATAAGCGTAGGCGCGGTGGTGCGAGCGCCCGACGCGGCCCCGGAGTTGGTGCAGCTGCGCGAGTCCCATGCGATCGGCGCGGTTGATGACGATCGTGTTGGCCGTCGGGACATCGATGCCGCTCTCGATGATGGTCGTGCAGAGCAGCAGGTCGAAGCGGCGGTGATAGAAGTCGACCATGAGCTGCTCGAGATCGCGCTCGCGCATCTGTCCGTGACCGATCCTGACGCTCGCCTCCGGCACGAGTCCCTGCACCTCGGCGGCGATCTTGTCGATGGTGCGGATCTCGTTGTGCACGAAGTAGATCTGGCCGCCACGACGCAACTCGCGAAGCACCGCCTCGCGCAGCGTCGGGCCGTGCCATTCGACGACGAAGGTCTTGATCGCCAGCCGCTCCGCGGGTGGTGTCGTGATGAGCGACAGGTCACGCAGTCCGCCGAGAGCCATGTTGAGCGTGCGCGGGATGGGAGTTGCCGTGAGCGTCAGTACGTGCACATTCGCCCGCAGTGCCTGCAGCCGCTCCTTGTCGCGCACGCCGAAACGGTGCTCCTCGTCGACGATGAGAAGTCCCAGGTCCCTGAACCGCGCGTGCGCGTGCAGCAGCCGGTGCGTGGCGACCACGATGTCCACCGAGCCCCGCTCGATTCCCTCGACGGTTGCCTGCGTCTCCTTCGCATTGCCGAAGCGCGACAGGCTCTCGACGCGCACCGGCCAGTCGGCGAAGCGGTCGCGAAAGTTGGCAACGTGCTGCTGCACCAGGAGGGTGGTCGGGGCGAGCACCGCGACCTGCTTGCCTGCCTGGGTGGCAATGAAGGCGGCGCGCATCGCGACTTCCGTCTTGCCGAAGCCGACATCGCCGCAGACGATGCGGTCCATCGGCCGGTCATTCTGCAGATCGGCGAGCACCTTGCGGATGGCCTCGGCCTGATCTTCGGTCTCCTCGAAGGGGAAGGCGTCGGCGAAGGTCTGGTACTCGGTGTCGTTCAGTGTGAGCTTGAGGCCCTTCTGTGCCCTGCGGCGCGCATACAGGTCGAGAAGCTCCGCGGCGACGTCACGGATCTGATCGGCGGCTCGCTTGCGTGCCTTTGCCCACTGATCCGTCCCGAGCTTGTGCAGCGGCGCGCTCTCCGGCGCCGCACCCGTATAGCGAGTGACCAGATGCAGCGCGTGCACCGGGACGTAGACGCGATCGCCATCCAGGTATTCGAGGACCAGAAACTCTCCGGGCTGTTCGGCGACCTCCATCGACCGGAGACCGACATAACGTCCGACGCCGTATTCTTCGTGCACCACCGGTGCTCCCGGGTTGAGATCCTGCAGATCGCGCAGGATGGCTTCGGGGTCGACGGCTGCGCGCTTTCGCTGGCGCTCCTGCCGTGCACGGGCGCCGAAGAGCTGGGCCTCCGAGATGATCGCGATGCGCGGCTCTGTGAGTGTCAGGCCGCCGAGATCCGTTGCGACGGTCAGTGCGAGGGCTGAGCTGCCTTCGGCAAATGCCTCCCAGCCTTGCACCAGCTCGACGTTGTGGCCGTGTCCGCGCAGCAGGTCGTGCAGCACTTCCCGCCTGCCGGGCGAGTCGGCAGCGATCAGCACGCGGCCTTCGAACTCCGTGAGAAAGCCATCCAATGCAGCCAGGGGCTCTTCCCCCCGCGCATCTACGCGCAGCTCGCGCGGGACCACCGTCGGGAAGTTGCGCAGTCCCTCGGTCCCGCCGAGTGTGGTGTCGGCCTTGAACGCCTCCAGGGTGACGGAAGAGAAGCTTTCCAGCTTCGCTTCCAGCTCCGATGGCTCGACGAAGAGCTCCGTCGGCGGGAGCACGGGGCGCTCGATGTCGTGGCGGCGGTCCTCGTAGCGTGTCGCGACGCCGCTCCACGCCTTCTCGAGCGCGGCAGGCAAGGCGGCATCGCACACGATGATGGCGTTGGTAGGGAGGTAATCGAGGAGCGTGGCCGTCTGCTCGAAGAAAAGTGGCAGATAGAACTCGATGCCCGCGGGCGCCAGGCCCTCGCTGACGCCGCGGTAGATCGTGGTCCGATTCGGGTCCCCTTCGAAGTGGGTGCGAAAGCGGCGCCTGAATTCCCTCACGGCCTCAGCATCGAGCGGCATCTCGCGCGCTGGCAGGAGGCGCACGCTCTCGAGCGCATCGAGCGAGCGCTGCGATTCCGGATCGAAGCGGCGGATGGCCTCGATCTCCTCATCGAAGAGGTCGATGCGCAGCGGTGCCGCTGCGCCCATGGGAAAGACATCGAAGAGCGAGCCGCGCACGGCGAACTCCCCGGGGCTCGTCACGTGACTGACGCTCGCATACCCTGCATCCGCCAGTCTCTGCCGAAAGGGCTCGAGCGCAAGGGCCTGTCCGCGGGTGAGCTCGAAGGCGCGACTCTGCACGTACTGCCTCGGCGGCAGGCGCTGCATGAGCGTGTCCGCGGCGACGATGAGGCAACCGTGGCGTGTCTGCGGCAACTCGAAGAGCGTCCGCAACCGCTCGGAAATGATGTCAGGGTGCGGTGAGAAGAGGTCGTAAGGCAGCACTTCCCAGTCCGGGAAAGTGAGCAGCGTCAGGCGTTCCCCGGCGAAGAAGCGCAGCTCAGCCGCCAGCCGATCGAGCTCGCGGGCGGCGTCGGCCACGACCACATACAACCGTTGATCCGAGTGCGTCGCCTCGGCAAGGGCAAGGGCCGAGGCACTTCCGTGGAGCTGATGCCAGCGCAGATGCCGCCGCGCGGCGCTCGGAACGGGCGGATTGAGGACTCTCAAATCGCTACGGGAATTTCCGTGACCTGCAGGCGGCGCTCGACGGGTACGCAGAAGATATCGATCGACCCTGAGCGGCCGCGCACTTGCATCGGCGGAAGCGGCGTGGCGCCGATGTCGAGCCCGATTGCATCGAGGGATTGCTTGACGCTGCGCGAGAACAGCATCTCGCCCGCGCGCGCGCGCTGACAGAGGCGGGCGGCGACGTTCACGGTATCACCGATCAGCGTGTAGCTCATGTACGAGGTCGATCCGATGTTGCCTGCCACGACATCGCCCTCGTTGATGCCGATGCCGAGCCCCGCATCGACCCCGTAACGCTCCTTCCATGAGAGAGCCAGTCCCTTGAAGCTGTCCAGCATCTCGTGTGCCGCGCGTACCGCGCGGCGCGGGCTGTCCTGCTGCTCGAGCGGGACGCCGAAGCCGAGCATCAGACAGTCGCCGGCCATGTGGAACACGGTACCCTCGTGGCGGAAGGTGATCTCCGTCAGGAGCGAGAAGTACTCGTTGAGGAGCGGCACCACCTGGCCGGGCTGCAGCCGCTCCGAAATGGTGGTGAAACCGCGAAGGTCGGCAAAGAGGACGACCGCATGCGCGCGCAGATCCTGCGTGGAGAGCAGGGTATCGCGCAGCTGGGCATCCTCGAGAATCTTGTCGGCAAGCCGCGGCGAGAGGTAACGGCGGAAGGTGCGGCGCAGTACCTCCTCGCGCCGCCGGATCTCCGCCTCGAGTTGCGCGGCCGCGAGCTTACGGCGCACCGCTCCCGCACGCACCAGCTCCTCGATGCGGGTCTTCAGAGGCTCATCGACGGACAATTTCTTTAATCCCCGGAATTCTTCTATCAATCCAATCCGAAGGGTATCACAGCTCGCCTCCCGGGCAGGAGGCCCCCCGGCGGCACGCAGCCAGCCGGCCCCGGGCCCAGCGCTCGCGCGGCCCGCGCGACAATCGCCGAGCGGTTTGCTCCATGCGGTAGCCCCAGTGGCAGCGGTTGGGCGGTCGTATTAGCGTCGGCGAGGACATTTTTTTTGTAACCGAACCGCCACATGTCTACCTCATCCGATCGCTCGAGCTCGTCATCGTCCATCCGCATCGCGATGGTCATGACCGTCTGTATTGCCGGAAGCAGCGCCGGCGTCGCTTGGGCCAACGCGGCCGAGGCAGGGGTCCCACCACTCAAGGACACCGCATATCCGGGGACCATCCAGGTCGCTGTCGACGCGAGCGACACCGCACAGGGGATCTTCCGCGTACACGAGGTGGTTCCGGTGCAGGGGCGCGAGCTGACGCTGCTCTATCCGCAGTGGATTCCCGGAAATCACTCCCCGAGCGGACCGATATCCATGATGGCAGGGCTGACCATCACCGCCGGCGGCAAGACCGTGCCATGGACGCGGGATGAGTATGATGTCTATGCGTTTCATGTCAGCGTGCCGAGCGGCGTCTCGGCACTGAATGTCGACTTCCAGTACCTCTCCGGCCGCTCCGGTTTCGAGCGCATCCAGATGACCAGCGAGATGCTGTCGCTCGAGTGGAACGAGGTGAGCCTGTACCCGGCCGGACACTACTCACGCGACATCACCTTTGCGCCGAGCGTGACCCTGCCGCATGGTTGGCAGTTCGGCACGGCGTTGGAGACGGCCTCTCAATCCGGCGACACCACCACCTTCAAGCCGGTAACTTTCAACACGCTGGTCGACTCGCCGATGTACGCCGGCGTTTACTTCAAGAGGGTCGATCTCGATCCCAACGGTACAGTGCCCGTGCACCTCGACATCGTCGCCGATACGCCGAAGGATCTCGAGATGACTCCCGAGCAGGTGCAGGTGCACCGCAATCTCGTGACGCAGGCCTTCAGGCTCTACGACTCGCATCACTTCGACCACTACGACTTCCTCTACTCGCTCTCCGACCAGTTGAGCGGCAACGGCCTCGAGCATCATCGCTCGAGTGAGGACGGTACGCGCGCGAACTACCTGGTCGACTGGAGCAACAGCGCTCCGGGACGCGACCTGCTGGCGCACGAGTTCACTCACTCCTGGAACGGCAAGTTCCGCCGGCCCGCAGACCTCTGGACGCCCAACTTCAACGTGCCAATGGGTGACTCGCTCTTGTGGGTGTATGAGGGCCAGACGGAGTACTGGGGCTATGTGCTGACGGCCCGCTCCGGGATGTGGACTGCCGATCAGTTCCACGACGCGCTCGCGCTGATTGCAGCCAACTATGAGCGCAATCGCCCCGGCTTCGAGTGGCGCACCATCGAAGACACGACCAACGACCCCACGGCGGCGCGCCGCCAGCCCTTGCCGTATCGCAGCTGGCAGATGAGCGAGGAGTATTACATGGCCGGCCAGCTGGTGTGGCTCGAGGTCGATGCCAAGATCCGCTCACTCACCGGCGACCGCAAGTCGCTCGACACCTTTGCAGCCCGTTTCTTCGGTGTCGACAATGGCAGCTTCGTCACCAAGACCTACACGTTCGAGGACATCGTGGCCGCGCTCAACGGAGTGGTGAAGTACGACTGGGCGAGCTTCCTCGAGGGGCGGATCAATGCTCATGAGCCGCCGCGCGCGGGCATCGAGGCCTCGGGCTGGAAGTTGATCTACAACGATCAGCAGAGCAATTTCCAGAAGCAATACGACATCGGCGCCTCGAGCCGCCACATGATCAGCTTTACGTTCTCACTCGGCCTGACGCTCACCAAGACCGGTGAGATCAACGATGTGCGCTGGAACGGACCGGCTTTCAAGGCGGGGGTCTCGAGCGGTGCGACGGTGGTCGCCGTGAACGGCCACGATTACACGGCCGAGGTCATGACCGATGCGATCCTGGCGGCCGAGCACAGCCAGGAGCCGATCAAGCTGCTCCTCAAGTATCAGGGCGAATACAAGACCATTTCCGTCGATTA
>Ga0134126_10007570_pt1 | contig 13628 bp, 8 predicted proteins | sample KB31752_FD_96881 | JGI IMG/M metagenome (GOLD analysis project Ga0134126, IMG submission 96881) | Terrestrial soil microbial communities with excess Nitrogen fertilizer from Kellogg Biological Station, Michigan, USA - KB3-175-2 | ecosystem: Environmental > Terrestrial > Soil > Unclassified ...
GCCGGCCGCACACTCCCGATCCACACCTCCGTGTCGCTGCTCCCGAACGGGGGCAAGATGCTGCTCGGCACCGACATCTCCGCCGTGCTCACGACCCTCAGCGCGCTGAAGGTGGACGTGATCGGGCTGAACTGCTCGACCGGGCCCGAGGACATGCGCGACGCGATCCGCTTCCTGGGCGAGTTCTGCCCCGTCCCCGTCGCGTGCATCCCGAACGCGGGCCTGCCGCTGCAGGGCCCCGACGGCGAGACGATCTTCCCCGAGCAGCCCGAGCCGCTCGCCGAGGCGCTGAAGGAGTTCGTCGAGCGCTACGGCGTCGGCATCGTCGGTGGCTGCTGCGGCACCACCCCGGCGCACATCGCCGCGATCGCCGAGCGCGTGAAGGAGCGAGAGGTAGCCCCGCGCCCGGCCCCGCGCGCGCCGCACCTGTCCTCGATGATCGACGCCACGCCGCTCGTCCAGGAGCCGCGACCGACGATGGTCGGCGAGCGCGTCAACTCGCAGGGCTCGCGCAAGGCCAAGGAGCTGCTGCTCGCCGACGACTACGACGGCCTCGTGCAGATCGCCGAGGACCAGGTCTCCGGCGGCGCCCACGTGCTCGACCTCTGCGTCGCGCTCACCGAGCGCACCGACGAGGACGAGCAGATGCGGGTCCTCGCCAAGAAGGTCTCGCTCACCCAGCCGGCGCCGATCCAGGTCGACTCCACCGAGCCCGAGGTGATCCAGCGCGCGCTCGAGCAGATCCCGGGCCGCGCGATCATCAACTCGGTCAACCTCGAGGCGGGGCGCGAGAAGCTCGACCGCGTCGTGCCGATGGCCCTCGAACACGGGTCTGCGCTGATCGCGCTCACGATCGACGAGGTGGGCATGGCCAAGACCGCCGAGCGCAAGGTCGAGATCGCGCAGCGGATCCGCGGGCTGTGCTGCGAGGAGCACGGGCTCGACCCCGAGCTGCTGATCTTCGACTGCCTCACGTTCACGCTCACGACCGGCGACGAGGAGTGGCGCCCGTCGGCGATCGAGACGATCGAGGGGATCCGGCGCATCAAGGCCGAGGTCCCGGACGTGAAGACCTCGCTCGGGGTCTCCAACGTGTCGTTCGGCGTCTCGCCCAGGGCGCGGGCGGTGCTGAACTCGGTCTTCCTGCACCACTGCGTCCAGGCGGGGCTCGACCTGGCGATGGTCAACCCGAACCACATCACGCCCTACGGCGAGATCTCAGACGCCGAGCGCGAGCTGGCCGACGATCTCGTCTTCAACCGCCGCGAGGACGCGCTCGAGCGCTTCATCGCCCACTTCGAGTCGAAGGGCGAGGAGGACTCCGAGCAGTCGGCCGCCGACCCGACCGAGGGCATGGAGCCCGAGGAGGCGCTGCACTTCCACATCCTCCGTCGCCGCAAGGACGGCGTCGAGGAGTGGATCGACCGCTCGGTCGAGAAGATCGGCGCGGTGCCGACGCTCAACGACGTGCTGCTGCCGGCGATGAAAGAGGTGGGCGACAAATTCGGCGCCGGCGAGCTGATCCTGCCGTTCGTGCTGCAGTCCGCGGAGGTGATGAAGCGCGCTGTCGCCCAGCTCGAGAACTACCTCGACAAGATCGAGGGCTACACCAAGGGCACGGTCGTGCTGGCGACCGTGTTCGGCGACGTGCACGACATCGGCAAGTCGCTCGTGAACACGATCCTCACCAACAACGGCTACACCGTCGTCGACCTCGGCAAGCAGGTGCCGATCCAGACGATCGTCGACGCCGCGCAGGAGCACGAGGCGACCGCGATAGGCCTTTCCGCGCTGCTGGTCTCGACCTCCAAGCAGATGCCCGCGTGCATCCAGGAGCTCCACGCCAAGGGCCTCGGCTACCCCGTGCTGATCGGCGGCGCCGCGATCAACCGCGCGTTCGGCTACCGCGCGCTGTTCCCCGGCGGCAAGGAATCGGAGGAGATCTACGAGCCGGGCGTCTTCTACTGCAAGGACGCCTTCGAGGGGCTTGCCGTGATGGACCAGCTCGTCGACGCCGACGCCCGCGCGGCGCTTGACGAGAAGCTGCGCGCCGGCGCGAAGGCGTTCCGCGAGAAGGGCGAGGAGCCCGAGGAGCAGCTGGACTTCTCCGACGACTCGGTGCGCTCCGCCGCCCGCACCGACGCCCCGGTTCCCGAGCCGCCCTTCTGGGGTGTCCAGGAGATCCCGGTCGACATGGACGAGGTCTACCGCCACCTCGACACGCACGTGCTGTTCAAGCTGCACTGGGGCGGGCGCGGCGTCAAAGGCGAGGCCTGGCAGAAGCTGCTCGCCGATGACTTCCGCCCCCGCTTGGAGCGGATGTGGGAGGAAGCGCGCCCGGAAGGCGCGCAAGCCGATCGACCCGCCGACGGGTCGTCGCCGCGAGCAACCGCATACCTGCACCCGCGCGCCCTGCTCGGCTTCTTCCCCTGCTACGCGCTCGGCAACGAGATCGTCGTGCTCGACCCCTCGGATCGCAAGACGGAGCTCACGCGCTTCGTGTGCCCGCGCCAGCCGAAGGGCGATCGCATCTGCCTCGCCGACTTCTACCGCCCGGCCGTCGACGGCAAGCCCCCGGAGGAGCTCGACGTGATCGCGCTCCAGGCGGTGACGGTCGGCACCGAGGTCACCGAGCTGATGGCCAAGCTCGAGGCCGAAGGCGAGTTCGCCGAGCAGCTGTTCGTCCACGGGCTCGGCGTGCAGACCGCCGAGGGCCTGGCGGAGTGGCTGCACTGGCGGGTGCGCGAGATGCTGGGCATCGACGCCGCACAGGGGCGACGCTACTCCTGGGGCTACCCGGCCGTGCCCGAGCAGTCAGAGCACGAGAAGGTCGATCAGCTGCTGCATCTCGAGCAGATCGGCATGCGCATCACCGACGGCTACGCGCCGGACCCCGAGCAGTCAACGCTGGCGCTCGTGGCCCACCACCCGCAGGCGATCTACTTCGGCACCAAACAGGGTCGACTGCTGCCGGACGGCAGCCCCGATGATCTGATCCGCGGCTCGGCGCGCGACGCCTCGCTGTTCGGCGAGCTCGAGGACTCCGAGCCGAGCGAGGGCGGCGTCGAAGAAGAGGATGAGCCGGCGATGGCCGGCGACAGCGGCTAGCCGCCGCGCCGGCCGGAGCCGGACGCCTAGAGTTCCTTGTTGGTGACGATGTTCCAGCCTTCTTCCACAGGCGGGACATAGTTGAGGTTGCCATCCGGCACTTCGTCGGAGAGCGTCCCCTGGTAGACCCCGTCTTCGCCGAACAGCGGGAAGCACTTGCCGAGGAAGTAGTAATGGAGGCCCACCTCCCGGCTGTGGACCCAGAGCTTCTTCTGGACGCCGCTCGGGAACTTGCGCAACCGGCTCGTCGAGACGAGCTCTTCTTCGAACGGAGCTTCTTCTTCGAGGCCGTCTGAGAGCGAGCCCGGCTGGATGTGCGCTTCGCAGCCGAGCTTCTTGACCTCGACCGTCACTTCGTTGAGGAGCTGCGCGCCGCCGGTGGTGCCGTTGAAAACGAGTTCCAGCGGCGCCTCGAACTTCGCCGGGACCGGGATTTCTTTGCCTCCGATCTGCACCGGTGTCACGCAATGCAGCAGCGAGACGTCCAAGGCGAGGCTTTCGCTCTGGTGTGCCTGCATGTTGGCGGAGCGGGCGACCGCGCAGGAGACCGTGAAGGACCCGAGCTGGAGCGCTTGGTGGCCGGCGGTCCCGCTCACGCCCTTGGTCGGGAATTCTTTCGCCGGCGCATGCTGGGTGGCGACGAATTCGCCCGGCGTGGCACTCGCGGTCCCGGCGCAGGCCGCGCCCATGACACCCATCGCCGCAAGCAGCAGCGCAATCCGTCTCATCCTCGTCCCCTCTCGATCGCTCGCGCGCCGCCAACGGCACGCCCCGGTGCCGGCGGGCCCCCTTCCCGGCACCGTCGAGCCTAGACCCGGCAAGCCCCCCGGGCAAGAAATTCGGCCGTCAGAATGCTTACGGCAGTCTGGTCAGGCTGCCGGCGGCGGTGCGGATGTCGCACCCGGGGAGGAAGCCTGCGGGACACCCGCCGGCGAAGCGCCCGCTCCGGCCGCGCGCGCGACCTTGCCCGCGTTGGCGACCCGGTGCTGCGTGGCGAGCTCGAGCACTTCCTCGGAGGACAGCGGCCGCGCGAAGTGAAACCCCTGACCGAAGTCGCAGTGCATGCCCTGCAGCCGGGCGAGCTGGTCCGGGTTCTCCACCCCCTCGGCGACCGCTTTGAGGTTGAAGATGCGGGCCAGCTCCACGATCGAGGCTGTCATCTGCTCGACCTGCGGGTTGGTGTCGGCGAGGAACGAGCGGTCGATCTTGAGGATGTCGACGGGCAGCTCGCGGACGTAGTTGAGGGAGGAGTAGCCGGTGCCGAAGTCGTCGATCGCGAGTTTGACGCCGAGCGCGCGCAGCGCTTCGAGACGCATCAGGCTGACCTCCATGTCCTGCATCATCACGCTCTCGGTCAGCTCCAGCGTGAGGCTCGACGGCACGATCCCGGTCTCCCCGAGCGCCTCGGCGACCTCGTCGATGAACTCGGGACGCTGCAGCTGGCGGGCGGAGACGTTCACGGCCATCGAGAGCGGCGGCTCGCGGGGGCATTCCTGCTGCATGCGGGCCGCCCAGGCACAGGCTTCGGAGAGGATGCGCCGGCCGACCTGCACGATCAGGCCCGTTTCCTCGAGCAGCGGCACGAACTCGGTCGGCGCGAGCGTGCCGCGGTCGGGGTGCTCCCAGCGGGCGAGCGCCTCCATGCCGGCCATGTCGCCGCGCTCGAGGTCCATGATCGGCTGGTAGCGCAGGGTGAACTCGCCGGCGTCGAGCGCGCGCTGCAGTTCGGCCTTGAGCTCCATCCGCGCCACAGCGATCGCGTGGATCTCGGCGTTGAAGAGCTGGTAGTTGTCCTTGCCGTGCTCCTTGGCCATGTACATGGCCGCGTCGGCGTTGCGCAGCACCTCGTCGGCGTCGGCGGAGGAGACCATGTCGTAGTCGGCGAAGGCGATGCCGATGCTGACGGCGAGCGTCACGTCGCGTCCGGTCAGCGCGACCGGCGCCTTCACCGCCGACATCACGCGGCTCGCGACGTCGATCGAATGGAGCTCCGACTCCGTCTCGCGCAGCAGGATCGCGAACTCGTCGCCGCCGAGGCGGGCCGCCGTGTCGACCGGGCGCATGCAGTCGCCGAGCCGCCGCGCGACCTCCTGGAGCACCTCGTCGCCTGCGGCGTGGCCCAAGCTGTCGTTGACGTACTTGAAGTCGTCGAGATCGAGGAACAGGACGGCCACGGGACGCTGGTCGCGGCGCCGCCCCAGGAGCGCGTGCTCGACGCGGTTGCGGAACAGCGCGCGGTTCGGCAACCCCGTCAGGGTGTCGTGGAAGGCCTGGTGCTCGAGCTCGTTCTGGAAGGCCTTGCGCTCGGAGATGTCGCGCATGTTCAGCACGATCCCCCGCACCGCCTCGTCGCCCAGCAGGTTGCAGCCGGCCGCCTCCACGTCTCGCCACCTCGCCTGGCCGTCGCTTCCCTCTTCGGCGCGACGCACGCGGAACTCGATCAGCGTCGGCTGCCCCGCGGGCTGCGTCGCCAGCGAGGAGATCAGCGCCCGCAGGCGCGGCACGTCCTCGATGTGCACGAAATCGAGCAGGGGCGCGTCGGTGAGCTCGTCGGGGTCGAGCCCGAGCGTGCTCACGACCGAGTCGCTGACGTAGCGCACGCGCCCGTCCGCGTCGAGGATCGACACGACGTCGGAGGAGTTCTTGATCAGCGAGGACAGGCGCGCCTCCGAGCGGCGGTGCATGCTCTGTTCGGCCAGCTCGATCCGCAGCGCCGCCTCACGCCCGGTGAGGACCTCGTGGCGGCGCAGGATCCCCGCCATGCGCACCAGCACCAGCGCGAACATCGCGGCCGAGGCGCCGACCAGCACGTACAGGTCGATGTGCTCGCCGAGGGCGCGCCGGACCACGATCACCGCCGGTACGGTCATCGCCGCACAGGCGAGGAGCGCGAAACGCGCGCGCGTGAACGTCGACTCGGTGTCGGGCCCCGGCTCGGAGAGCCGGCGCATCGAGGGGTGCATCGCGGCCGTGCCGAGGAGCGTGTAGAAGACGGCCCAGCCGGCCATCGCGACGGGGCCCGGTTGGAAGTGCCCGTCGAGCAGCCGCCAGCCGTAGACGGCGTCGCTGAAGAGCAGCGCGCCGATCGCGCAGAGCATGAAGTTGAACGCCGGCTCGCGGCGATGACAGCCGGCCGCCATGCGGGCCAGCACGCCGACGACGAGGATGTCCATGGCGGGGTAGCCGATCGAGGCCAGCCGCCCCAGCTCGGACATGTTGCTGTCGCTCATGTACGGGGAGATCAGGTAGACCCACAGGAGCGTCGCGAGCGCGAGCGTCACGATCAGCGAGTCGATCAGGGCGCTGCGGTCGCGGTCTTCCCGCCGTTCGTGGATCAGCAGCAGCAGGCCGCCGACGAGGAACGGGTAGAACGCCAGGTGGAAGGAGTCGGCGATCGACGGGAACGTCAGCGCTTCGCCGAACAGGCGCTCGTAGTTGTATGCGAGCACGTCGCTCGTGACGAACATCGCCTGCCCGATCGCGAGCAGGTGCCACGGCAGGCGCCGCCGCGGCGCGTGCAGCTTCGCGCCGGCGATCAGCCCGACGACGCTGAGGCCGCCGATGAGGTTGAAGACGAGACCGCTGTGCAGCCAGCCCGGCCCCCACAGGCCGGCCACCACGTAGCCCGCGGTCGCGAGCGCCATCAGCGCGAGATACGGCGCCCAGATCAGCTGCGGCGCCTGGTTCGGCTCACTCTCCTGCCGCGTGGGCGCGTCAGCCGTGACTTCCGTCATGGAACGTTCCTCGCGAGCGGGCGATTCGCGCCCGTCCGAGCCCGGCCCGTTCGGAGCCCTGAGGCGGCTTGCGCAGCCGCATCAGCTCGACGCGAACGAGTCGCGTGTCGAGCAGTGCTCCCAGCGGCAGTCCGGCCTGCGAGCCGCCCCCGGCGCCGATCCGGTGCAGGGGCGCATCGTCCGGCTCGGCTACCGCGGCTCCGGAGTCGTGCATGAACCCCTCATCGGGAGCAGCCGGCACGGCCCTTGAGGCGTGACAGCCTGCCTGCGCAGGCGTTCTAGCTAGTCGTCTTCGCGCGGCGGCGGGCGGAACAGGATCCGCTTGACCTCCGCGGCGGACCCGCCGCCGAGCCGCAGCGCGGTCTGGATGCCCTCGTTGCCCAGCTCGCCCGCGTCCAGCGCGCGGCGCAGCTCGTTCAACGACGCCAGGTCGTCCTCGGCCACGTTCTCGCGTGCGGTCTCGATCAGGATCAGGTGTCGCGGGCGGCGCTGCGCCGCAGCCGCGCGAAGGAACGGCTCGCGCTCCTCAGGAGAGAAGCCCTCCGTCTCGAGCACGACCGTCTGGCGGCCCTCGAGTCGTTTCTGGACGGCCGAGGCGAGCAGCTCGCGCGCGCGCTCGTCGAGCTCCTCCTCGCCGACGCGGCCCGCCAGCAGGGCCCTCACCTTGCGCAGGGAGAAGACGGCCGAGCGGTCGTCGATCAGGCGCTCGAGGAAGGCGTCGAGTTCCTGGGTCGAGCCGCAGGAGACCATCAGCAGGCTGCCCGGGGAGTAACGGAGCCGGTCCGCCGGACGCAGCACGCGGCAGTGCACAGTGAGGTCGGCGGGGCGTGGAGGCGCGCCGTCACGGCGGGGCCGATCTGAGGACCAGCCGCCCCGCTCGTCGTCGGAGATCTTGACGCTGCGCCCGGTAGGTCTGCTCGACATGCTCCCATCATGCCGCAACCCCGGCGCGAAGGCCGTCGCGATCTCGCCGGGCGCTACGCGCGGGCCGCCTGGCCGGCGATCAGCGCGAGCTTCTGAGCGCGGTCCAGCTGCTTGATCCGGGCCTCCTCGCGCATGGCCGCCCCGCGGTCCTCCATCTCCCTTGCCATGACCAGCTCGACCGGCAGGCGCGAGGCCGTGTAGCGGCTCGCCCGCCCGGCGCGGTGGCTCGCCAGCCGCCGCTGCACGTCGGTGCTCCAGCCCGTGTAGAGCGAGCCGTCGCCGCAGCGCAGCATGTAGACCCACGCCTCGGCCATCGGGCTCGCGCGGCTACTCGCCGTGCGCGACGGCGCCCGCCCCGCCGCCGTGCTCCAGGCGCGGCAGGCGGACCGGAGTCGCGTGCATCGTGCGCAGCCGCACCTCGCGCCACGAGAGACCCTCGTTGAGCAGCGCCGGAAGCCCCATCAGCAGGGCGGTGGCGAGCTCGAGGGCCTGCAGGACGATGCCGTAGGCGATCGCGTCGGCGGTGGAGACGTGGTAGCCGCCGGCCAGCACCGCCACGCACGCGGCCTGGAAGACGCCGACGTTGGCGGGCGTCGCCGGGATCAGCGCGGTCACGTTGACCGCGAACAGCACGGCGGCCGCGGCCCCTGCCCCCGCGCGGCCGTCGAGACCGAACGCGGTCAGCAGCAGCCAGCAGGCAAGCCACTGAAGTCCCCACGCGGCGATCTGGGCGGCGCTCGCGCGCGTGGCGGCACGCGGGTCGCGGAAGACCGAGAGCCCGCGCCGCAGGCGCAGCAGCGCACGGCGCACGCCGGCGAGCGCCGCCTGCAGGCGCCGGAAGCGCGAGACGGCCGCCGGCGGCGCGAGCACGGGTGCGGCGAGCACCAACAGCAGCGCCGCGACAGGGGCCAGCGCGAGCAGCATGAGGTCGCGATCGTGCCCCTCGAGCACGCTCACGCGCGAGAGCGTGACGATGCCGAGGGCGCTGAGCGCGACCAGGTTGAGCAGCGTCTGGGAGACCATCGTGCCGAGCACGACCGGCAGCGTCTCGCGCGCGCGGCCGAGACGCCGGGCGAGGATCAGCGCTCGCGAGGGCTCGCCGAGGCGCGCCGGCAGGGTGGCTGACATCAGCACGCCGATGAACGTCCCCTGCATCGCGTCGCGGCGTTTGGCGCGGCGCCAGGTCGGCGCCGCCGCCAGGATCGCGTGCCAGCTGATCGCGCGCGCGAACATCGCCACGCACATCAGCGCGAGCGCCGCGGCGACGAGGCCGGGCTTGGACGCGAGAAGCGAGGTGGCGACGCGCGTGAGGCCCACGCGCTGGAGCGCGAGCACGGCGAGCGCGCCGCCGGCGAGCGTGCTGAGCGCGAAGCCCGCGCGGCGCAGCGTGCGCAGCCTGCGCGCGCCGCGGCCCACCGGCTGCTGCGGGCGGGGCGGCTGCAGGCTGGGCAGGCGCTCGGCCGGCACGGGCGTGAGCATGTCGCGCGGCGCGAAGCCGTACCGGCGCGCGCTTCGCACGAGCCTGCCGCCGGCCTCGGCGCGGCGCGCGGTGGCGATCGCCTGCTCGTAGCTGTCCGCCGCTTCGGCCGCGACGTGCGGCCAGGCGAAGCGCTCGGCGCGCTCGCGCGCGGAGCGCGCCATGCGCTCGCGCCGCGCCGGGTCCAGCGCGAGCGCCCGCAGCTCCTGGGCGAGCGCCAGCGGGTCGCCCGGCGCCGTGAGGACGCCGTCCCGGCCGTCGCGCACGACGTCGCGGTAGCCGGGGATGTCGGACGCGATCACCGGCGTGGCGGCGGCGAACGCCTCCGTCAGGACCATGCCGAAGCTCTCGCCGCTGAGCGACGGCGCGCACAGCACGTCGGCTTCGCGCAGGCGCGCGCGCTTGTCCTCCTCGGAGACCTTGCCGAGCGCCTCGATCCCGGAGCCGTCGAGGGTCATGTGAGCGACCTCCTCGGGGCTCGCGCCGACGAGCGTCAGCTTCGCGGGCACGTGCTCGCGAAGCGCCTCGAACGCGGCGAGGAGGACCGGCAGGCCCTTGCGCTGCACGGCCTGCCCGATGAAGAGGATGCGCAGCTCGTCGCCCTCGGCGGGCGGGCGGGACCATGTCTGCGGCACCGGCTGCAGGTGCACGCCGTTGGGGACGATCCTGTAGTTGCCGCCGAAGAACCGGCGCGCCGTCCAGGCGGCAGCTTCGGAGACCGCGAGCCGCCCGTGCAGCCGGTTCATGCGCCGGCGCCCGCCGAGCGGGACGGCGGCGATGCCGTTGGTGAGCGCGTTCTCCGAGTAGGTGTGGAAGGTCCCCACCAGCGGCAGCTCCCCGGCGGAGCACAGCGCGTCCCAGGCGATCACCGGAACCACCGGCTCGTGGATGTGCGCGACGTCGTAGCCGCCGTCGCGCAGCTCGCGCCGCAGCGTCGCCACGGCGTGCGGCGTCACCGACAGGTTGGAGACGGCGCCGTTGGCGGGGATGCCGACCGTGCGCCCGAGCGAGACGAAGCCCTCGGGAACGGGATGCCGCTGCGGGCGGGCACCGCGGTGCAGGCGCGCCGAGTGGCGGTCGTCGGGGTCGAACGGCGCGATCACGCGCGGCTCGTGGCCCTGCGCGGCGAGCTCGGCCGCGAGAGCTTCGATGTGGCGGGTGACCCCCCCGGGGTACGTCCATGAGTACGGCGAGACGAGCGCGATCCGCACGGAAGGAACTCTATCCGCAGGCGGGGCCGATGCGGATCCGCCCGCTGCGATAATTGCGGGCAGTGAGCGCACGCCACTTCGTCAAGTACACGTTCCTGAAGACCGACCCGGCCTGGCGGCGCCTGCCCGACGAGCAGCGCGAGCGCGACAAGCGCGAGTTCATGGCGGCCTGCGAGGACTTCGCCGACGGCCACCTGCTGCAGTCCTTCTCGCTCGTCGGCACGCGCGGCGACGCCGAGCTGCTGCTGATCGCCGAGGCGGAGAACCTCGAGCGGATCCACGAGTTCCACGTCGTGCTCGCCCAGAGCGGCCTGATGAAGTGGTCGCAGATCACGCACTCGTTCCTGGGCATGCGCAAGAGCTCGGAGTACTCCGAAGACGAGCGCACGAGCCCGCGGGCGTTCCGCGGCAAGTACGTGTTCGTCTACCCGTTCGTGAAGTCGCGCGAGTGGTACGGGCTGCCGGCCGAGCAGCGCTGGCGGATCATGCAGGGGCACATCGAGGTGGGGCGCGAATATCCCGGCGTGGACAACCACACGACCTACTCCTTCGGGCTCGACGACCAGGAGTTCGTGGTCGCCTTCGACACCGACGACGTCGGCACGTTCCTCGACCTCGTCCAGCGGCTGCGCACGACCGAGGCCTCGGCCTACACGGTCCGCGACACCCCGAGCTTCACCTGCATCGCGATGTCGCTCGAGCGCGCGCTGAACGCGCTCGACGGCGAGCCGCTCGGCGCCGAGGTCCTCCCCGCTGCCTAGGCCGCGCGGCCTCGCCCACCTGAAGCGCGCCGACCCCGTGCTCGCCGCGCTGATCGAGTCCGTGGGCCCGCTCGGCGATCCCCGCGACGGGCGGGGGCGGGCGGGACCCTCATCAAATGACCACTACGGCGCGCTCGTGCGCACGATCGTCGGCCAGCAGCTGTCCGTGCTCGCCGCGCGCGCGATCTACGGGCGGCTGATCGAGCGCTTCGGCGGGCGCCCGCCGACGCCCCAGCAGATCCTCGACGACGACCCCGACGAGCTGCGCGCCGCCGCGGGTCTCTCGAACGCGAAGGTGCGCTTCCTGCGCTCGCTCGCCGAGCACGTCCTGAGCGGGGAACTCGAGCTCGAGCGCCTCGACGACCTCGACGACGAGCAGGTGGCCGCCGAGCTGACGGCGGTCAAGGGCATCGGCCAATGGAGCACCGACATGTTCCTGATGTTCCATCTCGGCCGGCCCGACATCCTGCCGGTCGGCGACCTCGGCATCAGGCGCGCGATCGAACGCGCATACGGGCTCGCGGAGCTGCCCGAGGCGGACGAGATGCGGCGTATCGCCGAGCCGTGGCAGCCCCACCGCACGCTCGCATGCCGCTATCTGTGGCGCTCGCTGGACAACGAGCCGGCCTGAGGTCGCTATTTCAGCTTCAGCGCGTACGTCTTGCGGGCGTGCGCGATGCAGCTGTTCATCTTCTTCTTGCTGTGCTTGTTCTTCTTCTTGCAGGTCGCCACGGCTTTGACCTGCTTGCGCGCGGTCGCTTCGCACTTGGCGCGCTTCTTGTGGTTCTTCAGCTTCTTGCATTTCGCCAGGAGCTTCTGAAGTTCCGTCTTCTTCTTGGGCTTCTTGACGGCTTTCGAGCTGCACACCCCGCTCGTGCTGCCTGTGTCGATCGACTTCACGATCTTCGCTTTCGTGGTCAGGCTGAACGCGGCGCCGTTCTGACCCACGAATTCGGTCGGCAGGTTCTGCGGCGTGGCGCAGAGGTCGCCGAAGCCGCTGAAGGCGGAGTGCGGGCCGCGCGGCAGTTTGACTTCGAAGGTTTCGACCGGCGCGTCGGGGACTGATTCGAACGTCGAGCTGGTGACGCCTTTTTTGATGTCGGTCTTGCCGTCGAGCACCAGCTTGATGCCTTCGCCCTGGAGCACGAACTCGGCGTCCGGGAAGGATGCGTTCGCGTGCGAGACGAGGTAGGCCGGGCCGACCAGCGGCGACTTCAGCACCGGCGTGTGCGCGATCGCGGTTCCGATCACGGAGCCTTCGGGGCAGTTGGCCGGGTTGACGTTGAAGATGTGGTCGTCGCAGGCTTTCTGGATCGTCGTGAGCCGCGAGGGGATCGTGGTCGGGAAGACGAGCTTGGTCTTGTGGATGTTCGCTTCGCCGGGTTTGGCTTTGACCCTCACGACCATGCCGGTGCCGTCGATGCGGCTGACGTCCGGTTCGATTTCGGCCGTCAGAGTCGGTTTGAAGGGCAGCGCCCCGCAGTTGCTGGCGACGAACGGGTAGGTCGCCGTGCTCGAGCCTTCGGCGATGCCCGGGTTGCCCCAGCCGGTGAAGTGGGCGGTTACCGGCATCGAGTTGCAGTTGGTCGGGTTGAACGTGAAGCCGGGCCGGTTGATGTTGATGTTCAGCTGGTGGATCTGCGACGGGAAGCCTTTGACGAACTTCGGCGCCGGTTCGCTCGTGACGGTTGCCTGGGCCGTGTTTTCGTCGACCGTGATCTTCGACATCACGGGGATGTGGCCGAGGTTGAATTCGCCCACGTGCGTAGCGTCGGTGACGTCGAGCAGGCCGAACGGGGCGCCGTGGAACGGGCCGGTCAGGTAGGCGGTGCCGCCGAGCACGACGTGCGAGGTGCCGAGGCCGGCGACCGCCGTCGATTCGCCGATCGCGCTGCTTGCCGGGCAGTTCGGTTCGGCCTTTTCGGCCTCCGCGGTCGGGCACGGCGTGACGGACGAGAGCATCGCCGCGGCGCCCGGAGGCTCGGTCACCGAGATCGTTTTGAGCGCCTGGTCACCGTCGGCGCGGCCGATCGTGACCGTGAACGGAGCGAACGCGCCGCCCTGGGTGGTGCCGCCGCTGCCGGCCACGAAGCCCGGGCTGAAGGGCTGGGTGCCGGGGGGCGAGCACGGGGCGCCGTTGGCACCCTGGCCGATCGCCAGCGAGCCCTGCCCGGCGCCGGGCGGCACGTAGGCCTTGGCTTCGCGTTCGGCTTCGTTGCCTTCGTCAGACCAGGGAGTGAACCTGGCGGCACCGGCGAACGTGCCGCACGTTTCCGGCGTGGACTGGGAAGCGCGCGCGCCGTCCATCAGGTGCACCTTGAGTTCGCTGAACGGCAACGGCGGCGTTTCCCGAAAGACGGAGGTCAGCGCGCCCGTGCTCGGGTCCGGGATCACTTCGCCGGCGAGCTTGACC
>Ga0134126_10007571_pt1 | contig 13627 bp, 10 predicted proteins | sample KB31752_FD_96881 | JGI IMG/M metagenome (GOLD analysis project Ga0134126, IMG submission 96881) | Terrestrial soil microbial communities with excess Nitrogen fertilizer from Kellogg Biological Station, Michigan, USA - KB3-175-2 | ecosystem: Environmental > Terrestrial > Soil > Unclassified ...
CGCCCGTACTGCACCGGGTAACGCGTCGTCTCCTGATCGATCGAGCGCACCGCATCCGCGCTGAAGCGCATCGCCAGCATCCCGCTGATCGGCGATCGAATGTCGAAGTTGTCCAGCAAATCCAACGTGGCCCACGTCTCCGATCCCGCCACGTGAAACACGCCAGACTGGTCCTGCACCACCCCCGGAAAAAACTGCAGCAGGTTCCGTATGTCGCGTGAGGTCGGGTAGGGGATGTTGACGATCTCCGGTAGCGCCAGGGTCTGCTTGTCCGACACCTGTTGCGTATCGATCTCCGGCGCTGAAGCCGACACGTCCACCTGCTGTACCACCATCTGCTCGTGCGTCAGTACCACTCGGATTTCCGCCGTCCGCGGATCAGCTTCCTGCACCGTCGATTCGTAGAACCCGGCTTTACCCACCTGCAGCGTGTAAGCCTGCGCCCCACTGACTCGAAATGCGGTGTGTCCGGCGAAGTCGGTCGAAACCCGCACCGGAGCCCTTCCGGGTTCCTGCACCACAACCTGGGCGCTGGGCACCGACGCCCCGTTTTCATCCACCGCCGTAAGCGCCACCACGGTGCCTGGAGCAGGCTGCGCCGCAATCGACACACACGTACCCAGCCACAGGACTGCGGCTGCTTGTGCGATCTTCTTCCCCGACGGATTGGTTCTCACGGGTCTCATTCTAGTCGGAAAGCACTGCGGCACTCGGCTCGCGCGCACACAACGCGACAACCCCGCTTGGATGCGGAATCACCCCACCGTGCCACTTCGCCCGGCACGCAATTACAATACGATGGAACCTCGCTTCCGGAGCCATTGCCGTGCCTACTTTCGAAGAGTCACTCAAGAAGCTCGAGTCCATCGTCGACCAACTCGAAAAAGGTGATCTGCCGCTCGAAGAATCCCTCAAGCTCTTCGAAGAGGGCGTCAGCCTCTCCGCCATCTGCAAAAAAGAGCTCGACGAAGCCGAAGGCAAGGTCCAGACGCTCATCAAGCAGCGTGACGGCTCCTTCCGCACCGAGCCGTTTCCCACTGACAAGTCGTCCTGACCGGCCCTTATATTTTCAATCCGTAAATCCCGCCCGGGTGTACGATGGGGCAGTCTTTATCCACAGTTGCTCCATGTCTCCCGAAAGGAGAAGCGCTCATGCGCTTGCGGATCACTACGGTCGTCTGCCTGCTCTCGGTGTCTCTCGCCGCTCTTGCGGCCCCAAAGAAAGACGATTTCAAGCCTGCCACATCCATTCCCGAACTGCGCCAACAGCTCGAAAAGATCCTCAAAGATACCCACACGCCCGCCGTTTCCGTCGCCATCGTGCACAAGGACGGGCCTGAGTGGATTGACGCCATCGGCGCTGCCGATGTGTCCGCCAACCGTCCCGCCACCGCCGATACACTCTTCCGGATTGGATCCACGTCCAAGGCTTTTGCGTCGCTCTCCATCCTCAAGCTCGCCGATCAAGGCAAGCTCTCGCTTGAAGATCCCATCCGCAAACTCGTACCCGATGTCGAATTCCAGAACCGCTGGGAATCCACCGATCCCGTGCGCGTCGTCAACCTGCTCGAACACACCACCGGCTGGGACGACATGCACCTCCGCGAATACGCCAAAGATGCCAACGGCATGGATCTGCGCACCGCCCTTGCCTACGGTAAGGCGTCGCGCGTCTCCCGCTGGCGTCCCGGCACCCGCATGTCCTACTGCAACACTGGCCCCGCAGTCGCCGCCTACATCGTTGAGAAGATCACTGGGCAGCGCTTTGAAGACTACGTGCAGCAGAATTTCTTCTCGCCCATCGGTATGAAGACCGCCACTTACTTCCTGCCTCCGGCCAATGCCGTCACGCTCTACCACAATGATGGCAAAACTCCCTTCGCCTACTGGCACATCATCTATCGCCCTGCGGGCTCCATCAATGCATCCGCGCGCGACATGGCGGCCTACGTGCAGTTCTATCTCAACCGCGGCCAGGTCAACGGCGTCCAGGTCATGCCCTCTGCCGACATGGACCGCATGGAAAGCCCCGTCAGCACCTGGGCCGCGAAAGATGGCCTGAAGGCCGGCTACGGACTCAGTAATTACTGGAATTTCCAGGACGGCTTCATTTACCACGGCCACAATGGCGGAGTCGAAGGCGGCCTCACCGAGATGGGCTACATGCCCGATTACGGAGTCGGCTATTTCTATTCCATCAACACCGGCAACGGCGACGCCTTCGGCAAAATCAGCAAGGCTATGCGCGGCTACATCACGGCAAAGCTCCAGAAGCCGGTTGTTCCCGCCGCCGCTGTCATTCCTGGCTTGGCCGCGGCTTACGTCGGCTGGTACGAGCCAAACTCGCCTCGACAGGAACTAACCCACTTCCTCGAGCGGCTGACCGGGCTCAGTCACGTCTCCTTCGCTGACGGAAAAATGTCCCTCTCCGGAATGAATGGCACATCCACCTTCGTCCCGGTCAACGGCCGCTTCTTCCGTTATCTGCCGAAAGAAGACGCACCCGAGCCGGCGGCGTCCGTTGACCTCATCACTCCGAACACAGATGGCGTCTTCATCCAGGCCGGTTCCACGTTCAAACGCATTCCTGCATGGTTCGCGATCGGCGAAATCATCCTCATTGTGTTCGTGATCGCCGCGATCCTATCCATTCCGATTTACGCGCTCGTCTGGATCATCGGCGGTTTCATCCCCCGTCGACGGCGTCCCGTTGAACGCGCCATTCGCCTTTACCCGCTGCTAGCCGTGGCCAGCCTCGGCGGCTTCGTCGCCATCTTCATCCTCTCCTCAAGTGACGCCATCGAGCGCCTGGGCAATGTCACGGGATGGTCGCTGGGAATTTTTCTCTGTACGTTGCTGTTCGCCGCGGCATCGCTGCTTAGCGTATGGGCAGTCATAGCGGCACATGGAGAAGGCATCCGCCGTGCGGTCCGCTGGTATTCCGGCATCGTCTCCGTCGCGCTGCTGATCGCCCTCGTCTATCTTGCCTGGTGGGGCATCATCGGACTGCGCACCTGGGCCTGACGCACAAAGACAAAGGCCGGCGAACTCCGCCGGCCTTTACGCATATCTCGTCGATGGATTGCTATCTACCGCCGGGCCGCTCGACCCTCCAGTTGGCGGGCGAAATCCGCCCATCGTCCCATGCCGCCTCGCGCGCAGCAACCGACTCCTCCAGCACACGCAATCCCTGCGCCATGCTCATTGCCGCCGGCACCGCTTCAAACCCGCCCCGCACCTCGCTCGTCTCGTGCGCAATGCTTTTGAACAGCAGTGCCCGGCCGCTCATGTGCATTTCCAGCCGTTCCGTCTTCCACTCGTCGGGGGAAACCGGCTTGCGCACCATGCGGAACCATCCTCCCTTGTTTACTCGCCCAAGCACTCCAAAGCCGAAATCGACATTGTCGTTGAGATGACCTTCAAGGCGCCTCAATCGTTTCGCCCGCGTGTCGATCCACACATCTCCGCTCAACTGGTGAAATACCTTTGCCTCGATGCCGTGCGCTGAGTACTTCGGGTTCGGCGCATACTTGAGATGGCGCACGCCCTTTTCCGTCCCTGCATCCTGGAATACGAACGCGTCCGGCAGCAGCGCAAGGATTCGCGCCACCCGTTCCTCGTCCTGTTGGTATGCCTCTCGTTTGCTGGCCTGCTTTGCAGGTGAGTTGCGCAGTTCCTCCAGCTTTGCCTGCTCCACCTGCTCGCCCTCGGCGTCGAGCCTATGCCCGTTGCGCAGCAGCACGCGCCCTACCGGCCCGTCCACCGTCTCCACTTGTTCCTCAATGCGCGTCCCGCTGGGCCCGTGCGCCTCCACCCAGTAGCGCCAGTAGCCATGTTGCTGGTGATCGTGCAGCTCGTTATAAACCGTCTCGCGCACCAGCAGGCCTGGGTTCTCCTGTGCTGTCGCCGGTGCGGATACCTGTCCCATGCAGAAGCTGGAACTCGCCGCCAGAAAGCCCGTAAGGACGCACGTGATGGTCAGCGGCCCCGGAGCCCAGCCGGGGCATACGGCATCATTTCGCGGAGTTGGGGGTTCTAAGGCCGCTGCGGATTCGGAGACCCGGGTCAAACGAAATGAATTTACGATCTCTAATCTACGTCTTTCCGCCATCCAGTTACGCTCTCTCGCCGCGCTGCTGCTCGCGGCAGATTCGAACGGTTAGGATGCCGGCCGGCGCGTGTACGGTTGATTCGGCAATAAAAACCTTCCGCGTGCGCCCTTGCTACACTGGGGCCATGATCGATGAACAGGAGTTCCGCCGCCTGGCCGAGTCCGCCCTCGACGCCCTCAAGCGGCATCTCATTCAGCGTGAAGAGGAAGAAGACGCCGGCTTTGAAGTCGAGGAGCAGAACGGCGTCCTGAATGTCCTGTTTGACGCCCCCTCCGGCAAGTTCGTGATCACTCCCAACACTCCCGTGCGCCAGCTCTGGATCTCGGCGCTGTCCACCAGCTTCAAGCTTGACTGGGATTCCTCTGCTTCTGCCTTCATTCTCCCGCGCAGCGGAGAAAAGCTCATCCCGCTCGTAGATCGCCTCATCCACGAACGCCAGGAAGGCTGAACTCCGATTCAGCTACCGGCCTATCACGGCATTTCCTTACCCTGGCGGTAAAGTTTACACGATTTTCGCCTTCTTTCCGCCCCCGTCGCGTCGTGTTCAAGTGCAGTGTTTTGTTCTTTATCCGACTCATCATGCCGTTTGGCCGCCGGCTTGCATCTCATCAAGAGCAAGTGCATGTCTGCCGGGTCTGGGGACTTCCGTACCCCGGCGACAGGAGGCAAGGAAAAAATGATCACTCGATTCGGACTTAGTTCCGGTCTTTGCGTTGTAGGTGCAGCTTTGGCTTTGGCGGGAATGACCGGGTGCGCAACCAAGAACTACGTGCGCAATCAGACCGCGCCACTCGTTGACCACACCAATTCGCTGGAAGACAAGTCAGCAGAGAATGCGCGCACCATTCACGATGTCGATCAGCGCGCGCAGTCCGGCATCCAGCAGGCGCAGAACTCGGCAAACACCGCCCAGCAGAGCGCCCAGACTGCCCAACAGCAGGCCGGCCAGGCCGAAACGGCGGCCAATGACGTCGTGCACCGCGCCGACTCCCTCGACCAGGTCGTCAAGGGTCTTGACAACTACCGCTCTGTTGCCGACGCCACTGTCAACTTCGGCTTTGACAAGGCCGTGCTCACCAAAGACGACCAGCAGCAACTCGACCAGTTCGCCTCTCAGCTCAATTCATCGAAGAGCTACATCCTCGAAGTCACCGGCGGAACCGACTCCACCGGCTCCAAGGAATACAACTACGCCCTCAGCAACCGCCGCGCAGATGCTGTCGTGCAGTACCTCGCCGCGAAGTACAACGTCCCGCCGCACCGCTTCTACCTGATCGGCATCGGCGAGGACAAGGAAGTTGCCCCCAACAACACCCGCGAAGGCCGCGAAAAGAATCGTCGCGTTGAGATCCGCATGCTTACCAATATGGGCGGCGGACAGAACACGCCGGCACAAACCGCGCAGCCTACCGGCTTCTGATTTGCCTCTCTATCCTCCCAGATTGCCTTGGTACTCCAGAAGCCCCGGATCCGTCCGGGGCTTCTTTTGTGTTCCAGCCTGGCCACAAGAGCCTGCCACAGGTAAGTGCCGCCCCGCTTCGGCCATTGCATTTGCTGTGTCTGTCATCCCGTCAGGGAATCTGCTGGTTCGGTTCCACTCAGGAGATTCGGCTTTCCCTGATCCAGATCGGGTCGACATAGGTCTAAACCTTGGCACTCTCGAATGACTTGATATGCTCGGCCCTTACGTCATTTGCGCTGAACAGCCGTAGAAACGGCGCTGGCTGCGCCGCTGCCTCAACTGTCGGTCGTCCATTCGCCTCTTCGCGTTCCACGATGCACACTACCGCGGCAACAACCATTCCTGCCTCTTTCGCCGCCTCCAGCGCAGCAATGGTCGAGGCCCCCGTGGTGCATACGTCGTCCACAATCACCACGCGAGCGCCCTCGCGGCAAAAGCCCTCGATCCGCCGTCCCGTTCCATGAGCCTTTTCTGCCTTGCGCACCAGGAAACCGTGCAGCAGCGGAGCACCAGGCTGCTTCTGAGCCCGCCATGCGCTCGCCGTCGCCACATTGGAAACGATTGGGTCGGCGCCCATCGTCAGCCCGCCCACCGCGTCTGCCTCAATGCCGCGGCTCTCGAGCAGTTCGAGAATCGCGTGTCCCGTCAGCCGGCCGCCTTCGGCATGCAACGTCGTCGTCCGGCAGTCGATGTAGTAGTCCGACGTCCCGCCCGAAGAGAGCTTGAATTGTCCTAGTTTGAAGCTGGTCCGCGCCAGAAGCGCAAGCAATTGCTGTGCGTACGATTGCGTTGTCATCGAATTCAATTCTAGCCGGAAGCTTGTATCGGAAGTGTTCGAGCCCGCAATGAGTTGAGGCGCCGCTGCCCGGAGCTTCTTTGTGCAGAGACACGTTGCGGCACCACTTACGGTCTCGGCGGCGCTTTGTCAGGAACGGGCACACTGAGTTCGAGGCGGTCGCTTTCGATGTGAATGGGCAGATCGATGGAACCATAGGTGCGGAGTGTGTGGGTCTCGGAGTGCGTAGGTGGGACGCTGCCAGGTGGATTCGGCATGTCGTCATACCGCGCGTCGCCTGCGTTGCTGACACGCAGGATGTAATCGCCTTCGGGAACAAAGGCGAAGGAAAACCGGGAGGCATCCCTGGAAAGTGCCGTGCCGCCAAGCGGTGATTGATCATCGGCGAAGAGCAATTGAACGGTCGCCTGGTTGAGAATGTGGCCATCGTGCTGCGCGACCACTGCGCCCTGAAGTCTATGGAGCTTGGAAAGCGGCAGGACGATATCCTCGCCGGGGCGTTCCTCTCCAAGGGTCAGCGCGAAAGGCTTCGCGGCGGAGGGACGAAGCGTGCCACCGGTGTAGAAGCTGAGGGTGAACTCGGGTTGGCTATAGTAGGACGTGCCGCCCTTGCCGTAATACACATTGAAATTGGCGGTGGACAGCACGACCTTAATGAGGAACTGCTCGCCGGGTGGGATGCTGCTGATGCGGTAGGCTCCGCGGTCGTCCGTTCTGGCTGACCCGGACATGCCATCGGCTGCGCCAGTTTCCACGTGCACCCACTTGTCCTTCTTGCGGGTGAGAAGATCCACCTCAAGGCCGGGTGCGGGAGATCCGTCTTCGAAAAGAATGGTGCCACCGATCGAACCTCCACGCTGTAGACCGATGTTGACCGATGCGGTTTGGCTTGCTTCCACGGTCACGGTTGGCACGACCTTCAGCAGCGATTTGCGGAGGTCCTCAGAGGGATCCAGGAGGTCGGAGTTGCTGACGGCCAGGACCGCGAGAGGGGACACGTATCCTTCCATCGAAGCGATGACGTAGTAGGTGCCTGGGGCGACCTTTGGAATTGTGAAACTTCCATCGAGCAGGGTGTGGATCACGCGCGCCTCAACCCCGGTACTCAGGTCGGACTTGGACGAGGCCGCAACGTTGGCCGCCGTCACCGGGCGAAGCGTCACTGAGGCAAGACGCGCCGGAGCATTCGTGTCGTTGCAGTAGACGTATCCGGACACCGTGCCGAATGCATGCGGACCCTGAGCCGGTAACGAGAGGGAGAGAGCCGCAATTGCCGGAAGAATCAAGGCACGGTGGAACATCACCGGACAGTATAAGGCCGATCAGTTATTGCACCGGTTGAATTGAACTGGCTTCTCTGGTGCCCGCTCTGACATTGCAGGTAGCTGCGAGCCAGTCATTTCGTAAAAACGCTGGAGATGCTGCACGCTTCTCACCGCAAGTCCCCGGCCAAGCGTCACATCTTGTCCATATGCCGAAACCCGCCCGTACCCCAGATCATCAGCGCGAACAGCAGCAGGTTGTAGCACGCGTGCACCACCGTGCTCGCTGCGACAGACCGTGTGCTCAGCCGCACCCAGCACAGCACAAGGCTTACACCCACAAGCAGAACAAACGGTCCCAGCGAGTACCCAGTCTGGTAGCCATGCATCAGCGCAAACGGGATGCTCGTCAACACCGATCCTGCAATCATGGCCGGCAGGGTCCAACTCGTGTTGCCCTGTGCGTCAGGCCAGCGCGCCGGCCGGTGCTGGATTTGCTCCACGCTCCAATCCCACGCGGTACACAGCGCCGGCAAAAGGAATCCGCGGAAGATTGTTTCCTCCATGAGCGGCGCCAGCGTCACCCCAAATCCGAATAGCACCCACGCTGCCCCGGGCATGCGAAACACCTGGTCGATGGGAGCTTCTTTCGGCCCCGGCAGCAAAACGCCATCGACCACCGCCAGCACGAAGCACGCCATCGCCGCGCTTACCAGTTGCCACTTCAGCCGCAGTGCCGCGCGTACGCGCCACTCCACGCCTGACCAGAAACCTGTCCCCCAGATGCGCGGAAACAGCAGCCACCAAAAGGAAATCGTGATCAGGTACCACACCACCTGCGCGCCCAGCGTGTAGTGCACATCGTTCAGCGCCTGCCTGTCCGTGTACACATGGAAAAGATGGAAGTGAAGCGCCTCGTAAGTAGCCCCTGCCGACACTAGCCATCCGAATCCCAGAAGGATGCCCATCACCACCACATCGGCCATGTTCGGAAAGCGAGGAGGGCGGGGCGCCGCCTGTTCGTAGGTTTCGAAGAAGCCCTGGCGAGCGGCCTCTGGACGCTCCATGATCTCGCTTAGAGCCTCGCGCTCGGGTATGTCTGACGCCACGTGGCCCTCTGCGGTGCTTTCGGCAGGCAATGGATCGTGAGCCGGAAACTCGTCCTGCTCGTCTGGCGCCGGATCAGGCCATGTGCTCATGCTTTCACCGGCTTCTTCCGTCCCGCGGACTTCTTCGGCGTCTTCTTTGCGAGCGCGCCCTTTTTTGACGTCCCGCGGCTGGCTTTCGCGCCGCCGGTGTCCTTCGCAGCGCAGGGGAACTTCGCGCCGGCCACCACGGCCAGATTCATACTCAGACTGGCTGCGTCTTCTTCAGGTTCAATCTCCGCTAACTGGCCGTCGACCGCCTTGTAATAGCGCCGCAGGAATTGCCCGGTAAACGACTCCTCAGTCGCTGCCACCTTCGCCGGACGCCCTTCCGCGACCAGCCGCCCGCCGTTTTCTCCGCCTTCCGGGCCCAGGTCCAGTATCCAGTCGCCGTTCCGGATCACGTCCAGGTTGTGCTCGATGATTACCACCGAGTTTCCCAGGTCCGTCAGCCTGTGCAGCACCTCAAGCAGCTTGCGCACATCGTCAAAGTGCAATCCGGTCGTCGGCTCATCCAGCAGGTAGAGCGTGCGTCCGGTCTGCCGCTTGCTCAACTCGCGCGCCAGCTTCATGCGCTGCGCCTCGCCGCCGCTCAGCGTGGTTGCGCTCTGCCCCAGGTGTACGTAACCCAGCCCCACATCCACAAGCGTTTGCAGCTTCTGCCGCACCTGCGGAACGTCCTTCAGCACCGTCAGCGCGTCCTCGATGGTCAGGTCCAGGATGTCCGCAATCGAGTAGCCGTGAAACTTCACCGCCAGCGTCTCCTGGTTGTATCGCCGCCCGTTGCACACCTCGCACTGCACGTACACGTCCGGCATAAAGTTCATTTCAATCCGCTTCTGCCCGTCGCCTTCGCACGCTTCGCATCGTCCGCCCGCAACGTTGAAGCTGAACCGCCCCGGCTTGTAGCCCCGTTCGCGCGCTTCCGGCAACATGGCAAACAGATCCCGTATGGGCGAAAAAACCTGCGTGTACGTCGCGGGGTTCGAGCGCGGCGTTCGCCCAATCGGCGACTGGTCGATGCGGATCACCTTATCCAGTTGTTCGGCGCCTTCTACCGCCTCGTGCGATCCAGGCTCCTCACGCGAGCCATAAATTGTCTTCGCCAGCGACTTGTAAAGAATGTCGTTGATCAGAGTGCTCTTTCCGCTGCCGCTCACGCCGGTCACTACGGTCATCACACCCAGAGGGAGCCGTATGTCGATGTCCTGCAGGTTGTGCTCGCGCGCACCCCTCACCTTCAGCCACTTGCCGCTCAGCGGCCGCGGTTTCTCCCGGTGCAATATTCCGATTGACCCTGAAAGATATTTGCCCGTCAATGATTGCGGGCAGTGCATAATCTCCGCCGGCGTGCCTTCGGCCACCACGCTGCCGCCCAACCGCCCAGCTCCCGGGCCCAGGTCCACCACAAAGTCCGCGTGCCGGATCGTGTCTTCATCGTGCTCCACCACCAGCACCGTGTTGCCCAGGTCGCGCAGTTGCGTCAGCGCCTCAATCAGCCGGCCGTTGTCCCGCTGGTGCAGCCCGATCGATGGTTCGTCCAGCACATACAACACACCGCGCAGCCGCGATCCGATCTGTGTCGCCAGCCGGATCCGCTGGCCTTCTCCGCCACTCAATGTCGATGCGCTCCGGTTCAGCGACAAATAGCTCAACCCCACCGCGCACAGAAACTCAAGACGTTCCTCCACCTCTCGCTGAATGCGGTCCGCCAGCAGCGCCTCACGGTCGGTGAACTTCATCTCGTAGGCCGCCAGCAGCGCGCGATTGAGGGGCAGGGAAGTGAAATCCGCAATCGAGAGGCCGTTGATCTTTACCGCCAGGGACTCGGGACGCAGCCGCTTCCCCCGGCACGCCGGGCAGGGCGTCGCCGACATGAAGGTCATCATGTAGTCGCGATACCCGTCGCTGCGCGCCTCTTCGATTGTCTGTCGCAGATAGGCCAGGATGCCGTGAAAGCCGGTGCGCGACGTCTCGTTCTTCGGCGGCCCATAGACGAGAACCCGCTGATGATTCGCCGGCAGGTCCTCGAACGGCCTTTTCAAATTGATCTCATACCGTTCAGCCGCCAGGTGGATCAGTCGCAGCAAATATTGCGATGCCGACCCCGGTCCCAAACCGCCATCCAGCAGCGGCTTCGACCAGTCCGTGATCACCTTCACCGGGTCGAGATCGTACATCGATCCCAGGCCGTGGCACTCGGGACAAGCCCCGAACGTCGAGTTGAAGCTGAAGCTCCTCGGCTCCAGCTTGGGAACATCGAGGCCGCACTCCGGGCACGCCATCGATGACGAAAACAACTGCTCTTCGCCATTCGACAACAGCACCAGCACCAGCCCGTTCGCCATCTGCAGCGACTTTTGGACAGCCGCCTCCACCCGTTTCTCCACTGAAGGCTTGGGTGCCCCGGCCGTCACCGGTGCAGGTGATCCGGTGGGTACCCCGGGTCCCTCGCCTTTGGGAACCCGAGCGGAGTCTAGATCCGACACAAACCCCACACTCGCCATCGGCGCCTTCAGAATCACCCGGTCCACGACTGCCTCGATCGTGTGGTTCTTCCGCCGGTCCAGCGACACCGGTTCAGACAGGTCGTTCATCTCTCCGTCAATGCGCGCGCGGAACCCTTGCTGGTCCAGCTCATCCAGCAGTTCGCGGAACTCGCCTTTCCGCCCCCGCACCACGGGCGCCATGATCGTGACTCGCTCACCGGTTCCAAGCTGCAGAATGCGCTGCACAATCTGCTCGGCCGTCTGCCGCGCAATCGGCCGGCCGCAATTCGGGCAGTGTGGAGTTCCCACGCTCGAGTACAGCAGCCGCAGGTAGTCGTAAATCTCGGTGATCGTCCCGACGGTCGAGCGGGGACTTCGGCTTGTCGTTTTCTGCTCGATTGAAATGGCCGGGCTCAGGCCCTCGATCGAATCCACGTCCGGCCGCTCCAGTTGATCCAGGAACTGCCGCGCATACGCCGACAGGGTTTCGACATACCGCCGCTGGCCTTCGGCATAAATCGTGTCGAACGCCAGCGAACTCTTGCCCGACCCCGAGAGCCCTGTGATCACCGTCAAAGTGTTCCGCGGAATGCGGACGTGAATGTCCTTAAGGTTGTGCTGACGCGCTCCGCGTACCGAAATGTGAGAGATTGGCATGATCAGTGGGTGGGAAGAATTGGACTTTCCGGAATGGGAATCGGAACCAGTTTGAAATCAGTCACACTGGGGGTATTCTAGTTGTCAATAGAAACCAGGGTCAACGAACCGAAATCTCTGCCAGAATGGCATGGATAGCGCAATGGGGTGCGATTGCTCGCATAGCTCCCAGGCGCCTTTCGTTTCCACTGGATTAACGGCGGAAACGCCTTTGGCAGAGTATCTATGACGAATCTCTTGAACTTCGCAATGTTGGTGGGTGCAATTACCGGCTCGATGGCGCTCGGTGTCCTCGGAGCTTATGGCATGTTCCGCGCGTTCTTTGCTCTCATCCGACCGCGGCGGAATCCAGCGGTAGCAGTCAAGCCCGCCACCGAGCCTGCCGTCTGACCCCGGGGCGTTGCTCTTTGTCTGGCGCGAATGGCCGAGGTTCGGATTTCTGGGAAGCTATGAGCGCTCCGCTCACGGTGCCCTGAAAACCGGCGACTGAAAAACGACAACTCAACCATCAGTTCTCCGGCTTCGTTCCCACCACCGACACCCATCCCTTCTCTGGAACTGTGTACGCCTTCACGTCCGCGAATCCGGCCTTCCACAACATGTCAATGTGCTGTTCGGCGGTAAGCAGCTTCATTCCCATCTTCGGCGCCTGCTTCTCCATTGCCTTCGACGGCATCGCCGGCGCGCCCCGGTAAACCTCCGCAATCACCGCGAACACACCGCCCGGTTTGACTACCCGCAGTACTTCGCACACATCCCCATCGAGATTGGGCCAGAAGAAGTGCGTCTCCACCGCGGTCACCAGGTCGAATATGTCGCGCGGATACGGCAACTGCGAAACCGACCCCTCGACGATTTCCACCCGTCCCGCATTGACCAAGTCTGAATTCAGCTTGAGGGCCATCGCGACGCTTTCAGGCGAATGATCGAGGCCATACACCCGCGCCCGCTGCGAGCGCGCCGCCAGCTTGCCGATGGTCCGCCCTCCGCCGCAACCCACATCGAGAATGCAGCCATTCCTCGGAATCTCAATATGGGACAGGCCCCAGTCGGTCACCGTTGAATGCGACCGGTTCATGCGGCGCAGAATCCAGCGCCCCAACCACCCCTGCGGTTTCGCGAACTGGCAACCCATCGAGCCCGGCCTCCCGGCGAAACAGTTCACAGCGTCCCAATCGATAGACCACGCCACCACTAGACCGCCAGACCACTCGGCCACAACCGACCGGCCGCCTACTTCCAACCACAAACTAAGAAGTGCGAACTATGAACTGTGAACTATGAACTATGAACCGCGAACTGCTCCTCGCACCCTGCCATGATAAAACTACCCCGTGGACCACACCCGCCGCATCGCCGCATTGCGCCGCAAGATGATGCGTGCGGGGCTCTCCGGCCTGCTGGTCACGCACCTCCCAGATCTCCGCTATCTCTGCGGATTCACAGGCTCCAGCGCGGCGCTCGCCGTCACCCGCCGCGCCGTGCGTATGTTCACTGATGGCCGCTATACCGCGCAGGCCCGCCATGAAGTGTTGGCCGCCGGCATCGAAATCGTTTCTCGAAACGCCGCCATCGCCGCCGTTGAGTGGCTCGCCGCACAATTGGCGCCTCAGCCCGGCTCACAGGCCCCTCCGCAGTTCGCCGGATTCGACCCTGACCGCACAACGATCGGCGAGCTCCAGCGATGGAAAGCTGCGCTTCCCG
>Ga0134126_10007573_pt1 | contig 13625 bp, 7 predicted proteins | sample KB31752_FD_96881 | JGI IMG/M metagenome (GOLD analysis project Ga0134126, IMG submission 96881) | Terrestrial soil microbial communities with excess Nitrogen fertilizer from Kellogg Biological Station, Michigan, USA - KB3-175-2 | ecosystem: Environmental > Terrestrial > Soil > Unclassified ...
AACGACTTCTCCGTCGCATACATCCTGCACCACAGCAATCGCGACCTGCCGATTCCATACAAGTTCGCAGCACTGTGGTCCGGACAAGAGGGGTCGCTTCTTTTCTGGGCCTTGCTGCTGAGCACCTACGGCCTGGTGCTTCGTCTCCGACACAAGGTCGATGTGAAGCTGACGGCATATGCTTCTACAATCCTCGCCGCCATTCAGCTGTTCTTTCTGCTGCTTCTGAACTTTGCTGCGACTCCTTTCTCGCTCGTTACCGCAGCAATCCCGCCCGACGGCAACGGACTCAATCCGCTACTGCAGTATCCCGAAATGGTGATTCATCCGCCGATGCTCTACCTCGGCTACGTGGGATTCTCGGTACCGTTCGCCTTCGCCCTCGGCGCGCTCATCATGAAGTATCCGGGCGAGAAGTGGATTCACATTACCCGCCGCTGGACGATGGTGACCTGGTGCTTCCTCACCTGCGGCGTCTTCCTGGGCGCGCACTGGGCGTATTCCGTTTTGGGATGGGGTGGGTACTGGGGATGGGACCCGGTTGAGAACGCCTCCATTTTTCCATGGCTCACTGGCACGGCGTTCCTGCACTCGGTGATGATGCAGGAAAAGCGCGGCATGCTGAAGACCTGGAACGTGTGGCTGATCTTCTGCACGTTCATGCTTTCCATTCTGGGAACGTTCCTGACGCGCAGCGGAGTCGTCAGCTCCGTCCACGCATTTGCCCAATCCTCGATCGGCGACTGGTTCCTTTGGTTCCTGGCTTGCATCTTCGTTGTCTGTCTCTTCTTCTACATTCGCAATCGCGATCATCTTCGCAGTGAACATCGGCTGGAATCGCTGCTATCACGGGAGTCGAGCTTCCTGTTTCAAAACCTGGTGCTGCTCGCGGCGTGCTTTGCTGTGCTTTGGGGAACGTTGTTCCCGATTCTGTCCGAATGGATTCAGGGGAGAAAAGAAACCGTCGGCCCTCCTTTCTTCAATCGCGTCAATATTCCAATCGCGTTGTTCCTCCTTCTGTTGACCGCCGTTGGACCTCTGCTCGCATGGCGTAGGACATCGTGGGCGAGTCTGAAACGGAACTTCACAATTCCGCTCATCGTTGCTCTTACGACGGCCGCGCTGCTTGTCGCCCTCGGTGTTCGTCCATGGAACGACATCGCCCAGCTCTACTCATTGATGGCAATCTCGCTCGCCGCTCTTGTCACGGCAACGGTAGCATCTGAGTTCATCCGCGGCGGCCGCGTGATCGCGCGCCATACCGGCCAGAACTTGCTTACCTCGATGGTCACCCTCACCCGCCGCAATACGCGCCGTTACGGCGGCTACATCGTTCACTTCGGAGTCGTCGTAATCGTTGTTGGGCTCTCCGGTGCTGCCTTCAATCAGCAGAAAGAGCAGGAAATGGGCTTTGGCGACAAGATGCAGATCGGCCCGTACACGCTCGTCTGCGACAGCTACACGCAGGAAGACAATCCCAATTACTCCATCGAGTACGCCGTTCTGAACGTGTACAAAAATGGGAAACCGTTGTTCCAGATGTTCCCAGCAAAGAAGTTCTTCAAAGCCAGCCAGCAGCCGGATACGATTGTCGCGAACCACTCAACTCCGAAAGAAGACCTGTACGTCATTTACGCCGGCAAGAACTTCGATACCGATCGTCCGATCATCAAGGCATTCATCAACCCTCTCGTAATGTGGATTTGGGCGGGCGTGTGGATCCTGATCTTCGGCACGGTCGTAGCTATGGTGCCGCCGATGACGGCCGCTGCTGTTCCGCAAGCCCAGCGAGTTCGTCCGATCACGGTGCCGCTTCCGCCACAGACGGAGCCAGTCGAGGCGGGTGATTGATGACCGGCTTTCGCAAAGTCAGTTCGACTGTGATCGTCGTCGCCTTGGCTGTTGCATTGCTCGGCGCCAGCAGCGATACCGCGCGCTTCGATGAACTCGGGCATCATCGCATCATTTGCGTCTGCGGCTGTAATCAGATGCTGCTTGAGTGCAATCACGTAGGCTGCACTTACTCCGACAAGATGCGGCAGGAACTCTCCGCCGCCGTGCAGAACGAGCCCAACGACGACGCCATTCTGCAGTCGTTCGTGCGCGAATACGGCACGACCGTTCTCGCCGCTCCGAGCGCCCGCGGGTTCGATCGCGTGGCCTGGATCATGCCGTTTGCCGTGTTCTTCGCGGCGACATTTGGAGCGGCGATTGTGATCCGCAAGTGGAAGGAGCGACAGCCGACTCCAGCGACGTCGGCTTCTTCGGCAGTGTTCGACCCATATCGGGAACAAGCGCGACGGGAGACTGAGCTGTGATTGCCGTCGCCTGCATTCTGTTTGCCGCCGGACTGCTCCTTTACGTTTTTGCTCCCGGAGTGGTCTTTGAGCGTGCCACGGATAAATCGCGCCTTGCATACCTCGAAGAACGTAAACAGGTGGTTTACGAAAACCTGCGTGACCTGAACTTCGACTACAAGGCAGGGAAGTATCCCGCGCAGGATTATGAGTCGCTGCGTAGCTCGCTCGAAGCTGAAGCCGCCGAGATTCTGGCCGAGATGGCAGCTTTGCAGGACGCCCAGGCTGTGCCGCAACCGGCGCGATAAACTGTTTCCAATCACTCACAGATTTAAATCGAATGACTAAGAGTCCTTTCCTGAAAACTACTTTCCTTGCGCCCGCTGTACGCTGCATGATTGCCATCCTGGTGCTAGCCGCGACCACCGTTGCTGCCGACCTCACCGGAAGCGTGATGAACAAAACCTCGAACAAGCCCTCTGCTGGCGACGACGTCGTGATCCTGAAGCTCTCACAGGGCATGCAGGAAGCGGGCCGTGCCAAGACCGACGCCAAGGGTAACTTCACTCTCCCAATTCCGGACGACGGTGGTCAGCATCTGGTTCGCGTGACTCATCAGGGCGTGAACTACTTCAAACCTGCGCCGATCGGCACCACCTCCGTCGAGGTGGAGGTCTATGACGCCGGCAAGCAAGTGCAAGGCGTTACCGGCCGAGCCGACATCATGCGCGTGCAGACGGAGAACAGCCAACTCGAAGTGACGGAGATGTTCGTAATCCAGAACAACTCCAATCCGGCGAAGACGCAAATGAGTGAGCGCAGCTTTGAATTCACGCTTCCCGAAGGCGCCGTCGTCGATGGTTCGCTGGCTGCCGGGCCGGGAGGCATGCCGGTCACTTCAGCTCCTGTGCCCACAGGCGGCAAAAATCACTATGCCTTCGTTTTCCCAATTCGGCCTGGAGAGACGCGCTTTCAAGTGAGTTATCACCTTCCCTATTCGGGAAGCTTCGCGTTCCAGCCGCAGATCGTCACACCAATGGAAGATGTCGTCGTGATGTTGCCGAAGAGCATGGACTTCAAAGGCGACACCTCGCAATTTGCCAGCGGAGGAGACGAGAAAGGTATGAGCATTTTCGTGGCTCATAACGTTGCCGCCGGCAAGCAAATGGCCTTTGCCGTTTCGGGAACAGGACAAATTCCTCGCGATGCTCAGGACGAAACCGGCGACAATCAGCAGAGCGCAAGCACGCAGACCCAGCCAGACAATCGTCCAGGCGGCGGCTTAGGCCGCCCTGAGGACACGCCGGATCCGCTTCATGCCTACCGCTGGTGGATTATCGGAGGCCTTGCCGCTGCGCTGGTTGTTGGAGCCATTGTCGTCATCAATCAGAAGCCGCGCACGCCAGTTGCTGCTCCGGTTGGAAGCGTTGTCGCGCCCTCTCCAGCAGCCCGTCCGCAGACTCCTTCGCTCAATCGAGGAACCTTGCTCGACGCGATGAAGGAGGAGTTGTTCCAACTTGAAACTGAGCGGCTCCAGGGCAAAATCTCCGATCCTGAGTATCAGCAAGCGAAAGCCGCGCTCGATCTGACGATCAAGCGCGCTCTTGCGAGACAATCAGCTAAGGCATAGAGTACGAGTTCCCATTACGGATTCTTCGCATAGGCTGCGCAGGTCGCATCTGCCTGCTGAGTGGGCAAATCCTTTGACGTCAGCGATAGCAACGATGGCTTGGTGAAATCGAAAAACTCCTTATCAAAGTCCGGCTGCGCTGCATCGCGCTTCGTCAAGTTCAACAATTTGAACCGCTTTTCGATGAACTTAAGAATTGCGGTTGAATCTGCCGGTGCATGCGAGACAACGTGCGGTATTACATATGGAGAAACAACCATCAAAGGCAGACGAAATCCGGTTCGCGTGAAGTCTGCCACCGGGTCTTTCGACTGCAGATCGGTTGGCTTGATACCGTCCGGGCTGACGGACTGAGGAACATTAGTCAGCGGCTGCACGTGATCGTAAAAACCGCCGGCTTCATCGTACGTTAGAAAGAAAACAGAGTCTTTCCAAATCGGACTGTCCATGAAGGCCGAAATCAGGCTCTTGTCATAGACAGCGCCGATCTGCACCGGATTCCCCGGGTGCTCGTCTCGTCCCGAATCGAAACCAGGTTCAATCAGCGCTACAGCCGGAAAATTTCCACTTTTCAAATCCGTAAAGTAATCCGTCTGTCCGGCTTGGCAAGGAGTCTTGGGATTGTGTATGCAATCGACTGGAGCTAGATGCTGGGGATCCTTATGTCCTTGTCCCCACTGAAAATTGGTGAGCGTGGTCAGCGGCACTCCCGACGAACTCACATCAGAGTAGTACACCTTCCACGATATCCCTGCATTGTCGAGACGTTCGAAAATATTTGGGATATCGAGCGTAGGCGGATTGTGCGCGTGGCCATGCGTCGTTGCCGCTAATTCCGCAACACGATTTGGCCCTGAGTTCGATGGAATCGGCGAGAAGAAGTTATCGGAAGTCCCGAATTGGGCTGCGAGGAAATAGTAGAAGGGCAGCATGTTCTCGTCGTAGTAGCCCATATTGCGCTGGCCGCGCACGTCAAAGTAATGGTGAGTGTCATCCTGGGAATTTGCGAACTGCGAGAATCCCGCAGTGATGTGGACAAAGCCGTTGCCCTTCCACTCATCCGACGCCGGATTGTCGCGGTTGTAGGCGCCATGACTCTCCAGCCAGTCGGGGCTGAAATCCTCGACGCACTGATCCGTCAGCAAGAAAGAGTGCACAGTAACATCGCTGCCAACGCTCACATGTCCCTGGTTGTTGTGCGTGATGTTTGCCACCGGCGTTCCCGCAATAGGACTCGCGACGGTAAGGGTAATACTGGCGGTCAACTTCGAATCTGTTGTGAACGTATAGGTGACCGATCCAGGCGTAGTCGGAACTGTAACCGTCGCGCTCGCGTTCGGTCCGTACGCCTGAGTGTTTTTCGGGTCAGGCGGTGGGCTGATGGTTACGGTCGAGCCGTCTGTCGCTGCCCAAGTCAGCAGAGACTTGCCCCCGGGCTGGACGTTCATCGGACTCGCACCGACAAGAAATCTTGATCCGGAATCGGGCGTCGTTCCAACTACTACGGAAGCTTGAGCTGTCGTTCCAGCGGCTGAAGTGGCAACGAGCGTGTACAGGGTAGCCGTCGTCGGCGTCTTTTTCGCACTTCCATTGGCAGCGACCGACGCGCCATTGAGAGTTACTGTGGTCGCGTTCGCTGTCGTCCAGCTCAACGGCGTCGAATCATCCGCGGGATTGTCGGCGGAAAAGCCTGTGGCAAGGAGAGCAGTAGAATCGAGAGTATTCACATCACTCATCCCACCCCAGCCTTTGTTGTGCCGATACGTGTTCAGGTGACCGAAGTAGTGATCGAACGAGCGGTTCTCCTGAAACATGAAGATGATGTGATTTAGAGCTGTGATATCGATCGGAGTTGGCGGCGGTGGCGGAGGTTGCGTCGGAGGAGTTGTCGGAGGCGTTGAGGGCGGCTGCGACGGCGGATTGGCAGGCGGAGTCGTGCTGGCAGCTTGAGTCCCTCCACAACTTGACATCGAAATTGCCAAAGCGAATACCAAAATCAAACTAACGATCGAATGCGAGAGGGCCCAATTACGCACTAGAACTGCTCCTTTCATCCGATACTTGGAAGCAGCAGCTCTCGCGCTGGTTGCTGTACGAACGTGCCAAAAAGACCGTGCCCAAAAGATGGCTGGCCGGCTCATACTCGCGGCGGCAACTCGGAAGCAGCGAGGTGCATCGTGTGTGCGGCTCACGCGTCGACTTAATGGAGTCGGTGGACTTAGTGGACGGAGTGGACCGGCGCTCCTTCAGGTACTCACACGTGGCATCTCTCCTCTTCGGCGTTTGGCCTCTTCATTGCGGTACACAATGACCGGCTGCCGGGCTTCAACAACTACTCTGATTTTTCCCTCGCCAGTGCTCACTTGAATGTCTTGCGGGCCGTTGACCGTCATCTTTGCCGCGCGGATCTGGCCTGGGTCCCACTGGTTCGGCAATTGGGTTGAGAGTTCTTTTGCGGTGGTGGAGTAGAACGCGATGCGGTCATTGTCGAGAGGACAGAATGTGCTCTCGATTCCCACAATGGGAATACCGCTCAGGGAGGCCGAGTATGTCTTTGCTGCCCAATCGACTTCAATCGTCGCATTGCCTTCAAGGCCGATGGTTTCCCGCGTTCCCTCGCGCCGGAATGACTCGATGTTCCTGGAGTGCAGGTGGAACCACGGCACCATGACGAGGTAGAAGGTATCGAGCGCGTCATCCAGGTTCATGTCGGCGCGGACAATTGCGTGCGAGCAGCCGTTGTAAAAGAGCGTCTTCATCACGCGATCGGCCGGGCCGGTGGTTCTCCCCGACTGCCCCCAAACGGCACTCTTGCGATAAATGGTTGGCAGCAGAGGGATCGGATCGCCGCCGAATGGGCAGGTGCCGGGGCCAGTCATGTACCAGAAGGCGCTGATCTTGCCGATGAAGGCATACCTCAACGCTTCGGAGCTGACATCGACTCCACGTTTTGCGAACTCCTCCAGGACTTTGTAGCGGCCTTCGCGCAAGTTCTTGATGCCGCTCGCCGGATGCTCAGGATCCCAGTCGTCACGGATGGAGAAGTAGGAGAGCACATCGATGTGTGTCGTTGTGGGAAGCTTGTAACGCTCGCAGGTGTAGCGAACGCGTTCCATTCCGGGACCAGCCATGTACTTCGCCAGTCCAACGATGTAGGAGTTCTCGCCTGTCCAGTTGCGGCTTTCCCAGAGCTGCCCGTCCGGACGGCGCGCGATGATCTTCTCGTTCCACGCCGGACTGCTGCGGTACGCGTCGTCGTAATTGTCCGACAGCGTAGTGATGCAGTTGTACTTCCTGGCATTTTGCATCAGGCGCATCATGCCGTCATATCCGCCGATGCGCTGGTTCACCTCCGCGACCGCGGGGTAGCCGGTGTCTTTGCCGCGATACTGCCAGCCCCAGAGATGGACGATCTGCGGCGAGTAGTCGGTCAACTCGGCGATCTGTTTGATCAACTGCTCGCATTGCTCGAAGGTCGAGGCCGGTTTGGGATGGCTCGGCTCGTCACAGCGAATGCCATAAACGAAAGCATTGTCGTAGAGATGATTCGGAATTGCCGGCATGCGGCTGCGGACAAACTTGGCGCCATCAAGCCAGGTGAGGGAAGCGCGATCGTCGGGAGCCGGGATGAAATCAAGACGGCAGGTCGACTCCTGCTCGACGAGCAGGTTGGGCGTCTGCTTGTTGCCGCAGTTGCGCGGAGTGCCCGGACCGGTGTTCATGTCGTAGCAGAGGCTGCCGTTCACGCGATGCGTCTTCGTTGTTCCAATCGACGCGCGCCGCCTGCCCGCGCCGCCCACGACTGTCAACTCGGTGCCGTCCATAAAGGCAGTCGTCTCCTGCACGCACAAGACACGATCTGTGCCAACCATTACTACGGGCAATGTCGCAGCTACATTACCCCAAAAGGTATTCGGTTTAAGCGATCCCGGCTTTGCCGACTTCAATTCCGCCAGCCATCCGCCATCGTCGCCGTGTGCCAGCCACGCTGGACCGTCTTCTTCGCGGACCGTGACCAGTCGCGGAAGGGCAACTTCGATCAGTTCATATCTGGGGGACTCGCGCACCTCGCGCATCTCGACGTGCACAGCCGAGCCTTCGACCGTGTAGCGAACGGTGAACGACGCTGCAGGCCGCCCCGCGTCAGAGACAGAGAAGAGGAAGTCGACCCGGTCCTTTCCCGAATTGGTCTTCTGCAGTTGAACCGGTTGAACGCTGAAATTCCATAGCTGCTGGTTGCAAACGGTAGCCGTAATTGGCTTGCCTAGATCCTCGCCGCGCATCCGGCGCTGACCGCGAATGAGCCGATACACGTAAGGAAGTCCATCGCGTCCGTCGAGGGCCACCTCCAGCTCCGTGGAGCGAATCACGATCGCATTCACCGGAGCTGCACGGGTGTTCAGCGGTTCTTGTTGTGTAGCGTCGGAAGACTGAGCCACAAGATTGCGTGCCGCCAGTCCAGTGGCTGCTACGCCTGAGAACCTCAGGAATGTTCGACGAGTGAGTTGGTCAGTTTCTTCTTGCATGGCAAGTTTTGCGGAATCTCCCTCGATTTCAGTAATCAAAATAAAACATTCACATCCTGAACGCGAAGAGACTAACAGAGACATCGCTCGAATTTGCTTAGGAATGCTCTCCCGTGACCTGTCATCCTGAAGCGCTTCTTTTGCGCGAAGGATCTCCCGCGATGTTTCTCACTGAAATGCACTCTCTTGGCTTTTCGGCCGATAGAGGTCAAGTTCATGGTGGAGGAGCCTTAGCGGCAGCACTTGAGCCTGAAGCATTCCGGGAGATCCTTCGCGCAAAAGAAGCGCTTCAGGATGACAGGTTGATACACGGTTGAATCTGTCTTCATAATGCGCTTTCTGAAATGAGCTTTCTGGTAAGTGGCATTTGGGAATCGACTCCTCCTTTCACTCAGAGAAGGTTTCTGGAAACGAAATCGCCTTGCCGAGCAATCTCACCGCCAGGGTACGTCAGCATTCCCGATTTGAACCTACGTCCTTCGCCATCAACGACCTGAAGGAAAAATCACGTGCCGTTCTCAACCCATTCGGAGGCGTGGGTAACCCTGACTTTTCCTCAGGGTTACCCTGCGATTTCCTCAGGGTTACGCTGGCTGCCTTGGGTTGCGCTGCGTGCGGGCTTGCGTTGCTGCTGGGTTGATTTGCGTTTTTTCAACACGCCGTTCGCGATTTGGGTGGCGCGCAGAAGCACGGCGGCAGTTTGCGCGTCGATTCGGCCGCTGAGGACTTGCTCCATGATCTGCTTTATAACGAGCCGGAGGCTGGAGCGGTCTTCGAGAAATCCGACTTTGATCCTCTGATTGGTTTCGCAATCGTAGGCGCGCGTATGAAAAACGCAGAAGAGGCGTTGCCCCATCGCCGGCGCGCGGCATGGCTCGCCGTTGTTCTTGAGGTGGGTGCATCGAGGGGCCTGGTTCGCCAGCTTCAAAAGCCCAAGCTTCACAGCCCGACGGTTGGTCTCAATCCGCTGCTTCGCCTGTTCCACTTGTTCGTCAAGCACCGCAGCACGTTCCTTGAGTTCATCCTCGGTGAGCGAGTCCATATCTAGATCTACGAATTCGTACTGCTGCTCCTCTTCGCCGAACGACTCGAGCCTGTCCTCCATTTCCTTCAGCTCCGCCACAACCTTGCGTGCGTATGCCGGGTCTTCGACCATGCGTTTGACTTCTTCCGACGAGCTCTGCATGGCCATAATGTTCGCTTCTTGTTCGTTGGTCATACTTCCGTGCTATCGCGAAGCCGGGCGAAAGTAAAGCGAAAATTTAAACGCGAAGAGAGCACGCGAAGGTCCACAAAGAAAATCTTCAGAAGTTTTCCGTAATTAACGTCTGCTCACTTCGAGTTAATTGTTTGGACGGGTCCGACTAGGATGATGATTCGACGAAAAGGTATTTATCGGGGCTGGAACTACAGAAAATAGAAATACGGATTCCGGATTCAATATTCAATATGGCGCACTGGGACAAGCTGGCTGTGGATTTCTTTCTAAGTTGCTGATTTACGAAAGCTAACAAAAATTTACAACTTGGTTATTTGACTGCACTAGCCCGAGCCAACGAGAGAAGGTTCGTGCGTTTTCCTTCTCCTTTCCCCCTTACTTCTCTGGACTTTCCCAAAATGGCCAAGACTGAAAGACACAAGCGGACGTCGGGCACACAGGAGGCGCGATGATGCAGATAAGTGATTCTCGAAAGAATCTTCTTCGATTGGGGTTGTTGCTGGCTGTTCTGAGCATATTGCCCTGCATGGCTCAAGTCACGAGTCGGGGCACATTGACTGGAACCGTGGCCGATCCGAGTGGTGCAGTGATCGCCAATAGCACAGTAACGATGACCGATCCGGCGACCGGGATTAGTCGTCACACGACTACGAATACTTCGGGAATCTATCGTTTCGAGGCAGTCGATCTCGGTAACTATACGGTGGAGGTTCAGGCTCACGGGTTTTCTACCATGAGGAAAACCGGAGTCGAAGTGCAGGCCGCTCGCCAAGTAGAGCTTGACTTTGCGCTTCAAGTCGGTGGTAGTAGCGAAGTCGTGAACGTGGAGGCATCGGCCGCCGAAATTGCGTTGCAAGCCGCGGAGCAAGTACGCAGCGAAAATATCTCTTCGCGCCAAGTCTCGAATCTGCCTCTGATCGGTCTTGATTCGCTGACCCTTGCCATGACAGCTCCTGGGGTTGTTGTGTCCCCAAACGGGAATATCAACCAGAACGGGACGTTGGTCTTCACGGTCAACGGTCAACGGCCGCGCGGCAATAACTTTCTGATCGATGGAGTGGAGAACAACGACATCTCCGTGACTGGCCCGGCATACACCATCAATAATCCTGATGCGGTGGAAGAGGTCAATGTACAAACCTCGAACTTCACCGCGGAGTTCGGTCGCGCCGGCGGGGGCATCATCAACCAAATCACGAAATCAGGCACCAATTCTGTACATGGCAGCGCGGCTTACGCCTACACCGGCGATGTGTTTAAAGCTCTGAACTACAACCAAAAGGTAGGCGGCCTCAAGCGCCCTCCCCGCGACATCGAAAACACGCCATGGTTCAGCATTGGCGGGCCGGTTATCTTGCCGCACTTGTATAACGGAACGAACAAGACCTTCTTCTTCGCAGCAGCGCAATGGGATCGCGATTTCGGCAAGGCCACGACAAATATTCGCATCCCCACGGATAACGGCGTAGCGGTTTTGCAGCCGCTGGCGGCACGTTGCCCGAATGTCGCTCTGTACCTACAAGCGCTAGGCGGCGTGCGCGGAAGCGCAACGCCCTCGCTGATCAGCATTCAGGCGCCCAGCGCAACTGGGACTTGCAATGGATCGGCTCGCACCGGGCAGTCGGTTGAAACCGGCTTATTTACGCGCACCGAGGCGAATCTCGCTCTGGATAACAATCACCAGATTCGCATCGATCACAACGTCTCCGACAAACAGTCCATGAGCTTCCGCTGGCTCTATGACAAGAATAATTCCAGTCCGGGATTCAACACGAATGGTGTAGTTGGAGTCCTGCCCGGATTCGACAATGCTTTCAACGGCATCACATTGGGTGGCGCATTCAGCGACACATACACCATCAGTCCGACCTGGACAAACGAATTTCGGTTTAACTATGGACGTATCGGATTCAATTTCCCATCCGCCTCTACAGATGCATTCCACACCAATCTGCAGAGCTACGCGATCAGCGGCATAGCAGGATTTGGACTGGCAACGAATATTCCCCAGTTTCGTTTCGCCAATAACTGGCAATATGCCGACAGCATGACGATTGTGCGCGGGAAGCACAGTCTGAAATTCGGCGCAGATTTTCTGCGACAGCTCGCGCGCCAGCGTCCTCCGTTTAATGAACGTGGCTCACTCACCTATAACACCAGTACGGGTGTGACCGGGTTGGCGAATTTCATCGACGACTTCGGTGGGAGCAGCGGCAGTCTCAACCGCCTGTTCGGCAATTCTGTTTACCACCCAGATCTCTTCCGTCAATTCTATTTCGTTCAAGATTCGTGGAAGACGACGGCCGACCTGACCTTGAACCTGGGATTGCGTTATGAAAACTACGGCACGCCGATGAACATCTTCACCATTGCCGCATTCACGAACTACGACCCCGTCAACTTTGCCACGCCACATAAAGTCAATTCAGACAATAACAACTTCGCTCCCACCGTGGGCTTTGCCTGGAATCCCAGCAATCGCTTTATGGGCGATCATAAGACTGTGATTCGCGGCGGCTTCCAAACCACTTATGACAGTGCGTTCAACAATTTGCTGTCGAATATCGCCGGCTCCACGCCAAATGCAATCGGCGGCACCATCATCTCCTCGACGAATGCGTCCTTGCCTAGAGGCACGGGAAATTTTAGCGGCCTCTTTCCCACGATTCAGCCAACGCCCCTCACCAAGGCAACGGCACAATCGAATCTCTTCCCTCAGAATTTTGTGAATCCATACACCGACCGCTGGTCTTTAGGGGTCCAGCGGGAGGTGGCGGCGAACATGATCCTGGATGTGTCGTATGTCGGATCGATTTCACGCAAGCAATATCGCTCGATTGACGTGAATCCGGTCGTAAATGCGGCCACCGGAGACCGATTGCATCCGGAACTGCAAATTACTGCCCCTACTTCGGCGGCAAATATCGCGACCCGCACCGGAGAGGGCATTCGCACGGTTCGGGCCTCTTCTGCAAACGGCAACTACAGCGGCCTGCAGGCAGAGTTGCGGCGAAGCTTCGCTGCGACGCCATTTGGCAACTTCCTCGTAAACGTTAACTACACCTATGGGCATTCGCTCGACGAGATCAGCGACGTCTTCAACCAGTTGTCGAATCAGAGTTCGTTCGAGTCGGTATCGGAAGTATTGGGTGTGAGTCCGCATATCGACTATGGAGACTCCGACTTCGATTTCCGCCATAGCGGGGTAGTGAGCTGGGTTTGGGATCTTCGCGGTCCTAAATCGGGAATTCTCGGGCAGGTTCTCGGCGGCTGGACATTATCCGGCATTCAGCGCTGGGAGTCTGGTTTCCCATACACCGTTCACAATGGAACTGATCGCAACAAGGATGGACAGTCAGGTCCGGATCGGCCGGACATCGGAAACATAGACGCTCCGCTCAACACCAGGGCTATCCTCAGCTCGACCTGCTCGACCGGTTATGCCAATCCGGACGCCGGCAATGCTTGCGTGGCTGCCAGTGCAGTTCATTGGATCGAAGGCACAGGCTTACCCAACGCAAATACGGCGCATCGCAACTCGCTGCGCTCCAATGGTCTCGATCGCCTTGACGTAAACATTCGCAAGGCCTTCTCGATTACGGAACGCTTCAAGCTGCAATACGGCGCAGAAATGTTCAATGCGTTAAACACCGTGAATCTGACCAGCGTTCCCGGGCGCGTCGTAAACGGGACCAGCGCGGGCAAGTTCCTCGATGTGACTCAGCTGAACTCCACCGGTCGTTCAATGCGTATGTCGTTGAAGCTTATCTGGTAGCTTCGCGTTCGAGAAAATCAGAATTAGGGATGGCGTCATTCAGCCATCCCTTTTCTGTTGTGCGCCCGGCAGGGCGCACTCACTTGGAGGTGAAAGTCCTCTACACACCCGGCAAGGGGAAGTGTTAGCTGAACGGCAAGGGTGTCCGTCGCGAGGCGGAATCTGGAGGAAGCTGTAG
>Ga0134126_10007574_pt1 | contig 13625 bp, 11 predicted proteins | sample KB31752_FD_96881 | JGI IMG/M metagenome (GOLD analysis project Ga0134126, IMG submission 96881) | Terrestrial soil microbial communities with excess Nitrogen fertilizer from Kellogg Biological Station, Michigan, USA - KB3-175-2 | ecosystem: Environmental > Terrestrial > Soil > Unclassified ...
GGACGTGCAGGCGCTTAACGCGCTCGATCATCAATTGGTGGAGGCCGTAAAGGCGCGGGATGAAGTACGGACCCATCAGGTTCTGGCCGAGATGATCGCTCTGGCCCAGGACAAGGGTAGCCCGGTGGGGGACGCGGAGCTTGCGTCCTCGGATACCGTGCTGCCGTTTGACTCGATCAGCGTGGACGAGGTGGGGGCGCTGCTCAAGCACGAGAGTTTGGTCGGCAGCGCCGGCTAGTCCGGGCCGGCCCCGCCGGTAAGTGATGGGGGATGGTCAGCGACGATGATTATTCGTGTGCAGGGCAGCGGCCAATACCGTCTTGAGGACGACGCGGTCAAGGGCTTGAACGCGCTTGATGGGACGTTACAGGAGGCAGTGCGGAAACACGACGAGCAAGGGGTCACGTCGACCCTGTTCGCCATGATCGATTTCGTGCAAGCGCGGGGGGAGCCGGTCCCGGATAGCGAGATCGCCACCTCCGATGCCATTCTCCCGGCGGATACGCTCACCTTCGACGAGATCGTGACCGTGCTCAAGGAGGATGGTCTGATCCCTGGCTAAAGGAGAGGGGCTCCCTCACACGGGGGAGCCCCACAGGGAATACCACCGCTCCAACTCCGGCTCGATGGGCAGTTCGTGTTTCATCAAGACTTGCAGGCGCAATTCGAAGGCGTTGTCCCGCGTCTGCCCTCCCGTCGGCACCATGGGGTAGAACGTACCGCGCTTATAGTTGTAGATCCAATAGACGTTCCGCCCCTCGCCGGTGAACTTGAAGACCGAGGAGAGCAATTGCTCCCCGAAGCCGCGCGACTTCAGCTCCTCGCTCACCAGATGAATGGTGGTGACCAGATCCTCGAACTGCTCGGTTTGTAGGATCACCCATTGGTAGCCGTAGGTGTCGGTCATCGTACTCATGGTGGACTTCGTATCGGCGGCCCGGATCTGGAGCAGCGTCCCAATGTCCTGCTTGAGGGCCTCGAACTGGCCAACGTCGATCGCCTTGAAAGCCAGAGCGGCGGCATTACTGGGTTCCAGGTGCAGCGATGCCTGGAGGGTAATCACCGCCGTAGTCATGGCAAACAGCGCCTCGGTTTTGGAGGCCACCGGCTTCGATGTTCCCAGGAGCCGATCGAGAAAACTCATGGAGGCTAGCCGCGCGCGGCGTTCATGTTCCGTTCCATCGCCTCGAGACGCGCCAGGCGGTGCTCAAGGCTGGGATGGGTACCGAACAACTCGCCCACCGACTGCTTCACGTTCGGCACGATGAAGAACGCATTCATCGACTGGGCGGCCCGCAAATCGGAGTTGGGGATCCGCTGGATGGTACCGCTGACCTTGAGCAGCGCCGACCGCATGGTGGAAGGCGAGCCGGTCAATAGCACGGAGCCACGATCCGCCGCGTACTCGCGATATCGCGAGAGGCTGCGCAGCAGGAAGAAGCTGATCGCCCACACGGCGGCCGAGACCAGGAACACGACCACGGCCGCCCCATTGTTGTTATCACGGTCGTCCTCGCCGATCCCGAAGCCGGTCCACATGCCAATCTGCACGATAAACGAGGCCACGCTGGCGAACAGACTGGCGTAGGTCAGGACCATCATGTCCCGATTCTTGATGTGGGTCATCTCGTGGCCCAGCACCGCCTCCAACTCCTGCGGCTCCAGCAGGCGCAACAGACCCCGCGTGACCGCGATCACCGCGTGCTTGGGACTCCGCCCGGTGGCGAAGGCGTTGGGTGTCCCCACCTCCATGATCGCTACCCGAGGCTTGGGCAGGTCGGCGATCTGCGCCAGGCGCTCGACGATCGCGTGCAGAGCCGGCTCCTCGGACGCCGAGACCTCGCGGGCCCCCGTGCTCAGGAGGACCAGCTTCTCGGAGACATAGTACTGGAACAGGACCATACCGGCCCCTACCACCACCAACAGCACGAGGCTCCCGGTGTACTTCCACAACACTGCCAGGAATACGCTGTACAGCAGCGCCAGCAGGAACAACGTGAATGCCATCCGCAGCGTGAGCTGCGTATCGCGCCCATACCAGCGTTTGCCAGCCATGGTCTATCATCCTCTTCAAGGCTGCATGGGTGCCACCCCAGATGAGGCACCAACGGCCATGCGCCTAATGGGATTGTACCATAGGCGGGGGGTAGGGTCTCGCTCACGGTCCCATGAAGAGGCTGCCCCAGACCTCCTGGGCGAGCAGAAACGGGAACGGCCACGGTAGTAGGAGCGCGGTCTCCAGGGCCGCTTGGTGCGTACGCATTTAGGGGCGCGGGTCTCCAGGCCCGCTTGGTTCGGCGGCGGATCGTCATTCGGGTAGCACGCTCGAGGCCGGCGGTATGGATCTCCATCGGCGCCAGCCGCGACGAAAGCTAATAGGTTCGCGCCGCTGGATCCGGCCACCCGCTACAATAATGACACCACCAGGTCCACTTTGCCCGAAGTACGATGCCAATGATTGGCAATGGAGTCCTATCGGTGCGCAAGCCAGCCACAACCGAGTAGGGTCAAGGGAGAGGGCGCCCCCCCATTTCGCCAGGGAGGAAACCGCGCAATTCGTCACTTTTCGTCTGGCTGATTACCCCTCGCCGCGAAGCCAGCCTGAGCGACATTATAGGATCATGGAAATCCTATACCGCTCGACGGGCAAGCCAATTGCTGGCCAACTCGGGTCCGTTCTGGCAGGCTGACTACTTCGACCGCGGGATCCGCGACGAGCGACAGTTCTCCACGGTGTGGGCTTATATCGAGAGCAATCCGACGCGAGCGGGTCTGTGCGGACTCGACAGCGAGTGGCCTTGGAGCAGTGCCTTCATCGAAGGTGCCTCTGGCTAACCAAGCGGGTCTGGAGATCCGCGCCCCTAAAGTACGCCATTCCAGATTGCTATCGATCATACGTGCGGATGAGAGCCGCCCGCCGTGGCTACTTACTGGCTGCTAACGATCTACCCGGATGACGATCCGCCGCCGAACCAGGCGGGCCTGGAGACCCGCGCCCCTGATGCTCGTTCCATCATCGCACCGGCGGGGCGAGCGAGACGCTCGCGCTCCCAGGGACAGCACTCCGCCACGGTTTCCAGGTGCATCCCTCCGCTCCCAAATGGTGTACTTCGACTACGTTAGGGAGAGGCACCCCGCGCCCCTCTCTACTCCGCCGAAGCGGCGGGACCGCCCGTAGTGCTCGCGCGCACGATCAAGCTGGGCACCACCAACAGATGCTGAGGATCGTGGGGCACGCCGCGGATCTTGTCGATCAAGAGATCGGTAACCGACCGTGCGATGAGGTCGATCTTCTGGTGAACCGAGGTCAGATCGAGCGCCTGCGCCACCGGAGTGTCGTCGTACCCCGCTACCGCGACGTCCTTCCCGATCTGGATCCCGGAACGCTCAAGGCAGAGTCTGACCCCGATCGCGATGATGTCGGTGGCACAGATGATCGCCGTGGGCCGCGGATCGCGGGAGAGCAAGTAGTCGGCGGCCGTCGCGGCGTGCGGCACGTCATTGGCGGTGCGGACCAGCAACTCCGGGCGCGCCTCGATCCCCTGGGCGCGCAGGGCCTCCTGGTAGCCGCGGACGCGGGCGTCGCCGGCCACGATGCCTTCGAGCCAGCCCACCATGGCGATCTGAGTGTGGCCCTGGGCGACCAAATGATCCACGACCAGGCCAACCCCCTGCTGCCCATCGTCGTCGGCATAGGGAAAGTCCCAGGCGCCATTGGAGCGCCCGAAGCAGGCAAAGGGGATATCAAGGTCAAGGAGACGGCGAATGCGGGGATCATGATAGCTCGTATCGGAGAGCACGAAACCGTCGACCCGGCTGGTCCGGATCAAATCGACGTAGCTCTGTTCCTCCTGAGGGGCGGATTGGGCGAAGGTAAGCACATGGTAGCCATACGACTCAGCCGCCTGCGCCACCTCGTAGAGGAAGCGATCGAGGACGGGATTACGCTGTACCTCATCCTGGACGCGGTGCCAGGCATAGCCGATCATTCGGGTGGTACTGGATTTGAGGTTCCGGGCCGTGCTGTTTGGACGATAGCCCAATGCCTGGATGGCCGCCCGCACCTTCCGCCTGGTATCGAGCTTGATCAGGGAGCTATCGTTGATCACGTATGAGACGGTGGAGACCGAGACGCCCGCCAGGGCGGCCACATCGCGGATCGTGATATTCAGCGTGTACCCACGTTGAGCGGCCGCCTGGCGCACCTGATCGCCCGTGGCTTCATCAATGTCCGGCGAGTTATTGAGCGCCGCGTAGGCACTCAATAGCGACACGCCGGTTTCCTCGGCAATAGACCGTAGACTCGACATAGCCGCTTCCCTCGCCCGCTTTCCCATCGTCCAGCCAGAGTATAACCCCTGGGCGCCGGCATTTCCGCTGTTCGCGCCCCCTATTGACGCCGGCCAGACCATAGTGTAGCATGCCTTGTAACGTTTCAAACAGGGTTGTAACGTTGCAATTGTACGAAGGGAGTACATGCAGGGCAATACGGGGTTCGATGGATCAACATGCTTCAGCAGGGTTCTCCACCTGCCTATTTGGGCTACTCGTTCAACACGGATAGGTTCCGAAAAAAAGGGGTCCGTCATGATCGATACCACGGAAACCACCACGTCCCTCAGCCGTCGTTCCTTTGTTCTGAAGACCGCCGCCGCCGGCGCGGCCTTGGCGGGCGGCGCCGACCTCGTCCGCGCCTCGGAACCAGCCCAGGCCGCGCCAAGGGCGGATGCCTCGACTACCACGTTTACCCTCAACGACATGCCGGCCCAGTCCGACAAGGTCAACGTCGCCTCGTTCAACGCCACCGTGGCCCGATTCGAGAAGGCGCACCCGGATATCAAGGTGATCGGCAAGGCGGATACCTTCGATCCCACGACCTTCTACGCCCACTATGCGGTCGGCAACGTGGAAGACACCTATAAGGTCTACTTCACTGATGTCCAGCACCTAATTCAGATTGGCTACGCACAGGACATCAGCGCCTGGATGAAAAACTGGAAGTGGACGTCGAGCATTCAGCCCAGCGTCCGCCAACTGATCAGCGACGCCTCGGGGAAGGTCTATGGTTTCCCGGTCGATGCCTACGCCCTCGGCCTGTCGTACAGCAAACGGTATTTCACGGCCGCCGGCCTCGATCCGAACAGCCCCCCGACCACCTGGGACCAATTCCGCGCCTATGCCAAGCAGCTCAGCAAGGTGGGGATCGGGCGCTACGGCTTCGCCCCGCTCAGCCTCTCCAATACTGGCGGCTGGCATCTGACCGCGATGATGTATAGCTACGGCGGCCAGCCGGAGATCGTGCAAGGGGGGAAGACGATCGCCAATGTCAACTCCCCGGCCTGCGTCAAGCCGCTCCAGCTTCTCTGGGATATGCGCTGGCGAGACCATTCGATCGGTCCCAAGGAAATGGGCTACAACGATAACACCGCCGCGCTGGCCAATGGCTCGATCGCCATGGGGATCCTGGCCGGGGACCAGCCGCGCTTCTTCAAGACCCAGTATCAGGCCGACATCAACAACTTCATGCTGGCCGGCTTGCCGCAGGGCGGCGGCAACGCTACCCTGATGGGTGGCGACGTCCAGCTGATCAAGCCGGGCTCCTCGCCCGCCGTGATCAACGCGGCCCTGGAGTTTACCGACTACCGCTACTGGGATCTGACCTCCTGGGCGGCCAGCGACAAGGGCCAGCTTTCGAGCGGCGGGGTAGTCGGTATTCCCGCCAACATCATCATGGGCGGCTCCCTGAAGTCGGCGATCGCCGCCATAGACGCGAGGTACACCAACGTGCCCGCCGCGACCTACAAACTGTTCGCGGATGCCTCCAATACCTTGAAGCTGACCCCCGAGCCGCGGGTGTTGGCCCAAAAGATGTATTCGCTTCTCGATCCCTGCGTCCAGGCAGTCCTTAGCAGCCAGTCCTCCAACCCGCAAGCGTTGCTCGACGACGCGAACAAGAAGTTCCAGGCGGTCCTGGACGCCGCCAACGGGTAGCCTCGGCGGTTCCGTAGGGGTGCCCCTACATACGCAAACCGGTGGACAAGAGGAGGTAGGCAGTGGCGGTGTCGCGGGGATGGCAGACGAGCCCGGCGCCCAGGACGGCGTCGCGCGCGACCATCGGCCGGCGGGCGCGACGCGCATTCGCCCACCATGCCGCCGCGTACCTCTTCTTGCTCCCGGCGATTATCGTCTTTGCCCTGTTCGCCTGGTATCCCATCCTCAAGGGATTCGCTCTCAGTTTTGAACACTACCAGAACAACAACGTTGGCTTGCCCGCCCATTGGGTAGGGCTGGACAATTATCGGGCCCTGTTCGCGGATCCGTCGCTGAACTTCGGCGCCGTGTGGCTGAACACGTTGCAATTCACCCTCTACGCGCTCGCCCTCGGCTACATCATCCCCCTCGGCCTGGCGATGATGATCAACGAGATTCGCCAGGGCCGGGCCGTGTTCCGGGTGGCCTTCTATATGCCGGTGATCCTGCCCACCATCGTGAGCATGTTCATCTGGCAGAAGGCCCTCTATGATCCCGATCCTAACGGGTTTCTCAATGAGGTGCTCGGCTGGCTGCGAATCGGGCCCCAACCCTGGATCGCCGATCAAGGCCAGGCCATGATCTGCCTGGTGGTCGCGGCAACCTGGGCCGCCGCCGGGGGGACGATGCTGATCTATCTGGCCGCCTTGCAGGGTGTGCCCGCGCACCTCTACGAGGCGGCCGAGATGGACGGCGCGGGGTTGTGGCGGCGTCTGTACCACATTACCCTGCCGCGGATTCGGGTGATCATGCTGATCATGCTGCTATTGCAGATCATCGCCACTATGCAGATCTTCACTGAACCGTGGTCGCTGACCGGCGGTGGTCCGGTGGGCGAGACCACCACCGTAATGGTGACACTCTATAACACCGCCTTTGGCAGCAACGGCGGCGCCCAGGACTTTGGCCAGGCAAGCGCCATTGGGGTGCTGTTGTTTTGCGCCCTGGGCCTCTTTTCGGGATTGTATTTCCTCGTGACGCGGCGTTTTTCCCAGTAGCTTTCCGGCAGTTGTAGGGGCATCCCTCGCGGGTGCCCTTGGTGGCCCGAGCCAGGGCACCCACGAGGGGTGCCCCTACGGAACCGGCAGGATTTTCGCGCCAGGGCACCTGAGCGCGAGATTGGTAGGTCGAGAGTGTTATCACCGGCCGCGCGAACGTCCCATCCGCGGGGCACACCGCGATTCTCCCGAGTTCGCCGGGCCGGTCGCTCGGAGGATCGGACGTTGCTCTCCCCGCTCGATCGGAGGCGCCTCTCGATCCGTGTTGGCTACTGGCTGACCTTCGGGTTTCTGGTGCTGGCGGCGATCATCGCGGTAGTCCCGATGTATTGGCTGTTTACCGATGGGGTCAAATCCTCGATCGAGATCAGCGCCCTCCCTCCCACCTGGCTGCCCCAGCATCCTGACTGGCATGGATTGCTCGACAATAATTTCACCGCCAGTTGGAATCTGCTCAATCTCGGGCATTATCTGGATAACACCTTGATTCTGGTCGCCGGCTCCCTGGCCTTGCAGGTGCTGGTTTCGGTGACCGCCGCGTTTTCCCTGGCCAAGCTCCAGCCCGCGTACGGCAAAATATGGCTTGGCTTCTTCTTCACTACTCTTCTGGTGCCGATGGTCACCTATCTCATTCCCCAGTACCTCAACATTTCCAGCCTGCCGCTGGTGCATTGGAATATCGGGAATGGGAACTGGATTTACCTGGGCGTGCTGTTGCCCGAGGCGGCCAATGCCTTCAATCTCTACATTCTCAAAAGCTTTTTTGATGATATTCCCGATGAAATCATCGCCGCCGCCCGGATCGACGGGGCCAATGCCCTCGACCTGCTGGTCCGGATCGTGATGCCAATGTCGAAGGCAGTCCTGGCGGTGGTGGCGATTCTGACCATGATGGCGTCCTGGAAGGATTTCCTCTGGCCCTACGTGGTCATGGCCGGCGATCAGGATCATCAGCCCCTGATGGTCTATCTCTTCTACCAATGGCAGAACCGGAGCCTTGGTACCCCTGATAACGTGCTCTTCGCCTCGTTTGGCCTGGTCAGCATCCCGCCGATCGTCCTCTTTCTGATTTTCCAGCGGCAGATCATCCGCGGCATTTCGTTGACCGGCTTGACCGGCTGAGAGGAACGAATAATGCTCCTTCGTATCGACCGGCGTACCCGTGGGATTGGGCGCTTCGCGGCCATCGCGGTCCTCGCCGCCTCCGGCCTGTCTCTCTCGCCTTCTCCCGCCACCGTTCCGCTTGCCCGCGCAGCCCAGGCATTGGCTTCGACCGGGAACCAGGTGTGGTATAGCGCCGCGGACGCCTGGAGTACCGGCGGCCCTCACCTGGTTGCCGCCAACCGCTACCTGACCGGATTCACCAAGCCGGGGGCCGAGGCGGTGTTCGCGGTGGACGTCCCCAGGGATGGCGCCTACCGCGTCACCCTGCGCTATGCCAATGACGGCCGGTCCCCGAAGTCACTGGCCATCGCCGCCAATGGCCTCAGCTTGGGACGGATAGCCCTGGCGCCAACCGGCGGCTGGACGGCCTGGGCGAACCAGATCAGCGATCTGGCTCTCCGCGCCGGCCTCGATACCCTGGCCTATTCCGCCGAAGGCGGCAAAGGCAATCTGAACCTCGCTTCTCTCACGGTGGCCGGGGGAAGCATCCCGGCGGCGCGCGGGGCCACCGTGCCCTATGTGGAGTACGAGGCCGAGAACGCCCGCACCAACGGGGTGGTCATCGGCCCGGATCGGATCTTCGGTGATCTGGCATCCGAGGCGTCGGGCCGGAAAGCGGTGACTCTCCGGAAGGTGGGCCAGTTCGTCGAATTCACCTTGCGCCAGCCGGCCAACGGTATGGTGGTCCGCTACAGTATTCCTGACTCCGCCAAGGGCACGGGGATCACCGCTCCGCTGAGTCTCTACGTGGATGGCCGCTTCCAGCGCGCGCTGACCCTCACCTCGAAGTACACCTGGCTCTATGGCTCGTATCCTTTCACCAATAATCCCGCCGGTCTGGGCGGGCACCACTTCTATGATGAAACTCACCTACTCTTCCCCGCGGTCCTGCCGGCTGGAGCCAGAGTGCGGTTACAGATCGATCCGGGCGATACCGCGCCCTCCTACACCATTGATCTGGCGGACTTCGAGCAGGTTCCCGCCCCGTACCGGGAACCGGCGGGGTATCTTTCGCTCGCGAGCTTCGGCGCCGACCCGACCGGCGCCAAGGACGCCACCGCGATCCTCCAACGGGCCGTGGACGCCGCGGAGGCGCGCCGCCAGGGCCTTTACATCCCCGCCGGCCGCTATACGATCACCGGACACATCATCCTGAATAACGTCACGATCCGGGGCGCGGGCCCCTGGTACACCATCCTCCATGGGGCGGGCGCCGGTCTCTACGGTGAATACGCGCCGAATCCGAACCAGATCTACCCGCCGAACGCGGATGGGAATCGCGGTCCCAGCGCCCACGTTCAAGTCTACGATCTGGCGATCCAGGGCGAAACCACCGATCGGGTGGACGCGGCGCAGGTCAACGGATTCGGCGGTTCCCTGGGGGGAGGCTCGATCATTCAGAACGTCTGGATCGAACATACCAAGGTGGGGATGTGGCTTGACGGCCCCTTCAGCGATCTGCTGGTGGTAGGCTGCCGGATCCGGGATCAAACGGCGGACGGGATCAATCTGCACGACGGGATCAGCAATGTGACCGTGGAACAAACGGCGGTTCGCAACACGGGAGATGACGGACTGGCCATGTGGTCCGACAGCGATCCTGATTCGTTCGATGTGTTCAGGAACGACACCGTGCAGTCGCCCTACCTGGCGAATAATATCGCCATCTATGGCGGACATCAAAACAGCGTCCTGAACAACGAGCTGACCGACACCTTGACCCAGGGCGGCGGGATCAATATCGGCAACCGCGACTACGGATCGGCGGTCGTCCCCTTGAGCGGGACGATTCTGGTGACGGGGAACACGCTGGTCCGAACCGGCCAGGTCGATCCGAATTGGGGCTATGGGGTTGGGGCCCTGTGGTTCTACGCGCAAACTCAGAACATCACCGCCAAAATTATCATCTCCCATGACGAGATTGACGATAGCACTGCCGAGGCCGTGCAATTTACCGGGAACGAGACCGTGAACGACGTGGAGTTCGATCACCTTACGATCGACAAGGCTGCGACCTTCGCCTTCCAGGTGCAGTCGGATACCACGGCGTCGTTTCGTCAGGTGGTGGCCACGAAGCTCGGGGTGGCTGGGGTGTATAACTGCGGGAATGTGTTCGCGGTCGCGCATGGGCCAGGTAACATCGGGTGGTCCAGGACCGTCTGCGACAATTTGCAATCGCTGGCCGGGGCGAGCTAGATCCTTGTATCTTGACAGGCGCGGGCACGGCGGTCCGCCGGCGCCGGACGCGGCCGGTCAAGGAAGGATCAGGGTATGCCCTTGCCCAGCGACGTGGTGCTGGTGCTCAGTCCTCGCGCGGGGCGCGCCCGGAAGACCGTGGGCCGGATACAGGCGGCCTTGGAACGCGAGGGCCTGACGGTGAGGGCCGTCCTGGATGTTCAGGATGCGCGTGGGCTGGACCGCTGGCTTGGGCTGCCGGGGGACAAACAGCCCTTGATCGTGGCGGCTGGAGGCGACGGTACGGTGAGCACGGTCGCGAACCAGGTAGCCGGGGCCGGGGCCCCGATGGGGATCCTCCCACTGGGTACCTCCAATGACGTGGCGCGGTCGCTGGCCATCCCCATGCGGCTCCCGCGGGCCGCGGCGCTGTTAAGGACCGGAACGGCGGTGGCGATAGACGCGGGACGGGTGGAATTCGCCGACGGGACCGCTCGCTACTTTCTCCATGCCGCCGCCGCCGGCCTGAACGTGACTTTCGCGCGGATGGCCACCCGCGCCTCCCTGCGGCAGCGTCTGGGACGCTTGAGCTATCTGGTCTCCGCCGTGGCCGCCTTGAGGGAGCGCCGCCCCTTCACCTGCACGCTCGCGCTTCCTGGCCGTGAGCGATCCTTCCAACTCTTGCATCTCTCGGTGGTCAACGCGCCGGTTTTCGGGGGCTTTCTCAACTTGCGTCTCGAGGGATCGGATCTCCATGATCGGCGGTTGGACGTGCTGGCGATCGAGCAGAGAGATGCGCTCCGCCTCTTCCTGGCCGGCGCGGCGCTTCTGCTGGGCCGGACACCCCGGATCGGGGGCATCCATCTCTATCATGTACCGCGCTTTTCCGTGAGGGTGGATGAGCCGCTGGCGCTCACGCTGGACGGGGAACTGGCGGGCCGCCTCCCCGCCCTCTTTACCCTGGCCCCGGGAGCCGTCCAAGTGGTGGTTCCCGGGGCCAGGGTAAAGCCAAGGTGGGATCCGCGGACGCCGTGCGGAAGGCAGCTCTGCGTTAGGAGCGCGGGCCGCCAGGCCCGCTTGGTGCGGCGGCGGATCGCCATCCGGGTAGCGCGCCTGCTATGGGCGGCTGGACGCGCCGGCGGGCCTGGCGGCCCGCGCTCCTAAAGCCGTCCGCGGATCCCATCAGAGCTTTGGTGTAGTCGTCCGGCAACATCCATTCATTGCCCTCCCCGACTGCGGCCGGCCAGGCGCTACCACCCGACCACAGTCAGGGGATCGGGGTAGCGGTGGGTAAACAGTGCCTCTTGACGGACGACGAACCGTGCCTCAAGGCGTGAAGGGGGCTCCGGCGGGGCCGATGCCGGCGATCTGACCGCTCACCCCGCCGGCCAACCGCGTAGCGGCTCCGCTATCGGGAGCGATTTCCCAGAGGGTGGTCCCCGAGAGGTACACCAGGGCCCGCTCATCGGGAGTCCAGCCAAGCCATCGAGGCGCATGCGCGTCGGGGACCGCGAAGACGTGCTCGTATTCGCCATGGAGTCGCAAGACATGGATCCGCCAGGAGCCCTGGCTGCCGGAAAGGTAGGCCACGCTGTCGCCCTGCCGGCTAAAGCTGACCGGGGGGATCCCGTCCGAAACCACGCGCACCGTCCGGCCGCTGGACTTCTGGATCGCCAAGCCATGGGCTCCGACCACCGCCACGGTGCCGCCGTCCGGCGCCCAGAGTAAGGCGGCCGGCGGCGTGCCGCCTACCGCATGCCAGGCCACTCTGGGCTGGCTCCCATCCAGCCGTTGCAAGCGGACCGCCGACTGGGCCGCGAAGTCCGCCGCCGCTGGTTCGGTTTCGAGAAGGGCAATTTGATCCGCCGGCGGGGCGAGCGAGAGCGGTTGTCCGGCCAGCACTCCCAGGGCGGTCCAACCGGCGCTCACCACGCCCCCGGAGCCGGCGTCAAAGCGCGCGACCACGGCGCGCGGATCGTCAATGACACCGGCAGCCAGGAGCACGTTGGGGGTCCGCCCGTTCCGCCAGGAGATGGCGATGTAGCGCCATGGTCCCGGCCCCATGGCGCGCGGCGGCAGGGGCAGCGGTTCCGGCGTGGCATTCGGCGCCGCCAATAACCAGCCGTGGAACCCACCAGCTTCACTGATCAACAGGACATGCCGCCCATCTGGGGCCAGACTCATGGCGGTGATCCGCGAGGCGATACCAGCGGGCACATCGGCGAGGACGCGCGGGGATGCCTTCGACCCCGCGAGCCATAGCTTCCCAGCCTGATGGAATACCACGCGGAAGGGAGCGGGGCTGGGCGCGGTAGGGAGAGCCGGCTCGGGATTGACGCGCAAAAGATAGACCGAAAACGCTATCGCCCCGCCAATGGCGAGGACAAAAAGGAGCAGTAGGCCAATCAGGCCCGGCATGAACGAGGGCCGCCGGCGAGCGACCGGAGGAACGGAAACAGGTACATCCATTCTTGGTCAGTTCCAATACAGAATGAGATGGCCCTTATCGCGCGCGAACCGCGTGACGTGGATGGCCTCATCCAAGATGGCGTACCGCGTGGCGGCGTCCGCGAGTTTGAACTCTAGCCCGATCATCCCGAGACTATACCATGCCTTGGACGCCTCGTGTCGTCCGTGGCGGCTCTCTCCATGAACACACTCGATACTGCCCATTCTGGCCGTCCAGCCGGACGCGCGCCACACAAACCCGAAAGCTTACTGCTCGCGTCGCACGTCGGCGCGCGTGAATCCGACCACTCCCAGGGTCAGCACGGCCGCGGCGAGTCCGGTGATCGCCAGCGAGGAGCCCCACCTGGGCCCATCGGTGATGGGGCTGCCGTATTGATAGAACATGGACAGGTCGGCCAGCCATGCCGGTAGGTTGAGCGCGGTGTAGAGTACGGAGGATACGAACGAGACTCCCACGAGCATTCCTACCACGAGCGTGCCAATCCCGGACGCTGTCCGGCCTGCCAGGAGAAACACCACGCTGGCCGTGACCAGCTCCAGCGGCAAGATGCCGAGCAAGGCCGCCGCCACGTAGCCGGCGTCCAGACTCAGGCCGGCGAGGCGACCGCTCACCAGCACGACCAGCCCTATGGCCAGCGGCGCAACGATGAGCAGCAGCGCGAGCGCGCCAAAGCGCTCCAGGATCGCGCGAGCGCGAGGCACCGGGGTCGTCAGCACCAGTTCCAGCGAGCCGGCATCCAGATCACGCGCCCAGGCTCCGGCCGCGACCAGCGCGTAGACCACGAGCAA
>Ga0134126_10007575_pt1 | contig 13624 bp, 19 predicted proteins | sample KB31752_FD_96881 | JGI IMG/M metagenome (GOLD analysis project Ga0134126, IMG submission 96881) | Terrestrial soil microbial communities with excess Nitrogen fertilizer from Kellogg Biological Station, Michigan, USA - KB3-175-2 | ecosystem: Environmental > Terrestrial > Soil > Unclassified ...
TTACACTATACTTTAGAATTATCAAAAGAATATACAGGATTAAGATATGACCAAATTACTACTGGTATTCAACCGCGATTAATTCGAGAAAATTATGATATTGTAAATGAAGAAATTAAGATGTTGCCGGGAGAACTTATTATTAAGTATTTTCCCATGAAAAGTATTAATATGAATTCAATTCGAGCACATTATGACAAAGTAATAGGAACTGGATTTAGGCCCGATTTAGTAATATTGGACTATGCAGACCTATTAACAAGCGTCGGCCACGCAAATGCAAAACACGAAGAATACGCAAATATTTATGAAGAATTGAAGCAATTTTTAAGTGAAGAAAAAGTTCCGGGATGGACCGCCTCTCAGAGCCAAAGAAGTGGATTAGATGATGATTTTATTGAAAACAGTCGAATTGCAGGCGCGTATGCTAAAGTAATGCCGTGCGATGTGGTGATGACATTAAGTAGAAAATCAGAAGATAAAGTTAATAATTGTGCCCGATTATTACTTACTAAAAATCGTTATGGTCCTGATGGTATTAACTTGTTGGCAGATATGGATTTAAGTAAGGGTGAAATATTTTTATATGACGAGAACAGTCCAGAAGGTATTAGAATTAAGGCTAAAATGAGCGGGCATCAAGATAAAATGAAGAAGTTAATTGGTAAAAAAGCATTAGAGTTTAGTAGAAATGTATTAGAAGAAAAACTGATGAGCACTGAGGGAGAATAATTGATGGAAAAAAGTAATAAAATATTATCCGATATAATAGTTTATATGAAATATGCCAAGTATTTACCAGAATTAAAAAGAAGAGAAACTTGGACAGAAATAGTAGATAGAAATAAAAAAATGCATTTAGAGAAATATCCTAAATTAGCAGAAGAAATAGAAAATGTTTATAAATTAGTTTATGAAAGAAAGATATTACCGTCGATGCGTTCGTTGCAATTTGCAGGGAAACCAATCGAAGTAAATCCAATAAGATTATATAATTGTGCTTTTTTGCCGATGGACCATCCTGACGCATTTAGTGAAGTAATGTTTTTATTATTATCGGGCACAGGGGTAGGATACTCTGTTCAGACACACCACGTAGAAAAACTTCCAGAAATATTTAAGCCTCGTAAAAGTAAAAGATATTTAGTAGCGGACAGTATAGAAGGTTGGGCGGATGCAATTAAGTTTTTAATTAACGCTTATTATAATAATAAACCTTTACCCAAATTTGATTTTAGAGATATTAGAGAAAAAGGAATGCCCTTAATAACTTCTGGGGGAAGAGCGCCGGGAAAAGAACCATTGATGAAGTGTTTATTCCAAATACAAACAATATTAGATAGTAAAGAAGATGGTGATAAACTTACTACCTTAGAAGTTCACGATATTAATTGTTTTATCGCTGATGCTGTATTATCTGGTGGAATTAGAAGAAGTGCTATGATAGCTTTATTTGATTTAGATGATGATGATATGCTGTCATGTAAGTTTGGAACTTGGTATGAAACCGATCCCCAACGCGGTAGAGCTAATAATTCTGCTGTTATTCTTCGCCACAAAATTGATAAGGATACATTTTTAGAACTATGGAAAAAAATTGAATTATCTAATAGTGGCGAACCCGGATTTTTTATGAGTAATGATAAAGAGTTTGGTTTAAATCCCTGTGGTGAAGTTTCTCTTAAAGCTAAACAATTTTGTAATTTGACAACTATTAATGCAACAGATGTTATTGACCAAAACGATTTAAATGAACGGGCAAAAGGCGCGTCATTTATAGGAACTTTACAAGCCGGATATACAGATTTTCATTATTTACGAGACGATTGGAAAAAGACTACCGATAAAGAAGCATTAATCGGTGTTAGTATGACTGGAATTGCATCTGGAAATATTTTAAAACTTAACTTAACAGAAGCGGCAGAAGTTGTAAAAGCTGAAAACTTACGCGTATCGAAATTAATAGGAATAAATAAAGCAGCACGATGTACTGTAATAAAACCGGAAGGTACAAGTTCTATCGTTTTAGGGTCATCAAGTGGTATTCACGCTTGGCACTCAAATTATTATTGGCGTAGAATTAGAGTAGGAAAAAATGAGGCAATTTATCAATATTTAGTTGAAAATAATCCAGAATTAGTAGAAGACGAATACTTTAAGCCACATATTCAAGCGGTAATATCTGTTCCGCAAAAAGCCCCTGAAAACGCAATTATTAGAACTGAAAGTGCCTTAGACTTATTAAATCGAGTTTCATTTGTATGGAATAGTTGGATAAAAACTGGTCACAGAAAAGGGAATAATATTAATAATGTTTCTACTACTGTTAGTATCAAAACTGATGAATGGAAACCCGTTGGGGAATGGTTATGGAAGCATCGTGATGAATATACTGCAATTTCTGTATTACCATATGATGACAAAGAACATACATATGTCCAAAGTCCATTTGAGGAAATTACGGAAAAAGAGTTTAATAAGGCATATAAACATTTAGAAGATGTAGATTTAACCAAAATAGTAGAAGATGTAGATAATACTAAGTTACAAGAAGAATTAGCTTGTAGTGGTGGCAGTTGTGAGATAAAATAAATTATTTTTTTACGGGCAATGAATATCCCGAAATGGGCAAAACCAATCCCTAAAAGAATAATAAGGTTAAATAATTGAAAAATGATAATGGGCAAACATTATCCCGAAATGGGCAAGACCAATCCCGAACTTATTTTTCAATTATTTAATCTCTTAAAATTAATAATTTAAATAAAGAGGTTATATGACAAAAAAAGTAAGAACTAATATTTGTGCCATAGATTGGGCTAAAAAAAACGATTTGGCATTTTTAGATAAAAATGGAGAAATACAAAGTCTTGTAGAAAAATTATCATTATATGAAGTTATCAAAAAATATTCTTCACAATTTGATACATTTGTCATCGAGTCTACTTTTGAGTCATATGATTTAGAAGAACATAATAATGTAATAGATTTAGTTAAGAAATTAGGATTACAATTGTTTACTATTAACCCTCGTGAAACGGCACATTTTAGAATGGCCAATGAATTAAATAAAACTGATAAAAATGATGCCATTAGCATTTTAAGAATGTTTTTGGAAGGAGAAAAACATTTCCGAATTGCTCGTAAATGGAATGTAAATAATAAAGAAGATTTGAACTGGAAATCTGAATATAAGAGGATAGCTAGATTGAGAAATAAAGATTGGAATACTGTTAAGACTAATAAGAAATTATCTACTGAATATAATATTTTTCAAACTATCCAACAAAATACAACATTTAAAACTGAATTAGGAGAACCAGTAGGAAAAAAGACAAAATTATCTCTCTCGTTCGTTTTTCCGTTTATCCTAATTGCTTTAAAGTCAAAATCAAGAAAAGAGTTTGATAAAAGAACAGGATTATATGGAAATGGATATTCTAATATATTAAGAAGTAATTTTTATTATTCCAGAGTGAATACATTATTAAAAAGACATTTTGGAGTTAAATCATTAAAAAATATTGATAAGACTCTACTAAATGAAAAAAGAAAAGAAACTATGAAAATATTACGTTCTGCGGTACGATCTATTTATGCTGAAACTAAACAATTTTCTATGGGCAAGAGTTATCCCGAAATGGGCACAGGCAATCCCGACAAAATTGTTAATTAAATATGGTAATAGATTAAATAATGGGCAACATTCATCCCGAAATGGGCACGAGCGATCCCGAACTTTAATCTATTATCTTATTTAAGTTTATCTCTAATAACTAGGAGACTCTAATAATGTTTAACATATTCAAAAAAGAAACCGATAGTATTTGGCAGCCTCGATATATAGATGAAGCCACAGTAGATAATAATAAATTTGAGGGTAAAATACAATATAGTGATGCTGGAAGTGGTGCATGGTTTATAACAAAGGCCAAATATAGAAATCTAATAACTTCCAATATTCTTAAATGTAAAGGATATGAATTTAAAATTGTTGATATATTTAATTTGCCAAACGACGAAATTGAGGTAAGTTTAAAATGAATATAAGAAATTGAAAGTTTTAGTAGCTTGCGAGTTTAGTGGTATAGTAAGAGACGCATTTATAAAAAAGGGGTATGACGCAATATCTTGTGATTTAATACCATCTGAATTGCCCGGACCACATATACAGGATGATGTATTAAATCATTTAGATGACGGATGGGATTTAATGATAGCTCACCCACCGTGTACGAGATTAGCTGTTTCAGGTGCGAGATACTTTAAATATCACTTAGATGAACAAAATAAATCTTTGGATTTTGTGAGAACTTTATTAAATGCTAATATTCCCAAAATTGCCCTTGAAAATCCAATTGGTATAATAAGCACCAGAATTAGAAAACCGGACCAAATTATTCATCCGTGGCAATTTGGACATGCAGAGAGAAAATCTACTTGTTTATGGTTAAAGAACTTACCATTATTGACGCCGACAAATGTAATAAAAGAACGAAGCTTGCGATTAACTAATATGTCACCAAGTAAAAATCGAGCAAAAGAACGAAGTAGAACATTTATTAATATAGCAGAAGCGATGGCGACGCAATGGAGTATTGACATATGAATATAAATGAAGTATATTTCAGCAATAATCAGGTAACATTTAGTTTATTTGGTAAAGATATAAAATTATCTCCAAAGAGGAAAAATATGAAATATAAATTAGTAGTACATTTTGATTATGTTGATAATATTCAAGAAATCAAAGAAAAGTTAGAAAGTTTAGGAATAGATGTTCGAGAAACTTATGAGCTTGATGCTGAGTTCATTGTTGATATAACTACTGACCAATTAGCTCAAATTGACAAGATGGTTGAGTTTGAAGAATTGGTTAATTTGGAACCGCTTAATGCTGCTAATGATGTAGATACAATAACAAATGAAGCAACTTATACTTTTTCTGTACCTTCTTCTACTTTCCAAATACCAAATTTCCAAAATACTAGCAATACTATAACTCCTACCACAAGTATTACTTTATCAGGAAATTATACTACTGGAGACTTCCCCGATGACAACAAATAATATTTATGTATTTTCCGCTCAATGGTGCGGCCCATGTAAAATATTGCATAAAAATGTAATTGACAAGTTACATTCAAATGAAGATAATAATTTTGAAATTAAGGAAATTGATATAGATGCCGCAGAAAATCAAGAGTTAGTTGAACAATATGGTATTAGATCGGTTCCTACGATGATTTTCTTTAAAGATGATACTGAAATACATAGGGTTATTGGTAATGTATCGATGAAAGATATGACGGCACTTTTAGGTAAAACATTCAATACTTGTGATTGTAATAACAATTGTAAGTGTAAGGAGAATTAATTAAAATGATAAAAGATTTGGGTGTATTAGTAAATGTGCCAATTAGACTAGAATCAGAAAAAGAAAAAACAAAGAATGAACTTTTAATGGAAGAAAACAAAGAACATACATCTATTCAATTTCAAAACTTTAATTCTTCTAGCGGTTCACCAAAAATATTAATTACAATAGAAACAAAATGGGGGTATTGTTGTTTATCAGCCACAGTTAACGATTTAAAACAAGCAATTAGGTCTTGTGATATTGAATATTGGAAAGGAGAATAATAATGAAGAGTAAATCAAAGGTTGCAAAAAAGAAGAACGCAGTAAAAACTAAATCAACCAAAAAAAATAATAAAACTATTGGAACAAAATATACCCATATTTGTTTAGTTATTGATAGATCAGGATCGATGACTACGATAGAAGATTCAACGTTTAAGTGTATTAATGAACAGTTAGAAGCAATTCGACGCGATCAAGATAAAACAGGAATAACGACTGTTTCATATATTCAATTCGATGACCAAATAGAAACAGTATTTAAGCAAGTAAAAACTGAAAATCTAAAAGATATTACGAAAGATCAGTATCAGCCGCGCGGGTTAACTGCCTTATATGATGCAACTGATGAAGCTATTAATTTATTAAGCAAAGAAACTACTACTGATAATACTGGATTTCTTGTTATTGTTATTAGTGACGGTGAAGAAAATGCTTCTCATAAATGCAATCAAAAAACGTTAGCTGAAAAAATCCAGAAATTACAAGATACTGGTAAATGGACTTTTACTTATATGATGGGCAATAATGTTAATTTGGCAGTTATTAAAGCCTTAAATGTTCCTGTTGGTAATATTAATAGTTTTGCAACCGACACACAAGGTATGAACATTGCTTCGAGCACTATATCTACTTCATATAGTTCATACTCTGCTACTAGAGGTATGGGACTTACTTCGACTGGCAATTTTTATGATGATAAGGATGAAGATGATAAAAATGTTAACTTAACAAAGAAAAATGACAAAAAATCCGTATCTTAAAATTAAGAAACTACACCCAAATGCTAAATTGCCTACAAAAGCATATGATACAGATTTAGGATATGATTTATATTGTTTAGAACATACGACTGTAAAAGCCGGTGAAGTTACTCTTGTTAATACAGGAATAGCTTGTAATTTTCCAGAAGGATATGGAGCTATAATACGAGATAGAAGTTCGATAGCTACTAAAAAGGGTATATTTGTTGTTGCTGGAATAATTGATGAGGCTTATACTGGTGAAATGTTAGTAGCTTTTCAAAATCCCATTAGACACAAATTGATTTATAATGATGACGGTCTTTTAATTGCGTCTCAAAGTGGAGTTTATCCTGTTAATATAACATTTGAAGCGGGAGATAAAATTGCTCAAATGATATTAGTTCCCACGGTTAATTTTCATATATTAGAAGTTTCAGAATTAGAAGAAACTGAACGCGGTGCTCTTGGATTTGGTTCATCAGGCGCTAGATGAAATTATTATCGGACAAAGTTTTTAAGAATCGTATTGATTTTAATATACATAATCATATGCCATATTGCGTTGGGATAAGAATAGTACGCGCTCATAGAATACTTCTTCCAAGAGAGATAGATATATTAAACTTATTATTGGATAATATTTTTCCAAATAAACTTTATAGTTGATAATGATATCTATTGAAAAAATAAAAATTGTTCTAAAAAAATATAATGCTCAATATCAGAAAATAAATGAACAGCCGTGGGGAACATACGAGGCTGTTGTTTCATTTGATGGAATTAATTGGTTTTATAATAATAGAAGATATGGTTGGGGCTTCAAAATAGAAGATGTAATAGCTGAATTAATACAAGAACAATTATCAAGAACTCCGATAGATCAAAACTTATTAAATTGGCTAGGTCCAGATAAATATAAAGAAATAATCGAACCGGATAAATGGATAGAACCAAAAGCATTGCTTCCACCTACTACCTAAATGTATTGTCAATATATTGATATGTATATGAAACCGGCTGACACCACATTATATTTACGTAAATGTATGTCTGTCGCTATCAATAAATTAGATACAGAAGGATTGCAGCTTAATTTATGTAGTAAACATACGAATGAGATACAAAAGAAAATGTTACTTGGTGGAAGAGAGGTTGAGATAATAAAACTTAATGTATAAAAATATATGGATTACTAGTAAAACAGATTATGAAGATAGTTTAGTCTATTTATGGGATGATAAGGAAGGATTGATAATAATTCCATTTGACGAAAATTTTAATTATGCGTATCAAAAATCATCGCACGGCCAATATACTTCATTATTTGGTGATAAACTCAAAAAAATAGATAGATTTAAACGAGATGATACTGGATTATTTGAAAGTGATATAAATAGAGAATTACGAGTTTTATCAGATTTATATTTAGATAGTGATGAGCCTTCTACGGGTCACGTTACTTTATTTTTTGATATAGAAGTTGATAGTAAAGGTGGATTCGCATCTGTTCAGAAAGCAGAAAAAGAAATTACTGCAATCTCAAATTATTGTAAACAAACTGATGAATATAAAGTATTTTTATTGGATAAAGAGCACCTTATTCAATCTAAAACAATAGGTAATATTGAAATATTGTCATTTGATACAGAAGTCGAATTATTGACCAAATGGTTGAATTATTATCATAAATTAAATGTTAGTATTTTGACAAATTGGAATGGGGATAACTATGATGTGCCGTATCTATTTCATCGACTACAAAGAGTATTTGATGAAGATACGGCATTATCTTTATCGCCAGTTGGTATAATAAAATATAATCAGCGACGAGAAAAATATCAAATTGCAGGTGTTAATCATATTGATTATTTACCATTATATAAAAAGTTTACGTATAGCCAGCAACCATCATATAGATTAGATGAAATTGGTAAAACAGAAGTGGGGATGGGCAAAATAGAATATGAGGGCACACTAGATAATTTGTATAGAACCGATATTAATAAGTTTTTGGATTATTCTTTACAAGATGTAAAAATTATTGTTGCATTAGATAACAAGATGAAGTTTCTTGAACTTATTAGAGGCGTATGTCATACCGGCCATATACCTTATGAAGATTATATGTATCCTACTCGATTTATTGAAGGAACTATTTTATGTTATCTTCACAGAAAAAACATAATATCTCCAAATAAACCACAAGTTTCAGATGAAGCCAGACAAAATATGGCCGATGATATTGATAGCTTTGAAGGAGCTTATGTAAAAGAACCTATTCCGGGGTTATATAATTGGATATATTCATTAGATTTACAATCCCTATATCCGAGTACAATGATGTCATTAAATATCTCAACCGAAACCAAACTTGGTAAGGTTAAGAATTGGAACAGCGAATTATTTGTAAAAAAATCCATTCCTATTTATGATATAGAAATAAATAATGATAATATAAAAATGAATGATGTGGATTTCCGTCAATTTATGGAAGAAAATAAAATAGTAATTGCTTCTAATGGAGTATTTTACAAAAATGATATAGTTGGTTGTATTCCTGATGTTATAGATACTTGGTTTAAGAATAGAGTAGATTATAAGAAGAAAATGAAAGAAGCGTTAAATGCTGGAAATCAAGAATTGGCAGATTATTATGACAGACGACAACATATCCAAAAAATATGCTTAAACGCAATTTATGGTGCTAGTGGAAATTGTACTTTTAGATTTTATGATGTCGATAATGCTGAGGCTGTTACACTTACGGGGCAAGATATTATTAAATCGACGGCAAGATATATTAATACGCAATATAAATTGGCAACAAATGTAGAAAAAGACTATATAATTTATCAAGATACTGATTCTTGCTATGTTCATATAGAGTCGATGTTATTAGAAGATAATAAAATAGCACAAAGTGTTAATTTAGCTCATACTATGGAGCAAAAATGTAATAAGTTTTATGATATATTAGCTAAAAAGTTCTTTAACTGTGATACTCATAGATTTGTTATTCGTGGAGAAGCTATTGCCGAAACAGGGCTATGGATAGCTAAAAAAAGATATATTTTAAAGAAAGTATATGATTTAGAGAAAAATAAAAAGAGCGAAGATATTACCATTAAAGGATTAGATGTAGTACGCTCGTCTTTTCCAAGAGCATTTAGAAGTTTTACCAGAGAAATATTAATAGATATTCTAAATAATGCCACAAAAGAACAAATTGATGTAAAAATATTAGCTTTCAGAGAATTAATTAATACTTTATCATATGTCGATATTGCGAGAAATATTGGTGTTAAAAATATAGAGAAATATACAGATAAAAACGAAGACGCATTACATATTTTCAAGAAAGGGACTCCAATACACGTCAAAGCCGCTATAAGCTATAATAGATTACTTAAATTATTTAATAAACAACATATTAATTCATCAATCAATAATGGTGACAAAATTAAATATGTCTATTTATTACCCAACGAATATAATCTTAATGTTATAGGATTTAAGAATTATGACGACCCTCCGGAAATATTAGATTTTATTGAGAAATATGTAGATAGAGACGCATTATATACAAATGAATTATCCTCAAAATTAGAAGAATTCTATTCAGCGATGAAATGGGGCAAAATACCTACAGAAATAAATCAAGAAATGTTAAACTTTTTTGAATGGGCTTGACATTTCATATCTGTATTGTATATTAGCATCATTCAGCAGAGTATCTATACTAATAATGAATTATGAAATTATTATCTAATTTACTTTTATATGGGGGCAACGGCGCTAGTCTTCCTCCTGCAAAGGGTGGGTTCATCGATGCCCATTCGATACATTCTAATTTTTGGTTTTTAATTTCTTCACCAAAATATCTGATTAATTTAAGAATGAACGAAATAAAAACGAGCATCATTAGTGGAGATTTGATTTAATATGTTTTCTACAATATTTTGGTGGTCTTTTTTAGGAGTTTATATTATTCAAATAATTAGATATATTCCAAAGTTTATAGACTTACAAGTAAAAGATGATATAGATTATTTAACATCGCGTAAAATTAATTCACCAACAATATCAGTTGAAAGAAAAGAAGGTATTATATTCTTTGCAATATTAAAGAGTATTGGGTGGATAATTGTCGTACCATATTCGTTTTGGGCCAATAAATTATATAATATCACAGATTTATCAATAGAAAAATATAAAGAAGAAAAAACGAATATATTAATTGCCTCTGAAATTGATAAAGAACTTCAACTAAAAAATTAAAAAAAATGCTATTTCTTATTTTAATATCTATTCTAATAGTTCTATCAGTAGGACTAGTGACAAAGTTTATTTTTGATGAACAATTTAAACTTCCTGTTAAGATTAAGAAAATGGAAAATGTTTCATTCTTAATAACATCTTTAATTATATCTTTATTAATTCTTCCATTAGCTATATACGGCGGATGGACTATTGGTAAAAACTCAAAACTAACATTTAATGAAAATTGGAATGGATGGGAAAAAGAAGCTATATTTTTAAGAACACAATGTGAGCGCGATGGTGCATGTGAGCACACTTATGACTGTGACCCATATATTGTAATGGTACCATATTCTTGTGGATCATCAAAGTATCCAGCGACTTGTTATAGACCAGAAACACGATATCATCAATGCCCATATGAAACAGAAGAATGGTCATTTTATGTGAATACTACTCTTGGTAAATATGCCATAAGCACACATAGATTTCCTGACAATCCATTACAACACGTTTGGCGTCGTGGCGAATATCCAAGTCAATATGAAATTAATTATGCCGGTGTTGGAATTCCTATTTTTTGGGCTGCTGTAAAGGCACGTCTCGATTCTGGGTATCCGGGGCCTGTAACGATGGTACGAGATTATAAAAATTATATTTTAGCTTCTGACAATACTATTTTAAAGAAATATGATGGTGATATTGTGTATTTTGGTAATTTAATTCCGTCACCAGTTATTAAAATAACTAATTTTTATCAGGCCAAAAAGGTTTATTATATTGGATATAAACCAATTAATGATAGTATATGGCAAAATAAATTATCTTATCTAAATGGATCATTAGGACACGATTTAGAAGGTGATATGCGTGTAATAATTGTTCATAATGATAAAATTAGTAATAATCCGAAACGCTATGCTAATGCATTACAAGCGTCGTGGCAAAGCTGGAAATTATGGAAAGAAGATGCTATTTCTAAAAACTCATTGATATTGATTTTGGGCACAAATAATGATAGCACTATATCGTGGACACAATCATTTACGGGTATGCCCATAGGTAATGAATTGTTACTGGAAAGTATTAATTCTGATTTAATAGGTAAACCCTTGACACCAGATATATTTTCTGTTATAGTTAATGACTCTTTAAAGATTGTTTCGACTGGACAAGTAGCTAATATTGCTATTAATTCAAGCGACACAAAGTTTAAGAGACAACATATGAAGGGATATGAATATTTACGAGGGGAAATACAACCTACAAAAACAGCTAAAGTCTGGACGCTTATAATTGCCACTATTTTAGGTTGTTTATGTTGGATTGCTCCTATCGCTTTTACTGAACACGAGGAAATTCAAAATGAAAATCGGAACTATTATTTTAATTAGTGTTGTAGCTGTTTTAGTTTTTAGCGGAGTTTCGTGCTATGGATATGTTAATTCTACACGAAATGATGGTATCGCTATGGAACAACAAATGGCTAAAGAATATGAAGATAACCAAAACTTTTTAAGTTCTTATGTGTCAAGCATCTATGAACAATTAGGACTTGCCAATAGAAAATCTGCTGTATTAGATACTATTTTGACTAATGCAGTTAAGGGTCGCTATGGTGATAATGGATTTAAGCCTAATGGCGCTATGTTTTCAGCTATTGCAGAAGCATACCCAGATTTAACTAAAAACTTGGATATTTTCGATAAAATTGCTGACCACGTATCTGCTGGTAGAGAAGAGTTTCGAGGTCGTCAATCTAAATTATTAGATGAGACTCGGGCATATCGTACTTGGTTACAGCAAGGTATTTTCCAACATATGGTAATTTCATATATTGGATTTCCTACTGATAATTTACAAGCGCGGGTGGGTGGTAAAATAGTAGCAGAAGGAACGCCCGCATTAAATAAGATTGAAGACATTGTTATTACTAATTCTACCGATAGTGCTTTTACAAGTGGCCGCATGAACCCGTTAGATACTCGACACTAAAATGAAATATACATTAATTTTAGCGGTAAGTTTACTATGTAGCTGCACAGCGGCACAGAGAGCAGATTTAGGTGTCGGTACAGTAGGACATAAAGCCACTGTAAATTGTTATTCAGGCGGTAAGCCTATTTATTCAGGACGTTCGACTGGTGCTGTAAAGAGTCAAGCGCAGTCTGACGGATTTATTTTTGAAGACTCGGCATTACATACGTCAATAGAAGTATCCGGACAATGTGTTATTATATACGATAGATGACTTGTATCGTCGGCATTGCTAATGGTAAAAATGTTTGGATGGGCGGTGATAGATGCGGCTCGTCGGAAACAGAAAAATTCGAAATAGTTTATCCGAAAATATGGATTGGTGATATCCCTACTGGTGGATTTTTCAATAATTCTACTGAAAAAATAATAGTAGGTGATAGAGGCTCATTTCGTTGTGCGCCGTTAATGCGATATGGGCTAAAATTGCCAAAATTAAAAACTAACCAAAAAGCAATAGAATGGTTAGCTATTGATTTTGCAGATGCCTTGCGAGAAATCTTTAAAAAGAAAGGATTTACTGAAATTAAGGATAATTCAGAAATAATGCCAGAAGATAGCGCGTTTTTAATAGGTCTTCGTGGTCATATCTACTGTATGGAGCCTAATTTTCAAATATTAGATATTAAAGTTAATGAATATGCCATTGGTAGTGGCGGACCTTTTGCATTAGGCAGCTTGCATACTAGTAAAAATCTTGGATGGACACCACAAAAACGTATAGAAAGTGGTTTACAAGCTGCGGCAGATATTAATCCTTATGTAGCTCCACCATTTGATATTATGAATATATGAGAACTAACATTTTCGGAATCCATGATGAAAATACAATAACACAATTTAAAGAAATAGAAAAAAATTGTGTTGCTGCTGCACTAATGGCAGATGGGCATTATGGATATGTTATGCCTGTCGGCGGCGTTGCTGCTTATTATGATAAA
>Ga0134126_10007576_pt1 | contig 13624 bp, 10 predicted proteins | sample KB31752_FD_96881 | JGI IMG/M metagenome (GOLD analysis project Ga0134126, IMG submission 96881) | Terrestrial soil microbial communities with excess Nitrogen fertilizer from Kellogg Biological Station, Michigan, USA - KB3-175-2 | ecosystem: Environmental > Terrestrial > Soil > Unclassified ...
ATACTGGAACCGCAAAATCGTCAACGACTCGGAACAGTTCAATTATTACCGCTGGAACGCCGAAGGCCGCAAAAACGCCGCGAAGGAAACCGGGGTCGACACGCGCTATCAGCCGCGGGCACAGGAGGCGCTCAACCTCGAACCCCAAATCTGCTTCGTCACGCCGCCGGGCGGCACCATCGTTTTCTCGGCGGCACAGCTTCACTCCACGATCCCCAACGTGACCGACACGGCGCGCTGGAGCATCGATTTCCGCACCGTCGATATCGGAGACGTCGCCGAGGATATCGGCGCGCCCATCGACGACAGCCTCTGCACCGGCACCTCGCTGCGCGACTTCAAGCGGATGGCCGATTTCGCGCCGATGCCCGAGGAAATCGCCAAGGCTTTCGATAGCGGGTCGCTGAGCGCCGGGGTCACGGTATTTCGGCCCGACCCGCACGCCGACCAGTCGGAAACCGTGGCCTAGCCGGCAAGGGCCTCGTCCAGCGGCCGGGACGGGCGAGACGGCGGATTGCGCCGGCCGGATGCTCCGGCGCGTGGCGGAATAAGCCGGTTTCGCTTACGTTACTCCCTCGATGGACGTGATCGAGCGCGAATCCGCGACCGGGGCGGCTCCGCCCCCGGCGGCGCCGCTGACCCATCGCGAAATCATGACGACGCTGTACGGGCTGCTGCTCGGCATGCTGCTGGCGGCGCTCGATCAGAACATCGTCACCACGGCGGTGCCGGCGATCGCAGCCGATCTCGGTGGGTTCGAGCATCTGTCGTGGATTTTCGCCGGCTATCTCCTGACCTCGACCGCCTCGACGCCGATCTACGGCAAGATCAGCGATCTCTATGGCCGCGGCCCGCTGCTTATCATCAGCATCGTCTTGTTCGTGGCGAGTTCGGCGTTCTGCGCCCTGTCGCAGGACATGGGCCAGCTCGTCGCGGCGCGGGCCCTGCAAGGCCTGGGCGGCGGCGGCATGATGTCGGTGACGCAGGCGCTGATCGCCGACATCATCTCGCCGCGCGAACGCGGCCGCTATCAGGCCTATTTCGCCAGCGTCTGGGCGGCGGCGAGCGTCGCCGGGCCCATGCTCGGCGGCTTCTTTGTCGAATATCTGTCGTGGCGCTGGACCTTCTGGATCAATTTGCCGATCGGCGCGCTGGCGGTGATCCTTTGCACCCGCGCGTTCCGCAAGCTGCCGAAGCCGCGCATCGCGCGCCGCAATATCGACTATTGGGGCGCGGCGCTTCTGACCGGCTCGGTCACGGCGCTGCTCCTGGTCAGCACCTGGGGCGGCTCGATTTTTCCGTGGCTTTCGGCCGAGGTGTTGAGCATGGCCGGGGTCGGTCTCGTGCTGATGGCGCTGTTCCTGCTTCAGGAATTGCGCGCCCTCGATCCGATCCTGCCGATGCGGCTGTTCCGCAGCTCGATCTTCAACCTCGCCAACATCGTCAGTTTCACGGTCGCGATCTCGATGTTCGGCGGCCTCGTGCTCATGCCGGTGCAGATTCAGCTCGTGCTCGGCATCAGCCCAGGCAGCACCGGCCTTATCATGATCCCGCTGATGAGCGGCACGGTGATCGGCTCGTTCATCGCCGGGCGCATCATGCGCGCCACCGGGCGCTATAAGGCGATCCCGCCGGTCGGCATCGGCGCCGCGACCGTCGCTTATGTCATGCTGGCGACGCTCGATGCCAACACGCCGCCGATCCTGGTGATGATCTATCTTGCCGTGCTCGGGCTCGGCATCGGCCCGACATTCCCCGTCATGATGATCGCGATCCAGAACACCTGCGAGGCGCGCGACATCGGCGTGGCGACGAGCTGGGTGTTCTTCGCCCGTTCGCTCGGCGCGTCGTTCGGCGCGGCATTGCTGTGGTCGGGCCTGCTGGCGGCGCTGACCGGGCGGCTCGATTCCGAAGGCCATGCACCGCTCGCCGATGCGCTGGTGCGCGGCGGGCCGACCGCGGCGGGAAAGATGACGGCGGCCGACCGGCTGGTGATTCAGCCGGCGCTGACCCATGCGTTCCATATCATTTTCCTGGTCGCGGCGGCGATCGCGTTGGTGTCGTTCGCTGTGGCTTTCTTCCTCAAGGAAGAAAAGCTGAAAAGCCAGGTGCCCACGCACCGGCACGAAGGGCACTGAGCGCGGCCTAGCGCCGGGTCTTGTAGCCGCTCATTTCCTCGCCGGCGGCGGGCTCGAACCGCGCGCTGAGCGGCGCCGCCCAGATCGAGATCGACGTCACCACGATCAGCGCGACGGAAAAATCGGTCAGCGTCGCCTGACGATGGCCGAGGATCGCCGCGCTGGCGTTAAGCACGGTCGCCGCGACGCAGATCCCCATCGACAGCATCAATTGCTGGAAGGTGCTGTAAAAGCTCATCGCCGCGCTGGACCGCGCCGCCGAAATATCAGCGAAGGCGATGGTGTTGTAGGCGGTGAATTGCAGCGACTGGAAAAATCCGGTGACGAGCAGGAGGCCATAGATCGCCCATTCCGGCCAGCCGGGCCGGAAGGCGGCGCAGCTCGCCAGCAGCACGGTCGCGATCGCGGCGTTCCATATCATCGTGTTGCGGAAGCCGAACCGGCGCAGCACGCGTGGCGCCGACGCCTTCATCGCCATCGACCCGGCCGACGACATGAAGGTGATGGCGCCGCTCGCGGCGGCGGACTTGCCGAAGCCAAGCTGCATCATCAGCGGCATCAGGAAGGGCAGGGAGCCGCCGGCGATGCGCCACAGCGAGCCGCCGATCACCGCGAGATTGAAGGTCGGAATCCGCATCAGCGACAGATCGAGGATCGGTTCCGCCGCGCGCCGCGCGTAAAGGATATAGAGCGCGCCGGTGATGGTGCCGACGCCGAACAGCACCAGCGTCAGGGTTAGCGAGCCGGCGCCGCGGCTGCCGAACTCGCAGCCGAAGATGAGGCAGGACAGCGCGACGCCGGACAGCACGAGGCCGGGCAGATCGAAGCGCACGGTTCCCGGTTCGCGGATTTCCGGGATAAACCGCAGCGCCAGACCCAGCGCCACGATGCCGAGCGGGACGTTGAGAAAGAAAATCCACGGCCAGGAGAAATACGTCACGATGAAGCCGCCGAGCGGCGGGCCGATCACCGGGCCGATCAGTCCCGGCACCAGCACCCAGGACATCGCCGTGACCAGCTCGGCCTTGCTGACGGTGCGCAGGATCACCAGCCGGCCGACCGGCACCATCATCGCGCCGCCGAGCCCCTGGATCAGCCGCGCCATCACCAGGAACGGCAGACTCTGCGACAGGCCGCACAGCACCGAACCGACGGTGAACAGCACGATGGCGGCGGCGAAGATGTTACGCGCGCCGAACCGGTCGGCGATCTTGCCGCTCGCCGGAATGAAGATCGCGAGGCTGAGCAGATACGACGTCATCGCCACGCTCATATTCACGGCCGAGACGCCGAAATCGTGCGCCATTGTCGGCAGCGCCGTCGCCAGCACGGTGACGTCGATCTGCTCCATCAGCAGCGCGGCGGCGACGATCAGCGACGTGACGCGGAAATTGCGCGCAACCCCGGGGGTGGCCGCGGCGTCGGCCTCGATGACGGAATTGCCGGCGCTGTCGGTCGCCAAGCGTCAGGCGGCGGCGAGCGCCGGGCGCCGTCCCTTGCGGGACGCGGTGCCGACGCGCAGAACCAGAAGCGAGGCGACGAAGCACATCGCGCCCGCGATGACGAACGCGCTCCAGTAGTCGCCGTAGATATTGTGCAGCAGCCCCGCGCCATAGGCGGCGAGGGCGGCGCCGATCTGGTGGCACACCATGATCCAGCCATACATGATGCTGGCGCGTTGCGCGCCGAATGCGTTGGCCGACAGCCGCACGGTGGGCGGCACGGTGGCGATCCAGTCGAGGCCGTAGAACACCCCGAACAGCGACAGGCCCCACAGCGACATGTCGAGCGCATAGGGCAGGAACAGCAGCGACAGGCCGCGCAGCGCATAGAACCAGAACAGCAGATAGCGGCTATCGATGCGGTCGGAGAGATAGCCGGCCGCCGTGGTCCCGATGAAATTGAAAATACCCATGAAGGCCAATATGCCGGCGGCGGTCGCCTCGGGGATGCCGTGATCGACGCAGGCTGGAATGAAATGGGTGCCGATCAAACCGAGCGTGCTGAGGCCGCAGACGAAAAAACTGCCGCCGAGCAGCCAGAAGTCGCGGCTGCGCATGCCGTCGCCGAGCGCCTGAAACGCGGCCGTGACGGGATTGGCGCGGGAAATCGCAGGCTCGATGAAATCCTCCGGCGCGCCGAACGGCTTGACGCCGATATCGGACGGCTTATCGCGCAGGAACAGCACCACGAGCGGAATCACCACCACCACCGCGACGCAGGGAATCGCCACGGCCCAGCGCCAGCCGACATTGACCGCGACGCTTGCAAGGGTCGGCAGAAAGACGAGGCTGCCGGCGGCCGCGCTGCCGGTCAGCAGGCCCATCACCAGCCCGCGCCGCTTCACGAACCAGCGGTTCGACACCATTGCCGCGAGAATCATGGCGAGGATGCCGGTGCCGAGGCCGGCGAACACGCCCCAGAGCGGAATCAGTTCCCAGGTCTTGTCGGACACGACAGTAGGGCCGAGGCCGAGCAGCAGCATCGCCATCGCAGCCAGAACCACGATGCGCATGCCGAACCGGTCGATGAACGACGCCGAGAACGGGCCGACAATGCCGTAGACCAGAAGGCTGATCGAGATGGGCAGGGAAATCCCGGCGCGCGTCCAGCCGAATTCGTGCTCCAGCGGCACGATCAGCACGCCCGGCGCGCCGCGCACGCCCGACGCGACAAGCAGAACCAGGAACGTCACGCCGACGACGACCCAGCCGTAATGGACGTTCCGCAGCTTCGGGACGGGTGAAACGCTCATGCCATTATTGTCGCAGCGGTCGCCTTAAACGCCAAGGGCCGCCGCGCATGGGAGGCATACCGCGCCCTTACCGCTGCGCGCGCCTCGGCGGCTAAATCTCGATCTGCCCGCCCAGCTCGATGACGCGGTTGGGCGGAATGCGAAAGAATTCGGTGGCGTCGAGCATGGTGTTCGACATCAGGATGAACAGGCCTTTGCGCCACCGCCAGAACCGCGTCTTCTTGCTGGCGACGATCTTTTCGCGGCCGACAAAGAACGAGGTTTCCAGCAGCTTGAACTGGAAATGCATGATCCGGCACTGGGCGAGGGCGCGCGGAATGTTCGGCTGATCCATGAAGCCGTAATGCAGCGTGATGGTATGGAAGTTCTTGTCGAGATGCCGGATCTGCAAACGCTGATCGTCGCCGACATGGGGAATGTCCTCGGTGATCACCGTCATCAGGATGACGCGGTCCGCGAGGACGTGATTGTGCTTGAGGTTGTGCAGCAGCGCGTTCGGCACCCGGTCGTTGTTGGCGGTGGTGAAGACCGCCGTGCCGGGCACGCGCACCGGATGATCGGGCTTGAGCGAGGTGATGAAGGTTTCGAGCGGCAGGCCGCCGACGGCGCGCGCCGCGGTCAGTTGTCCGCGTCCCGTCCGCCACGTCGCCATCACCGTATAGATCAGCAGCGCGACCGCCAGCGGGAACCAGCCGCCTTCCTCGATCTTCAGGAGGTTCGCCGAGAAGAACATGAGATCGACCGCGAGGAAGAAGCCGAACAGCAGCGTCGCCCAATAGATATTCCAGCGCCGCACGCCGCGCATATAGGCGAAGGCGAGAATCGTGGTGATGGTCATGGTGCCGGTGACGGCGATGCCGTAGGCGGCGCCGAGATTGTCCGAACTGCGGAAGCCGAGCACCAGCGCCAGCACCGCGGCCAGCAGGAACAGGTTGAGCTTCGGCACATAGATCTGGCCGAACTCGTGCTCCGAGGTATGGCGGATTTCGAGCCGCGGCAGATAGCCGAGCTGCACCGCCTGCCGCGTCATCGAGAACGCGCCCGAAATCACGGCCTGCGATGCGATCACGGTGGCGATCGAGGACAGCACCACCAGCGGCAGCCGGAACCACTCCGGCGCCAGAAGGTAGAACGGATTGGTCAGCGCGGACGGCTCGTTCAGCAGCAGCGCGCCCTGGCCGAAATAATTGAGGAGCAGCGCCGGAAACACGAAATAGAGCCAGGCGAGCCGGATCGGCCGCGCGCCGAAATGGCCCATATCCGCGTAAAGCGCCTCGGCGCCGGTCACGGCCAGCACCACGGCGCCGAGCAGAATGAAGCCGCGCGTCGGGTCGGCCAGCAGGAAATTGATGCCGTAGCGCGGATCGAGCGCGTATAGCACGGCCGGATGCCGTGCGATCTCGGCGACGCCGAGACAGGCGAGCACGATGAACCACAGCGCCATGATCGGGCCGAAAAACTCGCCGACCACGCCGGTGCCGCGGCGCTGGATCATGAACAGCGCGAGCAGCAGCACCACGGTGATCGGCAAGATGTAGGGCTCGAACACCGGCGTCGCGACTTTGAGTCCTTCGACCGCGCTGAGCACCGAGATCGCGGGCGTAATGACGCCGTCGCCATAAAACAGCGCCGCGCCGATCATGCCGGCGGCGATGATCCAGCCGGCGGCGCGCGTGCCGCGATTGGCGGCGCGCAGGGCCAGCGCGGTCAGCGCCAGAATGCCGCCTTCGCCCCGGTTGTCGGCGCGCATGATGACGATGACGTATTTGAGCGTGACGACGATGAACAACGACCACGCGATCAGCGACAGCACGCCCCAGACCGAAGCCGGCCGCACCGAGCCGATACCGTCGAAACACTGCCGCACCGTATAGAGGGGCGAGGTGCCGATATCGCCATAGACGACGCCGAGCGCGCCGATGATCAGCCCGTGCCGCGCGCCGAACACGCCGCGCCGCGGAGTGTCGTGGATGACGCCGACGGTGGAGGTGGTGGTGGTGTGAGCCACGCGATCAGCCTCGCGTCGATTGCGGGCAGGCGACGCCCGGCCCGGGGGCCTGGCAGCGAACAGGGAACGATGTCATGGCGAACTGAGGGACGGTCGTGGCGACCGAATCTCCTAGCTTCCGAAAAGCGCGCCAATCTAGTGCCGTCGCGGCCAGAAATCCACCCTCGGCGCATGGTTTCGGCACCCGCCGCATCGACTCGCGAGATAGGGGAATAATTAAGCAAATACAATATTGTAGAGGATATTTCTGACGACCTGGCGGAACCGTAGGGTTAACGAAATCTCCACCCTCTTAACCTTACGATGGGTTTAGGTCCTTTTTCGGAGTCCGCTTTGTCGGAACAATCGACGGCCATTTTGGCCGAACAATTGCGCCTCGTGATGCGGTCGCCGGTCCCGATCTATTTCGGTGCGGCGACGGCCGTGGTGGCGGCGTCCTGTCTCCAGGGCGCGCTTCCGTCCGCGCTGCTCGACGGCTGGGCGGCCGTGATGCTGCTCTGGCAGGGCGCACGCTATCTCCTGTGGCGGCGATTCCAGGAACTTCGCACCGACGACGAGCGGGCGGGGTGGGCGCGCCACATCGCGCTGATATGGAGTCTCACGGGCCTGCTGTGGGGGGTGTTCGGCGCGGCCTATTTCCTGCCCGACGATCCCGAGGCGCGGTTTTTCATGCTGTTCATCGTCACCACGAACATCGCCGGCGGGGCGGTGGTGGCGTCGTCCTATGTTCCGGCTCATGCCGGCTATATCGCCGGCATGGCGATTCCCTGCATCGTCGCCTTTATCGCGAACGGCACGCGTTATTCGCTGCTCCTCGCGGCGATGACGATCGGCTACGCCCTGGCGGCGCGCGGCTCGGCGCTGTTCGGCAATGTCGGCGTCGCGGACCTGATCCGGCTCCAGGTCGAGCGCGGCAAGCTGATTCGCAGCCTGCGCGAGGCGAAGGAAGCCGCCGATCTCGCCAACCAGATCAAGTCACGGTTTCTGGCCAATATGAGTCACGAGCTGCGCACACCGCTCAACGCAATCATCGGTTTTTCCGAACTGATGCGCGACGAAATGTTCGGCCCGGTCGGCAATCGCCGTTACATGGGCTATATCGCCGACATCAACAATTCCGGCCGACACCTGCTCGACATCGTCAATGACGTGCTCGACCTCTCGAAGCTCGAGGCCGGCAGCATGCGGCTGTCGCGCGAAACCGTCGATCCGGCCGCGCTGGCGGCCGAGTGCCTCAAAGTGGTCGAGCCGCAGGCGGCCGCGGTCGGCGTGCGCCTGCGCATCGACGCCGATCCGGCGCTGCGTGTCGAAGGCGACACGGTCCGGCTCAAGCAGATCCTGCTCAACCTCCTGTCCAACGCGGTGAAGTTTTCGCCGCCCGATGGCGAAGTCGTGGTGTCGATCAAGCCCGTCGCCGGCGGCGGCCTGACGATGGCCGTGCGCGACAGCGGCATCGGCATGGATGCGGCCGGCATCGCCACGGCGCTGCAACCGTTCGGCCAGATCGAAAACGCCTGGACCAAGCGCCATCCCGGCACCGGGCTGGGCCTGCCGCTGGCGAAGTCGCTGGCGGAACTGCATGACGGCAAGCTGGCGATCGAGAGCGAACTCGACCGCGGCACCACGGTGACGGTCCTGTTCCCGCCGACGCGCGTCACCCGCGTCGAAGGCTCCAGTCTCGCCGCCGCGTGAGCTGACTTTCCGCCGTAACCGTGACGCGGCGGCGGACCGCGAAAGCCCGTTTCCCGAGCGACAGGCAACGGAACTGCACGCCGAACGTGGTCTGTTCCAGCGAAAACGACAGGCTGATCGCGCGATCCATTCCCCGGGCGCGGACGCTGGTCAGCACGGTGGCGTCGCTGCCGCTCGCCACGTCGAGCACCGCGAAACTGTCATCGCCGTCAGGCGTTCTTCCGGGTTTGGGATCGAGCACGAATTCGACGCGGTATTTGCCGGGCTTCATCGGCGCATAGGGGCCGAACATCGCGATCCGCATGTCGCCGGGCGCCGCGACGATCCACGGTATGCCACCGCGCATTTCCTCGGTCATGCCAGGTCCGATCGCCAGCCGGTCCAACAACGTGGCCCAGACCGGCGCGGTCACCGAATCGACCTGGCGCCGGATCGCGCCGGGGTCGGGCGGTGCGCGGTTTCGTTGGGCCTCGATCCACCAGATGAAGGAATCGTCCGGTCGGTCGCGCGCCGCCGCGATGCGGTGCGGTACCGACCAGCCCTCGGCCGGAACATTGGGGTCGAACGACAGGACACGGCCGTCGGCGGGATCGCGGCACAGCCAGAGCCCGACGCATTTCGTCACGGTGAAACCCGCGACGCGCAGCAGGTCGGACATTTCCGACGGGGTCAGCTCGACGGTGTGTTCGGGGTGGCGCCATGCCAGCTTTTCCGTCAGGGCGCGATTGGGGCTGTCGATCACGATCCATCCGCCCGGCCGCACGATGCGCGATGCTTCGGCGAGAAACGCGGCGGTGTCGTCCGGCCACAAATGTTCGATGTTCTGGCCCGAAAAAACCAGGTCGGCGCCGCCGTCGGGGATCGCATCCATCCGGGCGCAGGTGTCTTCGATCCAGACCACGTTGTCGGGCAGGTCGTCGGGGCGCTTCACATAATATTCGAAGCCGACATGACGCGGGACGCGGCCGTAATGCCGCTCGATCCACTCGAAATACCAGGAGCCGGCGCATCCCGCGCTGACCATCGTCTCCACCGGGCGCGGCATTTCCGCGAGCATGCCGCCGCGCAGCGCATGAAGCATTTCGTTGGCGTCGATGGCGATCGTGCTGTCGGAGTCGGCTTGCGTCATGAGGCGGGAGAGTAGAGGCCCGCGAGGCGGCGCGGCAATCGCCGCCGGAGGGTTTTTCTTGCCTCCGGGCGAGGCCCGCTTGAAACTCGTCCGATGCGTCCGCCCGCCTTGATCGCGTCCCTGCTCGCCGCCCTGGTTGCGATCGTCCTTCTGACCCGCTTCATGTGGGCGTTTTCCGACTGGAACAAGGAACAAGCCTGCGCCACCGGCGGCGGTCGCAACTGCGCGCACTACAGCGATGACAATAACTAACTGACGGCCACGCCGATGAGGCGACCCAGGCCGAACGTGATCGCGGCGGCGGCGATACCGATCGCCAATTGCCGCGCACCGGAAACGAGGACGCCGCGCGCGGTGAACAGCGTCGTCCCGGCGCCGATGACGAACATCGCGACGCCGCTCAGCACCGCGCTGAAGATCGCGGCGCGCACGCCATCGACGAAGAACAGCGGAATCACCGGAACGATCGCCCCGGCCGCGAATAGGAGGAACGAGGTGCCGGCGGCGCTCCACGCCGAACCGCCGAGTTCCTCGGGGTCTATGCCGAGCTCCTCGCGCGCCAGCGTTTGCAGCGCGGTATCCGGATTGCCGATGATCCGGTCTGCGAGGGCTTTTGCCTGCTGCTCCGGCAGCCCCTTGGCCTGATAGATCAGCGTCAGTTCTTGCTTTTCCTCTTCCGGAAATTCCGCGAGCTCGTCGGCCTCGGTGGCGATCTGCGCCTGGTAGAATTCACGCGCGCTGTTGACCGATAGCCACTCGCCCATGCCCATCGAGCACGCGCCCGCGAGCAAGCCGGCGATGCCGGTCATCAGCACCGAATGAGCCGACAAATCGGCGCCGATCACGCCGGTGACGAGGCTGAGATTCGATATCAGCCCGTCATTCGCGCCCAGCACCGCCGCGCGTAGCGAATTGCCGCCCCCGGTGCGATGCCGTCCCTCGATCCGCGCGAGATTGCCGCCGCTGACGCCGCCTTTCCTCGGCTCCGCCATCGCTTGCATGATGCGGGCGTGCGAGCGCTCGGCCGCGGGCAGGCCGGCAAGCACCGCTTCGGGCTGGGCGTCGTAGGTCGCGCCGCCGGTACGCTCCATCGAATTGATGATCGGCAGCACGGTCTGCGGGCCAAAGCGCCGCGCCATCCAGCCCAGCGTGCGGCTGCGCAGCCGCGGCCGCCAGGTGCGGTGGCCGTGGCCGTGTCCGGCGAGGCGCTTTTTCCAGAACTCCGCATGCGCTTCCTCGACTTGCGCGAGGCGCGCATACACTTCCTTCAGTTGCGGGTTCGCTTCGGCGTCCGACATCGCGCGATAGAGCGACGCGCTGTCGACCTCGTCCTGGACATTCGCGCGATAGCGTTCGACGGGATTGGGATCGGCCACGAAGTCCTCCACGGACTGCGTAGCCAATTCAGGTTGGCGGCGCAACGGTGGAATGCGCTTCTTTGTGCTGTCGCATCAGCGAAATGCAAATGACAATCACTATCGCTATCACCGCCGACGAGCTGATTCGGCTGAGATCGAGGCCGCCTTCGTCGCGCGGCTTGGTCAACAGGTCGCCGAGCGTCGCGCCGAGCGGCCGCGTCAAAATGAATGCCGCCCAGAACAGCAGGGTGCGCGATATCGGCGTGACGAAGTAGAGTGCCGCGAGCACGGCCAATCCGGCGCCGAAGACCAGCGCGCCGCCTTCGAAGCCGAGCCCGCCATCGTCGGCAAGAAAATCGCCGAGCGCGGTACCGAGCGTGTTTGAGGTGAGAATCGTAAGCCAATAGAAGGCCTCAACGCGCGGCGTGACGATGTTGTTGACCGAGACCGACCCTTCGGCGAGATACCAGGCGCCGAGCGCGATCAGAACGAGCACGAACAGCAGCGACGAGCCGCCGATATAACCAATGCCGAGCGAGCGATCGGCGAAGTCCGCCAGGGTCGTGCCGACGGTGGTGGTCGCGACGATCACGCCCCAATAGAGAAATCGGTGGAACGAACGCGCCCTGATTTGCGCCGCGGCCAGGACGAGGAAGACCACGAAAAAGATCGCGGTGCCCACGGCGTAGCCCAAATTCATCGTCATCGTCACGGCATCGCCGCCGGTCTCGCCGAGCGTCGTCGCCGCGATCTTCACGACCCAGAAACCCAGCGTCACTGCGGGGACCTTGCTGCCATGCGCGGCGGTCGGATTGCTCATGTTCGTCTCTATTCACTAAGATAGCCTGCAATTAAACCGGGAAGGCGAGCTTGCCTGTGACCGTTTCGGGCGCCATCGACTGCGACATCCACCCCGCGCTCGCCAGCACCGACGTGCTGCTGCCTTATCTCGACGAGTATTGGCGCGAGATGGTCGCGATTCGCACCGTCGAGAATCTCGATCTCGGCTCCTATCCGCCGGCGGTGCCGCTCGCGGGCCGGCCCGACTGGCGGCCGCCGCGCGGCAAACCCGGCAGCAACCTCGCGCTGCTGCAGCGTGACGCGCTCGATGCGTTCGGCACGCGCTTCGCGATTTGCAACCCGCTCTATGGCGGGCCGTATCTGCCGAACGATGATTTTGCCGCCGCGCTGGCGCGCGCGATGAACGACTGGACAGCGAAAGAATGGCTCGACCGCGATCCGCGCCTGCGGGCCTCCATTGTGATCGCGCCGGAAAATCCCGAGCTGGCGGTGGACGAGATTGCCCGCGTCGCGCCCGACCGGCGCTTCGTCCAGATCATGGTGCTGGCGGCGGGCGAGCGTCCGCTCGGCAAGCGTAGCTATTGGCCGATCTATCGCGCCGCGGAGAAACACGGTCTGCCCATCGGCATCCATGCCGGCAGTTCGTTCCGCCATCCGCCGACCTCGCTCGGCTGGGGCTCTTACTATCTCGAGGACTATGTCGCGCACGCGCAATCGTTCCAGTCGCAATTGCTGAGTCTGTTGCCGAAGGCGTGTTTGTCGAATTTCCGGCGCTCAAGGTAGTGCTCATCGAAAGCGGAATCACCTGGCTGCCGGCTTTCCTGTGGCGCTTCGACAAGACCTGGCGCGGCATCCGCACCGAGACGCCGTGGGTTGACCGGCCGCCAACAAGGATCGTGCGCGATCATGTACGCCTCACCTTGCAGCCGGTGGATGAACCGCCGGAACAGGCTCGGTTCGAGCGCATCCTCGACCATATCGGCTCCGAGGACATGATCCTGTTCTCGACCGACTATCCGCACTGGCAGTTCGAGGGCGGCGACGTGCTGCCCGAAGGCTTGTCGACACAACATCGGCGCAAGATAATGATCGACAATCCGCTGCAAACCTATCCGCGCCTCGCCGAGACGCGGCAAGAGGCCGCGACATGAACGACGCCAAAACACCCGGCCTGGTCGATTGCGACATCCATCCGACCGTCACCGCGATGGCCGATCTCAATCCGTATCTGACGGATCGCTGGAAAGCGCATATGCGCGAGTACGGCAGCAATTTCCGTCAGGTGTTCGCCAGCGCCGGCCGCTATCCACGCTACAACCGCGACGGCGGCGCGAGGCTCGATGCGCGGCCGCCGAGCGGCGTGCCGGCAGGCGCCGACCTGCCGTTCATGCGGCAGCAGCATCTCGATCCCAACCGCGTCGATTTCGGCGTGCTTCAGCCGTTGCGGCCCAACGGCATCGGCGCGCGCAACCAGGCGTTCGGCGAATCCCTCACCGCCGCGGTGAATGACTGGCAGGCCGGCGCCTGGCTGGGCGAAGAGGGACGGCTCAAAGGCTCGCTGATGCTGACGCGCGAGGACCCGGCCGCCGCGTTGCGCGAGATCCACCGGCACGGCGCCGACCCGAACTTCGTCCAGGTTTCGGTGCTGCCGCACGGACTCGAGCCGCTGGGCCGGCAACGCTACTGGCCGATTTTCGAGGCGGCGGAAGCACTCGGCAAGCCGATCGGGATACATGTCGGCGG
>Ga0134126_10007578_pt1 | contig 13623 bp, 11 predicted proteins | sample KB31752_FD_96881 | JGI IMG/M metagenome (GOLD analysis project Ga0134126, IMG submission 96881) | Terrestrial soil microbial communities with excess Nitrogen fertilizer from Kellogg Biological Station, Michigan, USA - KB3-175-2 | ecosystem: Environmental > Terrestrial > Soil > Unclassified ...
AAAACCGCCTTCATTTTTTTATTTTTTTATTTTTTTGCGTTTTCCACAGTTTTCTGAGAAGTGACGCAAGTATTACTGAACCAGCAACATAGAGCGAATCGGACTCAATCGGTGTTTTAAGCAGTGCGGTAAAATGCCGCCTTTCTCGACTCCCGCCAACACCTCATGAGAGCTGTGCCCAAACCCTCCCCCTCGAAAACCACCACGTACTCCGCAGCGGTACCCTGTAGACAGTGCCACCCAAAACCCGCATCGATCTGCTCCTTGTCGAACGCGGCCTCGTCCCCAGCCGCGAGCGCGCCCGCGCCCTCATCCTCGCCGGCCGCGTCCTCGCCAACGAGCAGAAAATCGAAAAGCCCGGCGCAACCGTCGCACCCGACTCTACGCTCCGCCTTCTCGGCGAAGACCTGCGCTACGTCAGCCGCGGTGGACTCAAACTTGAGGGCGCGCTCGACCACTGGAGCATCCCCGTAGAAGGCCGCCATTGCATAGATATCGGCACATCCACCGGCGGCTTCACCGACTGCCTCATTCAGCGCGGCGCTGCCTGCGTCACCTGCGTCGACACCGGCTTCGGCCAGATCGCCATGAAGCTCCGCAACGATTCCCGCGTCCATCTGCGCGAGCGCACCAACGCGCGCCTTCTCGAGCCCGGCGCGCTCGATTCCCAGGCCTCGCTCCTCGTAATGGACGTCTCCTTCATCTCCGCCACGTTGCTGCTTGAGCCCGTATTCGCGGCGGCTCCGGAACTTCGCGAAGCCATCATCCTCGTCAAGCCGCAGTTCGAAGCCGGTCGCGAGCACATCGGCAAAGGCGGCATCGTGCGCGATCCCGCCGCGCACCGGCTCGCCGTCGACAAGGTCTCTGCCGCTGTGGTCTCGCTCGGCTGGCAAAAGGTCGGTGTGATTCCGTCACCAATCGCAGGGGCAGAAGGGAACCAGGAGTTCCTTCTATACGCGCACAAGCCGGATCTGTTGCCATAGATCGCTAATGCATGGTCGGGTTCGCTACCTGCCTGCTCCGCTGCTTTACACTGGTTCCGCATGCCTCCCATCGCGATCGTCTCCAAGCCGCAGAAGGAAGAGCTCTTTCGGCTCCTGCCGGATCTCATCGCCTGGCTTCACAATCGCGGCTACGAGCCGGTGCTCGATGAGGAGAGCGCGCGCTACACCACGGATGCGCCTGCCGTCCCGCGCGCCGACCTGCCGCAGCACACTCCCGAACTGGTGATTGTCCTGGGCGGGGACGGCACGCTGCTGTCGGTCAGCCGGATCTTTGCCGCGACGGGCATACCGCTGCTCAGCGTGAATCTCGGCACGCTCGGATTCCTTACCGAGGTGCGGCTGTCGGAGCTCTACGCCACCCTGGAAGGCTGGTGCAGCAACTGTCACATGATCGAAAAGCGCTCCATGCTGCGCGCCCGGCTCAAGCGCGACGGCGCCTTCCATTCCGAGTACGACGCCTTGAACGATGTCGTTGTCACGAAGGGTGAGATCGCGCGCATGGGCGACTTCACCGTGGAGCTTGACGGCAAGACAGTGGCGCAGTTCCGGGCCGATGGCCTGATTGTCTCCACCCCGACCGGCTCCACCGCCTACAACCTGGCGGCCAATGGGCCCATCCTTACGCCCAACGTAGACGCGATGGTGGCCACGCCCATTTGCCCTCACCTGCTCACACTGCGTCCCATCGTCGTGCGCGGCGATTCCTCTTTGACCGTGCGCGTTGAAGGCATACCGAACCTGGCGCTGCTCACGGTAGACGGGCAGCGTGCGGTGGAGTTGTGCCTGGGAGATGAAATCTGCTGCCAGCGATCGCCCTACACCGTGAATCTGGTGCGCCTGAATGAGGGCGGTTTTTTTGAGGCGCTCCGGACCAAGCTGAGCTGGGGCGAACGATAGGTTCCATTGGTTCGATCCCCGGAGAAGCCTCTCCAGGTTTGCGCGGCCCGCTTGCGTTTGTGTGCAAACCGGAGATGCAGGGGCAGGGAACTGTCGCCGGGGAGCGAGCGTTCGCGACTACTTTGTTAATTCGCTGAGGAGAACCTTGGCCTTTTGCGCCAGCGTTTTTGCGCCTTCCACATCGCCGGTATCCAGGGCCGCTCGAGCTTCCTTAATGAACTCGCGGATCTGCGCGCTGGTCTTTTGCTCCTGATCGTTGAGCTTGCGCCCAATTGTATTCAGCTTGTGCTCGGTGTCGCCCAGCGAGTCGCTCGTCTGCTGCCGTTGGTCGTTAGGGTCTCCGGTGGACAGCTGACCCGCGGCACTCACCTCCGGCGGCGGATTGTTCTCCGCCTCCTGGGTGCCCTCGGACTGCTTCTTGTGATGTCGCGGCGCCGGCTTGGGCGCGGGCGGAGGCGGAGCCTGTGTCACCTTGGGCGGTGTTTGCTGAGGTATTGTGACTACCGGGGGAGGAAGGTTGACCGGAGCATTGTCCGGCTTGGAGGGCGGGGCATCTTCGATGGGTGGCGCCAGCGGGGGCTGAACCTGGGCCTTCTCTTTATGGACACACCCGCAGGGCAGGATTGCCAGCAGGAGAGCGGCTTGTGCGATTCTTAACTTCATTCCCCGAGTCCCTGTTCATGCTCGACGGCCGGCTGCAGGCTCCGACGGTTCAGTTCCGCCGCGGAGACCGGCAGCCGAAATCTGAACTCTGTGCCGTGATCTACCTTTGATTCTACTTCCACGCTTCCATGGTGCAGTTGCAAGATTCGGTAGGTCATTGCCAGGCCGATCCCGCTACCTTCACTTTTGGTGGTGAAGTACAGGTCGAAGATTTTTTCCTGGATCTCCTCCGGAATTCCCACACCTTCGTCCCGTATGCGCAGAATGGCGGCGTTCTGCTCAATATTCAGCAGCACATTCAGCCTTCCCCCGTCTGGCATGGCCTGCGCGCCGTTCTGCACAACGTTGATAATAGCCTGTTTGAGCAGATCCGCATCAACGTTTACCAGTACAGGGTGGGATGGCATCTCACTTCGTAATTCGACATTCCGGAGCGACAATTCGTCTGTGGCGAGCGCCATCACATCTCCAATGATTGCGCGGAGATCCTGCTCGCGGGGTTGCAGCTCCACAGGACGCGAAAAATCCACCAGGGTCTGTACCACGCGGTCGAGCCGTCGAATCTCTGCCTCAATTACATCGAGATGCCGGTGCGCGCCTGGGCCTGCTCCATCCAGCTTGGTTTTTAGCAGTTCCAGGTGCACCACAATGGCATTGATCGGGTTCTTTACCTCGTGAGCCACTCCGGATGTGAGCCGACCGATCGCGGACATTCTCCGGGACAGCTCCAACTCCGATTCAATGGCCTGCATGGATTCCAGATCGCGGAGCGTAACCAGCGCGCCCAGTCCCTGGCGAGTCAGGTCGTCGTGAATGAAATCCAGCGAGACCTGGATGCGCCTGCCTGTTTCGGTCCGGACTTCCTCCTTGATCAGCGCCATGCCGGCCTCGAAAGAATCCCGCAGGATACGGCCGAGGAGCGTATTGCGGTTAAAGATGTCGGTGGCGTGGGTTCCAAGAATGCGATCCCTGTCCAGTTGCAGGAATCGCCGCGCCGCCTCTGACACGAGCACCACGCGCCCGTCGCGGGTAAACAGCAAAAGCCCATCTTGCAGGTCGGCGAGGATGGAGTCGATGTTTTCCCGCAGAGCCGAAAACACCTCTTCCACGTTGCGGATACGCTGCCCGATCCGCTCGATCTGGTGCGACACGCGAAGGGCCGTATCCTGGCGCGGTTCGGGCCGGTCGGGACCAGGCTCTTCGCCCGCCGAACTCCAATAATCGAGTTGCAGGCTAATTTCCTCGAGCGGCTGCAAAGCCAGGTTGGAGAGCAACAGCGCGACCAGCAAAGCCATTCCAAGGGCAAACCCCATCAGGGTCGAGGCTTCTTCCAGCCACGGACGGTAGACTTCCCGCAGAAACGTCGTCCGGACCCCGACGTGGACCGTCATGAACGGTTGTTCGTTCCGCTCCAACGGCACGGTGATGTCGAACACCCGAGGTTCTCCATAGACCTCCCGCATCAGGCGCACCGGGTTGGCGTGCAGCAACTGCTCGTAGTCGGGGCGAATGGGGAGCTGCTTGTCCTGGTTGTCGGGATTTGTGCTCAGGATGGTCCGCAGCTCGTTGTTCCCAATGTTGATGTCGAAAACCGTCGCGGCATAGCGGTTGGCCGATTCGAGCACGGTTTTCACCACAGGGCTGTCCCGAATGGCGTCCGTAGCAAGGCCCTGAAGTTGCTCGGGATGATTTGGGTCCACCTTCACGTCGCGCAGTCCCGACTGGAGAGCGCTCTGCACGGCAAACCGCACCTCGTCCGCCACCATTCGGTTGCTGTCAAAGGATTGCTGCACGGCGGTATGCAGAAGCTGGCTGACATACACCATCGAGAGCAGCCCGGAAATCAACAAGACCAGTGCAGTGATGGCAAAAACGAGTTTTGTTTTCAATCTCATACAAGAGGAAAGCTATAGCTTACTTGACGTCTCAGACATTGGGACGCTGATCCGTCGGGCACCGGATCTGCTCACTCTGCCTTTCATGTTAGTGACAGATGCTTGTCAGGCATAGTGCTAAACGGGTGCGTCGGGTGATAAACGGTGATCGCGCTCGCTTTTCTGTGCCGTGAAGCTCGATGGCATCATCGCAAGCAACGACGACGACCTTGAATCTCAATGCGAAAATGCGGTTCAGCCATTCAGAACCGCATGACCAGGCCCGTCTGGAACCCCCAGTTTTCATTCGTAGCGAAAATCTGCTTTGAGAGCCAGTTCAAATAGGGCGGCGTGCCCACGCCGGCGTGTGCCGTCCTGGATTCGCGGTAGCGCACTGGTAAGTTCAGGACCACAAAGCGAGCAGCCGTGTGCCGACCCAGGTTCAGGTCTGAGCTGAGCGCAAGAGCTGTTGTGAAGTGGGTAATCCTGCCGATGGTGGGTGTTGGATTCTGCTTTGTAGGGCTGAACTCGTAGGCCTTATCGTAGGAGAGGAACCCAGGCCGTATCGACGCGCGCAGCGCAAACCGCTGTGTGCGAATGCCCGAACGGAACCCAAATGTGCCGATGGTGACGCTGCCGCCGGCGCGATCTGAGGGCAGCGGGCTCGCATCCGAGTGCATGCTCACGTCCGAATCGAAATCCACAAAGTGCGTGAGCCGCGATGAAAATCCGATTCCCGGTCCATACAGCATTTGCCGGCAACCCGCCTTGCAAGTTGGCGTGTTGACGGGAAGAGAAATGGCATCGAGATGAGGGAAGAGCTCGAACCTGGCGTCCGTCCCGGTCGAACTCTCGCCTTGAAAGTGCTCTTCGGGTTCGGTGGGATTGGGCGAACCCACCCCCGCCCCCATATCGGGCCGATGGCGATAATCGCGGTACCACGGGTTCTTGCCGCGCATGAAGTTGGCCATGGTGCGGGTGGGGTTCAGCGAGCCGCGTATGATCTTGGCGGGAATGGTATCCGGAAGGTGGTCTTCCACCCTGTCGCTGACTTCCTTGTCCAGAAAGTCCTCAAACACCGTCCATAGGGTTCCGATGAATGGCGTGGTAATAAAGTCAGTCCATCCGGTGTTGTTGGTGTACTTTGTTACTCCGGGCACATAAGTTTTACAGGGAGCGGGACAATGCAGTGCATAGGTGTATCCGCCTGCGCTCCCCAGAGCAGCCTCTCCCAGTGGCCCGATCTTCTGCTGAGTACTGTAGACCGTCGCCCAGAGCATGGCGTGGAAGCGGCTGTGCCAATACTCCCGCGATCCGCTCAGGCGAAGATATTTGTCATGCGGACTGTTCTGGATTTCAATGAATCCCGAGACCGCGCCCTGCATTGGATGGCCGATGTAGTCGACGAGGAAATCGTCGCCGTCGTTCCAGCGCCTCATGTTCCACTGCTTTAGCGACGCGATGTAGTTATGCCAGTATGGACCGTCGGCTATGAGATGCCGCATATATTGATCGGTTGATAAGCGATAGAGATCCTCGGCCCCGGTAAATGCAAGCGACTCCCACACCAGCTTTCCGTAAGGGTACCGTTCGTCGCCTGTCTGCTCTGGCTCGACGATGGAGTTGGTCGGGTTGCGCTCGTCAAGCCAGTCGGTTGCGCTACTGCTGAACTCTTCCGCGGCCGTATTGGGCAGCGCTGAGGCTTCTGCAGTCGCAGTTCCCGCGGTTGCGACGGGCGAGATCGCCAGTTCACGGTATTCGTTCGCTGACGTAATAGTGGAATGCGTAACCGCGGCGTCCGGAGCGTCAGGCAGCACCGGGTTTGTTTGAGCTGCCAAAGCTGTGCACGGAAGACTCAACAATAATAGGCAGGCAAATCTCGTTATGGTCATAAGCATATCCGGGAAAAGCGGCGGTCCACGTCTCCCGTGGCCGCGTTCACGTGGGTCGGTCGCCCATCGGGGCGGCGCACAACGGGTGTTTGATGTAACCAAGGGACGGCCCTGAAAGAGGGCGGCTCCGAGGACAGCCGAAACTCCGGCAATCCCGGCAAGAGAACACACAACGCCGCGGCAGGTGCCGCGCCTTCTGGCGCAAATTAAAGGATCCGTGGAGAACTCTTATCGCCTGTGAAGCCTTGAGCTTAGACAGAGGCTAGCAAAGTCACGGGCAGGATGACAACAGCTTTCCGACACGGAAAGGGAATTCGGATGGAGACCACGGGCGCCATTGCACCGAAAAGAAGGGCTAAGAGCTGAAGGGATCGATCGGGCTGATGGACTATGCGGCCGCCGGCATTCTGAGGACTCGATCAGCCATGGCTATCGAGACGACGGCTACCACCAGACCGCCCAATACATCAACGCCATAGTGCCAGCCGGTAGTGATGGTTGACACACAGATCAGCGCTGCAAGACTCCAAGTGATCCAGCGCGTACTTCGCACGCAATGAAGCGCGCGGGCTGAAGCAATCGCCATGACTGTGTGAAAGGAGGGGAAAGACACAATGGCTATGCTCTTCATGTCCATCACTGGCAACTCCGAGCGCAGCCGCGCCAGGTACTCACCCACGGCGGCCTGATCCAAATTCGGCGAGAAGCCTTCGACGGTCCACGGTCCCACAGCCGGCCAGCGATAAAACAGCAGAGCGGTCATGATAACGGCAAAGATGATGGTGAGGATGAAGCGATAGGAGTATTCGGCACGCCCGAGCACCGCGGGCACGATCGCAGCGCCGATCACCAATACGCCCGTGGTTCCGTAGATGATGGCGAGGAGTAGATGCAAAACGCGAAATCGAGCGATCTGGCGCACTACAGCGACCGTATGGAAATGCGCCGCGGAATCGAGATTTGCTAACTGCCGATCGACCAGCCCAAATGGGCTGCGACCGGCAACATGGATCAGAACGCCCATGACGTAAAACGTGAGACACGAGACCAGCACAATTTGCGCCGCATCCACGATCTTGGGGAGAGGGCGCCAACGGACATAGAACACGCACGCGCCCATTAAGGAAAGTGCTGGCCAGGCATCGATCAATTGCTGCCCCATGCGGTGAAGGTGGACACGGGAGCCCATAAAAAATTCCGCTGGGACAAGGATGACCATCAGTACCGCGAATATTGCGTAAAAACGTGCCGCAACCACGTTATGGGCAAGGGAACCCTGCGAACTCCTCACCTGCGGAGCTGATATTTGAAGCTGGCTCATCTAGTTTGCAGGGTAGCAGGCGGCAGGTTGGGAACAATCCCACAAATGGATTATCTGTGGGCGGTGTGACCTTCGTTGAAGGAGACTGCGGGTTAGAAAGCGAGGCAAGATTCTCTCTCGAGCAGGTGCATTGTCCGCATAAAGCAGCGAGGCAGGACTTCAAAGGCACTGGAGCTGAAAGACTGAACCGGAGCAGGTTCAGGTACCAAAGTGCTGTGTACGGGTTGTCACTTTGGATTCCGGTTGTGTATACGCGCGTTCACAGATTGCGGCAGCGGAGAGCCGATCTGAGGCACTAAGTTGCTGAAGCAAAACACGCAGATGCGTTGGCATCCCGATTGCAAGCTATGGGTACGCCCGGTGTCCCCACCGGAGACCCATCACCCACGAGGAAAGAGCATGAAGAACGTCATGTTGAACCTGTATATCCGTATGCAGAATCTGAAGAGCCGCTTGACGGAAGAGGAAGGTCAGGATCTGGTTGAGTACGCGCTCGTCGTAGCCCTGATCGCCCTGGCGGCAACTGCCGGGATGAACACCCTCGCCAGCGACATCAGCGCTGCCTTCACTAGCATCGGCAACACTCTGAACACCTCGCTCTAAGAATCGTGCGGGGCACAGGGCACCGCAGGGGAGCGGCGTACGCGACACCTTTTCTGGGTAGACACCGCTCCCCATAGACTCGCCGAAGTGTAACTCCTTGGGCCATGTTGTTCCGCCGCGTCGTACGGGATAGTGACGCAGCCCCGGCATGCGCACATGTGCAGTTGTGAAATCCTAGCCCTTGATCCGCCAATTCCAACCATCGTCGCCTACCCGCGAAGAGAACCTGGAAGTGAATCCGAGCAGGACCATGCCGCGTCGCAATGCCATTGTCTGGATGCTCGTCGCCGCGGCTATTTCGATGGCGTGGGGTTACAGCATTCAAGTTGGAGATGCCGCCGGCCTGGCAGACTTCAGGGCGATTTACTTCGGTACGCGCGCGGTCCTCTCTCATCAGAATCCCTATCAACCGAGCCAGTTCCTGCAGGTTTATAAGGCAGAGGGCGGGACCTTTCCTTCAGAACCGGGCCAGAAGCGGCTGTTCCTTCGCAGTGTCCCGATCTGCGTGAATTTGCCAACAACGCTGTTTCTTGTGGCACCTCTTGCTCTGCTGCCCTGGGGAGCGTCTCATGTGCTCTGGCTGATTTTTATCGGGGCAAGTTTCACGCTCGCGGCCTTTCTGGCATGGGATCTTGCGAAAGAACATGCACCGCGCGTCTCCTTGTTGCTGATATGCGTTCTGCTGGCCAACTCTGAAGTTCTGTTTACGCTTGGCAACACCGCTGGAATTGCGGTCAGCCTTTGCGTGGTAGCGGTGTGGTGCTTCTTCAGGGAACGCCTGGTCTGGGCAGGAGTCATTTGCCTGGCCATCAGCCTTTCGCTCAAACCTCATGATTCCGGGCTGGTCTGGCTTTATCTGCTGGTGCTGGGCGGGGCATTGCGCAAGCGGGCTCTCTATTCGTCAATCCTTACGGTACTGCTCGCCGTCGCAGCGATCGTCTGGATTTCGCATGTCGCCCCAAACTGGGACGGGGATCTGCGTGCAAACCTGGCCGCCACCTCTGCGCACGGCGACATCAGCGATCCTGGACCCGATTCCATCAGCCGCGCAGGAAGCGCGGACATCATTGTGGATTTGCAAACGGTGGTTAGCGTCTTTCGCGACGAGCCGGGATTCTACAACCCGGCTGTCTGGGGGATTTGCGGAGGCCTGTTGGCTTTGTTGGTTGCGAAGACAATACGGTCGCGGCCGACCCGCGAGAATGCCTGGTATGCTCTCGCCGCGGTGTCGCCGCTTACCATGCTCATTACTTACCATCGACCATATGACGCCAAACTGCTGCTGCTGGCAGTTCCAGCCTGCGCTCTGCTTTGGGCCGAGGGCCGGTGGACGGGCCGAATCGCGTTGCTTTTGACTGGCCTGGCGATCACATTGACGTCCGATCTTCCGCTGGGGATTTTGAGTTTTATCATTACCAAATTCAAGCTCGCGGAAATGAGCGTCGGCGCCAAGATGCTGTCGATCTTCGTAGTGCGGCCGGCTCCGCTGATTTTGCTGGCCATGTCGATTTTCTATCTATGGGTCTGTTTCGCACCACCCGGACTTGACGCCGCAACGAGGAATCTTCCTCATCGTGAAGAGAGAGAAACTGCGCATGCATGAGTCAGCCGGCGGGAAAAAGGCGAGACGCAGTGCGCACGCAGGCCTGAGAAGAGAACGCCACGACGGCCTGATTCTACTTCTCCTGGGTGCTGTCGGGTTCGTCCTGGGCGGCATTGCATGGCAGAGAATTTCGCCGATTCAAATGGGCGATTTCAAAATTGTGTATTACAGCGCCCGATGCCTTGTGCAGAACGGCGATCCCTATAACGAAAGCGCAGTCTTGCGGGTGTACCGCGCCGAAGGCCGGGAACCTGCCTTCGAATCGCAAGTGAACAGGGAAGCGATTACGCGCTATTTCTACCCGCCCACTGCATTCGTGTTCACCGTTCCGTTTGCCGCCATGGGATTCGGGACAGCGAGAACGCTCTGGTTGGTTCTCTCCGCGGGAAGTCTCATTTTGGCCGCCATACTCACATGGGACCTGGCCGCCGCTTTTGCTCCGGTGCTTTCCGGCGCGATGCTCGGCGTTCTGCTGGTGAACAGTTTATGGCTCTTCATGATTGGCAACTCTGCCGCGATTGCCGTGAGCTTCTGCATCATCGCAGCGTGGTGTTTCTTTCGCGATCGTTTTGCTTTAGCCGGCATTCTTTGCCTTGCAATCGGCCTCGCCGTTAAGCCGAACGACGCCGGCCTGGTATGGCTCTTCTTGTTACTGGCTGGTGGCACCCTGCGAAAGCGCGCTCTGCAAACTGCGGCGGTAGTAGTGGTGCTGAGCGTGCCGGCCGTTCTCTGGGTGGGGCATGCCGCCCCACATTGGCCTCAGGAACTGAAAGCCAATATGTCTTCATTTACCGGCGTGGGGGGAATGGCCGATCCCGCCGCGACAGGCATGGCCGGTCGCAATATGGATTCGGTGGTCGAATTGCAGTCGGCCGTCAGCATTTTCTTCAGTGAGCCCGGCGCTTATAACCTCATCACTTATGGGTTTTGCTTGCCGCTCGTACTCGTCTGGGCATTCTTGAGTCTGCGCATGAAAGCGGGGAGGAGCCGGAACTGGCTGGCACTTGCCGCCATCGCTCCCCTCACAATGCTGCCCAGCTACCATCTGCAACACGACGCAAAACTCATCATGCTCTGCATTCCCGCTTGCGCCATGCTCTGGGCCAGGCGCGGCTGGATCGGTTGGATCTCTATGCTGATTACGGGCGCCGGAATTGTGATCAATGGGGATATCTTCTCCGGGGCTCGTGTGCTGCTCACTCGCCCGTTCGTTGTCCCCAAGCCGAACTTCACGAGCCGCCTGACGACGATTCTGCTTACCCGTCAAGCACCGCTCATTTTGTTTGCTATGGCCATTTTTTTCCTGATTGTGATGGCCATCTGCTACTTGGAGACGTCGAGGATAACCCGAGGCCGGCCACTGCCCGAGAGTGCTTTGTAGCTTCCCGCTCGGTTTGAATCACATTGACCGCAAGCGCGCCAGTTCCACGATCTTATTGATCATTTCCGTATAAGAGTAGCCGGCCTTCTTGGCTGCCATAGTGAACTCCGCAGCGCTCGCGAGCCACGGGTTGGGATTGGCTTCGATGACGTATACCTCGCCTTTTTTGTTCAAACGCATGTCAATACGGCCGTAGTCACGAATTTTTAGCGCACGATACGCTGCCGACGCAGTCTCCTGGAGCCTCTTTGTCGTTTCCTCGTCGAGATCTTCCACAGGCGCGGATTTGGTGACCTTGTAGGCTTCCGTCTCCTGATCGAACTTCACATCCTGGGTAGCGATCCGCGGGGTGCCTTTGGGCAACTTGGACAGATCCAGTTCAACCAGCGGGAGCGCCTCCAGGTTGTCATTGCCCAGAATAGCGGCATAAATTTCGCGGCCCTCAATGTATTCCTCAATGAGTGCGGGGCTGTCGAACTCCTCGTGGATGTAGTGAATGCGCTCCATCAGCTCTTTCACACTTTCAACGACCGACCCCGTGTCGATGCCAATGGAACCGTCTTCCGAAACTGGCTTCACGATGAGAGGAAACTTTATATCGTGCGAGTGATCGGTACGCCCTTTGTAGGACGTGGCGAAATCAGGGTTCCTGATCTCATGAAAATCGAAGATCTTTTTTGCGACCGCTTTGTCCTGGGCGAGATAGTGAGCCTCTGGTCCGCTGCCGGTGTAGGGAAGATGCAGCAGTTCGAGATAGGCCACGATGTTCTTATCCATCGTGTCTTCGCCGGCATAGGACTCGGTGAGGTTGAAGACGAGGTCGGCGCCGCACCTCGCCAACGCGAGCAGCGACTGGTTTTTGCCGTCGAGCAGATGATAGGAAGGTTCGTGCCCGAGCTTGGTCAGCGCCTGGAAAATCTCTTCGCGATCATAGAGCGGGTGTTTCTTCCTTCGACGCTTGCCGGCCTTTGTGCGCGGCGTCTTCACCGGCTCGGGCTCCGGTTCTGGGGGCCCTTCTTCCCACGCTTCGTGCAAAATTGTGATTTTGAGGTTCGCCATTAAATTGTTCTGCCGCTGCCCATGCTATCAGGGAAGAATGAACTTGCCCCGTGTAATGTAGTTCATTGCGAGTGCCGTTGCATAAACGGTAATTTCAGTCAGGTACTCCCGTTCGCACTTTACGTCTGCCCGCAACCCGAGCTGTTCCACTTTTGCTTCAATCGTCTCCACCAGCTTTTTTACCAGTGGACGCTGAACGCCGGTCCAATAGTTCACCTTGTCGACCAGTACCTTGCGGTTTTCGCGAAGAAGCTCGATGGCTGGGCGAACATTTTTTCTGCGGCGCCTGGATACGTTGAAGATGTCGTGGAGATCGGTGTCGAGCGGAAGCTCTCCGGGGGTGAGCTGCTGATCGAGGGCGCGCTGATAGAATTCGCCGACTGTTACCTCCATTTCGTCGACGGTAATGTCGGTGTCGCCATGTGCGATGACGGGATCGGATTGACCGAGTTTCCGCCCGATTCGATCCATATAGAGCAGCTTCTTCATCGCGCCCCAGCCCTGGTAGCGCTTGCGCCAGTTGGAGCGAGGCGTGAGCCATACCGCGAAGGTCTCCGCGAAATCCTCGTCGGGATGCTTCTGCGCGTACCACCCCTCCATGTGCCGCACGAACTGGCGGGAGAAGGGAACCGGCTTGTAGTTTTCCAGGTACGGACGCCGAAAGGGTCCGAAGAGAGCGCGCCACTCTTCCGTCTTGTACAAGGTGTAAGCGTAGTTGAACGCGTGACCCGCCTCGTGGCGCATGTACATCATGATCTGCCGCGCGTCTTCAATATCGTTCATTTCTGACTCAAGGCGCTGCAGCTTTGGGTTGGCGAGGTAGAACGGGATTCCGATGACCGGCTCCATGTTCGGACAACCCCACTCATCGGTGAGGTAACATCTGGGCCGAAAGCGGTTCAGTCCCTTGGCGTCCAACTCCTTGTAGAGTTGCTGGACAAACCGTTCCAGAGGAGAGCCTTCGAGCTTGAGGCCTAGCTGTTGAATCGGCTGGGACAGGATCTCCTGAATCTCCAGCGGCGCTTTTTCGAAGTTAGCCACAAATGCGAAGCTAGCACAGGAAGGCGAGGTTCGACGGAATCGCCGTCGTCATGACTCCAGGCGATTCGACACCGAACGTCCGATAACAGATATTCTGCGTCGTCGAAGTAGGGACGATAAGACATTGATTCCGCTAGCCTGCGGTGGGGCAAAAATCTGACTAAGTGCTTTTCCTTGTGAGTCGATTCCCTGCTACATCTTGTAGTGGCCGAGGTCCTCATCGTTGAGGCCTTCGAGCCACCCCTTCAATTGTTCGCTCGTCGCGCTGTCGGCGGCGGCGTTCGG
>Ga0134126_10007579_pt1 | contig 13623 bp, 6 predicted proteins | sample KB31752_FD_96881 | JGI IMG/M metagenome (GOLD analysis project Ga0134126, IMG submission 96881) | Terrestrial soil microbial communities with excess Nitrogen fertilizer from Kellogg Biological Station, Michigan, USA - KB3-175-2 | ecosystem: Environmental > Terrestrial > Soil > Unclassified ...
AGGTGGCGACGCGTACGGTTGATCGGAACAGTTGATCGGGCTGTCCCGACAATGTCACCGGTGCTCCCACACCCAGCGCCTCACCGGCATTGCGGACCATGGGTTGCTCGATCGAGCCGTCATACTGCACCCAGAGAAACCAGGATGCGTCCCAGATGCGGGGAAAATGCACGGGTGCTGTTTCAGGTGAATAGTTGGCATCCAATTTCGTATCGAGAGAAAAGACCTGGTTGCCGATGCGATTGAGAGCATCGAGGCGCCCAAATCCTTCGGCTACGCTTTGACCAGCAACCCGGTCTTCAAGGGACTTGACGTGAAAGAAGCTGCCCAATGCCGCGTTCAGTTGGCCGATCAGCTTCAGGCGGGCCACCAGGGGCGCCCGCGCACCCAGGACGCGATTCTCAAATCGGATGCGACGCAAGGGATCGGCGGCCGTCTCAAGCAGGGCCAGGACCAGGCTGCCCTGAAATTCCTTCAGGTTTGTATTGGCCGGGGCGCCATCGACGCGGATCTCGGTCCCGTTGTAGGTGAGCCGCCCGGTGTGGCAGGCCGCGCATGTCAGCCCGATACCGGTCATCGCGGCGCCGGTCTCCGGGTTTTTCCAGATTGCGCCGCTCGGTGTGAGAGCTGTTCCACCATGCGCGAAGCCTATGGGCAGCGCATCAGGTTTTTCGTCAGGTATGAAGCCGTAGCGGTCGAGATAATCCGGACTTGCCAGCAGCCCGAGCGATGTCACCGAAACGCCCGGCTGCTCCAGAGCGACGAACCATTCATAGGGGATTAGGAAGGTCTGCGTGCCCTGATCGGCGTGATGAAACCAGTCGGAGCTGGCGCTGTCCCAACCCTGGTCAAGCCACAGAATTTTTTGGGGCCGCGCAAAGCTGGGTAGATCGGCGCTTGCTGCGGACATTGCGCTGCCTGCCAAAAGCAGCGCGGCGATAGCCCAACAGGCGAACGCCCTCGTAATCGATGCCGACATGGCGACCAGACTTCTCATTCAATTCCCCTTGAGGACACTTTCTAGTGCCCGGCACGAGATATCGGATTATGGATGCGGGAGGCAGCAGGCGGAGCCTTAGAACAAGTTTTTCTTCTCGCGAATGATATCGAGAATAAAGTCAATGACAGCCCGCACATTCGGCAGCCCCTGTGCATCGGGATGGACCGACAGCCAGTAGGTCCGCATTTCTTCGACTTCATTGGGCAATACGCGAACCAGCGCAGGATCCCGGGCCGCTTGATAGACGGGAATGACGCCCACCCCCATCCCGGCAGTCAGCGCAACATATTGCGCAAGAATATTGGTGGCCCGGAAGCCGGCGCGCGAATTCGCCACGATCCGTTGCATGTAGCGCTGCTCGTCGATATCCACATAATCATCAACGTACCAAAGAACATCGCGGCGCGATAACTCCTCGATCGAGTTGATGGGCCCGAACTCCTCCAAATAACGTGGCGAGGCAAACAGGCCGAGACGGTAATCGACCAGCTTCTGGACGATGACCCGGCTTTGTGACGGATATTGGAGCGAGATTGTGATGTCGGCGTCACGCTTTAGCAGGCTGATGGTGCGCGCCTCGGAAACGAGCTCGAGCTTGAGATCGGGATAACGACGATTCAGGCGTGCGACCTCGGGACATATCAGCCAGGCGCCCACGCCTTCGCGTGTCGCCAACCGGACTTTCCCGGAAACCATGCCGTCGACCGAGCAAACTTCCTGTTCGGCACTCAGGGCTTCCAGTTCAATGCGCTCCGCGTGCTGAACGAATTTCTGTCCGGCGGGCGTCAAGGTAACCCCGGTCGGGGTGCGGGTTACCAGCCTGGTGCGCAGGGAGGTCTCCAGATTTGTCAGTCGGCGTGCCACTGTCGTGTGGTTGATGCCAAGTTGATTGGCAGCGGACGTAAGGCCTCCCTGGCGCGCAACGGCCAGGAAAAACCGGATGTCGTCCCAATTCTCCAAGCTGTTCCCCCATTGTCGCCGGCAATTGATCGATGCCGCATCGCAACAAAGGCGGCGCCCCGGCATGACCTGCAGACTGTATGCAATCGACCTGTGGGTCGGATGCGCTCCGGTCGCATTGATATCACTATTAGCATTTTTGCACATCCCATTCGCACAATTCTGCCTTCATCAGGGATTTGAGCCGGGACTACTTTCGGCTCCGACGCGTCTGTACAGCCAAAAATCCATTGGGGGAGCCACCGGGCGGCAGAGGCAAAGCACGCGCCAGCGAAGGGGTACTTCGCGTGGGCGCCGCAGTCTTTTTGGAGCGAGGGAAATTATGCTGAAACTCAGACTTGCCTTTTTGCTGGCCAGTGCAAGCGCATGCATTTTGAGCATGCCGGCATGGGCTCAGGGCGCGGATCAGGGTACCGAGGCCGTCACGGTCACCGGCAGCCGTGTCGCCCGCCAGGGTTTCGAGGCGCCCACGCCGACCACCGCAATCGGCAGCGCCGAACTGGAACAGAAGGCCGCGCTGACCGTCACCGACATCATCGCCGAGATTCCGTCTTTGGCGCCGAACCAGAACAACAACAATTCCCAGAACATCGGTCTTAGCACCTTCAATCTGCGTAATATCGGTCCCACCCGGACCCTGGTACTGATCGACGGTATGCGGGTCGAGGACACCAGCCCCACCGGTGGCTTCAACGTCAACGTGATTCCCGCCCAGCTGATCAGCCATATCGATATCGTTACGGGCGGCGCCTCCGCCGCTTATGGCTCGGACGGCATCACCGGTGTCGTCAACGTGCAGCTCACGCCCCAGATGACCGGCGGCAAGATCGACCTGCAGGCCACCGGCTCAAACTATGGGGATGACCACGCGCTGTCGGGAAGCTTCACCTACGGTCATGGCTTCGCCGGCAACAAGGGGCAGATTGTCTTTGCGGCTGCCTACTATAACCAGCCCCACATCATCTATGAGGCGGCGCGTCCCTGGGGACGGCAGGGCTGGACGCAGTTCACCAACACCAAGGCAGCGGTGGCGGCCGGTGCTCCCACTTACACGATCGGACCGGGCGGTACATTGGCCATCGTAACCAACGGCGGTGTGATGCAGGTCCCGCAGAAAAACGGATCGCCCACACAATATTATCAATTCCTGGCAGGCGGCGTCTTGGCGCCTTTCAATCAGGGTTCGCTCTGCGGCGCCACCAATTACTGCCAGAATGGCGATGGTGTTCAAACGGCCACCCAGCCAGCCGCTTCACCAGGAGGTGTGCTGCTGCCGAAAGCGGAGCGCTACAATCTCTATACACATCTTACCTACGACCTGACGCCGTCGATCCAGCTCTTCGGTTCGGTGCTGTTCTCCTCCGATACCGAAACCGGCACCAATGTTCCCAATTACAATAATGGCGACCTGAAGATCGCCACCGACAATTATTACCTGCTCAATTCCCCCAACTGGAATCCTGCCTCGCCCACCGCCTACAACATCAGGAACATTCTCATAGCGGGCAATGGCGGCACGCTTCCCGCCAGCTTCAACCTTGGCCGCGAGAATTTCGAAGACGGTTCGACGGTCAACCAGGCGCTCACCACCTATATGCGCTACAATGCCGGCGTGCAGGGCACGCTTTCCTGGGGCAGCGGCTGGAGCTGGGATGCGCATGTGACCTATACGCAGTCCCTCTATTACAACCAGTCCGCCAACAACCGCATCCAGACCAATTTCTTCAATGCGGTCGATGCGGTGGCGAACCCGGCCGCGGGCGGTGTGGCCGGCGTGCCGGCGGGCCAGCCGGTGTGTCGTTCGACCCTGACCAATCCGGGAAACGGCTGTGTGCCGATCAATGTCTTCGGCCCTGGCACGATCAGCCAGTCCGGGCTGAACTATTACCGGGGCACCTCCTATGTGAGGGACGGCGACAACCAGTTCAATTTCGGCGGCAACCTGCGCGGCGACCTGTTCAGCACCTGGGCCGGCCCGATTTCGGCGGCCATCGGCGGGGAGTATCGCCGGGATTCCATCAACCAGACCTCCGATCCGATCTCCCATGTTCTCGGCTGGCGCCAGGCCAGTGCACAGCCCTTCTATGGCGCGAACGAAGTGCGTGAAGGCTATCTGGAGTTCGTGACGCCCCTGACCATTCCGAACATGCCGCTGATGCAGAAGCTGGAAGTCGATACCGCGGGCCGTATCGCCGATTACGACAGCAGTGGCGCGGCCTTTGTCTATAAGGCGGGTTTGAACTGGACCCTGATCGACGATATCCGGGTTCGCGCCACCTATTCGCGCGACTTCCGGGCGCCCAGCGTCAACGATCTCTACAGCACGCCGCTGATCTCCAACGGCACGGTGGTCCGCGACAGCGTGCAGACGATCAACGGCGCCGCCAATCCGAACTTTCAGGGCAGTCCCACCATCCAGACCCTGTCGGGCGGCAATCCCAAGCTGAAACCGGAAACCGCCAAGACCTTCACCGCAGGCCTGGTGCTGTCGCCGCGCTTTTTCCCCGGTTTCACCACCTCGATCGACTATTACAATATCGACATGGGCAACGCGCTCACCACCTTCAGCGCCCAGAATGTGGTGGACAATTGCGCCGCGGGCAGCGCGATTTTCTGCGCCGGCATCACCCGCAATGCTGCGAATGTCATCACGGTGGTGCAGTCCTCGCAGTTCAACGCCCAGACCCTGAAGGTCAGTGGCGTCGATTTCGAAGCCAGCTATGTCTTCGATCTCCATGACGTCTGGAACGAACTGGAAGGCTCGCTCGCGATCGGCGGCCTTGCTTCCTATGTCGAACACATCACCACCACCGCCAACAACATCACCCAGGAAAATGCGGGCTTCCTGACCGGCGGCAATTCCTTCCCGAACTGGCGCACCGTGACATCCCTGGTTTACAACAATGGGCCGCTCACCGTGCGCCTGTTGTGGGATTACACCGGCGCCGGCCGCTATTCTCCGACCCTTAAGGGACCGAAGGACATCTACCCATATCACTTCGACGGCAGGTCGCTGTTCGACCTTTCCACCCAGTATCAGCTGACGGATCAACTGCAGGTTTACGGCAAGATCAACAACCTGTTGAACACCGATCCGCCGTTGCTCGCCAACAACGCGACCTTGAAGGCGCTGGGCGACAGTTCCTCCCTCTATCCGGAATATGATCTGGGCCGCGTGTTCGGCGTCGGTGTGCGTTACACTTTTGATTAAAAAAGCTGTCCGGGGAAATTTTGTTGGCGGTCGCGCTTCATGAAAATCCGGCCTGGCCGGCGGTTTCTTCGCGGCCGGGCCGACAAAGACAACAAGACAAAAACAACAAGGCAAAGATCACAGAGGACACATGAAAACGACCAGGCGCGAATTTGTGGCGTTGAGCGCAGCCGCGGCTGCCGCATCCGCAGTGAGCCCGTCGCAGGCCGCAACTACGGAGCCCTGGTATCGCCGGGTCAGGCGCTGGGCCCAGATCAATATCACCGAAGACGACGGCAACATGGATATCGGCTTCTGGCGCCGGTACATGAAGGACACCGACACCCAGGGCACGATCATCAATTCCGGCGGAGTGGTGAACTACTACGATTCCAAGATTCCGGGCGCACACAAGGCGCTCACCCTGGGCAATCGCGACCTGTTGGGTGAGCTGGTCCAGATGTGCCGTGAAGATGGCATCGCCTATGTCGCGCGCATGACCAATGCGCCGACCGAGGAAACCATCAAGATGCATCCGGAATGGATGTGCCAGGACGTTCATGGAAAGCGGACCAATCGGGCCTGCATGAACGGCGGTTATCTCTATGAGTGGGTGCCGGCGCAGATGAAGGAGATCGCCGCCCGCTACAAGCCGGCGGGCTTTGCCGTGAATGGCGGCGGTGGTCTCAATTATCAGCTCTGCTATTGCCAGGTCTGCACCAAGCTGTTCAAGGACAAGATGGGCCACGATCTGCCCAGAGCCGTGAACTGGCAGGATCCGGTCTACCGCGACTGGGTGAAGTGGAATGCCGACCAGGTGATCGCCCTGTGGGATTTCCAGAACAAGGTCACCCACACCGCCGGGGGCCCCGATTGCCATTGGATCGGCATGACGCGCGGCGTCGTCACCGAGCGCAACATGCTGCGCATCCTCGAGCGCTCGCCGATCTCTTTCCAGGATCACCAGAACCGGTCCGACGCCAGCGGCTTCCAGCAGTTCCCGGAGGATGGCAAGCTCACCCATGGCGTCATGGGCTGGGACAAGATCGTGACCGCCTCGCAAGCGCTTTATGGCCCGCGCATGACCACCAAGGCGCCGCCGGAAAGCCAGATGTGGATGTATGAGGGGATCGCGGGCGGGGTCTCACCCTGGTGGCACACCATCAGCGCCCATCATCACGACAAGCGCCGGTATGAAACCGCGCTGCCGGTGTTCCAATGGCATGCTCAGAACGAGCAATATCTCTATGACCGGACACCGGTCGCAACCATCGGCATCGTCTATTCGGAGGAGAACAACGTCTTCTATGGCCGCGACGATGTTTCCGGCAACGTGGAGACGCCTTGGCGCGGCTGGATCAACGCCTTCACCCGCTATCGTATTCCTTACATGGTCATCAACGCCGAGCATATCGACCGCGACGCATCGAAGGTGAGGACCCTGGTTTTGCCGAACCTGGCTGCCATGACGGATGCGCAGGTGGCCGCGGTGAAGCGCTTCGTGGCCAATGGCGGCAGTCTGGTGGCGACCGGCGATACCAGCCTGCATGACCCGCTGGGTGATGCGCGCCAGGACTATGCCCTGGCCGACCTGTTCGGCGCCCATTGGATCGCGGGCACACGGCCCAATACCGGCTATCGGGCTCCGATCAACGGCCGCTCGAACCCGTTCGACCTGGATCCGGGCCTGGGCTTCAACACCGCGGGCCAGGGCGAGCGTCCGCTCGGCATCAATACCTATGCGCGCCTGACACCGGAGTTGCGCGCCAATGTGGCCTATAGCCCGCACCCCAAGGGCGATGAGCCGCCGGTGGCGCCGGGCGCGACGCGCCACCCCATATTCAAGGGCTTCGACAAAACCGATGTGATTTATTTCGGCGGTGTCGTTCCCAAGCTCAATACCGATGCGGGGACGGAAGTGCTGCTGACCTTCATTCCGGTCGCCCCTGTCTTGCAGGCTGAAAATGCCTGGTGGCGCACGCCCAAGACTGATGTCCAGGCCTTGATGGTGCGGACCCTGCCGAACGGTGCGCGCGTGGTGTTCATGCCGGCCGATTTCGACCGGCAATATGCCAACGACCATAATCCCGACCACGGAATCCTGCTTTCCAACGCGGTGCGGTGGGCGGCCAAGGACGACCTGCCGCTGGCCGTGGAAGGGCCCGGCTATATGGATTGCAATCTCTATCAGCAGGCAGGGCGCATGGTGCTGCATGTCGCCAACCTGACCTACACGACCTTCCGCGCGCCGCTGGACGAATTCGTTCCGGTCGGCCCGTTCAAGGTGCGGGTCAAGCTGAACCGGGGCGTATCAGGCCAGAATGTGAAACTGCTGGTCGCCGGCCAGGCTGCCCAGGCCAGCGTGTCGAACGGCTGGGCGGAATTCGTCATTCCCTCGGTCGCCAGCCATGAAGTCGTGGCCATCGCCTGACGGCTCGCGTTGTGCGTTGGGCGTTCATCCCCCCTGGACGGACGCTCGTGGTGGCCTCCACCCGTTGTAGGGTGGAGGCCATTCTTCAAGGAGTTCAGCATGACGGACCAAAATTCGACCGGCATCGACCGCCGCATCCTGGTTCAATCCGCCGGTGCTCTTGCCGGTCTCGCGGCACTATCTCCGCGACCAGCAGGAGCAGCAGCGGCGCCCGCGCCGGGCAAGGGCTGGGAATGGGAGCCGATGCGCTGGGTGCAGATCTGCGCCACCGAGGATGATCCGCAGCGTTATGATCCGGAATTCTGGATGGGCTTGCTCAAGCGCACCAGCACCCAGGGCGTCTGTCTGAGCGCCGGTGGCGTTACCGCTTTCTATCCCACCAGAGTGCCGTTCCATACCCGCAGCCCCTATCTGGGCAAGACCGACATGTTTGGCGACCTCACCAAGGCCTGCAAGAAAATGGGCATCCGCGTGCTGGGCCGTGTCGATCCGCACGCCATGCGCGCCGATGCGTTGCAGGCGCACCCCGAATGGGTGGCCCGCAGCGCCGACGGAAATCCCAAAAAACATCCCACCGCGCCGGACCTGTTTCTGACCTGTCCCAACGGTGGCATCACCTTTGACTGGATGCCGAAAATCCTCAAAGAGATCACCAGCCTCTATCCCGTCGACGGCATCTTCGGCAATCGCTGGGCCGGCAGCGCCGGCATCTGTTACTGCGGCGTTTGCAAGAGCGAATTCAAGGCCGCCAGCGGTTTTGACGTGCCCTTGTCGCTCGCCAATCCGCAAGCGCCGGACGTCAAGGCCTACAATGTCTGGGTGGATGAAAAGCGCTATGCCCAGCTCAAGCTGTGGGGTGATGTGGTAAGCGGGGTCAATCCCAACGCCTTCTTCACCCCCGGCACCTGGGGTCGGCTTGATCCGGTGCGCCTGCGCTCCACCATTCGCGCCGTGTTTTCCGACCGCCAGGGCCGTAACGGGCAGGACCCGGCCTGGCGCAATGGGCAGAGCGCCAAGGAAGCCTATTGCACCATGCAGGATCGGCCGGTCAGCGGCATCTTCGCGGTGGGCGAGACCTCAACACCCTATCGGTTCGAGGATTCCTGCCAGTCCAGCGCCGAGCTCGCGACCTACATCCATGATGGTCTGGCCCATGGTTTCCGGCCCTGGATGACCAAATTCAAGGCGGAAGTCTTCGACAAGCGCTGGGTGCCGGTGGTGGAACAGGCCTATTCCTGGCATGCCCGGAACGAAAACTATTTCCGCCACACGGAGAATTTGGCCCGCGTGGCGATGGTGCAGTCGGACCAGACCGGCACCTATTATGTGCCGCCGTCGGCGCAGGCATCCGGCAATCGCGAGGTGGTTCCGCAGACCGCCCAGCCACGGGCGGGCAATGGCGACTATGTACGTGGTTTCTATCAGGCGATGGTGGAATCGCGCATTCCCTTCAACCTGGCCGACGAGCGCCAGCTCGAGCCCGGCTATGTCGAGCGCTATCGGGTACTGGTGCTGCCCAATGTGGCCGCGCTGTCGGACAAGCAATGCGCGCAATTGCGTGACTATGTCGAAAAGGGCGGCGCCATCGTCGCGACGCACGAAACCTCGCTCTACGACGAGTGGGGAAAGCCGCGCGCCAATTTCGCACTGGCCGACCTGTTCGGTTGCGACTATGCCGGCAAGACGGATCAGCGCGTGCAGAATTCCTATCTCACGGTGCATGGGCCGCACCCCCTGACGGCGGGCTTTGACGATGCCCCGCGGATCATGGCCGGCACCAAGCTGGTGCATGTGAGACCGCACGGTGCTGTATCTGCGCCTCTCACGCTGGTTCCCAGCTATCCCGACCTGCCGATGGAACGGGTCTTCACCAATGTCTGGCAAACCGATACGCCGATGGTCTATCTGCGCAATGTCGGCAAGGGCCGAGTGGTGTATTTTCCCTTCGACCTGGACCGCTGCTTCTGGGAAACCTCCAATCAGGATCACCTGGCCCTGTTGCGCAATGCGGTGCTTTGGGCGGCCGCTGCGGAACAGCCCATGACGGTGAAGGGACCTGGCATGGTCGATGTCAGCTATTGGCGGCAAGCCAATTCCGTGACTGCGCATCTGGTCAATCTGAGCAACCCGATGGCCATGAAGGGCTATATGCGCGAGATCCTGCCGATGGGTCCTTATAGCGTCAGCCTGGAACTGCCATCCGGGCGTGTGCCAAAGACAGTGCGCCTCTTGGAGGCTGGCACCACTGCAACCACCCGCAGCGAGGCGGGCCGTTTGGTCGTCGAGCTGCCACGCATATCGGTGCATGAGGTGATCGCGGTCGATCTGGCATGATCGATGGCCTATCCGGGGTTTCCGGCCTTTTGACAAGCCATTAAGTTTTTCGTGATCTATCCGTGGCACTGTCGATTTGGTTGAGGAATCACTAATAGCACCCGGAATGAGCGCCATCGATTTTCGAGAGTTGCTCCGATCCGCCGGCCCGGCCGGGGGCGGCATTGCGCCGCCGGCCTCAGAAGCCGCCGCGCCGACACGCCTTGAGTCCATCGCTCGCACCAAGCCGCCGCTATCCTCAACGGTGCTGTCGGACAGCGCGCGCACGGTGGAGTTTGTGCTGATCGTCGCCCTGTCGCTATTTGCCCGAAGTCTGCAAGAGCATGGTATTGATGCGCTCGACGTCATCGGCAGCGTACTAATCGCCGTCCTTGCGGTGGGCATGCTGCAGACCTGTCGTGCCTATCAGATGGCGACCCTGAAAAGCATATGGAAGACCACAACCAAGCTGCTAGCTACCTGGTCGCTCAGCATCGTTTTGTTCGATTGCGCGGTAAAGCTCGCCAAGATGGACAGCGATGACGCTTTTGCTTGGCTGACGACACTATACCTGTTCGGCATAGGCTCTCTTCTGCCCTGCCGCCTGGTTCTTCTCGCCTTTGTCCGAGCCAGGATCGCTCAGGGCGCCTTCACCCGCAGGACCGCCATCGTCGGCGGCGGCGCGGCCAGCGAGGCGCTGATTGAAGCGCTCGAAGCTTCCAACGAGGGCGATATTCAGATCGTCGGCGTTTTCGACGACCGCAACGACGACCGATCGGCGGAATCGGTGGCGGGCTATCCCAAGCTGGGGAACGTCAGCGATCTGGTAGACTATGCCCGTCGCGAGCGCATCGATCTCATCGTTTTCACCATGCCGATCACGGCCGAAGCGCGCATCCTGCAAATGCTGGCAAAATTGTGGGTGCTGCCGATCGATATCCGCCTGTCGGCCCACGCCACCAAGCTGCGCTTGCGTCCGCGCGCCTATTCCTACCTGGGCAAGGTTCCGGTGCTGGATCTTTTCGACCGCCCGCTGGCCGATTGGGACTTGATTTTCAAGTCGCTGTTCGACCGGACGGTGGCCCTGATCGCGATCATCTGCCTGTCACCGGTCTTCCTCGGTGTGGCTGTCGCGGTCCGGGCCAGCTCCCGCGGACCAGTCCTGTTTCGCCAGAAGCGCTACGGGTTCAACAACGAGTTGATAGAAGTTTACAAGTTCCGCTCGATGTATGTCGACCAAAGCGACGCACGCGCCGCGAAATTGGTGACCAAGGACGATCCGCGCGTGACGCCTGTCGGCCGTATCATCCGCAAGGCCTCGCTCGACGAACTGCCACAGTTGTTCAACGTCCTTGCCGGCTCACTCTCGCTGGTCGGTCCCCGCCCGCACGCACTCGAGGCCAAGGCCGCCAACACCCTTTATGATGAGGTGGTCGACGGCTACTTCGCCCGTCACAAGGTCAAGCCCGGCATCACAGGCTGGGCCCAGATCAACGGCTGGCGCGGCGAAACCGACACTTGGGAAAAAATCCAGCGTCGCGTCGATTGCGACCTGGAGTATATCGAGAACTGGTCGCTGGTCCTGGACATCAAGATTCTGGCACTGACGCCGTTCGCCCTGCTGAACACGAAAAATGCCTACTGAAGACATCGGAGCCGATCGAGATGTCTTTGGCGGATCGCAACGGCTTTGGGCGTCAAACTAGGGGACAGCCCGCGGGAGTTGGGCCCTCCAGCGCGCTGGCGAACCCTGGCGACTTTCTCCTGAACGCTTATCGTCCACCTCCATCCTGGAGCATCTGCGGCGGGATATCCGAGGGCGGCAAAAAATCGTATCGTCTGCCCGGGGCATTCCAATACAATCGTGACCGGTCCGAGCGGTCGTGCGCCGGACACTCGGCGGCTTTATCGGCTCATTCCTCGGTGGCACGCCAAAGGGCATTTACAGAAGACCGGATGATCGGGGGTAGGGTATGAGCGAGGTTGCACCGTCTGGCATTGCGCGATTGCTGAAGCGTATCGCGGGCGTCGAGCCTGTGGAGACGCGGGCCGTCCTGATCTCCTTCGCCTATTTCTTCTTCCTGATGGCGAGCTATTTCATTCTGCGGCCGCTGCGGGATGCGATGGGAACGGTTTACGGCGTTAAGCACCTTCAGGAACTGTTCACCGGCACATTTATCGTCAGCTTCATCGTCGCGCCAGTGTATGCGGGTCTTGCCTCGCGGGTCCGCCTGGCCAGTTTCCTGCCCTGGGTCTATGGCTTTATCGCGCTCACCATGGTGGCTTTCTTTGTCCTGTTCCGGGCGGCTCCCGAGAACCGCCTGGTGGCGGCGGCCTTCTATATCTGGCTCAGCACTTTCAATCTGCTCACCATATCGGTGTTCTGGAGCATGATGGCCGACATCTTCTCGAGCGCCCAAGCCAAGCGCCTGTTCGGCTTTATCGCCGCCGGCGGTACGGTAGGCACCATCGTGGCTCCCGCCTTTATCACCTTCTTTGTTGACCTTGTGGGGGTGAACGCACTGCTCCTGATCTCGGCCGCGGGCTTCTTTATTACGGCGACGCTGGTGCGGGCGCTGGAGGCCGAGAAGCGCAAGCTTGTGGTCGCCGATCCGCGCGCCCAGCGCACCAGCATGGACAAGAAGCTGGGGGGCAATCCCTTCGACGGTTTCGTGCTGATTTTTAAATCGCGCTATCTTCTGATGATCTCCCTTTTCCTGCTGCTGATGACCTGGATATCCACCATCATATATTTCCAGCTCCAGGACCTCATTACCCACGACTTCGCCACCAAGGCCGCGCGCACGCAGGCCTTCGCGACGATCGATCTGGCCACGAACACCTGCGCCGTGCTGGTGCAGTTGTTCGGCACCAGGCGTTTCATTCAGCGGTTTGGCGTCACGGCCGGGCTTCTGATCAATCCCATTATCATGGTGATCGCCTTCCTGGCGGTGGTGCTGTCGCCGGTGCTGTTGGTTCTGGGCTCCATCCAGGTGGCGCGCCGCTTCGCCGAATATGCGGTGGCCAAGCCCAGCCGAGACATGCTGTTCACCGTCGTCGACCAGCAGGCCAAGTACAAGGCCAAAAACGTTATCGACACGGTGGTCTACCGCTTCGGCGACCTTAGCTCGGCTTGGTTCAGCGCAGCTATCCTGCCCTTCGGCGTCGCAGGTCTGGCGTTGGCGGGCGTGCTGGTTTCAGTCTTTTGGTGCCCTAGCGCCTGGATGCTGGGTCGCCGATACGAAAGCGTGCGGGGCGACGAATTGATTGCAACAAACTGATACGGGGGCACTTCTTTAGAGGGTCTCGCGGGTACTTCCGTGCCCGCAGGGCGCGAGTGTTTGGCGGAGGCATGGTCATGCAGAGATTTGCGGCGGCGCTCCTTCTGACGGTGCCGCTTTTGTTTTTGGGCTGCCGCACCGGCCGCATGGATCAGGGGCCAGCGGTCCGCTCCACCCTGTCGCTTATTCCGGAGCCGCAAAGCGTGGCGCCTGCGCCAGGTCATTTCGTGGTGGCCGACGGCACGCCGGTGGTTTGTGCGTCAGGTGCTGCGGATTGCGCTTGGGTAGCGGACTATCTTGCGGGGCTGGTCAAGCGCACCCGCGGTCTGCAACTGGCACCTGGAAGCGCAGCCGCGCCGCACGCCATTACCCTGCGTATGGAGTCCAAGAGTTTGAAGCCCGAGGCCTATCGCCTGGATATCACCGGGGAGGGCGTCGTCATCACGGC